>Ga0164242_10003926_pt1 | contig 16808 bp, 11 predicted proteins | sample OricomgcompostMG_FD_108783 | JGI IMG/M metagenome (GOLD analysis project Ga0164242, IMG submission 108783) | Miracle-Growth compost microbial communities from Emeryville, California, USA - Original compost - Miracle growth compost (MG) ...
CTAATGTTTCTGAAGTGCCAATCCCCGAGGTTTTGGTAGAGGATCAAATTCGTAGCGTCGAGCAGGATTTCCAGCAAAACCTAATGTACCAGGGGCTAACCCTAGAGAGCTACATCTCGACTCAGAAGTTCAAAGATGAGGATGATTGGCGCGCTAAAGAGGTTCGCCCAACTGCTGTTAAGCGAGTAAAAATTGGCCTAGTTTTATCTGAGCTAGCTAGTGAATTAAAGATTTCTGCCACCGAGGACGAAATTGAGGCACACGTCGACCTGTATCGCCGTCAGTACGGCAACGCACCTGAAATGCTAGAGCAGTTCAATCGCCCAGAAGTCCGCAACGACATCGCCAATCGTTTGCTGACCGAGAAAACTATCAATAAGCTAGTTGAGCTAAACGCCTAAAAATTGCCCAAAGTCCTCTAATATGGTATAATATGAGCTAGACATCAAATCGGTGCCTAGCTCTTTTCTTGGAGGTGTGGTTTGCCATTCTTGCTGACTCTGGTAGTAGTGCTGTGGGCTGTCTGGGTAGGGCTAATCGTCTGGGTCAATCGTGCCTACAATTGGCGCAGAGTGGTTCTACTCGTGATGTATGCCTGTATCATTGGCCCAATCTGGCTACAATGCCTGCGACCGCTTATCGGCGAGTGGGCTATAATAGTCATAATCGGGCTGCTTGTGGCCGGCTTTACGCTAGCTAGATATATAATTAACCAGCTACTCATAGCGGACATCGAGCGCAGGAAGCGTGCTTCGGCACCTGACATCGAGCGCCTACCATGACCATCCATCCGTCCACTAACCCCTTGGCTTAGGCCAGGGGGTTCAAACTTCTAGGCTGATTTTATCTTTGCCAAATTGAACCTCAAAACGGGTCTGCTGTAACACTTTTTTGATATTTTTACGGCTGGCCAGTTTGCGCCAACCTTTCGAGCCAATAGCAACCAGAGTATCCTGGTAATTTTCGTCAAAATCGACGGCCGAGGCAGGAGTTTTGGCGTATGACATCAGGCGAAGGCTAGTTTTTAGGCGAGCTAGCGCACCCGTATAACGTAGGTTGTAGGTGGTGTCTTTAATAATCTCATTAACTTTTTCTAGATCGATTTCTTTGCCAGCCAGCAGGGTAGAAGATAGTTTAGGCTGGTCTGCGGTAGAGTCGAAAATTATATTTTGGGCTACCAAGCCTGATGTATTGCCTAGCCGCTCCGCTACGTTGGTGGCGATAATTTTCCAAAGATGCCTGGCAAGCGGTAGATTTTTGCTGTCTATATCAGCTCCACTAGTAGTAATGGACATTTTCTTTGGTGCTAGTGCCTTGGTTTTGATGTTTTCGTATGGCTTTATATCGTTTTTACTGGTGTCTAGGCTGTTAAAGTCATCTAGGTTGAACCATTTGGCACGGTCTAGTTGGGTTAAATCGCTCAGTAGTTGTGTTCTATCGATGACCTCTAAGTTTAATTTAAGCTCTATTGATAGCTGGCGAATAGCTACGTCTAGGTTGGTCTCGCTAAACTTTAATTTGGGGTGTTTGGGGTGTGAACCATAAGTCATTAGTTCTACGACGACCAAACCTGTCGAGTGGGTCTGACTCTTTATCTGGTAATCTACGCCAGTGTAAAAACCTCTATCGACCATGTTTTTAGACAAACCGATAGCTATGACATGCTGATAAATTTGCCCTAATGTCACTGACTCGACTGGCTTGATAAAAATATAGCGATGCATTTTCTATAGTATAAATGATTATGCTTATTTAGAATAATATTGGCACTCTATTGACGAGAGTGCTAATTTCATCTAAACTAGATAAAAAGGAGAGTATATGAACCAACCGAAATCGTATTTAGTGCCGACTGTGGTCGAGAAATCTTATGAGGGCGAGCGCGCCTATGATATTTATTCGCGCCTGCTAAAAGAGCGCATCATTTTCCTAGGTGACGAGGTTAATGAAACTACTGCCAATCTAGTCGTGGCGCAACTATTACACCTAGCCTATGAGGATCCGAAAGCTGATATCAAGCTATATATAAACAGCCCTGGTGGTTCAGTTTACGATGGCCTGGCGATTTACGACACCATTCAGTACATTAAGCCAGACGTACAAACTATAGGCATAGGGCTTCAAGCCTCGATGGGTGCCTTTTTACTTAGTTCCGGCACCAAGGGCAAGCGTTTTGTTCTGCCGAATTCTCGCATTATGATTCACCAGCCATCCTCTGGCACACAGGGCAAGGTTACCGACCAGGAGATTACCCTAAAGGAATCGATTTACTTGAAAAAACGTTTGAACGAGATATTGGCCAAGAACACTGGCCAAAAACTAGCGAAGATTGAAGCTGATGTCGAGCGTGATTTTTGGATGAGTGCTGACGAGGCCAAAAAATACGGTCTGATTGACGAAGTCGTAGACAAAGCCTAGCTAAAGTGTCCAATCGACAGGCTGCGGTGTAACCATTCTGGTACCACGAACTTTACGAATTACTTTGCCGAGGGAACTGTCCTGAATAGCTACAGCTAAGCCTGGTAAATGGTTAAATAGTTCGCGGCGGATTCTCATGTAACCCTTGGCGCCGTGGCGGCGCTCCATGATTTGACAGTATTCATCCAGGGCTTCAGCTAATTGATTGTCGATAGGGCGCGCAATCTTGTTTAACTGTCTGAGTTGATCACGGTGTTTTGGCATATTGGCTCGATAGCGATGTATATCAGCGAGGGCGATTTGGGGTCCGGCGGTAGTTGTAGTGATTTTAGCTTCAGGGTGTAGAGAATTAAAACAGATGTCTTGGAGCTCTAGTGACGACTCTGGGAAAATAGCTACTGGATATTTGCTATCCGATAGCGAGTCGTAAAGTCCCCACGTCGGACTTTCTGGGTCGATTGGTCGGACAGTTTTAGTAGTTTTCGCGTCTATCTGACCACCGTAAAGTGAGTACACACTAGTAAGGCGTCCGGTACGGTCAATAGCGTCAACGTCCATAAAGCGGTGGTTTCTAGGGTCTGAAATTGCGGCGATATCATGACCTAGCAGTGCTGCTCTAGCCAGAGATCCGTAAAGCACAAATCTTGACTCGCCGTTATCAAGTCTTTGCTCAGATAGAGCACGAATAATTTCGGTGTTTTTTATTCCTTGTAGCGGGTATCCCATAATTAGTGTGAAATTGTAGCAAAAGCTATTGATTTTTTCAACGTTTTCAGGCAAAATAGACTACAAGAAGCAGTGTAGCTCTGGTTATCTATGCTTTTTCGCGGGCAGTGGCAAACCGGCGAAAAAGGCCAGAGTCTAGGGATCTTCGGCGCCAAAGAACCCATATAAACTAAATATTCAGGAGTATGCATGGCTAAAACCAAGCCGGCTAATAACGACCGCGTATTTTTTACGTCGGGCGATAACAAATTAGCGTTACCAAACCTAATCGCACATCAACAAGAATCTTGGCGAGATTTCGTCGACACAGGTCTTGCGGAAATCTTCGCAGAAATGAACCCGATTGATGACCACACCGGTCAGAAATTGGCTCTACGTTTCAAAGAGTACGAGTTTAAAGAGCCTAAAAACTCAGAGAGCTTTGCCAAGGAAAACAATCTAACTTTCGACGCGCCTCTACATGTCAAGGTTGAGCTGACCAACAAAGTCACCGGTGATCCAGTCAAAGAGCAGGAAATTTATATGGGTGACTACCCATGGATGACCGACCGCGGCACCTTTATTATCAATGGTACCGAGCGTGTTGTCGTTTCGCAGCTAATCCGTTCGGCCGGTGTATTCTTTGTAGCTGACAAAGCTGTGGCTCGTAACTACTACGGCGCCAAACTGATTCCTGGCCGTGGTGCTTGGCTAGAGTTTGAAACTGCCAGCAATGGTGTGCTATATGTAAAAATCGACCGCCGTCGTAAGATGCCTGTTACGACTCTTTTCCGTGCGCTCGGTTTTTCAAAAACTTCTGAAATTAGAGAACTATTTGCCGATATCGACACTGGTGATGTTAAGTACATTGATGTCACACTAGACAAGGATCCATCGCGCTCATCTTCTGAAGCGCTGATTGAGGTTTATCGCCGTCTGCGCCCAGGCGATCTGGCTACTGTTGATAACGCTCGCTCAATGATTGAGCGTATGTTCTTTGACTTTAAGCGCTACGACTACAGCCGAGTTGGTCGTTACAAGATTTCTCAGCGACTGGGTCTTGACGTTGCGAATACTGCCGAAAACCGTGTTTTCCAGATTAACGATCTAATAGCTATTGTTCGCGAGATTATTCGCTTAAACAACACTCAGGAAGCTCCAGATGACATCGATTCACTGTCAAACCGCCGTGTGAAATTGGTCGGTGAGTTAGTGGCTCGTCAGTTCCGCGTCGGTATGCTCCGCATGCAGCGCAACGCTATGGATCGCATGAGTATGACCGATATCGAAACCGTCACACCTAGCGCTTTAATTAACGCTCGCCCAGTGGTAGCAGCCGTACGCGAATTCTTTGCTAGTTCTCAGCTATCTCAGTTGATGGACGAGGTCAATGCCCTGTCTGAACTAGCGCATAAGCGCCGTTTGTCGAGTCTTGGACCTGGTGGTCTATCGCGTGAGCGTGCAGGTTTTGACGTTCGTGACACCCACCCAACACACTACGGCCGTATCTGTACTGTTGAAACTCCAGAAGGTGCCAACATTGGTCTAGTGCTAAACCTAGCTGCCTACGCCCGTATCAACGCCTATGGTTTTATTGAAACTCCATACTTAAAGGTTGAAAATGGCAAAGTTACCGACAAGGTCGTCTACCTAGATGCTTCTCAGGAGGCCACCGAGGTGATTGCTGATGCCGCCGCTAAACTTAATAAGGATGGTAGTTTCGCCGACGAGCGTGTGGCTGCCCGTAACGGTATGTTCCCTGAGTCGGTTGATGCCTCTGAGGTTACCTACATGGACGCCGCTCACCTACAAATTCTAGGTTCAACCGCCGCTTTAGTGCCATTTGTTGAAAAAGACTACGTGTACCGTGCTTTGATGGCTGCTTCCATGCAGAAGCAGGCTGTGCCGCTACTTCGTCCACAAGCCCCAACCGTCGGTACTGGTATCGAGAAAGAAGTCGCTGCCAACACTAGCCAGATCGTACTAGCTCCAGCAGCCGGCGAAGTTATAAAGGCTGATGCTGACGAGGTTCAGGTTAAGTACGCTGACGGTACGGTTAAATACAACCCAAGCCATTTCGTGAAATCGAACGATGACCGTTCATACAACCAGAAAGTTGTGGTTGTCCGTGGTCAGAAACTAGCCAAAGGCGACGTTATCATCGAGGGCGCCTCAATCGATGGCGGTGAAATCGCACTTGGTAAAGACTTGCTAGTGGCTTTCATGCCATGGAACGGTTACAACATGGACGATGCTATCGTCTTGTCTCGCAAGCTAGTAGAGGATGACACGTTAACATCTGTTAACATCAAGGATTACACCGTTGAAGTTCGCGAAACCAAGCTTGGTCCAGAGATTGTTACCCGTGATATTCCAAACGTTTCCGAGGAATCGCTACGTCACCTAGACGAGAACGGTATCGTTCAACTGGGCTCAGAAGTTGGTCCTAGCGACGTTCTAGTCGGTAAAATTACTCCAAAGGGTGAGCAAGAACTTTCTAGTGAAGAGCGCCTACTACGTGCTATCTTTGGTGAAAAGGCCAAGGACGTTCGTGATACTTCACAGCGCCTCAACCACTCTGGTGGTGGTAAAGTTGTCGGCGTTAAAATCTTCTCACGCGAGAACGGTCACGACCTAAAGGCTGGCGTTATCATGCAGATTCAGATTTTCGTAGCTCAGCTTCGCAAGATTTCGGTCGGTGACAAGCTAGCTGGACGTCACGGTAACAAGGGCGTAGTTGCCCGTATCGTGCCAGTCGAGGACATGCCTTTCCTAGAGGACGGTACTCCGGTAGATGTAGTGCTCAACCCACTAGGTGTGCCAAGTCGTATGAACATTGGTCAGATTTTTGAAACTCACCTTGGTATGGCGGCTCGTGCTTTGGGCTATCGCGTCGCAACGCCACCATTTAACGGTGTTCCTGATTCAGTTATCTCTGATGAGCTAGAAAAAGCTGGATATGCGCGCGACGGCAAGAGCCAACTATTTGATGGTCGTACTGGTGAACCATTCGAAGAGCGCACTACTGTGGGTGTGATGCACATGTTGAAACTTCACCACATGGTGGCTGACAAGATTCACGCTCGCTCGACCGGTCCATACGCTATGGTAACCCAGCAGCCACTAGGTGGTAAGGCTCAAAATGGTGGCCAGCGTTTCGGTGAAATGGAGGTCTGGGCACTAGAAGCTTATGGCGCTTCAGCTACCCTTCAAGAGATGCTAACCATTAAGTCTGACGACGTTTATGGTCGTGCCAAGGCTTATGAGGCAATCATAAAGGACGAGCCAATCGTTGGTCCAAAATTACCAGAATCGTTTAATGTGTTAGTGAAAGAACTTCAAGGTTTGGGTCTACGCGTAGACTTGCTTGACGAAGCCCAAGAGGGCGCTGTCGATGCTGAACAAATCATCGGTGGTATCATCAATGGCCAGCCCGTTCCAGCTAGCAGCATCATCGAGGCTGAACTGTCCGGCGAAGTCGTTATGGACGAATCAGATGAGCTATTCGAAGATCAGGAAAGCCTAGACAACGAAGGTGTCACCATCCAGGACATCGATGAAATAGACGAATTTAAGGAGGAGGCGTAATATGTCACGAGTAATTGCAAACAATGGCGGTATCGCTGATTTTGACGCTATCCGCCTAAGCGTCGCCTCAGCCGACGATATTCTAAAATGGTCTTACGGCGAGGTTACCAAACCGGAAACCATTAACTACCGAACTCAAAAACCAGAGCGCGATGGTCTATTCTGTGAACGAATTTTCGGTCCAGTAAAAGACATCAACCCACACGACTCAAAGGTTCGTGGTGTTCGTTCACGCGAAGCTGCCGTCGATAAAAACGGTGATTTGGTTACCAAGTCTATCGTTCGTCGCGAGCGCATGGGACATATTTCATTAGCTGCCCCAGTTGCTCATATCTGGTTTATGCGTGGTACACCTAGTGCGATGGGTCTGTTGCTCGGTATGACTGTTCGCAACCTAGAGCGCGTAGCCTACTTTGCAACCTATGTTATTACTAAACTTGACGGAGAAGCTCGCGATAAATACCTAGCCGACCTAGAGGCCGAAACTGTGGCTGCTCGTGAAGCTATCAAGCTACGTTACGAAAAAGCCGCCGAAGAGGAAGGTGCTGATATCGAATCTCTAGCCACTGAGCGTACTCGCGAAATGGAAGATCTAGAGGAAAGCTATACTACCAAGAAAACCCAGCTAGAATCTCTAGCCAAGGGCGCATTGATCGGTGAAATCGAATACCGTGCTCTGCCAGAGGAATACCAAGATTTAGTTGAAGTTGGTATGGGCGGACAGGCTTTAAAGACTCTACTTGATGAAATCAATCTCGACAAGCTAATTGCCGAGCTGAGTGAGGAAGTCGAGAGCGCTAAAGGCCAACGCGAAAAGAAACTTTTGAAGCGCCTGAAGGTTCTAGAGGGTATGCAGACTGCTGGTATCAAGCCGTCTAGCCTAACCATGACTGTTCTACCAGTCATTCCTCCAGACCTACGTCCGATGGTTCAACTTACTGGTGGTCGCTTTGCGACATCTGACCTAAATGATCTTTACCGTCGTGTTATTAACCGTAATAACCGTCTAAAGAAGCTTATCGATCTAAATGCCCCAGAAGTCATCCGTCGCAACGAAATGCGCATGCTTCAGGAGGCTGTTGATGCCTTGATTGACAACGCTGCTGCCCGTGGTGGCCGCGCTGTGAATGCGACTGGCGGTCGCCGCCGTCTGAAGTCAATCTCAGACATGCTAAAGGGTAAACAGGGTCGTTTCCGTCAGAACCTGCTAGGTAAACGTGTTGACTACTCTGGTCGTTCAGTCATTGTGGTGGGTCCAAAGCTCAAGATTAACGAGTGTGGTCTACCAAAGAAAATGGCACTTGAACTATTTAAGCCATTCATCATTGGTTGGCTTATAAAGAACGAGTACGCTCACAACATTCGTTCAGCTACACGCTTGATCGAAGCCGGCGAAGCAGTTGTCTGGGACGCACTTGACGCCGTTGTCGAGGATAAATACGTACTTCTAAACCGTGCGCCATCACTTCACCGTTTGAGTATTCAGGCTTTCCAGCCTAGGCTGGTTGAGGGCGAAGCTATCCAACTTCACCCACTAGTTGCTAACGGTTTCAACGCCGACTATGACGGTGACCAAATGGCTGTTCACCTACCACTGAGTCGTCAGGCACAGCTAGAAGCTCGCGAATTAATGTCGGCTACTGCCAACATTCTAAAGCCAGCTGACGGTTCACCTGTACTATCTGTCTCTCAGGACGTGGTGCTAGGTAACTACTACCTAACCTACAACAAGCCAGGTGTGACTGTTGGTGACGAAAAACCGTTTAGTTCGGTTTACGAAGCTGAAATGGCTTACGAAAACGGTAATATTAAGCTACAAAGCCCGATTCGTGTATTTACCAAAGGTGAAATTCGCAACACTACGCTTGGACGCGTCTTCTTTAACGAGATTTTGCCAGAAGCTTTTCCATACGACAACAATGTCCAAACTAAAAAACAGCTGAAAAAGGTGCTGTCTCAGATCTTTAACGACTATGGCGCCGAGGAAACTGGACGTATCGCTGACCGCATGAAGGGGCTAGGCTTCCGCTTTGCGACTGTTTCAGCCCTTTCTACTGGTAAAGACGACTATGCAACTTGGCAGGAAACTGATGAGTTCATCGCTGAAGGTAATGCCAAGGTTGCTCTGATTTCAGAGCAGTACGAACAAGGTTTAATTACTTACGACGAGCGTTATAATTTGACTGTTAGCAACTGGCGTAATGTTCAGCGTCAAGCTACCGACTTTTTGAGTGCTCGGATGAAAGACATGGACACCAGCCTATCTGTTATGGCTAACTCTGGTGCGCGTGGTGATATTTCATCAATTGTTCAGACAACCGCTACCATTGGTGTGATGGTTGATGCTAATAACCGCGAGATTGAGCTGCCAGTTAACTCTTCGTACCGCAAGGGTCTATCTAGCCTAGAGCAATTCGTTTCGACACGAGGTGCGCGTAAAGGTCTGATTGATACCGCGCTTAAGACAGCTGACTCGGGTTACCTAACTCGTCGTCTAGTAGATGTGGCTCAGGACGTATTCACCGTGCCAGAAGATGACAACGACCCAGGTTTCGCTATCTATCGTTCTGAAACTGAGCAAACTATGATTGAGTTTGGTAACCGCTTGTACGGTCGCTATGCTGCCGAAGACGTCGATGGCTATATAAAGAACGGCGAGTTAATTACTCGCGCTATCGCCGACGCTATCGAGGATGACCAGTCTATCGACGCCGTCAAGATTCGTTCAGTTCTATCGACTAACACCTTGCGTGGTGTGCCAATCAAATCTTACGGTATCGACATGGCGACTGGTGTAGCCGTGGCCGAATCTCAGCCAGTTGGTGTCATCGCTGCCCAAAGTGTCGGTGAGCCTGGTACCCAGCTAACCCTACGTACTTTCCACTCCGGTGGTGTACAGGAGACCGATATTACCCAGGGTCTACCTCGTGCTGAGGAACTTCTAGAAGCTCGTACTCCAAAGGGTCAGGCTTTCATGAGCGACATCGATGGTATCGTTGAAGCCCACGAGGACGGCAAGCGATTTATCGTAACCGTTACACCACAATCTGGTCGAGTTGAGAAGCTAGACCTAGATGGTCGCAAGGCAACTGTCAAGAATGGTGCTAGTGTCAAAGCTGGCGACATCATAGCCTCTGAGGCCGAGGGTGAACGCCCACTAATCGCTCCACTTGATGGTGTGGTTGAAGTGGCAAAGAAAGAGTTAGTTATCGTTGCCGAAGCTGGTGCGCCAATTCGCTACGAGATTCCTAACACCCTACAGTTACTAGTCGCAACTGGTGATGTAGTCGCTTCTGGTGACCGTCTGACAACTGGTTCATTGAATCTACAAGATTTAATGCGCCTAAGGGGTCCTGATGCTACCCAGCGCTACATCGTTAACGACATTCTACGCTTGTACGCCGCCCAGGGTGTGGATGTGGCTACTAAGCACCTAGAGGTGATTGTTCGTCAGATGTTTAGCCGCGTTCAAATCGAAGATTCTGGTGATTCTCAGTTTGTAACTGGTGACATCGTTTCCAAAGCCGCTGTGGCCGAAGAAAACGCCAAGCTGGTTGCCGAGGGCAAGAATCCGATTGCATACGATCAATTGCTACTAGGTATCACCAAGGTTTCTATCTGGTCTGACTCATTCCTATCGGCCGCTTCATTCCAAGACACTACCCGCGTTCTAATCAACGCCGCCGTGTCTGGTCGTGTTGACCGCTTGAACGGCTTGAAAGAGAACGTCATCATCGGACGCAAGATCCCTGTTGGTACTGGTGTTCACAGCGCGTTAGCGCTCGACACCCTAGAGGGCGACGAAGACGACTCTCAGTCAATCGAAGACGCTATCTCTGAAGCTGCCGATCTAGAAGCCTAAGCTTATACCTAGCCCAGCCTTCTTGACAAGGCTTAAGCGGTATAGTTAAATGTAAGGTAGATATGGCAGAAATAAATAAACATAGTAGAGAAGCTGTTGACGGTGAGGCTCTAGAGGCTTCTAGGAGATTGGCTGGTGTTGAATCCAGCCTTTCTCCAGAGCAGCAGGAAAGCTACCACCAGGAATCTGAATTGGCTAGACAGCTAGCTACCGTTAATAACCAAGCCATTAACGATGTTTTTCCGAGTAGTGCTAGGTATAATGACTACTACCTTCAACAGGCTCAAAATAGAGTCGACCAATTGTTCGGCCTAGAACTAGCAGCCTAACCCCCTAATAAATTCGAAAACCCCACCAAGTCAAACCCGGTGGGGTTTTCTGGTGGGGCTAGAGATGGATGTTGAGAACCCACTTTCTCCGGTGTTTGCCTGGGCTGAAGTAGTCGGGCTGGTGAGCCCGAATCTTGAAGTCATAACCGCCGCACGTATCCTGGAGGATGTGCAGGGTGGTCTGTTCGATGTACTGCTGGATTGCCAGATATTGATCAGATCTGGCATAGATCTTGGCTAGCTGTGTGAATCTTGCCCCCAGGGGTATGATGACGCGAAGTGATTTTCCGGCTTTGATGGCGCGGCGGGCTCTGCGTGGCACACCAGCCAGCTTCTTCCTGAGGTATTCCTCGTACATTTGTCTCCATCTCTAAAAAGGTGCGCTTACATTAGTGTAAGGTCATGTATATTATAGCACAAGCTTTATAAAAAGTCAATATGGTAGGGGCACAGGTCGGATATTTGCTATAATAAGACAGTTACATAGGTAAAAATAAAAATGGCCAACAACCCCGAAGATTTTGCGAAACATCGCATCGAAACAACCCAAAAACAATTACGTGCGCCTGGCGTGATACACTCTTTGGGCGCCGATGCTTCTCGTAGGATGTTGGAGCTATCAGACCGACTTTATTTGCCAGAGATAGGTACAGATAGGGTAGCCAAGCTTCAAGAGGGCGGCATACCAGTAGTTGGGCTGTTGCCAGGTGATGAGATTGAGGTTACTGGTGAACACTCTGATTTTTCACCCGAACAACGGAAGTCTTTATCAGACAAAGGTGTACTGCCAGCTGTCCAGGAGGCTCTGGAGAATAGTCTCCGACCAGGCGAACGAGTCGTTATGGATGAAGCGTCGGGTGGTAAAACCATTTCGCGCCAAGGTAAATATACTGGAAAATCTGGTACGAAGTGGCGTGTCGTAGGCGCTCCGCTAATTGCGTTAAATGCCGAGGATGATGATGAGCCTGGCCATGATACGGCCTTGGGGCACGAACTAGTACATGCCGGCCAAGCCGAGGCGTTACCGTTTACAAAGGAGACCAATAGGCTATCACGCAGAATTTATGAAGAGACTCGCGCCTACCACGTTCAATCCGCGCTCGATACTTATCTACACAGCAAAGATGCTAATACTAGGGCGCAGCGGGTAGAATCTGCTATGCGGACTTGGTTAGAATCTGGTAGGCAATTGAAAACAGAAGATGACAGAAAAGATTTTGAAAGGTTCCTACGAACTACCGGTGTAGGCGGCATGATAAAAAAGTCGATTGACGTTTGAGGTTTGATCGTCGTGTTAGACTGGTAATATGATTTTAGGTATCGACGAAGTGGGGCGCGGAGTTTGGGCTGGACCACTGGTTGTTGGGGCTGTGGTGCTGGGCGACGCATCAATCGAGGGGTTAACCGACAGTAAAAAGCTTAGCGACAAGAAACGGCGCGAGTTAGATATTATTATTCGCGAGCAGGCTAGCGGTTATGGTCTGGGGTGGGTAACGCCACTTGAAATTGACGAGATTGGGCTGAGCCAAGCACTAAAACTAGCGACCCGTCGTGCGGTAGAGCAAATTACCACGCCGTATTCGGAGATTATTATCGATGGCACAGTCAATTTCTTGAGTGGTACCGGCAAAGGGCGATACGTCACTACTATGAAAAAAGCTGACCTGCTAATCGCTAGTGTTTCGGCGGCGTCGATTATAGCTAAAGTAGCTCGTGATGATTATATGATAGAGCAAGCTAGGCTTTATCCTAATCATTTTTTTGACAAACATGTTGGTTATGGCACCGAGAAACATCGTTTGGCGATTGATAATTTTGGCATCACCCCATTACACAGGTTGTCGGTTAAGCCAGTAGCAAAGTTGGCGACCGATTTACCTTCGTTCTCCGTTCGCTCGCCACAAGGGCCTCGCTCGCTCCTTCGCGCCGTTCGGGGCGCTCAGAATCCACTCAGGCAAATGTCGCCAACTGCCATTGGTTATGATGCCGAGGAAAAGGTTTCTAAGTGGTTAGAGCAGCAAGGTCATCAGATAGTAGCTAGAAATTGGAAAGTGCGCATGGCGGAGATTGACATAGTATCTAGGCTTGGGCGGGTACTATACTTTACTGAGGTTAAATACCGTGCTAGCGCCAATCACGGCGACGGTCTGGCTGCTATTACGCCAGCTAAATTGAAACAGATGATGAAAGCCGCCGAAATTTTTACACATCAAAAACATTTAGAAAGTTATGAGCGGGTTTTAGCGGTAGCATCGGTTAGCCCAGCCGGTATTGAGAGCTGGTTTGTGCTAGAGTGATTTTAGGCGTTGGTGAACAGCAACAATATCTTTTTTGATTTGTTTAACACGCGCTTTAATGTCGAGTTCGCCTAGCTGAATGGTTCGGGCGAGGCTTGGGTCGGCTTTCATTGGCTCAAAGAACGCGCTGTATTCACGTAATTGATCGGCAGTGTTTAGAATATTGCCAGCGTATCGGGGGAAAGAATCATAGCTCATGTCGCCTTTGTAGGTTTTTTCAGCCCATGACCAATTATCTTGTAACCATTGCCAAACGGCTTGACGATGACGGCGATTAGACAGCAAGTAGATCCACCAATACTGGGCGTCTTGCGGGCGGATTAGTTTGGGGTTTTTTAGTTTTTCTAGCATCTCAGCTACTTTAATGGCCGATTTTGTGTTGGTTAGAGCACCGTTTAAATCTTCGCGCAGGCTAGGATTATTGGTTTTTATATAAGTGTCAAAAAGTGAGTCGAAAGTTTTGTCGTCACTATTTTTCACAGCGCTACCTAAAATGCTGGCTCGAAGTTCGCTGTTAATATCGACTAGTTTGCCACTTGCGAAAATTTGATTAGCTTTCTTGATGGCGCCAGGTTCATTGGCCGACAACATTAACGATACGATGATAGAGCGTAGTTTAGTATCTTCGAGTGGTTCGCCCTTTTTGGCGTCCCAGCCCAGTCTAGCAAATTCTTTCGAAGCTAGTTGAATGACGAATTGATCAAGTTTGTTGTCCTCTACGGAATCTGGCTGATTAAACTTGCGCAGTTCGCCCAGTATATTAGCCATTAGACTCCAGCCTAGTTCGGATGTTTCGTCTTTGTAGGCCAGTAAAATATCAATCAATTTATCACTGATAATAACGTCGGCGCGGTTTAACATTAAAGTATTTCGTAGGAATGCTAGTCGTGCTTCGACCGTTAATTGATTGGTTTGGACGGCGTCTAGGATTCGTGCCAAAAGCTGGTCATCGTAATGAGTGATGAAATGCGCATAATCGTGCTGGTTGAGTATGATTAGCTCATTTGGGTTTTTCAAATTAACAGTCGACTCTTTTGCGTCGAATAGTTTTGGCAGCTCCGGTATATTGGCGTCAAGTGGTATTGGCCAGAGGCTAGCATCGGCGCCGTGCGAACTAGTAAAGAAACGCTCCTGGGTGAGTTTCAGTTTGGCGCCGTCTAGGTTGACCGATACTATCGGGTAGCCTGGTTTATATAGCCACTGATCCATGAACTTCTTGATGTCTAGATTACTCGCCGCCGCTAGAGCCAACCATAAATCATCCGCCGAGGTGTTTGAATAGGTGTATTTATCAAAATAGATTTTGAGACCTTTGCGAAATGCTTCTTCACCGATGAAAGTTTGTAGCATGCGTAGTAGGCGGCCGCCCTTGGCATACACAATCGCGCCGTCAAAAATAGCATCAATCTCGTCTGGGTGATCGATGTCGACGTGGACAGCCTGGACGCCATCGATAGCATCGCGGCGCATAGAGTACGAACCTTCCTGGGCGTTAAATTCACGCCACATCTGCCAGGTCGGCTCGAGATTGTCGATACACAAATATTCCATCATATTGGCAAACGACTCGTTGAGCCATAGATCATCCCACCATTTCATAGTGACTAGGTTGCCAAACCATTGATGAGCCAGTTCGTGGGCTACAACCGTCGCAATACGCTCACGGTCGTCGATATTGGAGGTTTTTGGGTCGGCTAGTAACGCCGATTCGCGGTAGGTAATCAGCCCCCAGTTTTCCATCGCGCCAGATGAAAAATCGGGCAGCGCTAAATGGTCAGATTTTGGTAGTGGGTAATCTGTCTGGTAAAAATCCTCGTAAAAATCAATTGCCCTGACAGCTGTATCAAGCGCAAAGTCTAGGCTACCTAGTGGCTGAGCTAGGGTGGAATAAACCGAGACATCGATGCCGCGCTTGGTTTTAGCAGATTTATAGTGAAGTTCACCGATTGCCCATGCTAGCAGGTAGGTGCTCATTTTAGGAGTTTGCTCAAAATGGGTTGTAGTTAGGTCGTGTTCGGTGGTTTGCGACAGTATGGGCGTATTCGATAAAACTGTTAGATTCGAGCGGGTCTTTAGGGTGAGTGAAAAAGTAGCTTTGGCAGCCGGCTCATCGACACACGGAAAAGCTTTGCGAGCATGAATACTCTCGAACTGAGTAGCCAGCAAAGTGTGCTCGACATCGTCCAACGTCCAATGCGATTTATAAAAACCGTGCATGCTATCCTGAATCTGCCCTGTGTATTTTATGGACAAACCTAGATCTTGTTCGGCTTTGATGGCAGTAGATTGAATAATGAGCTCGTCGTTATCGCCGTAACTAAAAGTGGTGTTATCATCGTTAGAACCCAGCTGGACGTAGTCAATTTTAAGATCTTTGGCATGTAGCCGCAACTCGCCATTTTGACGCGGGGTACCTGTAATATGTATCAAACCAGCGAAAGTCTGTTCGTCGCCTTCAATGGTCAAGTGTATATCGTATTGGGTTGGTATGAAATTGTCGAGCAAGTGGCGGATAGTCATAGTAAAATTATAGTATGAAACTGCGACGTTTGGTAGCCGTTATTGTAGTACTACTAGGTATTTTAGTGGTTGCTTTTATAAAAGCTCCGGCCGAGGGCGAACAAAACAGCGCTCCGCCAGTTAGCCAGCAAGCAGTTTCGGATAGTCCGGCGATAGATACCTTGAATAAATTGGCTGTCAAAGGTCGGGCGCCAAAGACTGGCTACACACGTAGTCAATTTGGCGATGGCTGGGCGAGTAAAAATGGTTGCGATACGCGCAATATTATCTTGAACCGTGATTTGAGCGATGTGAAACTAAATGATAAATGCCAGGTTGTCTCGGGGGTTTTGAATGACCCATATACTGGCAAAATGATTCAGTTTACGCGTGGGCCAGATACCTCAACCGCGGTGGAAATTGATCACGTGGTAGCGCTTAGTGATGCTTGGCAAACCGGCGCTCAGCAATTGACCGCCAGCGAGCGTAAAACCTTAGCTAACGATCCACTCGAGTTACTGGCCGTCGATGGTCCGGCAAACGTTCAAAAATCGGATGGTGACGCCGCGACTTGGCTGCCATCAAATAAATCGTTTCGCTGTGAGTATGTAGCCCGACAGATTGCCGTAAAAGCTAAATATACGTTGTGGGTAACGCCAGCCGAAAAAGACGCTATGGTTCGGATTTTAAATTCCTGCCCCGGCCAAAGCTTGCCGTAGAAATCTGATTTGCTAATAAAACACGAGTTTGCTATAATAACTACATTAGATCCGGCCGAAAGGTCGGAGTTTTTCATAGAAAAGGAGAAATTATGGATGAACTAAATCTCAAACAGCTTAGCCTGGCGGTACGCACTATCGCTGAGGAAAAGAATCTATCAGAAGAAGTCGTTATGGACGTTATCGAGCAGGCGATTGCGGCTGCTTGGCGTCGCGATAATGGTGAACGCGACCAGGAAGTTCGTGCCGAATTTAACACTGTTAAAGGCACAGCCAAAGTTTTTGTGGTTCATAACGTGGTAGAAGAGGTTGAAAACCCAGCTGCAGAGTTAACTGTCGAGCAGGCTCAGGAGTTCAAAAAGGGCGCTAAAATCGGTGATGTAATCGAGGA
>Ga0164242_10003927_pt1 | contig 16803 bp, 15 predicted proteins | sample OricomgcompostMG_FD_108783 | JGI IMG/M metagenome (GOLD analysis project Ga0164242, IMG submission 108783) | Miracle-Growth compost microbial communities from Emeryville, California, USA - Original compost - Miracle growth compost (MG) ...
CTGTACGCCGTACCGGCGCCGCGCAGTGCCCACGAACCGCATCTGGTCGCGTAACCGACGCGGACGAGCCCGGGACGAGGAAAACGTTGGAGGACTTCATGGACCAGGTTCGGGAGGGGACATCGACCGAGCCGCTGAGCGTCGCGTTCGAACACGAGCACCGTGCGATCGACGAGGACATCCTGGCGGTGGTCAACGGTCCAGCGGACCCGGTCCGTCGGCAGGCGCTCGTCGCCGCCGCCCAGGTTCTGCGGCGCCACATCTACGCCGAGGAAGAGCTGATGTTCCCGGCGCTGCGCGATGCCGGTCTCATCGGGCCGGTGCTGGTGATGCTGCGCGAGCACGCCGAGATGTGGCCGCTTCTCGACAACGTCGAGCAGTTGGCCACCGACGGCGAAGCGCCCGCCCTGCAGGAGGCATGCTCGAGCTTGCTCGATCTGCTGGCACGGCACAACCCGAAGGAGGAGGCCATCCTCTACCCGCAGGTCGACGACCTGCTCACCCCGGCAACCGCCGCCACACTCCGCCAGCTTCTCCTGGCTGGCGAGCTTCCGACGGGATGGCGCTGTCAGCTTCTGCGTTGACGATCTGCCGGCCGGAGAGCGAAGACAACGAGGAGGCACCCCTTGACCGCAGGACAGCGCGACACATTCGGGGCACGGGATCGGCTGGTCGTCGGAGACACGACGTACGGCATCTTCCGACTTGACCGGGTTAGCGGCGCGGAACGGCTTCCGTACGGGTTGAAGGTGCTGCTGGAGAACCTGCTCCGGCACGAGGACGGTCATCTCGTCACCGCCGAGCAGGTGCAGTCGCTGGCGGACTGGGACCCGAAGGCCGAACACGGCAGCGAGATCCAGTTCCGTCCGGCCCGCGTGCTGTTGCAGGACTTCACCGGGGTGCCGTGCGTGGTCGATCTGGTCGCGATGCGCGACGCGATGACCGCGCTCGGCGGCGACCCGCGCGGGATCAACCCGCTGATCCCGGTCGAGCTGGTGATCGACCACTCCGTGATTGCGGAGGTGTTCGGGCGGGCGGATGCCTTTCGCGCCAACGCCGACCTCGAGTTCGAACGCAACGCCGAGCGCTACCAGCTGCTGCGGTGGGCGCAGCATGCGTTCGACAACTTCCGTGTCGTCCCCCCGGATACGGGGATCTGCCACCAGGTGAACCTCGAGTACCTGTCCCGCGTCGTGTTCGACGATGACGGCGTTGCGTATCCGGACAGTCTCGTCGGTACCGACTCGCACACGCCGATGGTCAACGGGCTCGGCGTGCTCGGCTGGGGCGTCGGCGGCATCGAGGCGGAAGCGGCAATGCTGGGACAGCCGATCAGCATGCTGATCCCGCAGGTTGTCGGCCTGAAGCTGACCGGTGAGCTGCGCGAAGGCACCACGGCAACCGACCTGGTGCTCACCGTCGCCGAGCTGCTGCGCCGCAACGGCGTGGTCGGCAAGTTCGTGGAGTTCTTCGGGCCCGGCGTCGCGAACGTGCCCCTGGCGAACCGCGCGACCTTGGGCAACATGAGCCCGGAGTACGGCTCGACCGTGTCGATGTTCCCGATCGACGAGGTGACGTTGGACTACCTGCGGCTCACCGGCCGCTCCGAGCAGCGCATCCGGCTGGTCGAGGCCTACGCCAAGACCCAGGGGCTTTGGCACGACCCCGAGCACGAGGCGGCGTACAGCCAGACCCTGGAACTGGACCTGTCGAAGGTGGAGGCGTCGATCGCCGGCCCGAAACGACCGCAGGACCGCATCCCGCTCTCCCGGGCCCGTTCGACGGTGCGCGCGCTGCTCGCCGGCCGCTCGATCGACTCGCCGGCCGCGGGGCTGGACGAGGCGTCCGCCGAGTCGTTCCCGGCCAGCGACTCGGTCGCTGTCGACCGTCATCACGCCGGCGACGAGCCGGTCGATGGCGACGGCTGGGGTGAGCCTTCGGACTGGCCGACCGATCCGGTGCCGATCGTTCTCGACGACGGCACCGAAACCACCGTGGACCACGGGCACGTGGTGATCGCCGCCATCACCTCCTGCACCAACACCTCCAACCCTCAGGTGATGGTCGGCGCCGGCCTGTTGGCGAAGAACGCCGTCGAGCGTGGGCTGGCTCCCAAGCCGTGGGTGAAGACCTCGCTGGCGCCGGGTTCGCGGGTGGTCACCGACTACTACGACGCCGCCGGGCTCACGCCGTACCTCGACAAGCTCGGCTTCAACCTCGTCGGCTACGGCTGTACGACGTGCATCGGCAACTCCGGTCCGCTCATCCCGCAGGTCAGTCGCGCCGTGACCGAGCAGGACCTCACCGTCTGCGCCGTGTTGTCCGGAAACCGGAACTTCGAAGGGCGGATCCATCCCGAGTGCCGGATGAACTTCCTCGCTTCCCCGCTGCTGGTCATCGCCTACGCGCTCGCCGGAACGCTGCACGCCGACCTGCTCAACGAACCGCTCGGCATCGGCAGCGACGGACAACCCGTCTACCTTCGAGACATCTGGCCGAGCGCCTCTCAGGTGCAGGACGTGATCGACGCTCACCTGCGCGCGGAGATGTTCACGAAGGGGTATTCCGACGTCTTCGCCGGCGACGACAACTGGGGCGGACTCGAGGTTCCCACCGGTGAGCGGTTCGCCTGGCAGCACGGCTCCACTTACGTGCGTCGACCGCCGTACTTCGACGGCATGCCACGCGACCCGGAACCGCTCGCGGACATCTTGGGTGCCCGCGTGCTGGCGCTGCTCGCCGACTCGGTCACCACCGACCACATCTCCCCCGCCGGCTCGATCCGGCGCGACTCTCCGGCCGGTCGCTATCTCACCGACCACGACGTGTCGCAGCGCGACTTCAACTCCTACGGGTCGCGCCGCGGCAACCACGAAGTCATGATCCGCGGCACGTTCGCCAACATCCGGTTGCGCAACCAGCTCCTTCCCGGCACGGAAGGCGGAGTCACCCGCCACCTGCCCGACGGCGAGCAGCTCTCGATCTACGACGCCGCGCAGCGGTACGCCCGCGACGACGTCCCGCTGCTCGTCATCGCGGGAGCAGAGTACGGCTCGGGCTCCTCTCGTGACTGGGCCGCGAAGGGAACGCTGTTGCTCGGCGTCCGGGCCGTCCTCGCCACGTCCTACGAACGAATCCACCGGTCGAACCTGATCGGCATGGGAGTGCTGCCGCTCCAGTTCCAGCCGGGGGAGTCCGCCGAGAGCCTCGGCCTGACGGGTGAGGAGTCCTACTCCGTCAGGGGGCTGACCGGGGTCGATGACGTCCCCGAGACGGTCACGGTCGTCGCCGACACTGCGGCCGGCGCGAAGCGGTTCACTGCCGTCGTCCGCATCGACACGCCCGCCGAGGCGGCCTACTACCGCCACGGCGGCATCCTGCCGTACGTCCTGCGGCAGCTGCTCGCCTCCGCACCCTGAGTCCCAGAACCGCATCCATCCCCGATGAAAGAGAGATGACATGGCGATCGCCGATCGCAGCGCCACCACCACGTGGGTCGGGAGCCTCGCGCGAGGCAACGGCAACGTCCGGCCGGACAGCGGCGCCTTCGAGGAGCTGCCCGTGACCTGGGCCGCTCGCACCGAGCAGCCGGGCGGCAGGACCAGCCCCGAGGAGCTCGCGGCCGCGGCGCACTCGTCCTGCTTCGCGATGGCCCTGAGTCTTCGGCTCGGCGAACATCACGCCGAACCGGAGCAGCTCACGGTCACGTCCACGGTCACTCTCGACGAGGTGGACGGCAAGCCGACCGTGGTCAGCTCGGCGCTCGCCGTCCGGGCCCGGGTGCCAGGCCTCGATGCCGGCGAGTTCCGCGCCGCGGTCGACGAGGCCGCCGCGCTGTGCCCGATCTCGCGACTGTTCGCCGGCGCGACGATCACGGTCGACGCCGCGCTGGAGTAGTCCGGCCATGACCGCCACCACGACAGCCACGCTGACCGGCCTGCTGGTCTTCGGGACCAGCGTGTGGGTGGGCGGGCTCATCGCGATCGCGGTGGTCGCCCGCGTCGCCTCCGCCACACTGGAGCCGGCCGCCCGAGTGGCGTTCTTCCGCGGTCTCGGTCGCCGCTACGGGATCATCGGAACCACCGCGCTCGCGCTTGCCTACGGCACGGGCGCTGCGCTCTTGTATGGCCGGGACTGGAGCGGCGAGGTGATCGCCGCGGTGGCGCTCGCGGCGGCGTTGGCGGCGACCCTCGCCGTAGGTGTGGCACAGGCGCGACGCATGACCCGGCTGCGCGGCCGCCTGCTCGCCGCGACAGACGACACCGTGGCCGGCCAGGTACGCCGCGGCGCCGTCCGCGCCGGTGCCCTGCGCGCCCTGATCGCCCTGCTCAGCCTCGCGCTCCTCGGGCTCGGCGTCGCCCTCGCCACCTGATCACGCAACGAAAGGACGCGCAGTCATGACCCATCAACGGTTGGCCGTCAACGAGATCGACCCGAAGGCTTACCAGGCCGTGTTCGGGCTGGAGCGCTACGTGCGCGAGAGCGGCCTGGACCATTCGCTGTACGAGTTGATCAAGATTCGGGCGTCACAGCTGAACAGCTGCGCCTATTGCCTCGACATGCACAGCCGAGATGCCCGAGCCGCGGGTGAGGACCAGCGCCGGCTCGACGTCCTGTCGGCGTGGCGCGAGGCGCCGGACCTCTTCACCGAACCCGAGCGCGCCGCGCTTGCGCTCACTGAGGCGATCACCCGGATCGGTGACGGGGGAGTTCCCGACGAGGTCTGGGACACCGCTCGCAAGCACTTCGACGACGTCGGCATGGTCAACCTGTTGATGGCGGTGTCCGTGATCAACGTGTGGAACCGCCTCGCCGTCAGCACTCATCAGGAGCTGCCGGCGCAGCCCTGATCAGGGCGTCGAGCTCGCGCCTTGCTCTAGGGATGCGTCGGGCTGATCACGAGCGCTTGCCGGCGCTGATGCACGGTGAGGTAGCAAAGACCCTGCGGTCCCGCCCCGAACCGTCGTTGCGATCGGCGCGGGAGCCACACCAGCTGGCCAACCGTGAGCTCCACCTCACCGGCTTCCGTGCCGAGGGTTCCGGCGCCGGCAACGACATGGATCAGCACGTCGATGTCAGGACCGATGTGGGTGTCGATGGTCGCGTCGGGACCGAGGCTGATCACGTTGGCGTCGAGGTCGCGGGTGCGCTGCTGCAACGCCCACGCCGGCGTGACCGCGCCGTCTGCGGCGGGCTGAGCCGCGACGGCCGACGTGTTCACCAGCACACGAGGCAGTGGCGTGGACGTCAGCTTGGTGATCCGGATCCGCCAGTCCCGCGGTTCCTGGTTCAGGTACTCCCAGGAGTAGCTGCCGGGGACCTCGACCTCGAACTCGTCATGCAGGTGCTTCGGGTCGTGATCGTTGATGAGGATGAACGAGCCGCCCGAGGGGAGGGCGTCGTAGGCGGCGAAGATCGTCGGGTGCTTGTCGGGCTTGCGCATCCCGCGGACGTCGAGCTCGTTGGCAGTGTCGGCCGAGGTGGTCATCGGTGCTCCAGGTTTAATCTGATATTACTCGTTAAAACTATCAGGTGCCGGCGGAATCGACTACCCGGTGGGCCGCCGGTCGGGGCCGGCGGAGCAGATCCCGGCCCATCGCGACGAATGCGAGGGCCCACGCCGCGAGCGCCACCCAGGTCTCGCCATGGCCGATGTCGGCGACGATGCCGAGGTGGTCGGCGTTGCCGAGGTAGTGACCGGCCACGCCGTACATCCCGAGCGGGAAGACGACGCTCCACATCGTGGGGTCGTAGCGCAGGGGGATCCGGTGGACCACGTGCCGCCAGTAGCCGGCTGCGACGAGCGCCGGGATCAGCCAGGTGCCGAAGACCCAGAAGACCACCGAGACGCCGGCGACCAGGCCGCGGGTGGCGTCGACCATCGGCGCGTCTGCCATCTGGACGATCCGCGCACCGGCCACCACGGTGATGGCCGTCGCACCCATCGCCACCCAGTACGGCGGTGTGAGGTCCTTGGGGGTGAGGGGGTAGACCAGCAGTCGGGCAGCGACCAGCATCCCGGTGCCGGCGTAGAGGATCGCCCCCACGGCCCAGCAGAACACCGCGAGCAGCGCCAGGGTGTGACGCCCGGTCCCCACCTCCGGCTCGAGCGCGGCTGCGAGCACCGCCACCGACTGGCCGGCGACGACCCAGATGAACCAGCTGCCGTTCGCGGCGGCGAGGATCGGGCGGTGCGCCCGGCCGAGTTGGGCGGTCCACGGGATCACGTAGCCGAGGACCAGCCACGCCAGCCAGCCGGCCGCGAGGAAGCCGAGGGCGACATTGATGTGCCCCGCCACCGCGAAGCGGGTGCCCAGGACGTTGGTGCCGGCGACGAAGGTGAAGAAGCCGAACCCGCGGGCCGGGTCGGTGAAGTCGGCGGCGATCTCGGTGCGGAAGGCCAGGAGGCGCCACGCCGTGAGCACGAGCAGCAACGCGTAGGCCGCGACCGCAATGGCGAGCAGCGCCAGGGAGAGCCCGGTGAGCCCTTGGTTGCTCATCCCGATCGAGACGATGCCGGTCGCCATCACGAGCGCGAAGTAGCCGGGGTGAAGCGTCTGAACGCCACGGCGCAGCCGGGTGGTGGTCACGCGACGGTCGACGCCATCAGTAGGGGACGCCGATCTTGCGCCACTTCCGGCCACCCGTTCCCGGCTCGGGCGGCGGCGCGGCGCGGCGGCTGCGGTAGACGACGTACGGGCGCCAGAGGTACCACAACGGGTAGCTCCATGCATGCACCAGCCGGCTGAACGGCCACACGGCGAAGATCACCCACGCCGCCGTTGCGTGCACCTGGTACATGGCCGGCGCCTGCGTGATGACGGCGGTGTTCGGGTTGCCGCTGAACAGGCTGCGGAACCACACCGAGACCGTGTTGCGGTAGTCGTAGCCGTGGCCGAACTCCTGTACCCCCAGGGTGAGGTAGATCCCGAGGACCACGATGATGCCGAGCAGGATCAGCGCCAGGTAGTCGACGGCAGTGGTGGTCGCCCGCACCCGCGGGACCATCGTGCGGCGAAAGACCAGGATGCCCGCACCGATGAGTACGCCGAACGCCGCGATCGACCCGGCGACTCCGGAGAACGTGGTGTACACGTGCTCCGGGATGCCGAGATCCTCGGTCCACGCCTTCGGGATCAGGATGCCGAGGACATGCCCGCCGATCGCCGCGAATGTCGCGTAGTGGAACAGTGGCGCACCCCACTTCAGCAGCCGGCGCTCCTGCAGCTGGGTCGACCGGCTGGTCCAGCCGAACTGGTCGTAGCGCCACCGCCAGACGTGACCGACGACGAAGACCACCATCGCGGTGTACGGCAGGATCTCCCACCACCACAGGTCCCAGCCGCTCATCTGCGCGACTCCGCCCCGGTCAGGTAGTCCGGCGGTGCGAACGGCTCCAGTCCCACGTCTTCGCTCGGCGGACCGTCGGTCCACGCCCGATCGATGAGTGTCAGGTCACGGCGGGCGAGTCGCGGCAGCTGGGCGCAGACCGCGTCGAGCAGGTCGGCGTACGGCGTTGTCGCCTGACGCAGGGCGCGGCGCAGCAGCTCGAGGTCGGCGCGGTGAGCCCGCAGCAGGGCGGTACCGCGGGGGCTGAGGGCGGCGAAGTCCAGCACCATGGGCAGGTAGTCGGGGAGCTCGTCGTCGGTGGGGACGTAGCCGGCGCGGCGGTACGCCGACTTGACCGCGAGCATCGACATGCCGCGCTTGCGGGTGTCGCCGTAGCGGAAGTACGTGAGGTAGAGCGCGCATCGACGGCGCAGGTCGAAGGTGTCCACGTAGTGGGCCGCGACCTCGGCCTGCGGTGTCACCCGCAGCCAGGACAGGAACCGCGCGAACCCCTCCCGGCTGGCGCGCGGCGTCACACCGGCGGACGCCGCGTCGAGCTGGTCGATCCCCTCGAACAGCGCTGCCGTCGGGTACTGCAGCAACACCGACGCGAGCTTGTACGGGCTGATCGAGGTGGCCGTCACGACGTACCTGCTTCCGGGAACAGGTGCGGAGCGCTTCCGTTTCCGTCCCAGCCGAGCAAGTTGAACCGCACCTTGCCGTCGTCGCCGCGGAAGGTCTGGCTGCTCGCCACCTCTCCCGGACCGGCCGCGGGGCGGAAGCTGGCGATGCCGTGACCGCCCATTCCGGGCCCGCCCTCCGTGTCGAGGCTGCAGAACAGCTGCTCGTGCTGGGCCATCAGCCGGCCGGCGTCCTCGGCGTGCGCGGGCGGGATGACGTAACGGTCTTCGTACTTGGCGATCGCGAGCAGGCGGTAGAGGTCATCGAGCTCGTCGACGTTCGACCCGACCGACGTCGCGAGCCCGTCGTCGACGTCGAGCCCGAGCTGGCCGGCGCGCTGGATGGCCCGGATCGCCGTCAGCTTGCGGAGCACGTCGCGGACCGGCTCCGTCTTGCCCGCGGTGAACAGGTTCGCGAGGTAGCCGATCGGGATGCGCAGCGCGTCGATGGTGGCGAACACCGCGTCCGGATCGCCGTCGTCATAGCCCTGGGCGTGGGTCACGTCCGCGACCGGTGACAGCGGCGGGATGTACCAGACCATCGGCAGCGTGCGGTACTCCGGATGCAGCGGCAGTGCGACGCGATGCTTCGCCGCCAGCGCGTACACCGGCGAGCGCCGCGCGGCGTCGATCCAGTCGGCGGGCATGCCCTGCTGGGCGGCCGCGGCCTGCACCTGCGGGTCTTCGGGGTCGAGGAACACCGACAACTGCGCCTCGTACAGATCCTGCGTGTCCGGGGTGGCGGCCGCGTCGAGAACCCGATCGGCGTCGTACAGCACGAGCCCGAGGTAGCGCAGCCGCCCGACGCAGGTCTCCGAACAGATGGTTGGTTGGCCGGCCTCTATCCGCGGGAAGCACAGCGTGCACTTCTCGGCCTTGCCGGTCCGATGGTTGAAGTACACCTTCTTGTAGGGACAGCCGGACACACAGAAGCGCCAGCCACGGCAGCGGTCCTGGTCGACCAGGACGATGCCGTCCTCCTCCCGCTTGTACATCGCGCCCGACGGGCAGGACGCGACGCAGCTGGGGTTCAGGCAGTGCTCGCAGATTCGCGGCAGGTAGAACATGAACACCTGCTCGAACTCCATGCGGACCTGCTCTTCGATCCCGCCCAGGTTCGGATCGTGCACCGCGTGCTCCGGGGCGCCGGCGAGGTCGTCGTCGAAGTTGCTGCCCCAGTTGACCTTCATCTGCCGGCCGGTGAGCGCGGAGACCGAGTGAGCACTGGGGTTCTGCGTGCCCAGCGGCGCATCGATCAGGGTCTGGTAGTCGTACGTCCACGGGTCGCCGTAGTCGTCGATCGACGGCAGGTTCGGGTTGTAGAAGATCGACAGCAGCTTGCGCAGCCGGCCGCCCGCCTTCAGCTGCAGTCGTCCTTTGCGGTCCAGCGTCCAGCCGCCGTTCCACTGCTCCTGGTCCTCGTAACGCTTCGGGTAGCCGATGCCGGGCTTGGTCTCGACGTTGTTGAAGTACACGTACTCGGTGCCGGGACGGTTGGTCCACACCTGCTTGCAGGTCACCGAGCAGGTGTGGCAACCGATGCACTTGTCGAGGTTCATCACCATCGCCATCTGCGCCATGACCCGCATCAGAACTGCACCTCCTGGCTGCGGCGACGGATCACGGTGACCTCGTCACGTTGGTTGCCGGTCGGGCCGTAGTAGTTGAAGGCATAGGAGAACTGGCCGTAGCCCCCGATCATGTGGGTCGGCTTGATCACGAGCCGGGTCAGCGAGTTGTCCGAGCCGCCGTGCCAGCCGGACACCTCCGACCGCGGCGTCATCAGATGGCGATCCTTCGCGTGGTACATGAACACCGTGCCTTGCGGCATCCGGTGGGTGACCACGGCGCGGGCGGCGACGACCCCGTTGCGGTTGTAGGCCTCGATCCAGTCGTTGTCCGCGACCTCGATCGCAGCCGCGTCAGGCGGGCTCATCCAGATCACCGGCCCGCCGCGGAACAGTCGCAGCATGTGCAGGTTGTCCTGGTACTCAGAGTGGATCGACCACTTCGAGTGCGGGGTCAGGTAGCGAACGGTGATCTCCGGCCGGCCTTCCTCGCGCATGCCTTGCTCACCGAAGTGCCGGCTGTAGTCGAGCGGCGGGCGATAGGTCGGCAGCCACTCGCCGTACTCGGCCATCCAATCGTGGTCGAGGAAGAAGTGCATCCGCCCGGTGAGGGTGTGCCAGGGCTTGTTGCGCTCGACGTTGACCACGAACGGGGCGTAGCGCCGGCCACCGGTCTCGCTGCCCGACCACTCGGGGGAGGTGATGACCGCGCGCGGTTGGATCTGGATGTCCCGGAAGGTGATCTGCTCGCCGGCGCGCTCCTCGGCGAGGTCGGCGAGGCGCTGCCCGGTTTGTCGTTCCAGCACTTCCCACGCCTGCAGGGCGACCTTGCCGTTGGTGGTGCCGGACAGCGCCAGGATCGCCTCGGCGAAATGGACGTCGCGGGCAAGTGACGGCCGACCGTCACCGATCCCACCGTGGACGGTGCCGTTGGTCCGCCGGAGGTAGTCCACCGCGGCCGACGGCACCCAGGTCAGCCCTTTCGTCGTCGTACCCAACGTGTCGACGAGCGGGCCGAGGGCGGCCATCTTCTCGGCGACCGCGGCGTAGTCGCGTTCGAGCGTGACCAAGCGCGGCATCGTGGCCCCGGGGATCGGCTCGCCGTCGCCCGTCTTCCAGTCCCGGACCCGTCCGCCGGGTTGCGCCAGCTCGTCGGGGCTGTCGTGGGCGAGCGGCGCGGCGATCACATCGGTACGGGTGCCGAGGTGCGTGGCGGCGAGGCGGGAGAACTCCTCGCCGATCAGCCGGAAGGCCTCGAAGTCGGTCCGGGTCTCCCACGGCGGGGCGATCGCCGGATTGAACGAATGCACGAACGGGTGCATGTCGGTGGTGGAGATGTCGTGCTTCTCGTACCAGGTCGCGGCCGGCAGCACGATGTCGGAGTACGTGCACGTGCTGGTCATCCGGAAGTCGATGGTCGTGATCAGGTCGAGCTTGCCGCGCGGCGCTTCCTCCCGCCAGACGACTTCGGCGGGGCGCAGGTGCGGAGGCGACTCCTCGGCGCGGACCGCGTCCTCGACACCGATCAGGTGGCGCATGAAGTACTCCATGCCCTTGCCGGACGAGCCCAGGAGATTGGCGCGCCACACGGTCATCACGCGCGGAAAGTTCGCCGGGTCGTCCGGGTCCTCACCGGCGAAGCGCAACCGGCCGGCCTTCAGCTCCTCGACGACGTAGTCGCCAATGGGCGTGCCGGCACGTTCCGCGTCGTCGGCGAGGTCGAGCGGGTTCCGGTCGAAGGCCGGATGCGACGGGGTCCAGCCCAACCGGGACGCCTGCGCCAGGCAGTCCGCGAAGCTTCGGCCGGTGAACCGGCCGGTTCCGAGCGGGCTGGCGAGCTCGCCGGCACCGAACCGCTCGTACCGCCACTGGTCGCTGTGCAGGTAGAAGAAGGAGGTGCCGGTCATGTGTCGGGTCGGTCGCTGCCAGTCCAACCCGAACGCGGTCGTGGCCCAGCCGGTCAGCGGCCGGACCTTCTCCTGCCCGACGTAGTGCGCCCAGCCACCGCCGTTCACTCCTTCGGTGCCGCACAGCATGATCAGCGTGAAGAAGGTGCGGTAGATCTGGTCGGAGTGATACCAGTGGTTGCTCCCGGCGCCCATGCAGATCATCGAGCGCCCGCGCGAGACCTCGGCGTTACGCGCGAACTCCCGCGCCACCCGGGTCGCGGCGGCCGCCGGGACCGAGGTGATCGCTTCCTGCCACGCCGGCGTGTAGGGCTGCGGGTCGTCGTACGACGTCGGCCATTCGCCCGGCAGCCCGTCGCGAGGTACGGCGTACTGGGCCATCATCAGATCGAAGACCGTCGTCACGACCTGGTCGCCGACGCGCATGACCGGGACCCCGCGCCGGATCGAGTCGCCGCCCTCGGTGGGTCCGACGTCGAAGCGAGGCAGATCGACCGGCACCGCATCCTCGCGCCGGTCGTAGACCGACAGTGAGGGATCGACGTCGCCGAGGTCGAGGTTCCACCGGCCTTCGTTGCCGGGGCCGAACCGGAAGCCGAGCGAGCCGTTCGGGACCGATGGCTGCCCGGTCGCGGCGTCCAGCAGCACCGGCTTGTGGGCAGCGCCGGCTGCGGTGTCGCCGAGGTCCGCGGCGGTCAGGAAGTGCCCGGGAACGTGGCTGTCGCCGTTCGGCTCCAGCGTCACGAGGAACGGCAGGTCGGTGAACCGTTTCGCGTAGTCGGTGAAGTACGGCACCTGCCGGTCGCGGTAGAACTCGGCGAGGATGACGTGCCCCATCGCCATCGCCAGCGCTCCGTCGGTACCCGGTGCCGCTGCCAGCCAGTCGTCGGCGAACTTCGTGTGGTCGGAGTAGTCCGGAGACACCACGACGACCTTCTGCCCGCGATATCGCGCCTCGGTCATGAAGTGCGCGTCCGGGGTGCGCGTGATCGGCAGGTTGGTCCCCCACACGATCAGGTAGGAGGAGTTCCACCAGTCGCCGGACTCGGGTACGTCGGTCTGGTCACCGAACACCTGCGGTGAGGCCGGCGGCAGGTCGGCGTACCAGTCGTAGAAAGACAGGATGGTCCCGCCGATCATCGACAGAAACCGGGTCCCGGCGGCATACGAGACCTGCGACATCGCGGGAATCGGCGAGAACCCGACCACCCGGTCCGGCCCGAACTCCTTGACGGTGTGGACGTGCGCTGCGGCGATGAGCTCCGCGACCTCGGGCCATGTCGAGCGGACGAAGCCGCCCTGGCCCCGGAACCGTTTGTATGCCGCGGCCTTCTCGGGGTCCCCGCTGATCTCCGCCCAGGCCGCGACCGGATCGCCCAGCCGCGCATTCGTCTCGCGCCACATCTCGAGCAGCGGCCCGCGCACGTAGGGGTACCGCACCCGCGACGGCGAGTAGGTGTACCAGGAGAAGGACGCGCCTCGGGGGCAGCCGCGCGGCTCGTACTCCGGCGAGTCCGGACCGACCGACGGGTAGTCGGTCTGCTGGGTCTCCCACGTGATGAGCCCGTCCTTCACGTAGACCTTCCACGAGCATGAGCCGGTGCAGTTCACGCCGTGGGTCGATCGCACCTCTTTGTCGTGCCGCCACCGCTCCCGGTAGAACTCCTCGGCGCCGCGACCGCCGTTGCGGTGCAGCTCTCGGTAGTCCGGCGAGGGCGTCCCGGGAGTGAAGAACTGCGCTTTCCGAAGAAGCGCTTCGACCGGCTCACCCGCGGGCAGCAGCGGCGCCAGCTCGGCAGGTCGTTCGGCTGACTCGGCCACATCTACCACCTCATGACGAGTGATCGACCCCGTGGCTCGGACACTATCCAGCCGGTGCGGCCGTCGACCGCCCCCGGGTGGGCCGTCAGGCGCTGGTGCCCAGTTATTACCAATATCTCTTGTTTTTACTAACGCCGAGTGCGACTATTGGAGGAGAGTTCGTGTTTGCGGGAGGTTGCCATGAGGATCACCGTCGTCGGTGACTTCGCCGACCCACTGTCCTACCTCGCCAGCCAGCGGGTCGCCCAGATCCGGTCGCTCGGCTTGCTCGACATCGAGTGGCTCGCCGTGGAGGCGGACCGCCTCCGACCCATGACCGGTGCAGGTCTCAGCGAGGCCGCCGCCGAGCGGGTGAGCCGGCTGGCATTGCCCGGAGAGGCCGCACCCCGAGCCGGTCTGCGAGTGCCCAACAGCCGTGCGGCGACCGCCGCCTACGCCGAGTCGTTCACCGAGGGTGTGCCGGACCTGATGCGGGTCGCGTTGTTCGATGCGCTGTGGGTGCGGGGTCAGAACTTCGCCGACGTCGACGTTCTCCGTTCGATCGTCTTCGGCGTGCTCAACCCCGACCGGCCCGTCGACAGCATCGAACGCCGGTTGCGAGCGAACCGGCCCGTCGTGCCGCTCGGCGACGCCGACCTGATCGCCACCTCCCGCAGGTTGGGCTTCCTCGTATCGTCGGGACGCGGGCCGCTGAGCCTGGCCGGGTCCCGGCGGGTCGAGGCGATGCGCGAGTTCTGGCAAGCGCACGGTGGCCTTCCGTTGCCGCTGGTGGTCGCCGAGGACGGAGTCAGCGCCGATCGGACCCGAGGCGGCGAGGACGCGTTGCGGTGGCTCGCCGACCGGCTCCCGCACGGCGCGTCCGAGGCGGCGGAGCCCTCCGCCGTACCGGCTGGGGTGTGAGGCGACCGTGTCCAACCTGCTGTCCGGCCGGCCTGTACTCGGGCTCCTTCACACTGCCACCAGAAACGCGGCGTCGGCCACGCTGGCTCTCGGCGCGCAGAACCGTGATCGCGCGAGGCTCCAGCCGCCGGGACCCGGTACCCGAACTCGGCGTGCCGGCGAGGTGTCTCAGCTGTCACGCGACGAGTGCATGCGCCTGCTCCGCACCCGGCACGTCGGCCGGTACGTCTACGTCGCTCGTGCCGACCGGCCCGACGTCGTCCCGGTGAACTACCTCGTCGACGACCGCGGTCAGATCGTGCTCCGATCCGGACCCGGACCGAAGCTGCAGGCAGCCCAGCGACACGCGCACGTCGCGTTCGAGGTGGACCAGATCGACGAAGCCAGTCGCACCGGTTGGAGCATCGTCGTGACAGGCCGGGCGGCGGCCGTCATCAGCGCCGAGGGGGACTGGCTGGTTGACGGTCCGCGACCGTGGGCGGCCGGTCCGCGAGCTCATCTGATTCGCATCGTGCCGCGCCGCATCGAGGGACGGCTGCTGAGCTGACCCCGCTGGCCGGGTGGGCGGGTCGACGGAACCGGTTCCGCGTTTCCCCAAGGTGGCAGGTGCCGGGTCGGCAGAACCCGTAGGTTGTCCGGCGACTCCGCACGGCTCCCCGCCGCGTCGAAGTCGCTGAAGGGTAGACGCGATGCAGACTCCTGACTTCCGCGCGGTCTCCAGTGCGCAGCCCATGCGCTATCCGTCCGGCGAGAAGCCTGACGAGTGGACAGCCGGTGACTTCATCTTGACCCACGGGAACGCGTTCCTCAGCAAGATGATCCGGTTCGGAGAGCGGCTGCGGGTGCATGGGGCGGATCGCCGCTACACCTGGTTCAACCACGCGGCGCTGGTGCTCGACGATCAAGGCACGCTCGCCGAGGCACTCGCCACTGGCGTCGTGCGCTCGCACGCGGACAAGTACCTGCCGAACGAGTACGTCGTCGTCGCCGGCGGCGCCTCACCCGCCGATGTCAACGAAGTCCTCGCCTTCGCGAACTGGGTGCTGGACACCCGGCATCGCTACGGCCGGCTGACGATCGTCAGCATCGCCTTCACCGTGCTGACCGGCTCCAAGTTCACCTTCTTCATCGACGGTGAGTTCATCTGCTCTGGATTCGTCGCTCGGGCCATGGAGCGGACCGGCGCGATCTTCAGTCGTGACCCCGTCCACATCACGCCGGCCGACCTGGCCAAGTACTACAACGCATTGCCACCCCTTACATTGAGCCGGACATCGAATGAAGGGGCGGAACCGCGGTGCTGAAGTCTCAGCCGTACTTGCCTTCCGAGGGCGCGGAGTTTGTCGAATACATGGACCGCGTCATCGTCGAGGTCGCCGCCCTACAGGCTGAGGGACGGATTCCTGACGACCAGGGGATCGACAGCCTGCTCGAGCTGTGGCGGACCGTCACGGCTCAGGTGAAGACGGATGTCAAAGCGGCGGGTCCGGACGCGGGTTCGCCGATGACCTCGACGATCCCGATGACGGAGGCAGAGTTCAAACAGAGCTCGTCGATGTTCGAGACCTTCTACCAGCTCTTGCGAATCCTCGAGATGCGCGGCGCGATCAACCTGCGTCGCACCGACGGGGTGGGCAAGGTCGCCATGGCGGTCTATCAGGGAACGCTGATCTGATTCAGCGGGCAGGCTCGACGTCCTCGATGCCGGCTCGCTGGGCCGGCACCATCACGGGAACCGGCGTGATGCCGGAGGTGCTCCAGGCGAGGATCTCCTCCGGCGGCACCGGGCGGCTGTACAGGAAGCCTTGCACCACGTCGCACCCGAAGGCGTGGAGTGCCTGACATACGTCGGCGTCCTCGACGCCCTCTGCGACGACGGACAGCCCAAGGTTGTGGCCCAGCTCGATCACAGACTCGGTGAGGATGCGTTGCTGCTCCTCTGTGGTCATGCGCGCAACGAAGCTGCGGTCGATCTTCAGCTCGTCGAGCGGAAGGTTCTTCAAGTAGGCCATCGACGCGTAGCCGGTGCCGTAGTCATCAACCGACAGCCGGATTCCAAGGTCGTGGAGCGCGTTGAGTGTCCCTGCACACCGCGCCGAGTCGCGCATCACGGTGGTCTCGGTGACTTCGATACACAGCAGTGAGGCATCGACGTCGTACTCGGCGAGCAAGTCTGCGACCTCCTTCGCGAATGAGGCGTTCAGCAGGGCGCGGGTGGCGACGTTGACCGAGATCGGGATCCGCATTCCTTGCTCCTGCCAGGCCTTGGACTGGCGAAGCGCCTTGGTGAGGACCACGTGCGTGATGCGGTCGATCAGCTGGTGGTCCTCGACCGCAGGCAGGAACTCGGCCGGCGGGATCATGCCGCGCACCGGGTGGTCCCAGCGCAGGAGTGCTTCGACACCGACCAGGCGGTCGTCGTCGAGGCTCACCTGCGGCTGGTAGTGGAGGACGAGCTCATCGCGGTCTACCGCGCGGCGCACCTGTCCGACGATCGTGACCTTCTCCGAGACGCGCATCCCGAGCTCGGCGGTGTAGCGCACGTGTCCACCGCCTTGCTCCTTCGCGGCGTACATCGCGAGGTCGGCCGCCCGCAGC
>Ga0164242_10003928_pt1 | contig 16803 bp, 17 predicted proteins | sample OricomgcompostMG_FD_108783 | JGI IMG/M metagenome (GOLD analysis project Ga0164242, IMG submission 108783) | Miracle-Growth compost microbial communities from Emeryville, California, USA - Original compost - Miracle growth compost (MG) ...
GCGAAAAAGCTCGTCGACGACGAGAAATTCCGCATCTGGCGCGTGTATCTGGCGGGCTGCGCGTACGCGTTCGAGAACGACGACGTGTCGATCTACCAGATCGTCTGCCGCAAGGCGGGCCGCAGCGCGGATACGCTGCCGTGGTCGCGCCGCTACATGTACGAACGGCCGCTCGCCGGCGCGTAGCGCGACGGCGCGGCCGCGCATTCTCACCCTGAAGGACGCATGAACGAGAGCGACGCCGCGCCGGCCGGACCGTCGGACCGGCCGACACCCGCGGACGACGCGTCCGCCGATGCAACGACGGGAGCGAACGACGCGCACGAAGCAGCCGCGCAGGCCGATCTGTTCGGCTTTACGCCGGCGGCCGCGGCCGTGCCGGAGTCGGCGCCCGAAACCGCCGCGCGCGCACGTCGCGCGAAGCCGGCGGCCCGGGCATTACCGGCGGCGGATTCGGGCGACCCGTCGTCCTCCGCCGACGGCGACCCCGTGCGCGAACCGAAGTCCGGCGCGAAATCCCGCGCGCGCGGCGTGCTGCCGGCCGAGCCGTCGCAAGCCGTGCTCGACCTCGCGGCCGACCTGCCGCCGACGGTGCGCGTCGGCACGTCGTCCTGGTCGTTTCCCGGCTGGCGCGGGATCGTCTACGGCGACGACTACAGCAACTCGAAGCTCGCTCGCGACGGCCTCGCCGCGTACGCCGCGCATCCGCTGCTGCGCACGGTCAGCATCGACCGGTCGTTCTACGCGCCGCTCACCGTCGCCGACTATCTGCGCTACGCGCGGCAGGTGCCCGACGCGTTCCGTTTCATCGTGAAGGCGCCCGCGCTCGTCACCGACGCGTCGGTGCGCGGCGACCGCGGCGAACCGGTGTCCGCGAATCCGTGCTTTCTGAACGCCGATCTCGCGGCGAGCGAATTCGTGCAACCGTGTCTCGACGGGCTCGGTGCGAAAGCCGGCGCGCTGGTGTTCCAGGTTCCGCCGCTGCCGGATGCGATGCTCGCGGATCCGGCCGGCTTCGTCGAGCGGCTGTCCGCGTTTCTCGCGGCGTTGCCGTCGCTGCCGCCGGGTCCGGACGGCCCGTGCTACGCGGTCGAGATTCGTGATCCGAGCCTGCTGACGCCGCGCTTCGTGCGCGCGTTACGCGCGGCCAACGTGCGCTACTGCGTCGGGCTGCATGCGCGGATGCCCGATCCGCCGCGCCAGGCGGCGGCGCTCGCGCTGATGGACGGCGGCGAGCCCGCCGGGCCGCTGATCGTGCGCTGGAGCCTGCACAGCGGCTTCAAGTACGAGCAGGCGAAGGCGCGCTACGAGCCGTTCGACAGAATCGTCGATCCCGACCCGCACACGCGCGACACGCTCGCCGAACTGGCCGCGCGTTACGCGATCGCCGGCCAGCCGGTGCTGATCACGACGAACAACAAGTCGGAAGGTTCGGCGCCGCTGACCTGCGAGACGCTCGCGCGGGCGATCGCCGACGAACTCCGGCGGCTGCGGGACGGCGCGGCGGCACCGGACGTGGCGCACGCAACGGATGCCACCGACGCCACCGACGCCACCGACGCCGGAACCGACGTCAATCCGCCTTGAAGCGGTGCGCGAACTTCTGCCGGAACTTCGCGACCTTCGGAGCGACGACGAACGCGCAATAGCCTTGGTTCGGATGCTGCGCGAAGTAGTTCTGGTGATACGCCTCGGCCGGCCAGTAGTTGTTGTCGAGCGGCTGGACCTGCGTGACGATGCGCCCGTCGTAGACGCCCTCGGCCTCCAGTTCGCGGATCGCCTGCAATGCGACGTCGCGCTGCGCGTCCGAGTGCGTGAAGATCACCGAACGGTACTGCGTGCCGACGTCGTTGCCCTGACGGTCCACCTGCGTCGGATCGTGGATCGCGAAGAAGATGTCGAGAATCTCGCGATAACCGATCTTCGCCGGATCGAACATCACGTTGACGACTTCCGCGTGCCCGGTGTCGCCGTCGCAAACCTGCTCGTACGACGGCTGCGCGACGTGGCCGCCCGCGTAGCCCGATTCGACGCTGACGACGCCGTCGACGCGCAGGTACACCGCTTCGAGGCACCAGAAGCAGCCGCCGCCGAGGGTCGCGAATTCCATTGTCTGACTCATTGCTCTGTCACTCCGTTCGTTGCCGCGCGGGACGGCGATTCGCCCGTCCGACCGGCTTCCGCTAGAATTGGGCCAATTCGCCCGATTGACACATGACGTTCAACCACTCCGCCCCGCCGGCCCGACCGCCGGCTTCGCGCGTGCGGTGCGCGCGCTCCGACCGCAAAGCGCCGCGCCGATGACCCGCCGCGCCAGATCCCCCAATTTCGACGACGCCGCGTTCCGCCGCGCGCTCGGCCAGTTCGCGACCGGCGTCACCGTGATCACGACGCGCGCCGCCGACGGCCACCCGATCGGCTTCACCGCCAGTTCGTTCAATTCGGTGTCGCTGAATCCGCCGCTCGTGCTGTGGAGTCTCGCGACGCGCTCCGCGTCGATGCCGGTGTTCCGTGCGAACAGCCATTATGTGGTGAACGTGCTCGCCGCGTCACAACTCGATCTGTGCCGGCAGTTCGCGTCGGTGAAGGGCGACCGCTTCGAAGGCGTGTCGCACGCGGCCGGCGACACCGGCATGCCGGTGATCGAAGGCGCGCTCGCGTGGTTCGAGTGTCATAACCGCAGCCGCTACGACGAAGGCGATCATGTGATTTTCGTCGGCGAGGTCGAGCGGTGCGGGATTCGCGACGATGCGGCGGACGTCGGGCCGCTGGTGTTCCACGGCGGGGGGTTTCATCGGCTGCAATCGCTGTAAGCGGCGCGCATGCTAGGCGCCGCCGGCCTTTTCCGTCTTCGACGACACGAGGTCGATCGGGACGCCCGTTTCGGCCTTCAGCGTCTGCAGCACGATGATCGAATGGACGTCCGTCACGCCGGGCGTTTTGTACAGCTTTTCGAGCACGAAGTCCGAGTAATGCTTCAGGTTGTGCGCGACTACGCGCAGCAGGAAGTGGGTGTCGCCGGTGACCACGTACGCGCCGGTCACCTCGGGCCAGTCGCGCAGCGCGGCCGCGAAGCGGTCGTGCCAGTCCGGCTCGTCGTTGCGCATCGAGACCTGCACGAACGCTTCCATCTCGAAACCGAGCATTTCGCGGTTCAGGCACGCGCGGTAGCGTTCGACCACGCCTTGTTCTTCCAGCAGCCGCAGGCGGCGCAGGCACGCGGACGGAGACAGCGAGATGCGCTCGGCGAGGTCGAGATTACTGATCCGGCCCTCTTTCTGGAGAACCGACAGGATCCGGCAATCGGTGGCGTCGAGGGAGATTGCGGTCATAATTGGTCTCCGTTCCGGTAATTTCTCAAATTATGTGCCGATACCGGATTATGCGGCGCCTTTTGGTAAGACGCCGCTCGGGAGACGAAACACGATGGGCACGCGCTGGCCGAGCGCGAGTATCTTCCGGGAGATCGGGCAACGCCGACCGTCACGGGATCCGGAAAGACAGGGAACGGGATGCGCCGGATGGACAGGCGGGGTCCGGCGCTTTTCCGATCGGAAATTGTGTTGCCGCGCAAAAGCCAGATTCAGCGCCAAAGCGGCGCAGGAAAAGCAGGCCGCGCGTTATTCGCCTCCCTCGCCCGCCGCTGCGTCAGTCCTGCTTGACGGGAAACGCGTCCCGCGCGCGCTGTTCGCCGAGCCAGCGCGCCAGCGCTGGCATCGCCGGCTGTGCCGGGAGTACCGCGCGGCACCGCTCGTCGAGCCCGTACCATCGGTGAGCCGCCAGCGCGACGCCGATATCGGCGAGCGTGAACCGCTCTAATGCGAGGTGGCTGCGCGTCTGCAACCGCTCGTCGACGATCCGCAACAGCCCCGCCGCGTCGGCGAACGACGCGCGAATCGCGCCGTAGTCGCGCTGCGGTTCCGGCGTGCGCGTCAGTCCGAGGAACGCCACGCGCAACTTCGCCCATAACGTCGCCAGTTGCCAGTCCATCCACCGTTCGACTTCCGAGCGCTCGCCGGCGTCGGTCGGCAACAGGTTGTCGGCGCCGTGCGTCGCCGCGAGGTAGCGCAGTATCGTGTTGGACTCCCAGATCACGCGGTCGCCGTCGATCAGCGTCGGCACCAGCCCGTTGGGATTGAGCGCAAGGTACTCGGGCGTATCGTTGACGCCGAACTGCAGCCCCGCATCGATACGCCGATAATCGACGCCTTCCGCGAGCCTCAGTTCGCCGAGGCACCACAGCACCTTCTGCACGTTGATCGAACTCTTCCTGCCATATAGCTGCATCGCATGCTCCCGTTTGGTGTTGCGCTAACCGATCTTGCCGACCAGCACGTTCAGCAGTCCGGCCGTGAACAGCACGAACAGAGGACTCACTTTAGGCCGGGAAACGAAAACCGCCAATGCCGACAGCGCGAGCACCCACACCGGCCACGTCGACGACGCTGCGCGCAGCACCGTCAGCGAACTCGCGAGGATGAGCCCGGTCGCCACCGGGGCGAGCCCGATCTGCGCGCGTCGATGCCACGGATGACGATCGTGGCGGCGCCACAGCAGCGTCGCGACGAACGCGAGCAGCGACGACGGCACGAAGAGCGCCAGCGAAGCGACCGCGGCGCCCGGCCATCCGGCCGCCTTCCAGCCGACCAGCGTCGCCATCAGCGAGCCGGGGCCCGGCGCGGAACGCGAAATCGCGAACAGATCGACGAACTCGCGCTGCGTGAGCCACCCATGAACGATAACGGCCTGGTGTTCGATCGCGGCGACGATGGTCTGTCCGCCGCCGATCGACAGCAGCGACAGCGGCACAAACACCGCGATCAACTGCAGATAGACATTGTCACGCATCCGTCCCGGCCCTCCCGGCCAGCACCAGGCCGGCCACGCCGGCGACGAGCGCCACCGGCACGAGCGGCCAGCGCAGCACGCCGACCGCGACGAATACCGCGACGATCAGCGCGAGCGGCCAGCGCTGCGTCGCGACGACCGCGCGCCCGGCGCGCAGTCCGACCGAGGCCGTCATCCCGACGGCCGCCGCCGCGATGCCCTCCAGAAACCGGTGCACGGCCGCCCCTTGCAGCCAGTTGCTGAAGAGGCTCGTGAAAAGCACGATCACGAGCATCGGCGGCGCGAGCAGCGCGACCACCGCCACCACGCTGCCGGGCACGCCGCGCATCCGGTATCCGACGTACACCGAAAGATTCACGACGTTGGACCCGGGCAGGATCTGCCCGAGCGTCATCGCACTGAGGAACTCGCCCTCGTCGAGCCAGTGACGCTGGGCCACGACCTCGCGATACAGCCACGCCGACAATCCGCCGCCGAAGCTCGTCAGGCCGACGCGGCCGAACAGCAGCGCGATCGCGACACACGATACGTCGGGCGTCCTGCGGGCGGCGTCGGTGCTCATGGGTGCGCTGGGCTCTCTTTCGGTCGGCGCGCGGCGCGCTTTAGCGGCGCTCGTCGGCGAGGTGACGCTCGGCGACCTCTTCCTCAAGCTGCTGGAACGCCTTCGGCGGCTGGCGGCGGCTCCAGACCGACGCGCCGATGCTGATGCACGCACACACCAGCAGGCCGGCCGAGATCGGGCTGCGCACGAACACGGTCGGATCGCCGTTCGAAATCGTCAGCGCCTGGCGAAACGATTGTTCGAGGGTGTGGCCGAGAATCAGCCCGAACAGCAGCGGCGCTTTCGGAATGTCGAGCTTGCGAAACGTGTAGCCGAGCACGCCGAAACCGAGCGCCATGTACAGATCGAAGACGTCGCTATCGAACGAATACACGCCGGCCGACGCGATCACGAGAATCAGGCACAGCAGCACGCCCGGCGGCACGTACAGGATCCGCGACAGGATGCCGACGAGCGGCAGGTTCAGCAGCAGCAGCATGATGTTGCCGATGTACATGCTCGCGATCAGCCCCCACACGAGGTCCGGCTGCGTATGGAACAGCATCGGTCCCGGCTGGATGCCGTACATGATGAACGCGCCCATGATCACCGCGGTCGAGCCGGAACCCGGCACGCCGAGCGCGAGCAGATGGACGAACGCGCCGCAGGTATCGGCGTTGGTCGCCGCTTCGGGCGCCGCGACGCCTTCGATCGCGCCATGACCGAATTCTTCGGGGTGCTTCGAAATCTTCTTTTCGAGCACATACGAGAGCATCGACGCGAGCGTGCCGCCGAGACCCGGCGCCGCGCCGCACAGGAAGCCGACGAAGGTGCCGCGCAGCGCCGCCGGACGCGCGCGGCGCCATTCGTCGCGCGAGAACCACAGCTTGCCCTCGACGCGCACCGTATGCAGCGTGCCGCCGAGCGTGCCTTCGACCATGCGTCCGACTTCGGAGATCGCGAACAGGCCGACCACCACGACGAGAAAGTTCACCCGGTCCTGCAACTCGACGAAGCCCATCGTGAAGCGGGGCACGCCGCTTTGCAGGTCGATGCCGACGGTGGCGAGCGCGAGGCCGAGGAACACCGAGATCATGCCCTTCGCCAGCGACTCGCCGGTCAGCGCGCTCGCGGTCGAAAGCGCGAAGCAGATCAGCGCGAAATATTCGGTCGGGCCGAAGTGCAGCGCGACGGCCGCGAGCGGCGCCGCGACGAACGACAGCAGCGTCACGCCGATCATGCCGGCGATGAACGAACTCGTGGCGGCGATCGCCAGCGTCGCAGCGGCCCGGCCCTTGCGCGCGAGCGGATAGCCGTCGAGCACCGTCATCACGGCGGCGGCGTCGCCCGGCGTATTGAGCAGGATCGCCGTCACCGCGCCGCCGTACATGCAGCCGTAATAGATGCCGGTCAGCATCATCAGCGCGGACGTCGGATCCATGCCGAACGTCACCGGAATCAGCAGCGCGATGCCGGCGGACGGCCCGATGCCGGGCAGATGGCTGATCATCGTGCCGATGAACACGCCGATCAGCGTATAGAGCAGATGGGTCGGCGTTGCGGCGATCGACAACCCATGCAGAATGCCATGCAGACTTTCCATCGTGCGGGCCCTAGAAAGACAGTAAGCCCGTCGGCATCGGAACGCCGAGAAGCTGGGAAAAGACCAGGTCGAACACCAGCGCGACGCTGACGGCAACGATCGCGTTCATCAGATGACGCCGACGATTGAAATAGCTGAGCAGACCGAACAGAAACACGGTCGTCGAGATCAGATAGCCGACCGGCTCGAAGCATGTGTAATAGACGATGGCCCAGATCACCATCCCGATCAGCACGGCAGGCTGCACGCGCGGCGGCGCTTCGACGTGCGCGGCCGCCTTGCGCGCCACGGTGTTGGGCCGCGCCTTGCGCTTGCTGCGCGCTTCCAGCAGCAGCAGCAGCGCCGATGCGATCAGCCCGACGCCGACGAGCGCCGGAAAGGCGCGCGGGCCGAGCGGATCGCTCAACCTGACTTCGGGCAGTTGCAGGTCGAGCGCCAGATAGCCTGCCGCGAGCGCAATCACGCAGACGGCGAGGCCGAGGTCGCCTTTGTTCGATTTCATGTCTCCTCCAGTTCCGCGACCGCGGGGACGCCCGGCACGGGCGGCCGCCGCGGTCGGAAGAGGTTGTGGGCTCGCGGCGCCGTCCCGCAGGACGCGCGCGCGAGGATGCCGCCCGACGCCCGGCGCGCAACGCGCGGCGCGGGCGGCGGACGAACCCGGCGGTCGCGCCGCGGTTCGTCCCGGGCGCCGCCCCGCTTACTTCTCGTTGTAGCGGCCCGGCTTCACCACTTCGGCGATCGTGCCGTCCGGCGCGCGGAACTTCAGCGCGCCTTCGCCCTTGGCCGACAGGACCTCGCCGCCGTACTGGCGGATCTTCTCCGCGGCCAGTTCCTGGTCGTCGACCGTCACGCCCCAGTGGTGCAGCCGCGGACCCGGGCCGGCCAGTTGCGCTTCGTGCGCGTCTTCGCTGTCGTACTTCATCAGCGTGAAATCGATATGGCCGTCCGTCATGTGGCGGGAAATATGCTGGCGATTACGGCCCGTCTTGACTTCCTGGAAGCCGAACACCTCGGTGTAAAAACGGGTTGCCTCTTCCAGGTCGTCGACTTTGACGGCGAGGTGAACGATGCGGGACATACGGTTCTCCATGTCTATGTTTACAGCGGTGAAAAGATCAAACTGAAATCCGCGGCGGCCGCGTCGGGCCGCCCGACCGGCCGCCGCGGCGGCCGGTCCATTCCCTGACGGCTAGTTCCGCGCAAGGCCCAGTTCGCTCATGAGCGAGCCGAGCCGCTGGTTTTCGCCGTCGAGAAACTGCTTCGTCTGCGCGCTGTTGCGATACGCAGCCGTCCACTCGTTGCGCTTGACCGCCGCCGCCCATTCGGGCGACGAGGTCGCCTTCTGCAGCACGTTGTCCCACCACGCGATCTCGTTGGCCGGCATGCCCTTCGGCCCGACCAGCACGCGCCAGGTCGTGAAGTCGACGTCGAGGCCCTGCTCCTTCCACGTCGGCACGTTCGCGAGCGCTCCGCCTTCACGCTCGCCGCCGGCGATCGCGATCATCCGCACGCGGCCGGACTGGCTCGGTCCGATCACCGTGCCGGCGGGCGTGGCCGTCACGGTCACGTGGCCGCCCATCAGCGACGTCACCGCTTCACCGCCCGAGTCGAAGAACACGATCTTCAGCTGCTTCGGATCCTGCCCGGCCGCCTTGACGACGAGCGCGGCCGCATCGTGGCTCTGACCGCCCGGCGAACTCGACACGCCGATCGTCACGCTTTTCGGATCTTTCTTCAGCATCGCGATCAGATCCTTGCCGGTCTTGATCGGCGACGACGCGGGCACCGAGAACACCACCTGCTCGGTGACGAACATGCCGAGCGGCGTCACGTCGTTCAGGCCCATTTTCGACAGGCCGGTGATGCGGTTGGTGACGAGCGGCAGAGCCTGAACGCTGACGTATTCGCCGTCGCCGCGGTGCGAGTTGATGTACGCGAGGCCGACCGTGCCGCCGCCGCCCGGACGGTTCAGCACGGTGACCGGCTTGCTCGACAGCTTTTCCTGCGTGATCGCGTTCTGCAGCGTGCGCGCGACGAGGTCGAGCCCGCCGCCCGCTGCGCTCGGCACGACGATCTCGATCGGCCGGTGCGGTTGCCACGCGTCGGCCGCCTGGCTCGGCAGCGCGTGCGCGCCGAGCAGCGCCGCGCACATTCCCAGCACGGCGCGGTATGAGGTGAACCTCCTTGTCATCGATTGTCTCCAGTTATGTGTGGTCTTCGAGGGACTAGAAATTGAAACCGTCGAACGTGCTGACGGCGAACAGGTCTTCCAGCGGCACGGCGCCGGCGATGAGGCCGTCGTCCGTGGCGTAGCGCTGCAGCGTGTCGAGATCGTGACGGTTGCCGGCCATCCCGTAGCGCCAGAAATCGGCGCCCATCAGCGCCTTCACGCGCTCGACTTCCGACACGATCCACGGATGCATCACGCGCAGCGTGTCGGTGATCGCCAACTCCTGCATCGCGAGGTCGCGCGCCTTGCAGAACGCGTGATACACGTTGACAGGCAGCCACGGATGCTGCTCGACCAGCGCGCGGCGGATGCCGACGACATGCATCGGCGGAAAGAGGCCGGTCTTGCGCGTCCACGCTTCCTCGGCCGCGCGAAAGTCGGGAAAAAGACGCTGCACCTTCGCGTTGCGGCCGAAACACGACGGCGGCTTCGGCGCGATCACCGCATCGATGTCGCCGCGGTCGAGCAGCGCGGCGAGCGTGTCGTCCGGACCGATTGGCTCGATGCGCAGGTCGGCCGGCAGATTCACCGGCGTGCGCGCCTGACGTCCGGCCTGTTCGAGGCCGCCGATCACCCACGTCACGTCGCGACGGTCAAGGCCGTATTCGTCGGCGAGCATGCCCCGAACCCACACGCCGGCGGTCTGCTGGAAATCGGGCACGCCGATGCGGCGGCCCTTGAGCGCGTGCGGCGAATCGATGCCGCGATCGCCGCGCACATAGATTGCCGAATGCCGGAACGAACGCGACAGAAAGACCGGAATGCCGATATAGCGGCTCTGCGCGCGCGCTGTCGTCAGGATGTGAGTGCCGAGCGACAGTTCGGAAATGTCGAATTCTTCGTGACGAAACGCGCGTTGAAACAGTTCTTCCGCGGGCCCCTGGACGAAGTTGATCCGGCAGCCCGCGATCTGCACCCGACCGTCGAGCAGCGCACGGCTTCGGTCAGTATTTTGGCATGCTAACGATAGCTCAAGCATAGGAAATGGAAGTTGACGACGTTTGCGCATGGACATGTCGAACGCAACGCGCGGACATGCGTCTGCCCTGTAATCTGTACTGCAAAATAATTGCCCGGGGACCGCTTCGACATGCTTCCTTCGAAACGGCGCGCCGTTTGCTGCGTGCCGCGTTGTGCGCTACGCGACCTCGTCAACCGCCGCGTTGCCGTCTTCGCTGTTTTTCGCCATGCCGTCGAGCGAGATCAGCATCCGCTCCTTGCCCCGCGACACGTGACCGAAGCTCGTGCGGTAGCTCAGTTCGGCGTTCTTCGCCTTCAGCGCGGCGACGATTTCGCGGTGTTCGACGTTCGACTCCAGCAACGCGCCGCGCTGCACCAGCCCGTGAACGCGGAACAGATGGAACTCCTTCACGAAGCCGCGGTACAGCTTGGTCAACCGCGAGTTGCCGGTCGAACGCACGATGTAGTCGTGAAACTCAAGATTGAGCGGATCGAAGCGCGCGAAGTCGCCCTGCTCGGCCGCCTCCTGCATTTCATCGACGTAGCGATCCAGCTGGCGGGCCATCTCGTCGGTCAGGATCGGCGCGAGCAGCGAGGCCGAAAGCGCGGTCAGACCGGCGCGCAGGTCATACACTTCGATCGCGTCGTCGCGCGTCACCCGCTTGATGAACACCCCGCGATTCGGAATCAGATAGACGAGGCCAAGCTCGGCCAGCGCGCGACACGCTTCGCGAACCGGCCCACGGCTCACCGCGAGCTTGTCCGCGACCGCCTTTTCGTTCAGCCGTTGCCCCGGCGCCAACTCGCCACTCAGAATCATCCGTTCGATTTCGTGCTGCACGACGCCGGTAAGCGTGTGCGCGCGAAATTCCGCGACGGTGACGGAGGAGGAATTCAGATCAGTGTCCATACGCAAATTCTAATTGCAAATTGCAAACTGTCAACACTTTTCAATCCGGCGCCAGGGCATTGGCAACCGCCTGGTTAGAACGTGTGTTTCATCCCGATACGGAACGCCAGCTGACTCGTCGTGCCGTCGCCCGACGGACCGAAATAGCTGGTCGTCTTGCCGATCTGCGCCTGCACCGGCACGCCGTCGTTCGATCCCGACGCCTTCTGATAGACGGCGATGAAATAGACGTTGGTCGTCTTGCTCAGCCTGTAGTCGACGCTGCTGTTGATCTGGTTCCAGGCCCCGGTCTTCGAGCCGGACAGATCGGTTCTCGTATAGCCGAGCCCGGCCTTCCACGCATGCGCAAAGCTGTATACCGCGCCGCCTTCGTAGATGTTCAGCGTCGACACCGAGTCGTCGAGCGCCTTGAGCTGCGTGTGCGTCCACAGCGCGTACGCGAGCACCTTGCCGAAATCGTAGCGGGTGCCGACGCCGAAAGTCCGCAGGTTGCGCTCGCCGCCCGGATCGACGTTCGCGAGCGTCAGCTTGAACTTAGGCTGCGTGTTGAGCGGAAACGCAATGTCGGTGTACGCGAAGCCGAGGCCGAACGGCCCGCGGCGGTAGTCCGCGCCGAAGCTGTACGCACGCGAAGAACCGTCGTCGTTGTTGTCCGGGTCGCCGGCGCTGCCGCCGAAGCGCCCCGCTTCGTTCGAGAACGCATACATCGCGCCGGCCTTGAAGCCGTTAAACCGCTCGGTTTCGAACTTGACCGCGTTGTTGACCCGGCTCGACGTCAACTGGTCCAGCGTATCGATGTGATACGCGTAGCTGTGAGCCGCCGTCAGGCCGCCGGTCGAGTACGCGTCGAGATAGTCGTGCGAGAACACATACTGACGGCCCATCGTGAACCGGCCGACGCCGTCCTTCGCGAGCCCGACGAACGCCTTCCGGCCGAACAGCGCGCCGCCCTGGCTCAGCGTGCCGTCGCCACCGCCGAAACCGCTTTCCAATGTGAAGATCGCCTTCAGGCCGCCGCCGAGATCCTCGGCGCCGCGCAAACCGAAGCGGTTGCCGCCGTCGATGCCGTCGTCGAACTTGAGCAGACTGGCACTGCCGCCGTTAGCGGTTTGCGCATGATTGACGTAGCTGATACCGGCGTCGAACGAGCCGTACAGCACCACACTGCTTTGCGCGTGCGCGACGCCACAGAGCGCACCGAGTGCGGTCGCGCCCAGCAGTTTTGCCGATGTCGAGAGTGACAATTCGGTCTCCTTATTGTTCAGCGAGAATTGCAGGTTGAAGAATCCCGCGCAAGGCTGCCGCGGCAGCTTGCGGGGCGGTTCAATTGCCGATGGACTGCGTCCGAGCGAATGAAGCCTGCCATGCCGCTCGCCGCCGTCTCCTCCTGAAGCACGGCCGACGGACAGCTCCATGCCGGAACCGTCGTCGATCGTGGGTCACCCACCGTATGCCGCTCGCGCAACCGGGATCGGCCCATTAGGGCCGGGCCGGTCGACGCCGCAGCTCATTGAGTTTTTGCCTGAGGGTGACTTGAGCCGGATTGTTAATCGTTATATGCTAACTGTCAACAATTTACTATTTCAGGGTTTACCTTGCATTGCCCGATGACGCGAGCACGATTCCACCGAAAACGCAGCGCGTTGCCCGCGCCGCGGCGAGCGACCGGACAGACGCCGGGCACGCGGGAGCGGCGACCATGAGCTACTGCGCGGTCGATTTCGGCACCTCGAACTCCGCCGTGGCCGTGCCGACCGACGCCGGCATGCGCCTCGCCCGGGTCGAAAACGACCACACGACGCTGCCGACCGCGGTGTTCTTCAACGTCGACGACCTGTCGCGGTCGTTCGGCCGTCGCGCGATCGCCGCCTATGTCGACGGCTTCGACGGCAGGCTGATGCGCTCGATCAAGAGCATCCTCGGCTCGCCGCTCGCCGAATCCGTGACCGACATCGGCAACGGCACGCCGGTCAGCTACGTCGACGTGGTCGCGCTCTTTCTCGCGCATCTGAAACGCCATGCGGAGCGCGAAGCCGGCGCGCCGCTCGAACGCGCGGTGCTCGGGCGGCCGGTGTTCTTCGTCGACGACAACCCGCGCGCCGACGCGCTTGCGCAACGGCAACTGGAAGACGCCGCGCGTTCGGTCGGCTTTCGCGACGTCCATTTCCAGTACGAACCGATCGCCGCCGCGTTCGACTACGAATCGCGGCTCACCGACGAGGCGCTGGTGCTGGTCGCCGACATCGGCGGCGGGACGTCCGACTTTTCGCTCGTCCGCGTCGGACCCGCGCGGGTCGCGCGCCAAGACCGCAAGGAGGACGTGCTCGCGCATTACGGCGCGCACGTCGCCGGCACCGATTTCGACCGGCGCATCGAACTCGCCGCGATCCTGCCGGCATTCGGTTATCGGTCGATCGACACGCAAGGCCGCGAGATGCCGAACCGGATCTATTTCGATCTCGCGACCTGGCACCTGATCAACACGACCTACGCGCCGCGACGCATCGCCGACCTGCGGCTGATGCGCCACCTCTATCGCGACGAGAAGCATCATGCGCGGCTGATGCGCGTGCTGACGCAGCGCCTCGGACACCTGCTCGCGGCCCGGGCCGAAGCGGCGAAGATCGCGGTCGCCGGCGGCGGCGAAACCGTCATCGAACTCGATCAGGTGGAACAGGGGCTCGAATTCGCGTTCGACGAGACGCGCGTCGTCGAAGCTGGCGCCGCGGAGTGCAGCCAGATCGTCGCGGCCGCGCGCGAGACGGTGCGTCTCGCCGGCATCGCGCCCGACGCGGTGACCGCGGTATTCTTCACCGGCGGCTCGACCGGTCTGTCGTTTCTCGCCGATGCGATCGCCGCGCCGTTTCCGCGCGCGCGACGGGTGTTCGGCGACCGGCTGGCGAGCGTCGCGACCGGCCTCGGCATTCACGCGGAGCGGCTGTTCGCGTCCGCGCTGCCGGCGCCGCGCTAAGACAACGGCACCGCATCGCCTGGCGGCGGACGTAAAAAAGCCAGCCTTGCGGCTGGCTTTTTCGTCCCGCTATCGAAGCCGGTGCGGCGCGTCAGACCACGACCGTCTGCGCCTCGCCTGCCCGGCTCTCGCGCACGACGCCGATCTTCCACACCTGTTCGCCCGCCGCTGCGAGCAGCGACGCCGCGGCATCCGCCACATCCGCCGCCACGATCACCGCCATCCCGATCCCGCAATTGAACACGCGATGCATCTCCGCATCCGCGACGCCGCCATGCTTCTGCAGCCACTGAAACAACGGCGGCAGCGGCCATGCGCGATGATCGAGTTCGGCGGTCAAGCCGTCGCGCAGCACGCGCGGCACGTTCTCGACGAGGCCGCCGCCGGTGATGTGCGCCATCCCCTTCACCGCGATCTGCTCCATCAGCCCGAGCAGCGGCTTCACATAGATGCGCGTCGGCGCCATCAGCGCGTCGGCGAGCGAACGTCCGTCGAAGTCCGCGTCGAGGTCCGGATTCGCGCGCTCGATGACCTTGCGCACCAGTGAATATCCGTTCGAATGGATCCCGCTCGACCCGAGCCCCAGCACCACGTCGCCGGGCACGATCGTGCTGCCGTCGATGATCCGGCTCTTCTCGACCGCGCCGACCGCGAAGCCCGCCAGGTCGTATTCGCCGTCCGGATACATGCCCGGCATTTCCGCGGTTTCGCCGCCGATCAGCGCGCAGCCGGCCAGTTCGCAGCCCTGCGCGATGCCCTTCACGACCGTCGCGGCCGTGCCGACTTCGAGCTTGCCGCACGCGAAGTAGTCGAGGAAGAACAGCGGCTCCGCGCCCTGCACGAGAATGTCGTTCACGCTCATCGCGACCAGATCCTGGCCCACGGTGTCGTGGCGGTTCAACTGGAACGCGAGCTTCAGCTTGGTGCCGACGCCGTCGGTGCCCGACACCAGCACCGGCTCCCTGTACTTCTTCGGCACCTCGAACAGCGCCCCGAACCCGCCGATGCCGCCGAGCACGCCGTCGCGCAGCGTTCTCTTCGCAAACGGTTTGATCGCATCGACGAGCGCGTCGCCCGCATCGATATCGACGCCGGCGTCGCGATAGGACAAGCCCTGGCTCGAAGAATCGGGGGCGGATTTCGGTTGATTCATGGGGAGGAGCGAGAAGGTCGGTAAAATGCGATTTTACCCGATTGACGCGTCGTCGCCGCCCGCGAGGCCATAATGACTGGCCCGCCGAACCCCGGAAACCACCGCCTTGTCGCCCAACACACCGATCTTCACGCCCTACCAGCGCCAGGCCTTCATCTGGACCGCGCTCGCGCTCGCCTTCGGCATCGTGCTGTGGCTGCTGCGGCCGGTGCTCACGCCGTTCCTGCTCGGCGCGATCCTCGCGTACATCCTGCAGCCGGGCGTCGCCGCGCTGGTGCGCCACCGCGTGCCGCGCTCGCTCGCGGCGCTGTTGATGATGCTGCTGTTCGGGCTCGTCGTCACGATGCTGATCGTGCTGCTGCTCGTCGTGATCGAGAAGGAAGGTCCGCAGTTGAAGCAGCAGGTGCCGCAGATGATCACCCATCTGCACGACTGGCTGGAGCCGAAGCTCGCGTTTCTCGGGCTCGGCGACGCGCTCGATTTCCAGAGCCTGCGCGACATGATCACGTCGCGCCTCGAAGAAAGTGCGCAGCAGGTCGGCGTCGCGGTCTGGGCGTCGATCCGCACCAGCAGCAACGTGATGATCACGCTCGTCAGTAACGTCGTGATGGTGCCGCTCGTGCTGTTCTATCTGCTGTACGACTGGAACGCGATGATCGCCCGCGTGCAGACCTTCGTGCCGCGCCGCTGGTTCGCGCGCACGATGGAACTCGCGCGCGAAATGGACCGGATGCTCGCGCAATACCTGCGCGGCCAGTTGCTCGTGATGGCGATTCTCGCCGGCTATTACGCGATCGCGCTCGCGATCGCCGGCTTCGAGGTCGCGCTGCCGGTCGGTGTGTTCACCGGCCTCGCGGTGCTGATTCCGTATCTCGGCTACGCGACCGGCCTGATTCTCGCGCTCGTCGCCGCGCTGCTGCAGTTCGGCAACCTGTACGGCATCGGCGCGGTCGCGCTGGTGTACGGCATCGGCCAGATTCTCGAAGGCTTCTTCCTGACGCCGAGGCTCGTCGGCGAGCGCATCGGCCTGCATCCGCTCGCGGTGATCTTCGCGCTGCTCGCGTTCGGCCAGTTGTTCGGCTTCTTCGGCGTGCTGATCGCGCTGCCGGCGAGCGCGATCCTGTCGATCGCGCTGCGCGAGTTGCGCCGCAGCTACCTCGCGAGCGCGCTCTACAAGAACTGACCCTTCGCCCCTACCGTGCTTCGACAGCTGACGCTCGATCTCGGCACTCCGCCGCCATCGACTTTCGACAACTTCTTCGCCGGCGCGAACGCCGAGCTGGTCGCGCGCCTGTCCGGCCTCGACGCGGCGCTCGCGGCCGGCCCGGTCGCGGACCGCACGTTCTACGTGTGGGGCGAGCCGGGCAGCGGGCGCAGCCACCTGCTGCACGCGCTCGTGCACGGCGCGCCGCCCGGCCACGCGCGCTATCTCGGGCCGCAGAGCGGGCTCGCGGCGTTCACGTTCGATCCGCGCGTCGCGCTGTACGCGGTCGACGACTGCGACGCGCTGTCGGGCGCGCAGCAGATCGCGCTCTTCAACCTGTTCAACGAGGTGCGCGCGCATCCGGTGTCGGCGCTCGTCGCGAC
>Ga0164242_10003929_pt1 | contig 16798 bp, 16 predicted proteins | sample OricomgcompostMG_FD_108783 | JGI IMG/M metagenome (GOLD analysis project Ga0164242, IMG submission 108783) | Miracle-Growth compost microbial communities from Emeryville, California, USA - Original compost - Miracle growth compost (MG) ...
AGCCAGGATCAAACTCTCCATAAATGAACAAAACCGGAATCAAAGACCCCGGAAATATCACCCATGCGAACCAAAAAGGCCCGACGAGCAGATCTGACTAGCATCGAAAGTCAACTGACAATCATTATCTAATCCAAAGGAATCCCAACACCAACCAAAAAGATCAGTGCCGGAGGTTATTTGGCATATGACATAGTGCACGCTGTTGAGTTCTCAAGGATCGGACGCACTCGGTTTCAGGTCTCTCGACCCTCCCCCGAGGCAACTTCACTACCTTACCACTCGAGCCAGACTTGTCAAGTCCGTCCTCGCTTCGTCCATCGCATGTCAGACATGCTGCAACTACGCGATGGAGACGATCTGAAGACGTGATCTCCGAGTGGGTTTTTCATCCTACAAGCCAGTGGTTCTCTCCTGCAACAGGAGTAGCTCTTCGGCCGAGGACTGGTCCCGCTTGAGGCCGGAAGCTCTTCGAGCCTTCCGCACCTTTGGGGTGACGAGTGATTACTTTACGGAAGTGGCGGCTGGTGCCGCAAATCGCGACCGAGCCTCGGGCGTGTCGCGCACATCCGCCGTCGCGTTCACTCCACGAAGACGCCGGCGAGGGTCTTCTTTCCGCGGCGGAGAACCACGATGCCGCTAGGGGGAACGCTCGCGTCGACGGTTGCCGACTCGTCGCTCACCTTCGTGTTGTTCACGTAGACGCCGCCCTGCGCGATCGCTCTGCGTGCCTCCGACAGACTCGAGGTCAGGCCGGTGTCGACCAAGAGCTGCGCGATGGGAGCCTGGGGAGACGTCGTGGTGTTGGGAAGCTCGCGAAGCGCGGCCTCCAGCGTGCCGGGATCCGTCGCTGCCAGGTCTCCGTTGCCGAAGAGCGCCTCGGCCGCGGCGATCACCGCCTGAGTCGCAACGGGGCCGTGCACGAGCGTCGTCACCTCTCGTGCGAGCGTGCGCTGGGCCTCGCGCCGGTACGGCTCCTCCTGGACGGCACGCTCCAGTCGTTCGATCTCCGAACGCGGAAGGAACGTGAACACCTTGAGACGGTCGATCACCTCCGAGTCTTCGGCGTTGAGCCAGAACTGGTAGAACGCGTACGGGCTCGTCTGCTCCGGGTCGATCCAGATGGCCGTCCCCTCGCTCTTGCTGAACTTCGTGCCGTCGGCGCGCGTCAGCAGCGGGGTCCCGAATGCATGGACCGTCTTGCCCTCCACGCGGTGGATGAGGTCGATCCCCGCCGTCAGATTGCCCCATTGATCGCTGCCGCCGAACTGGAGGATGCACCCCCGGGAGCGGTAGAGCTCGAGGAAGTCGATGGCCTGCAGAATCTGGTAGCTGAACTCGGTGTAGCTGATGCCGGCCTCGGAGTTGAGGCGGGCGCTGACGGCATCCTTCTTCAGCATGGTTCCGACCCGGAAGTGCTTGCCGATCGTGCGTAGGAAGTCGATCGCGGAGAGCGGCGCCGTCCAGTCGAGGTTGTTCACCATCGCCGCGGCGTTGTCACCCTCGAAGCTCAGGTACCCCGCCACCTGGCCCTGCAGACGGGTGACCCACTGCGCCACCGTCTGCGGATCGTTGAGCGTGCGCTCCGACGTCGGCCGCGGATCGCCGATGAGTCCCGTCGATCCCCCGACCAGGCCGAGCGGGCGATGGCCCGCCAGTTGGAGCCGCCTCATGATGATGAGCTGGACGAGGTGCCCCAGATGAAGGCTCGGCGCCGTCGGATCGAAACCGCAGTAGAACGTGATGGGGCCGGATGCGAGCGCCTCGCGCAGCGCTTCCTGGTCGGTGGAGACGTGCACGTGGCCGCGCCACAGCAACTCATCCCAGATGTCGTCGAAACTCGGGTCGTTGCGTTGCGCAGAAAGGACGTCGGCTGGCACGCGACAACAGTAGCAATGCCTTGAGCCTTATTCCGGCCAATATGAAGGCTTGAGGCTTAACCTCGCATGGATTAGGCTTGAGGCCTTATCTCGGAGGTTCCGCATGTTCGTCATCACAGCAGACCAGGTGGACAGCCGCCACCAGCCGGACGTGGTCGAGGACACCAGGCGCGCCATCCAGGACCGGTTCGGCTCGGCACTCGCGCTCGAGGTCGACCGTAACGCGGGCGACGAGATCCAGGCTCTCACCGAGGACGCCGCAGCGGCCCTCGGCATTGCGCTGATGCTGGAACGAACGCGGGAGTGGAGCGTGGGGATCGGATGCGGAACCGTGCGGGAACCGCTCCCCAGCACTGCTCGCGCCGCGACCGGGCCGGCCTTCTTCGCGGCCCGCGACGCTGTGGATGCCGCGAAGAAGCGTGTGACGCGGGTCGCGGTGCGCTCGGGCCTGGATGCCGAGGCGGGGCGGGCATCCGACGTCGAAGCCATGGTCGACCTGCTCATCACCGTGCGCTCCAGACGCAGCGCAGCAGGGTGGGAGCTGTACGACCTGATGGAGCAGGGCCTGACCCAGCGCGATGCCGCCGCCCGGCTGGGCATCAGCGAGCCCGCCGTGAGCTCGAGGGCCCGCGCTGCAGGCATCCATCCCGAGGCGGCCGCGGTGCCCGCCATCAGTAGGCTGATGCAGGACCTGGACCGACGCTCGGCCGAAGGAGATTCGTAGATGACCTTGCTCCCGCTGACGCTCGCCGCGGCCTACTGGGTCTTCGTGATCGTCGTCGTCGGTCTCGGTGTCGCTGCCGCGAGTGTGACGCTGCGGGTGCCGCGTCGCTGGCTCGTGATCGCCGCGGCTGCAGCCATCGTGGTCGGAATCGTGGCCACCGTGCTGCCGCACGTCAGACCGTTTCCCGCCGTCAGCGTCATCCTCGGCCTCGCCGTGCTCGCGCTGAGCGTGCTGGGCGGAGGCCCGGCCGTGCTCTTCGTGCTGGCGATCGCGTCGAAGGGCAGCGTCCGCGAGGGCCACCACGGCGGCATCGTCGTCGATCGAGCCGTTCAGGAGCCGAACGGCGAGTTCGTGCGCGGCGAGGTGCTGCGCGGCGGAACCGTGATCGGCGTGTTCGAGCGCATCGCGACGACCGCGACGATCATGGCCGGCTTTCCCGAGGCGATAGCGGTGATCGTGGCGATCAAGAGCGTCGGGCGATTCACCGAGCTGGACGTCGCCGAGGCGCGCGAGCGCTTCATCATCGGCACGCTGGTCAGCCTGGTGTGGGCGGCAGCATGCGGCGCGCTCTTCAAGTTCGCGATCGGGCTCTGACCGGGCTCTGATCGATCTCTCTTGGCCCGGGCTCTGATCGATCCCGCTACTCGTCCTTCAGGTCGCGTCAGCCGGCTGCACGTCCACGACGCTCGGACGCTCGGGTCTCCGCGCCCCGGCCTCCTGCACGCCGGACAGCGCCCTGGGATGCCGCTTGTACGGCGACACCGTCGGGTCGCCCGGAATCCAGAACCGCCAGGGATAGAGCGCTTCGTCGCCGCCTGGCCCGCTGACCCCGGTGCGCGGCCCGGTGGCGAACGGGGCGACGGGAACGTCGGGAAGCTCGATGGAGAACGGCGAGGCGAAGACATCCGACCCGTTCTCGTCGAGGCGGATCCCGGACGCCACCGTCAGGCGCGCCGGGCCGCGCGCGAGATCCCGATGGGACACCGCTCTCCCTCTGCGCTCTGCCGCGAGCTCCTCGCCCAGCACGACTTCGGCGCCCCGCAGCAGCACACCGGATGCCTCCCCCTCCTGGGAACAGACCAGGTTGGCGCACGTGTGCATGCCGTACGTGAAGTACGTGTACACGTGCCCTGCGGGACCGAACATGACGGCGTTCCTGCGCGTCTTGCCCCGGAACGCGTGCGAACCCGGATCCGTTCCGTCGCCGAGGTACGCCTCGACCTCCGTCAGACGCAGCGTCACGGGGCCCTCGTCGGTCAGATGGGTGAGGTGGGCGCCGAGCAGCTCGGGAGCCACGTCGAGCGAGCTGCGTTCGAAGAACGACCGATCGGGAACGAACATGCCTGCCCAGGCCTAGAAGAGCCGGCCGCCGATGACGAGCGTGGCGACGATGGCGAGGATCACGACGGCGGCCGCGACGATCGCGATGGCGGTCGTCAGGCGCTGCCTGCGCCTCGACGTCATGCCTCACCGCCGAAGAGCGCGTCGGAGAGGATGCGCACCCGCTCCGTCAGGTGGGCTCGCTGCTCGGAGACCCGCTCGGCGGCGGTGCCTCCCCTGCCATTGCGTGAGGCCACCGACCCTTCGACCGTCAGCACCTCTCTGACCTGCGGCGTGAGGTTGGGCGAGATGGCGGCGAGCGCCGCGTCGTCGACCTCATCGAGCTCCAGGGCATGCGATTCCGCGTAGGCGACCAGCCTGCCCGTGATCTCGTGGGCGTCGCGGAACGGCACGTGCTGCTTGACCAGCCACTCGGCCACGTCGGTGGCCAGGGAGAATCCCTGAGGCGCGAGCTCGCGCATCCGCTCGGTGTGGAAGCGCAGCGTGGCCACCATGCCGGTGAACGCCGGAAGCAGCACCTCGAGCGTGTCGATCGAGTCGAAGACCGGCTCCTTGTCTTCCTGCAGGTCGCGGTTGTACGCGAGCGGCAGCCCCTTGAGCGTGGCGAGCAGGCCGCTGAGGTTGCCGATGAGACGCCCGGCCTTGCCCCGTGCGAGCTCGGCGATGTCGGGGTTCTTCTTCTGCGGCATGATCGACGAGCCTGTGGAGTACGAGTCGCTGAGGGTCACGAACCCGAACTCCCTCGTGTTCCACAGGATGATCTCCTCGGCGAGCCGGGAGACGTCCACGCCGAGCTGCGCCGTGATGTAGGCGAACTCGGCGACGAGGTCGCGCGAGGCCGTGCCGTCGATCGAGTTCTCGACGACGGCCGAGAACCCGAGCCGGGACGCGACGAGACCGGCATCCAGGCCGAGCGTGTTGCCCGCGAGGGCTCCGGAGCCGTACGGCGAGGCATCCGATCTGGATCGCCAGTCCCTGATGCGTTCCAGGTCGCGAACCAGGGGCCAGCAATGGGCGAGCAGATGGTGCGAGAGCAGCACGGGCTGCGCATGCTGCAGGTGGGTTCGACCGGGCATGACGGCGTCGGCGTTGGCTTCTGCCTGCGCCGCGAGCGCGTCGACCAGGTCGAGCACGAGGCGCGCCAGCCGCTCCGAGTGGTCGCGGAGGAACAGCCGCACGAGCGTCGCGATCTGGTCGTTGCGGCTCCTGCCAGCCCTCAGCTTTCCGCCCAGCTCGGTGCCCGCACGATCCACGAGGCCGCGCTCCAGTGCGGAGTGCACGTCTTCGTCCGACGGCCGCGGACGAAACGCACCAGAACGAACATCCGAGAGCAGGGCGTCGAGTGCTGCCGACATCGCGGTCAGCTCGTCAGGCGTCAGGTAACCGGCCGCCGCCAGCGCCTGCGCGTGCGCTTGCGAGCCCGCGATGTCGTACACGGCGAGGCGCCAGTCGAAGTGCGTGGAGCGGCTGAGCTCCGTGAGCTCAGGTGCCGGGCCTCCCGCGAACCGGCCTCCCCACAGCGCGCCGGCCTCTCCCGCCCGATTGCCGCCGGGCTGGTTCTCCTGCCGCTCGGATGCGTCGCGGCCGGCACCGTCGGAGACCTGTGCGTCGTGGCCGGACGGGCCGTCGCCCGGTGCGTCGTGACTCGTCGAATCGCTCATGCCGCGTTCTTCTCCAGCAGCCAGACGAGCAGCGCCTTCTGCGCGTGCAGACGGTTCTCCGCCTCGTCCCAGATCGCGCTCTGCGGTCCATCGATGACGGCCGGATCCACTTCATAGCCGCGGTCGGCGGGCAGGCAGTGCAGGAAGATGGCGTTCGGCTTCGCCAGTCCCATCAGCTCGGGCGTCACCTTGTAGCTGCCCATCGCGGCGATGCGGTGCGCCTTCTCCTCCTCCTTGCCCATCGACACCCAGGTGTCCGTCACCACGACATCGGCACCGGCCACCGCTTCGAACGGGTCGGTGTAGAGCGTGACGGAGCCGCCCGTGCCCGCTGCGATGGCATCCGCGTCGGCGACCACGGCGCTGTTCGGCGCGAACTCGTCCGGGGATGCCACGCGCACGTTCATGCCGGCCACCGCACCGGCCAGCAGATAGGACTGCGCCATGTTGCTCGCGCCGTCGCCGAGGAACGTCACCGTGAGCCCCGACAGCGACCCGAACGAATCGCGGATCGTGAGCAGGTCGGCCAGAAGCTGGCAGGGATGGAAGTCGTCCGAGAGCGCGTTGATCACCGGAACCGTCGTGTCCGCCGCCATCTCCTCCAATCCCGACTGCGCGTACGTGCGCCAGACGATGGCGGACACCATGCGCTCCAACACCCGCGCGGTGTCCGACGGCGTCTCCTTGCCGCCTAACTGGCTGTTCGCCGTGCTGATGATGAGCGGGATACCGCCCAGGTCGGCGATGCCCACGGCGAACGACACGCGCGTACGCGTGGAGGACTTGTCGAAGATGACGGCAACGGTCTGCGGGCCGGCGAGCGGCTTCGTTCCCCAGCGGTCGTTCCGGATGCGCGCCGCGAGGTCGAGGATCTCGGTTTGCTCGGCGGCGCTGAGGTCGTCGTCGCGCAGAAAGTGACGGGTCACGTATCAGGCTCCCTGGTGCTGAGGGTCGAAGGTCTGGTGATCGAGGTCGGCGAGCGCGGCGCGGAAACGGCGATCGAACTCGGCCACCTCGTCGTCGCCGATGATGAGCGGCGGCGCCAGCCTGATGCTCGACTCGTTGGGGGCGTTCACGATGAGGCCGTTGCGCAGCGCGGCCGCCGACAGCTGGTCAGCGACCGGCTCGGACAGACCGATGCCGATGAGGAGTCCCGCTCCCCTGGTCTCGGCGATGAGCGGCGAGCCGATGGCGTGCAGCGCATTGCGGAGCTGCTCACCGCGCACCTTGGCGTTGTCCACCAGACCTGCGCGCTCGATCTCCTCCAGCACCGCGCCGGCGACCGCGGTGGCCAGCGGATTGCCGCCGAACGTGCTGCCGTGCTGGCCGCGGCTGAACAGCTCTGACGCGGCGCCGAACGTGACGAGCGCCCCGATCGGGACTCCGCCCGCCATGCCCTTCGCCAGCGTGATCGCGTCGGGGACGATGCCCGCCTGGTGGTAGCCGAACCAGGTGCCGGTGCGGCCGACACCGGTCTGGATCTCGTCGAGGATGAGCAGTGCGCCGTGCCGTTCGGTGAGTCGGCGCGCCGCCGCGAGGTATCCCTCCGGAAGGTCGATGACGCCTGCCTCGCCCTTGATGGGCTCGACGAACAACGCAGCCACCGTGTCATCCATCGCCGCTTCCAGCGTGGCGATCGTCGAGTCGATGTGCTCGACGCCCGGCACCATGGGCTCGAACGGTTCGCGCATGTGCGGCTTACCGGTGAGGGCCAGCGAGCCCATCGTCCTGCCGTGGAAGCTGTTGTTCAGCGCCAGGATGCGGGTGCGGGCGCCGGCGGAGTTCAGCCTGGCCAGCTTGAAAGCTGCCTCGTTGGCCTCGGTTCCGGAATTGGCGAAGTACACCCTCCCGCCTGCACCCGCTCCGGTGATGCGCAGGAGACGCTCCGCCAGCGCCACCTGGGGCGGAGTGGCGAAGTAGTTGGAGACGTGCACGAGTTTCGCCGCCTGCGCGGAGACCGCATCCACGAGCACCGGATGCGCGTGCCCGAGCGCGTTCACGGCGATGCCGGCCAGGAAGTCGAGGTACTCCTTGCCGTCCACGTCCCAGACGTACGCGCCGCTGCCGCGCTCAAGCATGACGGCGGGCACCGCGAGGGAGCCCATCATCACGTCGCCGAATCGCTGGTGCCAGTCCTGCTCGATGCCGATGGTGGTCGATGTGGCCGTCACGCGGTCACCTCCGTTCCGCTGCCGCTGCTGGTGAAGAGCTCGAAGAGAAGAGAGTGCTCGTCGCGACCGTCGATCACGGCCGCCTTGGGAACGCCGGCCTCCACCGCATGCAGGCATGCCGCCATCTTGGGGATCATGCCCGCGTCGAGCGACGGAAGCAGCTCCCGCAGCTCGGCGGATCCGATCGAGGAGACGAGCGAGTCGCGATCCGGCCAGTCGCGGTAAAGGCCGGGAACGTTGGTGAGGATGACGAGCTTGCGGGCGCGGAGTGCGATCGCCAGCGCCGAGGCCGCGGCATCCGCGTTCACGTTCAGGGTGCGCCCGGGCACATCGGCGTCGAGGGCGATGGAGGAGACGACGGGGATGCGGCCGGCGTGCACCTCGGCCAGTACGCCCTCGGGGTTCACGCCCACGACATCGCCGACCAGTCCGAGATCCACGGCCTCGCCGTCGATGAGCTCCATGCGCACCCGGCCCTCGAAGAGTCTCGCGTCCTCGCCCGAGATTCCGGTGGCGAGCGCGCCGTGCCGGTTGATGTGGCCGACGATGTCCCTGCTGATCTGCCCGGTGAGCACCATCCGCACGACCTCCATGGCCTCCGGGCTCGTGACCCGGTAGCCGGCGCGGAACTCGCTGACGATGCCGAGCCGGTCGAGCATGGCGGAGATCTGCGGACCGCCGCCGTGCACCACGACCGGCCGGATGCCGGCGAAGCGCAGGAACGCGATGTCATCGGCGAACGCGCGGACGAGACGCTCGTCGACCATGGCGTTGCCGCCGAACTTGATGACGATGGTCTCGCCGTGGAAGGACTTGAGCCACGGAAGCGCCTCGATGAGGACGGCGGCCTTTGCGCTGTTGTGGCCGATCAGGGGAAGCGGCTGGGGTTCGGTGTTCGCGGGATCCGTCATGACGTCGTCGGCTAGCTCGAGTAGGCGCTGTTCTCGTGCACGTAGTCGTGCGTGAGGTCGTTGGTGAGGATGGTGGCCGAGACGTCGCCCGCGTGCAGGTCGATGACCACGGACGTCGCTCTCGGGCTCAGGTCGACGAGGTCGCGCGGCTCGTCCGGCTGCCCGGCCGTGCACACCTGGACGCCGTTGATCGACACGTCGATGCCGTAGGGGTCGAACTGCGCGTCAGTGGTGCCGACGGCGGCGAGGACGCGTCCCCAGTTGGGGTCCCGGCCGAAGATCGCCGCCTTGAACAGGTTGCTGCGGGACACGGCCCGTGCGACGTCGACGGCGTCGTCCTCCGTGGCGGCGTGAACCACCTCGATCGCGATGTCGTGGGCCGCGCCCTCGGCGTCGCTCTGGAGCTGCAGGGCGAGATCCCGGCAGAGGTCGGTCAACGCGAGCGCGAACTCGTCGGCCGTCGGCGTCACGCCGGACGCGCCCGACGCCATGAGCACGACCGTGTCGTTCGTGGACATGCATCCGTCGGAGTCCAGGCGGTCGAACGTCACCCGCGTGGCAGCACGGAGCGCGCCGTCGAGAACATCGGAATCGAGCGCCGCGTCGGTGGTGAGCACGACGAGCATGGTGGCGAGGCCGGGCGCGAGCATCCCTGCTCCCTTCGCCATACCGCCGATCGACCAGCCGTCCTGCTCCACGTGCGCCTGTTTCGGACGGGTGTCGGTCGTCATGATCGCCTGTGCTGCCGCGAGGCCTCCTGCCGAGCCGGCGTCGAGTGCCGACGCGGCGGCCGCCACTCCCTCGAGCACGGCGGCCCGGTTCAGTTGCTCTCCGATGAGGCCCGTCGAGCACACGACGACGTCCCCGGCGGAGACGCCGAGATGGTCTGCCACGGATTCGGCTGTGGCGTGCGACGTCTGGAAGCCCTCGGCCCCGGTGTAGCAGTTGGCGCCGCCGGAGTTGAGCACGACAGCCGACACCACGCCGTCGGCCGCAGCCCGCTCGCTCCACAGCACCGGGTTCGCCTTGCACCGGTTCGAGGTGAAGACTGCGGCGGCGTTCTGCAGCGGGCCGAGGTTGCGCACGAGCGCCAGGTCCAGTCCGCCGCTCGACTTGAGACCGGCGGCGACACCTGTCGCCGCGAATCCGGCTGGGGCCGTGATGCTCACGGTGCGACTCCGTTCACGCTGAGGCCGGTCGTCTCCGGCAGACCGAGCGCGATGTTCGCGCACTGGATGGCGGCACCCGCCGTGCCCTTCACGAGATTGTCGACGGCGATCACCGACACCACCCGGTTCGCCGCCGCGTCGACCGCGATGCCGATGAGGGCGGTGTTCGCGCCCAGCACGTCGGACGTGCGGGGGAACGTGCCGGCCGGCAGCACCTGAACGAACGGTTCGCCAGAGTAGGCATCCGTCCATGCCGCCCTGACCTCGTCGACCGTCACGCCGGGCTTGAGGGGCGCAGAGACCGTCGCGAGGATGCCGCGGGCCATGGGCACGAGCACCGGGGTGAACGAGATGGCAGGGTTCGTGGCGCCCGCCGAGCGAAGGGCCTGCAGGATCTCCGGGATGTGCCTGTGCGTTCCGCCGACGCCGTACGGCACGGCGTTTCCGAGCAGTTCGGATGCCAGGTATGTGGTCTTCAGATTCTTGCCCGCGCCGCTCGGCCCCACGGCGAGCACGGCAACGATGCCCGTCTCGTCGACGATGCCGGCGGCCACGCCGGGAGCCATGGCGAGGGAGACGGAGCTCGCGTTGCAGCCGGGCGCTGCGATGCGCGTGACCCCGGCCAGGGCATCCCGTTGCTTGCCTCCGACGGACGGCAGCTCGGGAACGCCGTACGCCCACGCTCCGGCGTATTCGCCGCCGTAGAACGCGTTCCAGTCCGCCTCGGACGTCAGCCGGTGGTCGGCGCCGCAATCGACGACGAGCACCTCGTCGCCGAGCTGCGCACTGATGGCGCCAGAGGCGCCGTGCGGAAGCGCCAGGAACACGACGTCGTGGCCGGCGAGGGTCTCGGCGTTCGTCTCCTGAAGCGTCAGGTGCGCCAGAGAGCGAAGATGCGGCTGATGCTCGATGAGCGGCGACCCGGCGTTGGAGCCGGCGGTCACCGTACGGATCTCGAACGAGGGATGATCGGCCAGGAGGCGGAGGACCTCTCCCCCTGCGTAGCCCGAGGCGCCGGCGACGGCAACCGAATAGGACATGTCTCTACCTTATTGACGACTGAGCCGGGAGTCGTGCGAGCTTGCTCGCCTGACCGAGGCGGTGGAGTCGGTGGGCGGCAAAGCCGCCAGAGGACTGGATGGACTGAGGTCGACACGGCGACGCCCACGACGGACCGCAGTTCGCGGTCGAGTACGCGTCGCCTAGCTTCGGCGCCCGCCCAGACGTCGGCGCACCGCACGGGTCGAGAAGACCTGTGCGATCGAGGTGCGCCGGGTGCAAGACATGACGCTCAGCATAGCGGGCGCTCCGCGTGGCGCGCGAATCGGCGCACGGGCATCCTTGCTACTCGCGAACGGCAGCGCCGAATCGCTCTCCGGCGAGACGGGCGCCGGCCAGCTTGGCCTCGCTCGCCTCTGCGGCAGTGAGCGTGCGGTCGGCAGCGCGGAAGCGCAGCGCGAACGTCAGACTCTTGCTGTCGTCCGGAACGCCGCTGCCGCGGTAGTCGTCCACCACACGTGCGTCCTCCAGCAGCTCACCAGCGCCCTCCACGACAGCGGCGAGCACGTCGGCCGCTGCGACCGTGCGCCCGACCACGAGGGACAGGTCCTGGGTGGCGGCCGGGAACGAGGAGATGGGCTTCACATCGATCTCGCGTCCCGCCGAGGCGAGCAGCCGGTCGAGGTTCAGCTCGAGCACGCCGACGACGCGCGGCAGGTCGGAGTCCTCCGCCAGCCGGGGCAGCAGCTCCCCCGCGTATCCGACGCGCTCGCCGTCGACGAGCACCTCAGCGGTGCGTCCGGGATGGAGCGCCTTGTGCGACCCCTGTCGCACAGCGAGGTGGACGCCGAGTGCCGTCTCCAGCGTTCGCACTGCAGCAAGCGCATCCGTGATGCCGGCCGGTACTGCGGCGAGGCCCGGCTGCTTGAGCGTGGAGTCGCCGGTGAAGAGCGCACCCACCATGCGGGGCTGGGCAGGGATGCCCTGCTCAAGACGAGCGAGCACGTCGGCCTCCGGAAGCACAGCGCCTGGCGGCAGCTCGGCCGTCCCGGTCACTGCCGAGTCCGGACGGAACACGAGCCCGATCTCGAACAGCGCGAGGTCGGTCAGCCCACGGGAGAGGTTGCGCTTGGCGGTCTCCAGGAGTCCGGGGAGCAACGAGGCGCGCAGCAGCGGCACCGAGGCATCCAGCGCATTCGCCAGCCGCACCGAGGGAACCGACTCGTCGCCGGGCGACCCGAAGAGGTCGTTCTGCGCCTGCGTCACGAACGGGTACACCAGCACCTCGGTCAGCCCGCTCGCAGCCAGCGCCGTCGCCACCTGCCTGCGCAGGTGCTGGTCGCGGGTGAGCCCGCGGCCGGGAGGGGCAACCGGCAGCACGGAGGGGATGCGGTCGTAACCGACGATGCGAGCGACCTCCTCGGCGAGGTCGACCTCGTCTTTCAGATCCGGCCGCCAGCTGGGCGGCGTGACGAGCAGTCCGCCCTCGGTCTCCCGGATCTCCCCTCCGATCTCGGCCAGCGTCGAGCGCACCTCGTCGTCCGAGAACTCGACCCCGACGATGGTGCCGACGAAGCCGTGCGGAAGCAGGATCGGCGTGCCGGATTCGAACTCGCCGGTGGAGGAGCCGAGTTCGTCCGCATGTCCACCGCCGAGCTGCTCCAGCAGCTGGACCACCCTTGCTGCGGCGGCACGGCCCACCTGCGGATCCACTCCGCGTTCGAACCGGCGGGACGCCTCGCTGGGCAGCTTGTGCCTTCTCGCCGTGCGCGCGACGGAGACCGGGTCGAAGTTGGCCGCCTCGATGAGCACGTCGGCCGTGGTGTCGCCGACTTCGGTGCTCGCGCCTCCCATCACGCCGGCGAGCCCGATCGGACCGGACTCGTCGGTGATGAGCAGATCCTCGGGGTCGAGCGTGCGCGTCTGCCCGTCCAGCGTGCGCAGCGTCTCCCCCTGCTTCGCCCTGCGCACAGTGATGCCGCCCTGAAGCTTCGCCAGGTCGTAGGCGTGGATCGGCTGGCCGAGCTCGATCATCACGTAGTTGGTCACGTCCACGACGAGCGAGATCGAGCGGATGCCTGCGAGGACGAGCCTGGCGATCATCCACGCCGGCGTCGGCGCGGCAGGATCGATGCCGCGGACGACCCTCGTGATGAAGACGCTCGCGCCGGTCCGGCCACGGATCGGCGCCTCGTCGTCGATCAGGACCGAGAATCCCGTGCCGTCGGCGGCCGTCACCGCGGCCGCGGGGTCGCGGAACGCCTGCTTGGTCGAGTGCGCGTACTCCCTGGCGATGCCGCGGATGGACAGCGCGTATCCGCGATCGGGCGTGACGTTGACCTCGACGGCCGCATCGTCGAGCCCGAGCAGCGCGATGGCATCCGTGCCGACGGGCGCGTCGATGCCCAGCTCCGCCAGCCGGAGGATGCCGTTGTGCTCGTCGCCGAGGCCGAGCTCGCGAGCGGAGGCGATCATGCCGTCGGACACGTGACCGTACGTCTTGCGGGCTGCGATCGGGAACGGTCCAGGCAGCACGGAGCCCGGCAGGGTCACCACCACCTTGTCGCCCGGGAAGAAGTTGTGTGCACCGCACACGATCCCGTGAACGGATTCGCCGCCGTCCGCCGCTCTCTCGCCGTCCGGCGCGACTCGCACCTGGCACCAGCGGATGGTCTTGCCGTTCGTCTGCGGCTCCTCGACGAAGTCGAGCACCTCGCCGACGACGACCGGACCGGAGATCTCGAAGCGGTGGATCTCCTCCTCTTCCAGACCGACCTTGACGAGTGCGGCATGCACGTCTTCCGGCGTGGAGCCGGGAAGGACGTCGACGTACTCGGCGAGCCAACTGAGGGGGATGCGCATGCCCTTAAACCACCATTCCGAACTGCTGCGAGAACCGGATGTCGCCCTCGATCATGTCGCGCATGTCGTTCAGCCCGTTCCGGAACTGGAGCGTGCGCTCGATGCCCATGCCGAAGGCGAAGCCGCTGTAGACGTCCGGGTCGATGCCCGCCGATCGCAGCACGTTGCGGTTCACCATGCCGCAACCGCCCCACTCGATCCACTGCGGGCCGCCCTTCGCACCGGGGTGCCAGACGTCCATCTCGGCGCTCGGCTCGGTGAACGGGAAGTAGTTGGGGCGGAGGCGGATCTTCGCGTCGTCGCCGAACATGGCCCTGGCGAAGTGCTCGAGCGTGCCTCGCAGGTGCGCCATGGTGAGTCCCTTGTCGACGGCGATGCCCTCGACCTGGCTGAAGACCGGGGTGTGCGTGGAGTCGAGCTCGTCCGTGCGGTAGACGCGCCCGGGCGCGACGACGTACACGGGCAGCTCTCGCTCGAGAAGCGCGCGCACCTGCACGGGCGACGTGTGGGTGCGCAGCACCAGGTGCGCCTCGGGCGGCTCGACGAAGAATGTGTCCTGCAGCGCCCGCGCCGGGTGGTCGGGGGCGAAATTCAGCGCGTCGAAGTTGAACCACTCGCTCTCGAGCTCCGGCCCTTCCGCGACCTCCCAGCCCATGCCGACGAAGATGTCGGCGATGCGCTCCTGCAGCAGGGAGAGCGGATGCCTAGCACCCGCGCGACCCGGCACGCCGATGGCCGTGACATCCAGGGTCTCCTCGGCCAGCCGCCTGGCGTTCTCGGCCTCGGCCAGCACCGTCTCGCGAGCGGCGAACGCCTGGTTCACCCGGCCCCTGGCCTGCCCCACGAGCTTGCCGAGTGCCGCCTTCTGGTCGGCAGGCACGTCGCGCAGGCCGGCGTTGAGCCTGGCGAGCGTGGAGTGCTCCGCCGCGTGGAGCGTGCGAGCCGCCTTGAGCTCGGCGACGTCGGAGGCGGATTCCGCGGCGGCCAGCGCCGCCTCGACCGCCTCGCGCACCGCTGATTCGGTGATCTGGATGGGTTCTGGCACGAGCACCAAGTCTACGCAGGCGCCAGGGCCGGCCCGGCCGCGCGCCCGTCCGTCTCTTCGCCGATCAGCTGCGTTGTGCGAACGCCGACTCGTACAGGCAGACGGATGCCGCTGTCGCCAGATTCATCGACTCGGCATGGCCGTAGATGGGCACCGTGATCACCCGGTCGACGAGCGCGACCGCCGCGTCGGAGAGCCCGTGCGCCTCGTTGCCGAAGACCCAGGCCGTCGGCAATGCGAGCTCGCCGCTCGTGCGCGCGACGAGCAGGTCGTCGCCCGCCATGTCCGCGGCGATCACGTGCAGACTGGCAGAGCGGGATCGGGCGAGCACGTCCTCGATCGTGGCGCCGACGGCCACCGGGAGGTGGAACAACGAGCCGGTGGTGGAGCGCACGACCTTGGGGTTGTAGAGGTCGACGGTGTGGCCGGAGAAGACGACGGCATCCGCACCCGCCGAGTCGGCCGCCCGGATGATCGTGCCCGCGTTGCCGGGGTCCCGCACCTCCTCGAGCACCGCGATGAGTCGCGGCGACGACCCGAAGATGTCGTCGAGCGAGGTGGGGAACGTGCGGCACACGGCGACGAAGCCCTGGGGCGTGACCGTGTCGGCCATGGCGTCCAGCACCTGTTCCGTGACGAACTCGGTGCGGACATCCGCCTGTTTCGCGAGCGCCGCGACGTCGTCGTGCTTCTGGAACGCGTGGGTCGTGGCATAGAGGTCGACGACGAGCTCGGGACGCCAGGTGAGCGCCTCGCGTGCTGCTTGCGGACCCTCGAGAAGGAACGCGCCGGTCTCTGCTCTCGCCGCCTTCTTCGCCAGTTTGGCGACCGACCGAACCCGAGGCGAACGGGGGTTGTCGAGCACGCGCTCAGCCTAGCCGGTGCGCGGCCCGTCGCCGCCACGCCGGACCGTCTGTGCGTGGCGGTCTCCGGTGTTCCGCCGACGCAGACGCGGAAACGGCCCGGCTCCACGAGGAGCCGGGCCGTTCGATGCCGATTCGCGGTGCGAGACTCAGGCCGCCTTGGGGGCCGACGTGTCGGCAGGCAGCGCCTTCTTGGCGGTCTCGACGAGCGCCGCGAACGTGGCGGGCTCGTTCACCGCCAGCTCGGCCAGGATGCGACGGTCGACCTCGACACCGGCGAGGCTCAGGCCCTGGATGAAACGGTTGTACGTGAGGCCGTTCTGGCGGCTCGCGGCGTTGATGCGCTGGATCCACAGGCGACGGAAGTCGCCCTTGCGGGCACGGCGGTCACGGTAGCTGTAGACCAGTGAGTGGGTGACCTGCTCCTTGGCCTTGCGGTAGAGACGCGACCGCTGTCCGCGGTAGCCCTCGGCGCGCTCGAGGATGACGCGACGCTTCTTGTGGGCGTTGACGGCCCTCTTCACTCTTGCCATTGCTCAATATCCTTCTGTGCGTCGAATCGGCTTACTTGCCGAGAAGCTTCTTGGCGACCTTGGCGTCGACGGTGGGAAGCACCTGGTCCTGGTTCAGTCGACGCGTGCGGCGGCTCGACTTCAGCTCCAGGTTGTGCCGCATGCCGGACTGCTGCTTCATCACCTTGCCGCTGCCGGTGAGCTTGAAACGCTTCTTGGCCCCGGAATGGGTCTTCTGCTTGGGCATTATTTCTCCTCATCGGTGGCGGATTGGGTTACCGCCTCGGTGGCCGCCTCACCCGATCGCTGCTGCTGGGAGCGCGCTCGGTTCGCGGCACGTTGTGCGTTGGCCTCGGCCTTGGCCTCCGACTTGTTCTTCAGGGGGCCGATGACCATGACCATGTTGCGGCCGTCGATGGTGGGCGTCGATTCCACGGAACCGAAATCGGCCACATCCTCGGCGAACCGCTGCAGCAAGCGCACACCCTGCTCGGGGCGGGACTGCTCACGACCGCGGAACAGGATCATCGCTTTGACCTTGTCCCCCGCCTTGAGGAATCCCTCTGCGCGCTTGCGCTTCGTCTCGTAGTCGTGTTTGTCGATCTTGAGGCGGAACCGCACCTCTTTGAGCACGGTGTTCGCCTGGTTGCGCCTGGCCTC
>Ga0164242_10003930_pt1 | contig 16796 bp, 24 predicted proteins | sample OricomgcompostMG_FD_108783 | JGI IMG/M metagenome (GOLD analysis project Ga0164242, IMG submission 108783) | Miracle-Growth compost microbial communities from Emeryville, California, USA - Original compost - Miracle growth compost (MG) ...
CTTTGACGTTGAAATCGTCGAGCACGGTTTCGAGCAGGCGAGCGTTGCGCTCCAGCGCCAGCTTGTCGAGTTTGGGCGACTTGTCGACCGGCGGATCGGCCAGCAGGTCGAGGCTCGGCAACTGGTAGGTCTCGAACAGGTCCTTCTGCTTGGCCTTGCCGGTCAGTTTGGCGGGGCGCGGCGGGCGTGTCGGATCGGTGATTTCCGGCGGCTTGCGATCCACCTGTTCGATTTCCGGCTCCGGCCGGGGTTCACGGACCCGTTTTTCGCGGGTCGGCTTGAACGGATTCTCTTCCCGCGGCAGCACGGGCAGGCGCCGCAAGGCGCGGGGCAGCGTCAGCAATTGCGCCCAGTCGAACGCGAACACCCGCCCGACCAGCATGGCGCCAGCAGCCAGGCACACCATGCCGAGGCCGGCGATGGTCCACACTTGCGCCACTTCCGGCAGGCGATGCGCCAGGGCGGTGATCGCCTTCGCCCCGAGCAAACCGGAAAGGCCGCCGAGGCTCGCCGGCAGACTGCCGCCTCGCGGATCGAACATCAGGCCGAGCACCGTGCACAGCAGCGCCATGCCGAGCAGCATCATGGCGACGGTGCGCCACCAGCGGCGCCCGTGCGGCGTCTCCTCGTCCTCGGCATCGCGCCACAGCTTGCGGGCGAAGGCGTAGAGCAGCGGCAGCAGCAGCACGGCGACAACCCCGAACCCGAGGAACGCCATGTCGGCCGCCCAGGCGCCGGGATAGCCCATCCAGTTGAGCGGCGGCCCGCTCGCCGCCGTCGAGAACGATGGATCGGTCTGATGGTAGGAGACGAGCGCCAGGAACAGGAAGCCGCAGACGAAATAGAGCGCCACCGCCCCGCCGAGCTGGAGCGCGCGCGCCGCCGAGCGGCGAAACGCCGCCCGCCAGTCGGCTGGCTCTGCCCTTGGTGCGCGTGTTGCCATGGCCTTGACCCCTTCGTGTGCCATTGTCGCTGTCGTGGGACTCCGCGTCAAGAATCACCTTTTGTTTCGGTCGGATTCTCAGGACAGCCCATCGATCGCCGCCCAGCGCGGCCAGGCGAGGCGGTGAGCGGTTCGGCCGGTCATGCCGCCGAGGGCGATCACCGGCATTCGCGCGTGTGCGGCAAGCAAGCGAAAACGGAGTGGCCCGAGAGCGGGAGCGTCGGGGTGGGAGCGCGTTGGGAACGCGGGAGAAAGCAGCACGGCGTCGGCTCCAAAGCGGTTGGCGAGGCCGATCTCCGTCAAGTCGTGCACTGTGGCGAAGGTGAGCGGGTCGTTCGCGGTCGGATAGAGCGCGCGCGGCGGGCCGTAGATGCCGTCGGCGCCCCATTCGCGGGCTGTGAGCGAACTGTCGGCGAGAATGGCGATGTGTCCGCGTGCTCTGACGATGCGAAGCAGATCGAACCAGCGCGCGGCCCGCTCATGGTCCGGCAAATGGTAATGCCGGTAGATGAAGCCTGAACCGCGGGGCAGCCGCCGCAGGGCGTCGTCCAGCACGGCGTCGTTGCGCTCGTCGGACAGCAGCCACAGATCGGGGAAGGACTGGCGCAGGGGCATCGCCGCGCTATAGCGCCGGGCCATGGAAAGCGCAGCCACCCGGCTCTCCGACATTCGCGAACGCATCGCCCATGCCTGCAAGGTCGCGGGCCGCAAGCCGGACGAGGTCACGCTCGTCGCCGTCAGCAAGACGCATCCCGCCGAGGCGGTCGAGCCGCTGCTCGAAGCCGGCCAGATGGTCTTCGGCGAGAATCGTGTGCAGGAAGCCCAGACCAAGTGGCCGGCGCTGCGCGAACGCTGGCCGGCCGCGGAGCTGCATCTGGTCGGCAGCCTGCAATCGAACAAGGCGGCCGATGCGGTGGCGCTGTTCGACTGCATCCACTCGCTCGACCGGCCGAGCCTGGTTACCGCGCTGGCCAAAGCGATGGACAAGGTGGGCCGTGAGGTGCCGTGCTTCGTCCAGGTCGATATCGGCGAGGAGCCGCAGAAAGGCGGCTGCGCGATCGCCGAATTGCCGGCGCTCCTCAAGCAGGCAGCGGACGCCGAAGTGCCGGTCATCGGCCTGATGTGCGTGCCCCCGCTCGCCATCGAACCCGCGCCGTTCTTCGCCCTGCTCGACAAGCTGGCCCGCGATCACGGTTTGCCCGGCCGCAGCATGGGCATGAGCGGCGACTTCGAAACCGCGATCATGCTCGGCGCCACGCATGTGCGGGTGGGCACCGCGCTGTTCGGAGAACGGGATACCGGCTAGGGTCGCATGAGGAGGGGCGATGAAAGACACGACGGCAATCGGGCTGGGCTGCGTGTTCGTCATCGGCCTGGTGGCCGCCTTTCTCGCGGGCGTGATGGTCGCCAAGCGCGAGGTGACCGAGCGCCAAACGAGCCCTCACGTGAATGCCGGAAACGCCGCGCTGCCCAATCCGTTCTCGCCGAACCCGACCCACGATCCGTACTTCATCGACCAGGAACGAAAGAACGTGGAGGCCCTCGAACGAACCTGCCGACAGACCGGGAAATATTGCCGCGAAGCCGCTCAAATGCGCCAGTCGCTCGCCGAACGCGGCGCGGCCCTCTAGCCCCGCTTCTGCGGCACGATCGGCTTGCCGGTCACCGGATGGACATAGTGGAACAGAACCACGTCGGTCTCCGGCCAACTCGGGAACGGCGCATCGCTGATCGCATCGGGGCCGCCGGGGTCTTCCGGATAGGTCCTGGTGAAGAACGGCGAGGGCAGCGGCGCGGCGGCGGCCCAGCCGGTTTCGTAATCGGCCTGGGTGAACAGGTTGTAGCCGAGCGTCTTGATCTGCCACACGCCGCCCACCTTGACGTAATCGTTCTCGTAAATGCCGTGCTCCCACCACTGGCGCGGCAGGTGCTCGGGCTTGTCGGGCTTGCTGTCGTGGATCGCCCCCATCAGGGTGCAGCGCCAGCGGCCGTGGGCGGTCAGGCCGTCGGGCGCGACGTGGATCACGTCCTGGCTCGGCCAGTGCTCGACCATCATGCCGTAGGCGGGGCCGTTGACGCCGCCGGTGAAGAGGTTGCGCAGGCGGCCGCAATAGAGCCGGCGAACGCTCTCGCGGCCCTTCCAGATGCCGCCCATGAAGTGCAGCTCGCCATCCTCGGCGAAGAGGTCGCAGACTTCGTCGTACAGCCCCTTGTCCATGCAATAAGCGTACGTCCGCTGAAGCACGCGGATCGCCTCGGCGTTCTTGAGCCGAACGACTTCCGTCCGCAATTCGGCAATGGCGGCCTCGGCGGCGGCGAGGCGATCTTCGGCGCTCATGCCGCGGCGTTCGCCAGCGCCTCGTCGAGGTCGTCGGTCAGCTCGTAGTAATTGCCGGACAGCGCGTCGTACTTGCCCGAGGCGAGGTCGAGCACGCGCTGCGCGCAGCGATCGAGATCGGTTTGTGCTGCGGGATCGTTCTCGGCCTTGCGTAGCCGTTCGACCATGCCGCCGAGATATTTCTGCGCGTCGGCGCTTTCCATCGTCTGCCGCGCCAGCTCGGTGAACACGAAGCCGGGATCGATTGCGAACACCGAAACGCCGGTCCCGGCCAGTTCGGCCGCGGCCTCGGCGACGATGCGGTTTTGGGCGATCTTGCCGGTGCAATAGGCGGAGAGATTGGGCGCCACGAGCCGGCTGGCCAGCGCCGAGACGCAGACCGCGCGACCCCTGCCGCGCTCGATCATCCCCGGCAACACGCGAGCGAGAAACAGCATCGGCGCACGGATGTGGACGGCCTGCGCTTTCCACCATTCGTCGGGATCGACTTCCCAGATCGGCCCGAACGGACCGGGCACTCCGGCGTTGTTGACCAGCAGATCGACCGGGCCGAGCAGTTCCTCGACTTTGTCGATCGCATGTTCGATCGAATGCGGATCGGTCACGTCGCAGCGCACGGCGATGGCCTTACCCCCGATTTTGCGGACCGCCTCCTCGACTTTCTCGAGCTGGATGAGCGAGCGAGAAAGCAGCGCGACGTGAGCGCCTTCGGCGGCAAGCCGTTCGGCGATAGCGCGTCCGAACCCCCGCCCGGCCCCCGTGATGACCGCGACCTGCCCTTTGAGAATCGCCATCGATTCGCTCCTGTTCCCCCGAGGCCCTATCGCGCGCCCTCGTGACGGAGTCGAGCCGTCAGGAGGCGCAAGCTTCGATCAGGTCCGAAACGAGGTGCCTACGCGAGGAACAAGGGGGCAGGCCGTTGCATTTATCGATAGAGGAGCATGCGATGGCGAAGTTTGCCAAGGGCGACCACGTCGGCTGGAATTCCGAAGCGGGCCGGGTCAGCGGCACGATCATCAAGGTTCACGAGCGCGATTTCGATTACAAGGGCTATTGCCACCGCGCCTCGAAGGACGAGCCGCAATACGAGATCAAGAGCGACAAGACCGATCACATCGCCGCGCACAAGGAAGGCGCGCTGACGAAGATCGACTGAATGAAATGGAGCGGGCGAAGGGATTCGAACCCTCGACCCCAACCTTGGCAAGGTTGTGCTCTACCCCTGAGCTACGCCCGCTCACCGGCGTCCCGGCGCGGGCTCGCGCCGGTGGGAAGGCCGGGCGGTTAGCAGCCGCCCCGCGCCCGGGCAAGAGGATTTTCCCGGCGCTTGCGGCTTGCGCGCGCAGCCTTCACATTGCACCGCGAAAGCCCACATAAGCGCCTTCCAGCAACAGGAGCATCCCTTGGCGAGCCTTGGCCTCAATCTCGACGAACAGAAGGCGGTCGAACGCTTCCAGCAAGCGGTCGTCGCTCCTTCGCGCGACAAGCTGGTGATCCTCGACTTCTGGGCCGAATGGTGCGGGCCGTGCAAGGCGCTGTCGCCGGTGCTGGAGAAAGTCGCCGCCGAATACGCCGACAAGGGCGTGATCCTCGCCAAGCTCAACGTGGATGAAGAGCAGTTCATCGCCGCGCAGTTCCAGGTGCGCTCGATCCCCACGGTCTATGCGATCTTCCAGGGCCAGCCGATCGCGGACCTGACCAACGCGCGCAGCGAATCGCAGTTGAAGCAGGCGCTCGATCAGGTGCTTGCGCAGCTTCCGATCCAAGGCGGCGCAGCCGCCGGCGAGCCGGAGCAGGATGTCGCCGGGCTGATAGCGATGGGCGAGCAGGTGCTGGCCGAAGGCGATGGCGAGCGCGCCGCGTCGATCTTCCGGCAGATCGCCGAGATGGCTCCCGACAATCCCGGCGCGCGGTCGGGCCTCGTGCGCGCGCTGCTCGCCGCCGGCCGGACGGATGAGGCGCAAGCCGCTTTCGATGCGCTGCCGGACGATCTGAAGGCCGATCCGGTCGTCGCGCAGGCGGGAAGCCTGCTCGAGCTGGCCGGCAGCGGAGTCGATGAAGGCGAACTCGCCGACTTGCGCAAGGCGGCGGCCGAGCGCCCCACGGACCATCAGGCGCAGTTCGATCTGGCGCAGGCCGCCTTTGCCGCGGGCCAGCGCGATGAAGCCGCCGACACGCTGCTCAAGCTGGTCGAGATCGCGCCCGAATGGAACGAGGGCGCGGCCAAGGCCAAGCTGCTGCAGATCTTCGAAGCCGTCGGGCTCGAAGATCCGTGGGTCGCGGCGCAGCGGCGGCGACTGTCGCTGCTGCTGTTCGGGTGAGGCCGTGGCGGCCGTCCGTCTGTCCATCTTCCCTCTCGGCGGGGCGATCCTGTTTCCCGGACTGCAATTGCCGCTGCACATCTTCGAGCCGCGCTACCGCGCGCTGGTCGGCAGTGCGCTGGCCAAGGACCGCAAGATCGCCATGATCCAGCCGCAGGGGCCGAACGAGGGCGCGGCGCTGTTCGCCATCGGCTGCGTCGGGCGGATCGGCGAGGTCGAGGCGCTGGAGGATGGACGCTACAACATTGTGCTCGAAGGCGAGGCGCGCTTCCGGCTGCTGCGCGAGCTCGAGGTGAAGACGCCGTTCCGCCAGATCGAAGGCGAACTGATCACCGACCCCGAGCTCGAGGCCTTGAGTGCGGTCGAACGCGCGAGCTTCGAACGGGAAGCGCGCGATTTCGCGGATCGTCAGGGTTATGCGGTGGACTGGGATGCCGTCGCGCACCTCGACGATCAGGCGCTGATCAACGGCGTCAGCCAGATCGCCCCGTTCGATGCCGCGGCGAAGCAGGCGCTCCTCGAAGCGCCCGACATCGCCACGCGCTGCGAACTGCTCGTCCAGCTGATGCAATTCTTCGGTCGCGGCGATCCCCACGAGGAGCGGGTCACGCTGCAGTAAGCTAGAGCCCGAAGCTGCCGCGCAGGCCGTCGATCACGTATTGCGCCGCCAGCGCACCGAGCAGAACGCCAAGCACACGGGTGACCACCGCTTCCACCTTGGCGCCGACCAGCTTCATCAGCGGCCCGGCGGCGAGCAGCGCGAGCAGGGTCAGAACCAGCACGACAAGCAAGGCGGCGAGCAAGATCACCGTTCCTTCCGCGCCTTTCGCCTCGCCTTCCAGCAGCATGATCGAGGCGATGGCCCCGGGTCCGGCGAGCATCGGCATCGCCATTGGAAACACGGAGACGTCCTCGACCTCTGCTGTCGCCTTGACCTGCTCGGCGCGCTGCTCGCGCCGCTGCGTGCGTTTCTCGAACACCATGTCGAGGGCGATCAGGAACAGCATCAGCCCGCCGGCGATGCGGAAGCTGTCGAGTTCGATATGCAGCGCGCCGAGCAGGTTCTCTCCGAACAGCGCAAAGACCAGCAGGATCGCCCCGGCGATCACGGTGGCGCGGATTGCCATTGTCCGCCGCTGGGCCGGGGTCGCGCCCGCGGTCAGCCCGGCATAGATCGGTGCGCAGCCGGGCGGGTCGAGCACGACGAACAGCGTGATGAAGGCGGAGATGAACTGGTGGAGCATGGACAGTCTCTATCCCGCCGCGACATCGCTGCGGAGGACTTCTTCGTAGCCGCTGCCGGTCCAGCGACTGACCTTGAAGCTGCGCGAGTTGTCGGGCTTGACCTCGACGATCCATTGCAGGGTGTTGTCATCCGACCAGCCGATCGTGCGCCCCGCTTCGGGCGGGACGGATGGCGGCGAAGCGCGCGAGCAATCGGCGACGTTGCCTGCGATCATCTCCGGCTCGGGCAGCGGCTGGGCCAGATCATCGCCCTGATCGAGCACCCATTTGTAGCCGCCGTTCTTCTGCCGCTTCCATATGGTGGTGAAGTAGCCCACGCCGCTCGGTCGTTGCCAGGCGCCCTTGGTCACCGCCAGCGAGCCGTCGCAGCTCATCCACACTTCGTAAGGTTGCCATTTCACCGCCGTCTGCGGCTCGGCGCGGCCCTTGAGCCAGGCCTTGGCCTCGGTCTGCTGCGGCACGAACATGATGGCGCCGTCGGCCGCATAGTCGCGGAAGGCCTTCCACTGCCCCTTGCCCTGCGCCTCGCGGGCAAAGGCGATCTCGGTGGCGACCACGGCGCTGGGATTGGCGATGGGGCGCGGGCCCCGATGCTGACGGCCCTCACCAGGGCTCGCGGTCGTAACGAAGGCGAGTGCCGCTATGAAAAAGCCTGCTGCTCTGAGCACGATCCCGTCTCCATTCGCCGCGTGAGCGTGCCTTCACAACGCATTCTTCGCCAAGTCCAGTCCCTCGCGGCGATAAGCGGAGGCGATCGTGTTGCGCAGCAGCACCGCGATCGTCATCGGGCCGACGCCGCCCGGCACGGGCGTGATCGCACCTGCCACTTCCTTCGCTTCCTCGAAATCGACATCGCCGACCAGCTTCGTCTTGTTATCGTCGCCCTCGACGCGGTTGATACCGACGTCGATCACGGTGGCGCCCGGCTTGATCCAGCTGCCCTTGACCAATCGGGGTTGCCCGACCGCCGCGACCACGATGTCGCCGCGGCGGACGACTTCCGGCAGGTTCCTCGTCCGGCTGTGGGCGATCGTCACCGTGCAATCGGCATCGACAAGCAACTGAGCCATCGGCCGGCCGACGATGTTCGAACGGCCGATCACCACCGCTTCGAGCCCGCTCAGGTCGCCGAGCTGATCCTTCAGCAGCAACAGGCAACCGAGCGGCGTGCAGGGCACGAAACCGCGCAGGCCGATGCTCAGCCGCCCGGCGTTGACCACGTGAAACCCATCGACATCCTTGTCCGGGTCGATCGCCGCGATCACCTTGCGTTCGTTCATATGAGCAGGGAGCGGTAGCTGGACGAGGATGCCGTCTACGTTGGCATCGGCATCGAGATCGTGGATGCGCTCGAGCAACTCGCTCTCGGGAGCATCGTCGGGAAGCTTGAATTCGAAGCTCGCCATGTCGGCCTCGACGCTCGCCCGGGCTTTCGAGCGGACGTACACCTCACTGGCCGAATCTTCTCCGACCAGCACCACGGCAAGGCCCGCCTTGCGGCCTGCTTTCTTCTCGAAAGCGCGGGCATAATCGGCGACCCGGTCACGCAGGCCGGCCGCGAAGGCCTTCCCGTCGATGACCCGTGCCGTCACCGCACGGCCATCAGTAGGGGACGTTGCTGAGCACGATCAGTACGATCTGCAGCAGCAGGATGAGCACGAGCGGCGAAAAGTCGATCGCTCCCGTATCCGGCATGATACGCCGGATCGGGCCCAGGACAGGCTCGAGCAACGCGTTGATCGAACGATAAACCTGCGTCAGGAACTGATTGCTCGCGTTGACCACGTTGAACGCGAACAGCAGCCCGATCACGAACTGCACGATCACCAGCATCACCACGACGTTGGTGAGCAATTCGACGATCTGGATAAGTGCGCTCAAGCGATGTCCCTCCCGTATTACGTGACTAGCCGACGAGGGCGGCGTCGATCAAGTTGCCGCGCTTCAACTCGTGCGCTCCATCTTTTCGACGAAGGTGCTCGAACGGATCGTCCAGCGCAATTGCTCCGGCGTTGCGCCGGGCACGTCGTTGACCCGCTTCAGCACGATCTCGCCTTTGCTTGCGGGCTTGGACGTGTCGCCTGAATCGGTGAGCGTGCCGCCGACGGTGCAATAAGATGAGCCGGCCGCACCTTCCTGCTGCAAGCCGCCGATCGCAACCGTCGGCGCGTTGTAGCCGACGAACAGCGCCTTCAGGCGGGCCCCGTCGATTACCGGATCGTCCCAGACCCGCGCGGCGAAGGCGTAATCGCCGCGGGAAAGAGCGCCGAAGTAAGCCTGCGCAACCGTGCGGCAGTCGCGGCTGTCGAGCACGGTGAGATCCTGCGTGGGCTGGGGGATCGGTGTGAGCGCCGACGGCGACGGCTGCGTTGGTGACGACAAGGGAGCGGGCGCTTCCGACGAAGCGGTCTCCGGCGCGGTGGGCTGCTCCGGGGAGCCGCAACCGGCTAGCGCACCCAGCACAAGCAGCGCGACCGCCCGCATCAAGCGCCTTTCCTGATGAGCGTACCGGCACCGCGGCTGGTGAAGAACTCCAGCAACATCGCGTGGCCGACGCGCCCGTCGAGGACCACCGCCGCTTCGCAGCCGGCTTCGACCGCTTGCACGCAAGTATCGAGCTTGGGGATCATGCCCCCGGCAACGGTTCCGTCGGCTTTCAGTTTCGCGATATCGGCTGGTGTGAGGTCGGTCAGCAGGTTCTTCTGCTTGTCCAGCACGCCGGCGACGTCGGTCAACAGGAACAGCCGCGAGGCCTTGAGCGCGGCGGCGATCGCGCCGGCCATGGTGTCGGCGTTGATGTTGTAGGTGTGCCCGTCTTCCCCCGCGGCGATCGGCGCGACCACCGGGATCATCCCTGCCTTGCTGGCGGTTTCGAGGATCGTGGTGTCGATCGTTGCCGGCTCGCCCACGAAACCGAGGTCGAGCGCCTGCTCGATGTTGCTCTCGGGGTCCTTCGCCGTGCGGGTCACCTTGCGCGCGGTGACAAGGCCGCCGTCCTTGCCCGAAATCCCGATCGCCTTGCCGCCGGCGCCGGCGATCCAGCCGACCAGTTCCTTGTTGATCGCGCCCGACAGGACCATCTCGGCGACTTCGGCGGTCGCCTTGTCAGTCACGCGCAGGCCATCGACGAAAGTGCTTTCGACCCCCAGCTTCCTGAGCATCGCGCCGATCTGCGGGCCACCGCCGTGGACGACCACCGGGTTGATGCCGACCGCCTTCAGCAGCACGATGTCCTGCGCGAAATCCTGCGCCGCCTCGGGGTCGCCCATCGCATGACCGCCGTATTTCACGACGAAGGTGCAGCCGGCGTAGCGCTGGAAATAAGGCAGCGCCTCGATCAGCGTTTCGGCCTTGCCGAGCATCTGCTTGTCCTCGCTCAGGCTCAACGCCGCTCTCCTGCCGTTTTCGAGTGCCGCGCGCTGTAGCGGCTCGGCTTGGCAATTCCTAGTGTTCGACCGCCCTGATTCGGGCCATCGCAAAGAGTGCGCGCTCCATCGCAATCGCGGGAGCCAAGCCGCCTTCCAGGGGTCCTGCGAGGCACAAGTAACCCTGTCTGCCGGCCGACCTCCGATCCCTCCCCCTCAGGCCGGCAGTCAGGATTGCAAGGGGCGGCAGGCAACTGTCGCCCCTTGGTTTGTACCAGGCGAGGCGGTGGCTAATGCCCGTGGGCGATGGCCCACGGATTGATGTGTTTGGAATGGGCCTTGGCTTCGTGCTGTGTGCTCTGGCTGGCGCCCTGATCCGCGCTCGGCACGGTGCAGTAGGCGGTCAGGCAGACTCCTGCTGCCCACCACAGGGCTTTCCAGCGGCTGCGAAAGACGGCCTGATACTTGACGAACATGAGTGAACGCTACGTCCGGCACGGTTAAGGAGGGGTATCGCTAGAGTTCCCAGAGATCGCCGGCGAGGTCCGAGGTCAGTTCCTTGAACGGATAATGATCGCGGATCCGGGCGTTGAAGAAGCGGCCTTTCGAGGCGGCTTCGCGGAAAGCCTCGGCCACTTCGGCCGGCACGTCGGCGTAGCGGTAAAGACGGCCGCTGACGAATTCGACGTCGAGCGCTTGTGCTCGCGGATCGTAGTCGAAGCGGCGGATGACGGACGAAGGCATGCCCCTACAACGCACGAAGGCGGGGATCGGCCGTTTCTCGGGTCGCCGGACCCAGAGCGCGCTCCGCCGCATCGGCGGGAGCCTTTCCCCAGTCTTGGGGTCTTCTCTTATCCAAACAGGGGTCTTTTGGAGAATAATGACATGAAGACTTTCGCCACTCTCACCTTGGCTCTCATGCTCGGTGCCGCCGGCACTGCTGTGAACGCTCAGGACCAAGGTGCCCAGAGCAGCCCGCCTAGCACGGCCGACAGCGCCCAATCGACGCCGCCCAGCGACCAGGCACCGCCGAGCACCCCCAACGGATCTGACACGGCGCAGACCCCCCCGAGCCAGGCGGGTGATGCTTCGACCGCGACGAGCAGCGACACCGGGGCCGGCGGCCACGACGCGGACGTCAAGACCAAGGGCAAGAAGCACAAGGACGAGAAGGCCGACTAAGCTTTCCTGGCGCCGGAGGGTGGCGGCTCGACCGCTACCCTCCTTCGCGCGTCTGCCCGTGGATGCGGGCGAACTCCTGAGCATCGCGATCGAGATGGAAGCGCTTGCCCGCCGCCCACGCCGCGGGCAGGAAGCGCAGACGATGCCGACGCTGATCCTGCTGACCCTGTCGAACATGTTCATGACCACCGCGTGGTACTGGCACCTCAAGGGCGGGCCGGCGGCGGCCGAGGCGCGGCCGCTCGGCTGGGTGATCCTGATCAGCTGGCTGCTCGCCGGGGTCGAATACACGCTCGCCGTCCCGGCCAACCGGATCGGCTATGCCCACGGCTGGACGCCCGGGCAGCTCAAGATCGCACAGGAGGCGATCGCGCTGACCGTGTTCGGCGTTTTCATGGTCGTGGTCCTCGGCCAGCCGATAAGCTGGCGCTACATGGCCGCGTTCGGCTGCATCATGGCCGCCGTCGGCTTCATGTTCATCGGCCGGTGATGACGTCTCAGGCGACGCGCGAGCCTTCCTCGGAGACGGTCCAGAACCCCGCCTCCGAATAGCTGATCTGCCCCAGCGGCACGCCGTCTTCGAACAGCGTGGCCGGGCGGCCTTCCTTGACCAGTTTCTGCGCCTGCGCGAACGCATCGGCGCGGTCGTACACGTCCAGCTCCACCGTTATGGCGCCTTCGCCGAACGCCAGCGCGTAGCGCTTGGCCGGTCGGTAATCGTTGCGACCCATACAAATTCCCAAAGCTCTTGATCCCACCGGCCGGGTATCACCCCCGTGGCGACCCGGCCGACACCGCCTTTATACCACGTAGATGACGGCCCGCTGAATTGAGTCGGACGCCAGTTCCACCACTTGGCCCGGAATTCGAACGGCTGGGCAGTTTTGCGGCAGTCAGCCCCCGCCGCCGAAAGCGTCGATCGCGTGCTCGACCGACTCCAGCCCCTCCGCCGGCGGGCTTTCCGGCCGCGCCGGCTCTCCGGCGCCCGTCGCCGCGACCGGAGCATCTTCGCCCACCGGCGGCAGCGGCGCGATCAGCGGCGGCGCGGGCCCGGCGAGCGAGCGCTCGAGGTCGGCGGCCATCGCCACCGATGGCGGATCGTCGGGATGGCCGACCAGCGCGGCGTGCCGCTCCTCCAGCTTCTCGCGCGCCTGCTCGGCCGGCAGCAGCGAGGCCTGGGCATAGAGGTTGGCCAGCGTGACCCACGGCGCGTCCGGCCCGGAAACGTCTTCCGCCCAGCGGCTGAACGGTCCGCCCGCCGGCTCCCACTGGCCGTTCTCCCGCTTGAGGAAGAACACCGCCCGCGCGCCAAGCGGGAACACCCGGCGGATGCAGGCGCCGGTGAGCGCTTCGGGATGCGGCTTGGCGAACTCCAGCGGCGCGCTCAGCACATTGGCCGCGGCATCGTCCGGCTCGGCGATGGTCATGCCGGAGAGGACGATGTTCTGGCCCGGCAGCAAGCCCTTGAGCGCCGCCAGCGGGTGGACGGTGATTGTCGCCGCGTCCGGATCGAGCGCCGTGCCCTGGCCCCCGCCGACCACCTCGCCGAGCACGATCGCGTTGGCCTGCTGCGCCAGTTCGAGATTGGTCGGCACATGGTATCCCGGCGCCGGCGTGCAGGCCGCCGCCGCCGGCGCGGCGCACAGAGCGAGGATCGGGACGAGGATCGTTGCGAGTCGGCGCATGGCGGGCGCTCCTCCTGGTGGCGGTTCCGCCGCATCAACGGGCGAGCGTCGATTTGGTGGCACGCGTCTTGGTGGCAGGCGCCGGCTTTGGCGGGCTCGAGTCGGCAAAAGTCAGGCAAAAGTCAGCCCAAGCCGCGCCGGCCGCGGGCGGACTTCCCGGGGCGCTTGCCTGCCGGCAGCATAACGACGTCGTCCCGTCGCGCGGCGTCGAGCTGGCGTTCGAATTCGGGGGTGTAAGGATTGACGGCGCGCTCCGCATCGCCCCGGCCGCGCAGCCATCCCGGCAGTTCGCCGTCGAGGAGGTCGGCCACTTCGAGCGCGTCCTCCAGTTCGTCCGGCGGCATCAGCGTGTGCGGCTCGGCCGGCGGCACCGGCTCGAGCAGGCGCAGCGCGTCCTCGATCGGCGCGGCCGGCGGCGGCAGGGCTTCGCCGGGCACGCGGCCGTCGCGGTTCGCATGGCGGAAGCGCTCGGGCATGTAGGCGCGCAGCAGGAACATCAGCAGCCGGTCGTTCTGGCGCATCCGCCGGCCGACACACCGGCCATCCTTATCGAACACCGGCTCGTCGGTGCCGTGGATCGCCCGGTCGAAAGCGAGGTCGACCAGCCGCCGCGCGGCGTGCTGCAGCGCCGTGTCCCACGCCGCGGCGAAGCTTTCCGACCCCGGCGCGCTGCGCAGGCGATAGCAGGACCGGGCGCTCATCCCCACGTCGTGCGCGGCCTGCTCGACGCAGCCGGTGTGCGCCAGCGCGGCGATGAAATCGACCTGCCGCTGCGGCGTCCACCCGTCGGCCCGCGGCTTCCGCTTTACCGGCACCCAGCGATACTCGGCCGGATCGAAGCCGTGCGCATCGAGCGCTGGCGCGGCAGGGCCTTCCGGCACGCTCAGCGCCTGTTCGGCCCGCGGTTCGGGCGGTTGGGGCGCCTGCTGGAGCGATCGGGGGTTGAGATCGGCTTCGATCGAGGCGGCGGGGCGCGCGGCGGAAGCGGCGCGCGAATCGGGCTTGCTGTCCATCCGCAAGGGTGGAACAAAAAAGCATCCTGTAGGAAAGCGCTGTCGGCGGAGGGTGGCGCGATTGTTGGAAATCGCCGTGGTGAGCCGTGGCGTTGGTTAGTTCCCCAGCACCACCTCGATTAATCGCGTTTCGCGTTCGCAGTCATGGCAATGGGCGTTGTCGAACACCGTCCGAAGCACCCACTCCTGCGACTTGACATCCCAATCCCCCCACGCGTCACGCGATACATCGGTCGAGCCGCACGTTCCGCAAATGATCTGAATTCTTTGGCCTTCCTTGTGATCTGTCATTGCCGCATGATGGCACGGCAACGGCGGGAGGGAAGCCTTGGCGGGGACAGATTGGTCCGAAGCGGTTGAGATTGCTGTTCGCCGTCTCGTCGCCCGCAGCGGCAGCGCCGAGTTCACCCGGCAAGACATGATCGCGAGCGAGCTGGGCCGGATCGTCAGCGAGACCGGCTCGCGCGGCGCCACGCCTGAGATGACGCTGAGCCGCGAATTGCAGGAACTGCGCGATCGCGGCGAAATCGAGTTTCTCGGGTCGGGCCATTATCGGCTGCTCGATGCGCCTGTCGCGCTACCGCAAGTGAGCCCCAGCAAATGCGTGTTCGTGATCGGCTCGCACTCGATCTACGCGGACGAGCCGGACCGCTTCTATCGTTTCCCGCCGCGCTGGTTGAACGCGGCGGCGCGGTCGGTCGGGCAATGGATTGTTTACCAGGAACCGCGCCGAGCCGGACCGCGCGGGTATTACGCCGTCGCGCGGGTCGAGCAGATCGTGCGCGATCCGGCGGAGACGGGCATGTCTCTCGCCTTGATCGAGCCGGGGAGCTATCTGGAGTTCGGGCGCGACGTGCCGTTCCAGCTCGACGGGCAAGCCTTGGAGCGCGGACTGCTCGATACAGACGGCCGGCTCAACAACGGTCGCGCGATCCAGTCTATCCGCCCGATCTCCGACGAAGATTTCAACCGTATCGTCGGGCTGGGGCTGGTCGAGGAAGACGAGTTGCTGCCGCGCCGCGACGAGGATGAGCCGGAACTTGAGCGCGTGCACGAAGCGCAGGAGCCGTGGCTCGGCCCGGTCGAGCGGGACACGGTGCTGACGAACCGCAAGGTGCGCGACCGCCAGTTCCGCAAGCGCGTGCTCGAAGCCTACGACTGCCGTTGCGCGCTCACAGGGATGCGCCTGATCAACGGCGGCGGTCGGGCCGAAGTCCAGGCCGCGCACATCATGAGCGTCGAGGCGAATGGGCCCGACACGGAGGTCAACGGCATCGCCCTGTCCGGCACCGTCCATTGGATGTTCGACCGCGGCCTGATCTCGCTGAGCGATGCCGGCGACATCCTGCTGTCGAGCAAGATCAATGATGTCGAGGGTGTGAAGAAGCTGATCCGACCGGATCGACGCGCGATCTTACCGGCGAATTCGAACCTGCGGCCGCATCCGAGGTATTTGGCTTGGCATCGGGAATGGCATCGGTTTGCGGCCTAGCCGTTGGCGCTAATTAGTATTGTGTCCCCCGAACTTTGCCCCGAACTTTGGTGTCCCCGGAACTTTCCGGAACTCTGAAAAGTCATCACGATGACAGGTCTACTCCCATGACAACTTGCACGGGAGGGACGACTGGAATTGTAAATTTTATTCGACTGACCGAAGAGTTTTGAGACTCGAGTGCGCCACTGCCGCCGATGTCGACGCCTAAAACGTTGATACCCGCTTTAGCGCTGCCACTCTTAGCGCTTCCTGCTGTGACTGCTATATCAAACTCCATCTTGTGGACATGCTCATGCAGCTTTGACGTATTGTTCCAAACCGGGTTTATGGCGCCTTTGTCGATGGAGCCTTTCCATTCGACCTGAGCATCGTGAATTGCTGTTAATACGTCTATGAGTGATCTTTGTACTAACTCTTTTAATTCCATCATGCCCTCCATTTCGCAAACGCCGCCATGGGCAAAGTCCATGCCGTAGGTCGATGCTTGCTTAGGCGTACGCCCGCCGGACGTGCCGCCGGTGAGCGCGGATTATCTTGCGCCAATCTGCCGCGCGGCGCGCCTCACTCCGCCGCCACCCCAGCGCCAGCGTCCCCAAACAACCCCGGCCCCTCCTCGTCCGCCTCGTTCGCCGCGCCCGCTTTTGCTCGCTGGCGCTGGTCCCTCGGCGGGCTCGGGATGATCGTGTCGGCGTGCGGCAAGGCCGTCACGCGGCGCGGTCCCAACCTGGTGCGGGGATGCCGCGCAGGAGGCCTTCGGTGCTCAGATCCTCGTCCAGCTCCGGCCAATGAATGCCGTACCCGCCGCCGGCGATCTCCCAAACCGCGCGTTGCTTCGGCGTGGCCTTGAGCAGCCGTGGATAGTAAGCCAGCGGAACGCAGATCGTGCGGCCGTCCATCAGATCGACGATGATGCTGTAATCGTCGAAGCGCACGTCGGAAACGCGCTCATCGGCCATCGTCGCCAAAATACCCATGCCAATTCTCCAGCATCATGGCCCGGTGCTCGCGCACGATTGCCAGCAGGCGGGCCAGATCGCGGGCCCTATAGCCTATGTTACGCGCGACGGCGATGTCCTCCAGCCATATCTTGGCGGACGCGCCGCCTTTGTCGACATGGACGTGCGGCGGCTCGTTTGGTTCGTGGCTGTAGAAGTAGAACCGGAAGCCTTCGACGCGAAGAACGGTAGGCATCGGTCGAGCGCTCTTCGC
>Ga0164242_10003931_pt1 | contig 16795 bp, 14 predicted proteins | sample OricomgcompostMG_FD_108783 | JGI IMG/M metagenome (GOLD analysis project Ga0164242, IMG submission 108783) | Miracle-Growth compost microbial communities from Emeryville, California, USA - Original compost - Miracle growth compost (MG) ...
CCCTGCGCCGTAATGCGGCCTAATGCTGTATCGGCTATCCATTTACCCAACGGAAGACCATCCGTCTGGAAAGCCAGATCGTACCGCGCCTGTATCGAGTCCATGAATTGGCTGAGATCAGCCCGAAGATGCAGATCTCCGTCGCTGGACCGCAGGGTCAAATTGGTATGCACCTGTTTGCGGCTCGCCGAGATAGGACCCGACAGGAGGATCCGGGTAGGGAGCTCATAAGTTTCCGGCAGCACGCCAGGAGCAAGCCAGGACCTGAGCGGATCATTTCCGGTCTGTAAAGTCTCCAGATCCACATCAGCTTCCAGCGCCTGGGGATCTCCACCATGACGCACCCGGCCCCGGAAATGCAGCGTATTGCCATCCTGATCGTGAAGCTGAAAACGGGCAATATTCAGGTCTGCAAGACTTCCGCTCAGGTGGGCATCCAGGTCGATCTTTTTGCGAAGCAGGGGTTTTATGGAAGGATTATCGGCCAGTTCAGGCATGAAGAACAACACTTCTGCTGCATCCAACCGGCATTGTTGCAAATTGCATACTAATTTTAAATCATCCAGATGATCGCTTAGCGAGGACCAGGAAGGTGCACTGGCGCGAAGGGTATCCCCCAGATAGCTGCCACCGGTCCGGAGGGCAAGATCATCCAGATCCACGGTTCCTGGATCATAGCGTACCCGGGCGCTGAACTGTTTGATCCGCAACCCGGATTGTTCAGCCATAGCCATGTGGTTCACCCTAGCCGTGAGGGTGTCTCCCAGGTAAGCGGCGTCGCTGATATCTGCTTCAATGGAATCCACAAACAGATGATTATAATCCATCGCATGGTCATAACGGATGGGGGCCGCTCCCTGGTTATTAAGGGCAAAGCGCGTACCGCGCACGGTCAACTGGCGGGCCCTGATCTGATAACCCCCCGAAGCGGTATCTTCCGGTTGTGCTTCATCCTGACCCTCCATTGCCATAAACCCTATTCCGCTATAGGTACTTTCCAGCAGAAGAGAATCCAGGGAAATATCCTGGTCGGAAAGATTCATGGTTACTTGGCTAGCCGCCAGGTTGCCTACCGTATCCACGGTGAAAAATCCGCTCGCCGTGTCAGAAAAAAGAAAATCGCTTTGCCGGACTTGAATGCGGCCGGCCGTGAAAGAGGGTAAAGGACCGGTGCTTTGATCCGTGCCTGTCGGCTGCTCAGCAAGCCGGGAAGGGCGCATGCGTACGTCCCCTGTCAAACCGCTTAAAAAAAGGTCATGCAGGGCATAGCTCATGTCGCCAGGGTTCAGCGCGGCGATGCGCAAACCGATGGAGTCAAACCGGACAGAAGCCCAGGCTCCTCCCGGGTCATCTGTGTAGCGAAGGTCAAAGGCCTGTAGTTGCACGGTATCTACTGCAAATACCATATCCGAAGAACCGCCAGTTCCCGATGCGGTATCACCGCTGCTGAACGCATCAATAATAAATTGGTAGTTAAAGGAGGTGTCGCTGTGTGTCCGGGATATGCGGGCTTTTACGCCTTCCCACTGAAGGTCATGAATCACCACTTTGTCCTGGAGTAAGGCGAACAGATCTCCATGCACAATAAGCTTGTGGCTGAAAAATAACGTATCGGCCTGACGATCAGCCACCAACACATCACCAAGGGTTAATTGGGAAAACCGGCGAAACGAAAAACTGCCTATAGACACTTCAGTATGCAGCTTCTTTTTCAAGTAATTTACTGCAGTGTCTTTTAGAAAATTCTGGACAAAATACAACTGCGAGAGTCCCAAAAGAATCAGCGGTAATAGCAAAATAATTGCTATCACACGGTATATCCACCTCCCTATACGGTTCTTCGGAGACAGCTTCGGCCGATCTGGTTTATTCGCAGGTATAGTATTAATTGAATTTGGTGCAATTTACGCTTTGAAACGGACATATTCCCTCTCCCGGCGCCCAGGTCCGAAGGACACACTCCATAAAATGCTAAGCAAAATCTGCGCCATTTGACCATACCGCATGCCCTTGAGAACAAAAAGATTTCCGGGTAAATCCGGTGACGGAATAGCCTTCTCTGTTCCCTGCCAGAAAGACAACGCAGGGCACGCAGCAAAGACGGGTAAGGCCAATTCGAGGTGATCCGGCTGGCGAAGGAAGGCCCCTGTTTGTACACTCATTGTACTGCAATCTCCTTGGTGGTCTTTTGTTGCACAGCCGATTTGGGAAGATCAATACGCAGCACGCCATCCTTGTAATTGGCTTTAATACTATCATCCCTGACATTGTCCGGAAGATGGAAACTCCGTGTAAAAGAACTGTAGCTATACTCCCGGCGCGTATATTCCCGCTCCGATCCGCCACCGTCCTGCTTTTCAGACCTGGATTCCGCACTGATCGACAGCACGTCATCATCCACTTTCAGGCGAAAATCTTCCTTGCTAAAGCCCGGTGCCACGACTTCCAGGGAATACTGCTTTTCGTTTTCAGAAATGTTCACGGCAGGCAATTCTCTGTCCCACCTCTTCAACCAGTTACGGTCAAAAAAATTATCAGGGTCGAAAAAATCGATCCATGGAGACATCTGGTTTCTCTTTGCAATGTTAGCCATGGGTTTTTATTGTAATACAACAGGGGGCAATAAAATGTTTAGGCTTTTAATCTTCAAAAGGCAGGCGTCGGTTCAGCATTTTGTGACAAAAATCACAGGATAAAATCCGGCTTATGAGCGACCTTTGCTTTAAACCATTTAGCTATGTCTCAGTTAAAAAAAATCGACCGGGAAACCAACGTCATTACCTGGTTTGAAATACCGGTCACCGACCTCCAGCGGGCCAGGAAGTTCTACGAAACTATTCTGGATATTGAAATGATGTCCGGTGCAGACGGTAGCGAACCAGCTGTCTTTTTCCCTTACAATCCCGATGTCATACAAGCGACTTCTGGGAGGGTCACCGGGGTACTTTCCTTATCGGAAAAGAATCATCCTTCGGCCACAGGCACCCTGGTATACCTCAATGCAAGTCCGGAAATTCAAGCCGTACTGGATCGGGTAGAAGCAGCCGGTGGCCAAATAGTTGCCCAGAAAACGAAAATTCCTCCGGGCTTTATCGCGGTCATCATCGACTCGGAAGGAAACCGGATCGGCCTGCATGCCGAAAACTGACCACACAGGGATGCCCCCGGCAGACCATGATGCACATCTGCGCCGCTTACATACCGTCTTTACCGGAATGCACCATTGGGTTGTCGTATCTACTTTGAGACAATCACAGATCCTATTTGAACAGCCGTGCCCGCTAATGGGTGATATGTGCTACCTTTATCCTAAACTTCAGGTATGAAATATCGGACGCTTGGAAAAACTACCGTACAATTATCCGCTATAGGGCTGGGATGCATGGGCATGAGCTATGCATACGGAACACCGGATGACCAGGAAAGTATCGCTACCCTGGAAAAGGCCATTGACCTGGGAATTAATTTCTGGGACACCGCAGATATGTACGCCAACGGGGAGAACGAAAAGCTCGTCTCCCGAGTGCTGGTACCCCACAGAGACAAGGTCTTCATCGCGACAAAGTTTGGATTTCGTTTCCGGGACAATAGTCCGGGCCATAGTGGTGCTCCCAATACTTATTTTGATGGTTCTCCGGCTTATGTCAAGGAAGCGGCAGAAAAAAGTTTAAAAAGACTCAAGATTGATACAATCGACCTGTATTATGCACATCGGGTGGATCAAAAGGTGCCGATCGAAGAAACCGTAGGTGCAATGGCTGAGTTGGTACAAGAAGGGAAAATCCGCTACATCGGGCTTTCAGAAGCATCAGCCGAATCCCTGCGCCGCGCCTCTGAAGTACATCCCATTGCAGCCCTGCAAAGTGAATATTCGCTGTTGACCAGGGATGTAGAAGGAGAAATCCTGGACACTTGCCGGAAATTAGGAATCACCCTGATACCTTATAGTCCCCTGGCAAGAGGCATTGTTACGGCCACCCTCCAGGGCGAAGAAAGCCTTGCTGAAGGAGACTGGAGAAGGACGCTACCCCGGTTTGATGAAACTCACTGGGCAAACAACAAAAAACTAGTGGGTGAGTTTGCTGGACTGGCGGCTGACAAACACTGTACGCCGGCGCAGTTGGCTTTAGCCTGGGTGCTGGCCCAGGGTGAAGATATCATCCCTATCCCGGGTACTAAAAAAAGAAAATACCTGGAAGAAAATGCAGAAGCGGTAAACATCACCTTAGAGGAGACCGACCTCGCAGCGATTGAAACCTTATTAAAAAAATATCCGAATATAGGCCAACGATATAGTGATGGGGCCATGAAGTTGGTAAACAAATAACCCCTGCACCCCTGAACAATCCCTGTATTAAGGATTTACTCAAGCTTCAGACTTCGCGGGCTTGTGCCGACTGTTTCGACGGGCCCGCTGTGGCGCTCGGTCCATTACCGGGTCTCTGGCCGCCTTCACCAAAGTAAGCAAGGCACCCGGAGAATCAACCACGACCCACCCTGCAGATGCTGCGAATATCACTTTTGTTGCGACAAAAAAGTAATCAACGAGGCAAATTCCTCATAGGATAAAGCATTAGCCAGCCCCTCGGGCATGATGGAGGTTTTTAGCTCCTCACGTCGTTTAATGTCCCCGACCGGGATAATATGGGGCGTCCCGCTGATGTCCCGCAGTACTAGCCGGTCTGCCGATTGGGCAGTCACAAACCCTGTCCATGTCTTTCCCTGCTTGGTGAGGATTTTTACGGTGGCAAACCCCTGGGATATGGAGGCGTTCGGCTTAAGAATAGATTCCGCAATCTGCTTCCGGTTCATAATGGAGCCAATCTGGCCCATAAATGGTCCTTTGGGCGTCTCCGTTTTTGAAAGGGTATGGCAGGCGATGCATCCCTGCTGCGCAAAAAGTTTCCTTCCTACTGCAGGGTCCCCATTAATTTTGTCCATCGCCAGCATAATGTCTTCAATGGAAGATCTTCCGATCTGACCTTTTTTGTGGCGAATTTTACTGAGATCCACTTTAACTTCATCATTTGCCGCCGCGGGTTCGTCTTTGCCACCGAAAGGCGTAATGCCGAGTCTAAACTTTCCATTTAGGTCGGCAAAAAATTGCTTCCCTCTTGTATTGGATTGGCGCCAAGCCTGCACCAGTATCGCTTTAATGGTATCGGAGGATTCCCAGGTGACCGGTTTATAGTAAGGGCCATGCGTATCAGGCCGGGTGCCCCACCACCAACTCCCGTCATAAGGAGCTTCTCGATGATAAAGCCGCGCCAGTGTAGTGAGTATCCGGGTCTTCAGCATCTGATCGTGCGTTTGGCGAAAAGCCGAGATAAGTCCATCCACGGATCCCCGATCATGCATATATCTTAATGCCCAAAGGGCCAGGGTAGACTGAGTCGTGCCGATGGCCCCAATACAGGCGTCCACCGCATGCAGGCTGACCAAGGCTCGGACTGCCAGATGGGCGGGTATAATTTGCGGATTGGGGGTGGCATGCGGTCCATCCTGTCCCTTGGGCGGAGCCGCAAATGAGGAAGGAACCGGTACCTGCAATAGGGCCTGAGCAGCTTCCGGCCGGCCGAGCCGGCCCAGGCCTACGATGGCCGCTATCTGCACACGAGCAGAAGTATCCCGCAAACCACTGAGAAAGGGAGCCAGAGGTACCTGTGGCAAAAAAGGCTTCCGGTCAGCCAAGGCACGCAAGGCAAATTCCCTGACTTTCTCGTCCCGAGTCAATCGGACGAGATTTTCAATCCCCCCCTTTCCTGCTACCTGGGCATAGGTGAAGATACCCGCTACCCGGGCATACAAGGGTAGCCCTGTATTGACTGCCAGTTCCCATGAGGCCTTCCCCGCATCGTCCGCCGGCCGCCTAAGCAGTTCCTGCTGCGCCTGCAACCTGGCTACGGCGCTGGGGGACTTCAACAGGGTCTGAAGCTCCTGTATGGAAGCGTGTTTCAAATCCGGAAAGGGACGGTATTTCCAACCCTGGGGCACGACACGCACCACAAAGCCCTTGCTGGAATCACCTGAATAGCCCGCCCCATCCCAAGCGGAAAGGTAAAGGCATCCGGAACCGTCGACATCAAGATCCGTAATCTGGGGTAATTGGATGAAGGTCTCCTGCTGCTGCGTAAAACTTCCGCCGACCGGGGTAAGTCTATGGATATACAGGGTACTTCTGCCCCAATCGGCCATCATTGGCACATGATTATATTGTTTCGGCCATGAGGGCTCTTCCATAAAAAGGGCTCCGGTTCCCGAGCCACCCCCGAGATCGGCAAGTGCCGGAATAATTTCCTCGGTAAAATGTCTCCATAGCCCCGGATAACCATATTCGCCCGACTGGATCTGGTGACTAAAACGGATATTCCATCCGCCACCATCATTGGTATTATCACGCGTAAAAATGTTCATGTAGGGATCGATAGCCACGTCGTAAATATTGCGTGTCCCATGGGTATACATTTCCATTTCACTCCCATCAGGCCTTACTCGGACGATGCCGCCGCCCAACATGGTCAGCTTTTTTCCGTCACTGCCCACTGCATCATGAAAACCAAAGTCTCCCACCGCAATATATATCCACCCGTCAATGCCCATCCGGATACCGTTGGTCGCATGATCAGTACCTCTGTCTTTAAGATAGGTCGGATTACTCATGTGTTGTACCAGCACCTTGGGGGGGCCATCGGCAATGCCATCCTGATCTTTGTCTTCAAAAACAACCAATTCCATTCCCGTGGCCACACTGTCCGAGAACTTGGTATGCAGCACAAAAAGGCGATCTCCCATCGAAATGATCCCACGGGGATTATTCACCCGTGCATATTCGGTATGGCTGTCGATAATTCCGTCATGATTACAGTCCACCAACCTGACAATTACCCCTTTGCCCGGCATTTTGCCTAAAGAACCAATCATATCCACGCCGACATAGAGTTCGCCGGTAGCAGCCACCGAAAGACAGGCGGGGCTGGGAGTAAGATCCGGACCCGCATACCCCGTAATTTGCAAATCTGTGGGCCATGCAAGTTTGGTGGCAAGCGAATCAATAGACATCAGGGCTTTATTCCGCTCCTGGGGTTCGCACTTCTTTGAAGAATGAGTACAACCAAACTCAGCAAATAAGACGGCGACGTAGATAAGGGGTATGAGTGCTTTTCTCACCATATGGATTAAATGAAGGCCAAAATAATGATTAATTTTTTGATCCCATAAGGACGCAGTAATCTATTGTCCACCCGAAAAGGCAGGAAAGACAGATTCAGGGAGCATTCATATATTTCTTCTGAAGCCATAGATCACCGCCACTGCAGCCATTAAAAATGCGATTACCCCAAAAGCTGCCTCCAGGGAAAATTTGTGCGCCACATAGCCCAAAAACACCGGTCCGGACAACTGGCCAGCATACCCCATCGTAGTAATCGCCGCAATACTTATCGCAGGAGATATTCCCGGCAGCCTTCCTCCTTCACTGAAAAATATCGGAACCAGATTTGATGCGCCGATACCCAGCAGCATAAATCCGGCAAGGACCAGGGGAATCCACGGACTTGCCATGACCATGACGAGCCCCGTCACTGCAATCACGCATCCACTTAAGACGACTGTGCTGCCGCTTAACTTCTCGACTATTTTATCGCCCACCAATCGCATGACGGCCATGGACACCGAGAATGCGGCGTAACCGGCCCCGGCAAATTCCAGGGAAATACCTCTCCTGTCCCTTAAAAAAACAGCACTCCAGTCGAGCATAGCGCCTTCGGAAAGGAATACCGAAAAGCACATAAATCCCAGTAACAATATGCTTGCATTCAGCCATTGAAACCTGGTCTTCCCGGATTCATTCCTCCCAGGGCTAGTTTTTAGGATCGTCTCTCGTTCGAAACGGTGGCTAAGCAAATTTCTATACTGACTGCCCACCAGGATCACCAGCACGAAAGCGATGGCAATAGCCGCGTATAACGGATCCAAGCCCATTTTTATGAGAAATCCGAGGCCCAAAGCGCCGAACAACCCACCCACACTGAATAATCCGTGAAGGGAAGACATGATCGGTCTCCCATAGAGGTTCTGCACCCGGATCCCATGCGCATTCATCGCTACGTCGATCATGCCTACGCCGCAACCAAAGATGAATAGTGCCACAGCCATTCCGAGGTACGAACCGATCAGCAGAAGCCACGGCAGCGTGCAGGCAGTCACCAAAGTTCCGGTCATCATTACCCTGCGGCTTCCTATCCGGCCCATTACCGCACCCGACAATGGCATCATGATCATGGCGCCCAGTCCCAATACGAGAAGCAATACTCCCAGATCCGCAGCATTCAAACTCAGGCGGTCTTTGGCGAAAGGGACCATAGGCGCCCAGCTCGAAAGTCCTAGCCCGCATACCAAAAACACCCATTGTGTCGCTTTCTTTGCCCGCAACAAATTATCCGGCAGATCCATCCTGGGAACATTTTTGCAAGGATATGGGAAATCCTATAATCTGGCAAACCTCGATGAGCGCACAAACCACAGGCAGGCCAAACTGGTAAAGCCCGGATACCCAAACGCTGTACCGCCCAGCCCTCGTAATACGCCTCGCTACGGTTACTTTACATGCAGTACCTATAATTTCTGTTCCCGTCCTGAAACCACTCCCCCACTGCTGGATCCACTCATCAAATATCCGGTTAGCCTGGCCTGTTATTGCTGAAATGCACTGCGTCACCCCCTATGCTTTCAAAAAAAGGAAATATATTTATGGCCGATTCTGACTGTACATTTTACTGGAAATTGCCAATAATCGGTTGATTACCCCATACGTATATAGAATAATATGACACGCTATCCGGGCCAAAAGCATTATTTAGTGGCCGTCGATTGCATTATCTTCGGTTTCGACGGCGAACATCTCAAATTACTGTTAATTAAACGAGGCTTCCAACCTGAAAAAGGCAAGTGGAGTCTAATGGGCGGCTTTGTACAACCCAACGAGGATCTGGACCAGGCAGCTAGCCGGATATTGCGTCAACTGACGGGCCTGGAAGGGGTCTATCTTGAGCAACTGGAAAGCTTTGGTCATCCGACACGGGATTCCGTAGAAAGAACCATAAGCGTATCTTACTTTGCACTCATAGACATCCACAAGTACGAGAAGCAGATCAACGACACTTATCATGCGGAATGGTTCTCACTAAATAAGTTTCCCAAGCTTATCTTTGATCATTCCAAAATGGTAGAGCTGGCCCGTAAGCGTTTGCGATACAAAGCCTCTCTACATCCGATCCTCTTCGAATTGTTACCGGAGAAATTTACCATGCCGCAATTGCAAAACCTGTACGAGGATATTTACGACTCCCCTTTTGACAAACGTAATTTTAGCAGGAAAGTGCTCTCCACCGGCCTGCTTATAAAACAAAATGAGAAAGACAAATCAGCGTCTAAGAAAGGTGCCTTCTACTACAAGCTCAACAAGCGAAAATATGCCGCTAATTTTCATGCTTTTCTAAAGTTTATCCCCAACCCAGATAAACTCATATAGCGACAAATGTAAAAATAAGCGCCGATAAATTTTTTTATTTAAAAAAATAAGTGTTATTTAAACACCAAATATGAAAACAAGCGTGGAAAAATTTCTTCTGGGTATAGATTTCGGGACCGATTCCGTCCGGTCAGTCATAGTAGATTCGGCCAACGGGAGGGAAATCGCCTCAGCGGTGGCTGACTTTCCTCGCTGGCGCGACGGGTTGTATTGCGATCCCTCCACGAACAGATTCCGCCAGCACCCGTTAGACCATATCGATGGACTGCAGCAGGCCGTCCGCTCATGTGTGAAACAAGCGGGCAATACAGTCGCATTTCAAATAAAAGGTATAGGAATAGACACCACGGGATCCAGTCCGGCAGCTGTGAACGAATCCGGCATCCCGCTTGCACTCTTACCCGGATTTGAGTCCAATCCTAATGCCATGTTCGTGCTATGGAAAGACCACACCGCCTTAAATGAAGCAGCGGAAATCAACGAACATGCGAAGCATTTCCATATAGATTATCTGCAGTACGTCGGTGGCGTATATTCTTCGGAATGGTTCTGGGCAAAGCTCCTGCACATACTCCGCACCGATGAGGCGGTAAGAAAGAATTGCTATTCCTGGGTAGAACATTGTGACTGGATACCCTTTTTATTAACGGGAGGCAGCCACATCTCACAAATGAAAAGAAGCCGTTGCGCAGCGGGCCATAAAGCGCTTTGGGCAGAGGCTTTCAAAGGTTTACCACCGGAAGATTTCTTTTGCACATTGGACTCCTTGTTAAAAGGTTTTAGTCAACGGTTCCCTACAACAACCTATACTGCCGATCAACCCGCAGGCCATTTAAGCAAAGAATGGGCGGACAAGTTGGGGTTAACTACGGATGTGGTGGTAGCCACCGGAGCTTTTGATGCGCATATGGGGGCGGTAGGGGGGCAAATCTTACCCTATCACCTCAGTAAGGTCATGGGGACCTCTACCTGCGATATGCTGGTGGCACCGATGAGTGAAGTGCAAGGAAAAATGGTAAAAGGCATTTGTGGGCAGGTACCGGGGTCGGTGATTCCCGGCATGATGGGTATGGAGGCGGGACAATCTGCATTTGGCGATGTGTACGCTTGGTTTGGCCGGTTGCTGCAATGGCCGTTTCAGCATCTATTAGACGACTCAGCCAATATTGACGGCGTAACCGCGGACTTATTAAGAAAGGAAATAAACGACAAGTTAATTGTCTCATTGAGTAAGGCAGCCGCTGCATTACCCATAGATGAAAAGGACGAATTGGCACTGGACTGGTTAAACGGCCGACGCACCCCTTACGCCAACCAGCAGCTGAAAGCAGCTATCCAGGGGCTCCATCTGGCCAGCGACGCCCCATCCATATTCCGTGCGCTGGCTGAAGCCACTTGCTTTGGCGCCAAAAAAATCGTGGATTGCTTTAATGAACAGGGGATCAAAATCCAAGGGTTAATCGGGCTGGGTGGTGTGGCCCGTAAATCTCCATTTATTATGCAAATGATGGCTGATGTGATGGATATGCCCATCCGCATTCACCGTTCAGAACAAACCTGTGCTATCGGAGCAGCTATGTTTGCCGCCACAGCTGCAGGACTCTATCCCAGAGTGGAGGAAGCCATGGATGCTATGGGACAAGGATTTGACCGGGAATATTATCCCAATAAATCAATAAGCGATCTGTACCACAGACGATACAAGCAATATAGCGATTTGGGAAAATTCGTGGAAAGTCATTAGTCTCGGGCGGCCAGCATACGCGCCCATCGGAAAATAGATTTGAAAGCGACTTAATCCCGGACTTTTAAACATGAACACGCCATGAAGCACTTCAGACATATACAGGAACTGGCCTATGAGGCCAACATGCAACTACCAGCCTTGGGATTGGTGTTGTTTACCTTCGGTAATGTAAGCGCGGCAGACAGAAATGAAGGCGTATTTGCCATCAAACCGAGCGGTGTGCCCTACCACGATCTGGCTCCGGAAAAAATGGTAATCGTAGATTTTGACGGGAACGTGATCGAGGGCTCCCTCCGACCGTCTTCGGATACTAAAACGCATGCCGTGTTATATAAACAATGGAAAGATCTCGGAGGGATTGCCCACACGCATTCCACATACGCGACCGCATGGGCCCAAGCGCAACGGGACATTCCCATCTACGGCACCACGCATGCCGATCACAATACCGTAAACATTCCTTGTGCCTTTCCCATGGATGACGAAATGATACAAGGGGATTATGAATACCAAACGGGGCTCCAGATCATCAACTGCTTTACCGATAAAAAACTGGACTATCGTGAGGTGGAGATGATGCTGGTGGGCAATCATGCGCCCTTTACCTGGGGAACAACCGCAGAAAAAGCCGTTTACAATAGCGCTGTGCTAGAGGAAATTGCAAAAATGGCTTACCTGACAGAGCAGATAAAAGCTGATGTACAAATATTAAAAAGCGCTTTGATCAAAAAACATTATGAAAGAAAGCATGGACCTGGTGCTTATTACGGGCAGTGATATCATGGAAAATCACTGGCAAAATAACTCAATAAAAAAAGACGCTTCCTGAGGCGTCACCTTAAATTAATACATATTCGATGAATAGTCTCAAGCAGTACGAAGTCTGGTTTATCACCGGAAGCCAACATTTATATGGAGAAGAAACGCTCACACAAGTAGCCAATCATGCAAAAGAAATGACCTCGTGGCTGGATCAACGGAAAGACACCCCTGTGAAAATCCTATTTAAATCCGTCGTCACCGCTCCGGATGAAATTTATCACATGATACAAGAGGCCAATATGGCTAAAAAATGCGTAGGGATCATTGCATGGATGCATACTTTCTCGCCTGCAAAAATGTGGATAAGAGGATTACGCATCCTGCAAAAGCCTCTATTACACCTGCATACTCAGTTTAACCGTGATATACCCTGGGAGGAGATTGACATGGATTTTATGAATCTGAATCAAAGCGCCCATGGCGATCGTGAATTTGGATTTATTTTATCCAGGATGCGCCTCAGGCACAAGGTAGTAACCGGCTATTGGCAGGAGGAGAATTGCTGGAAAAGCATCAATATCTGGGCGCGTGCTGCCTGCGCCTGGCATGATTGGCAAGGCGCAAAATTTGTCCGGTTCGGCGACAATATGCGCCAGGTAGCGGTTACGGAAGGAGACAAAGTGGAAGCTGAGATACACTTGGGCTATTCCGTGAATACACATGGTATTGGCGATTTGACCGAAACGATCAAGGAAATCAGCGACAAGGCGGTGGATGACCTCTGCGAACGATACGCCGAGGAATACGTGCTGGCAGACGTGCTCCAAAAAAGTGGGTCGCAACATCAATCTCTGCGAGATGCCGCAAAGATAGAGCTTGGATTGCAGGCGTTTTTGCAACAAGGAGATTACAAAGGATTCACGGACACCTTTGAAGACCTGCACGGTCTGAAACAACTGCCGGGCATGGCCGTGCAGCGATTGATGGCTAAAGGCTACGGATTTGGTGCAGAGGGAGATTGGAAAACTGCCGCATTGGTTCGTGCCATGAAAGTAATGGCTGCCGGTCTGAAAGGAGGCAATTCATTCATGGAGGATTATACTTATCATTTTGAGCAAGGAAATGAAACGGTCTTAGGTGCACACATGCTGGAGGTCTGCGAATCCATCGCTGCCGGCAAACCCTCCTGCGAGATTCACCCACTGGGCATCGGTGGGAAACAAGATCCGGTAAGACTCGTCTTTAATGTGGGTGCGGGTCCTGCACTGAATGCCTCTATCGTCGATATGGGAAACCGGTTCAGGCTTTTAGTCAACGAAGTAGAAGCGGTAAAGCCCGAACACCCGCTTCCCAAACTACCGGTGGCCCGTGTACTTTGGAAACCCTATCCAGACATGAAAACAGGGTGCTCAGCCTGGCTCCTGGCAGGTGGAGCGCATCACACATGCTTCAGTCAAAATCTAAGTACCGAATATCTGGAAGACTTCGCCCGCATGGCGGAACTCGAGTTGATATTGATTGATAAAGACACCAGACTGGCTCAGTTTGAGCACGAAATCAGATGGAACGAGAAGGCGTTTGTAAAATAAAAAACATAAATCCCACATTCCTTTTACTATTTTAAAGTTCATTCTTCCATACAAAATCTGCATGATGACTATTTTTTCCAAAGGATGTTTATTAGCTTCTTCCGGATTAATTTCTTTGGGGTGGGCAGACTTGCTCATCATCATCATTTATTTTGCCGTGGTCCTGGGGATCGGATATTATCTGGTGAGATATACGAAAACGGGTGATGACTTTTTTCTGGCAGGACGAAAAATGACCATGTGGATTGCCGGGCTGGCCTTCATTTCCGCTAATCTGGGTTCCCTAGAGCTCATGGGGTGGGCTGCCTCTGCATACCAATACGGGATTTTAGCGACTCACTGGTATTGGGTGGGGGCCATTCCTGCCATGCTTTTCCTGGGTGTGGTGATGATGCCCTTTTATTACATTTCAAAAACGCACTCCGTCCCGGGATACCTGAAATTGCGATTTGGGGAAGGCACCAGAATGCTATCGGCCATTTCCTTTGCATTCATGACCGTATTAATGAGCGGCGTCAATATGTTTGCCATGGCGTTGGTGATGAAAGTCATCCTCGGATGGGATATTAATTTCAGCATTTGGATATCCTCCCTTACTGTCATGGTGTATGTCATCTTAGGCGGGCTCCTATCTGCCATATTCAATGAAGTATTGCAATTTGTACTTATCTGGGCAGGAGCATTACTGGTTCCCATCATCGGGTTGATCGAGGTGGGTGGCTGGGATGGTATGATCGCCAAGATCCATCAAAACCTTCCTCAGGGGGACTATACCCACCTTTGGAGCACGTTAGGTCATTTCAAAGATAATCCCATGGGTATTCAATGGATCGGCATTGTATTCGGCCTAGGCTTTGTAATCTCATTCGGCTACTGGACTACTGACTTTCTGGTCGTCCAGCGGGTATTGTCGGCAAAGGACTTGCGTTCGGCAAAAATGGCGCCCATCATTGGGTCTGGGTTTAAAATGCTTGTTCCTTTTATTGTGATATTACCCGGATTACTAGGCCTTGCCATTATGCCGGGCTTAGTGGGGCAAAACGAAGCAGCGGTAACCGGAGCGGCAAGTTACAATGAAATTCTTCCTTTGATGATGGCACGCTATCTAGGCCCCGGATTATTGGGATTGGGTATCACCGCACTTATAGCGGGTTTTATGTCTGGCATGGCGGGTAACGTCACCGCTTTTTCGACGGTCTGGACCTATGATATCTATAAGCCCTTACACTTCTCGATTACCAAAAAAGAAGTAAGCGACAAGCACTATGTAAGTATGGGCCGGTGGGCTACTTTCGTGGGGGTCATCATTAGCATAGGAACCGCTTATTTAGTGGAAAATGCAGCCAGCATCATGGACTATGTGCAGGCATTATTTAGCTTTTTTATCGCGCCACTATTTGGAACAGTAATCCTGGGTATGCTTTGGAAAAGAGCCACGGCAGCAGGTGGCTTTTGGGGCTTGCTTACCGGTACACTAGCTTCTGTGGGAATGTGGACCTGGGTAAGGATAGATCCCGATGCATTAGCCATCATCGCCGGTTCCGCCGATGCAAAGGCCATGGCAGAAGATATGTACAGGGCGCTTTGGTCATGGATCATATGCGTGCTGGTCACCGTAATTGTCAGTCTTATGACGAAGCCTAAAGCCGAAGCAGAATTGGCAGGATTAGTAAGGAGTTGCACAAAATTGCCTTCAGAAGGAGATCTTCCCCTGATCAAAAGGCCTATATTCTGGGCAGCGGTCATATTCGTGGTATTTATTATTTTACAGATAATCTTCTGGTAAACCATTTTGTCATGCATGAAAAACACAGTTTATCCATTTGGTTCTTCGCTGGCGTCCTGTTGGTGATCTACGGCATCATTATTTTAATCGCCAATATCCCTGCATTGTCTCCTTCATCTACTAAAACACATGTGATTTTGGAGCAATTACATTCCGGCGTATGGTGGGGCGGCCTGCTTCTATTACTGGGCATAGTTTTTCTCGTTCTTCACTGGCCGGCAAAAAGGCCACCTGTCTCAGATGAATGATATCGAAGCGGTTTAACTTGAACTGAGGAAGAAGGAAATCAGGGTTTTTGTAGAAGTGGAGGCTCCCCAAAACCGGACAAGAAGGATCTGGACACATTATCCCGAAAAACAGCATTGAAAAAGCCCTGCAAATTTACAAGTGAAGGGCAACAAATATCCAATAGCATTTCCACAGAAGGTTATTTGCGATTCTTAACCATTGAGAAATGGTTCCTTGGTTTTTGCCAAGTTTGTCCGCTAGCCATCTATTTTTTATTGAGCTCAGCCAAAACTACCCCCATTCTGTTTACCCGCTAGTGATCAACATAGGTTGCATTTTAGGCAAAAAACAGCCGCTTTTTTATGTGCAGATTCCCAGACCGCTCTAAAATCAATGAAAAGCAACCCCAATCTTAGAGGTATTATTTCCCAAAAAGAAAAAGGACAAAAAGGAACGGTCGGGAGAAAGGGGCGAACAGAACCAAATAATAAAGCTAAAAAACAAGTGGCTTTATTTCACCAACCTTTTATCAAACGTAAATTTCTCCACTGCGTGGACTTTAATCCGGGTGAAATCCGGATGCTGGGGATTAATCAGGTAATTATATTCCTCGGTAATGATAGCTGAAGGAACTTGTAACGCAGCAGTTTCACCATCTTTTAACCAGGCATCCCCAATAGTCTGACAAGCAGCATAATTAATATACTCCTGCCAGTTGGCCGGTAACCTTCGTTTCGTGATTTTTTTTATTTTCAGGCCGTCCGGTATTTCTATCAGAGTGATCCTAAAAAGCTCATCTTGGCCGATGCTGCGCCGGTGTACCATATTTTCCAGGCAGGCCAATGCCCTCGTGCTGGCGGTATAGAGCATAAAGTGACCGTTGCTGTTCCAGCGGGCCGCACGGCCGGAGGACGTAAGGTGGCCGGCCCATTTTTCCAAGGTGATGCGATAGGTAATCATGCCAACGCCCCATATTCAATCCTGAGAAGTTCTTCCATTACCAGATTGATACCGCCTGGGGTGTAGAGTAAGTCAAAGGGGACGATACCGCCTATTCCTGAAGCGGGCTGTTTCAGCCATTGATTAAAGGCTTCGGAACTTCCGAAGATTTCCTGTCCTCTTTTATAGAGCGCGAGAAGTTGTAAAAGTTGTTC
>Ga0164242_10003932_pt1 | contig 16792 bp, 13 predicted proteins | sample OricomgcompostMG_FD_108783 | JGI IMG/M metagenome (GOLD analysis project Ga0164242, IMG submission 108783) | Miracle-Growth compost microbial communities from Emeryville, California, USA - Original compost - Miracle growth compost (MG) ...
CGGCAAGGGTAACGAGGGCGTCGCAGCTTACGTCAACCAGATCCCCAATTCGATCGGCTATGTTGAATATGCCTACGTCCTGCAGAACCATATGGCCTATGCGCTGATGCGCAACGCCGCGGGTCATTACGTCTCGCCGAACGTCAAGACCTTCCAGGCTGCCGCGTCGACCGCCGACTGGGCGCATTCGCACGATTTCTTCCTGGTGATGACCAACGCGCCGGGCGCGAACGCCTATCCGATCACCGCGTCGACCTTCGTGCTGATGTACAGGCAGCCGAAGAATGCGGCGTCCTCGGCCGCAGCGCTCAAGTTCTTCAAATGGTCGCTCGAAAAGGGCCAACGCCAAGCGCTGAGCCTCGACTATGTGCCGTTGCCGGCGGCGCTGGTGAAGCAGATCGAGACCTACACCGGTCAGAATATCAAGTGACCCGCCGGGGCGGCGGCGATCGTGTCGCCGCCCCGACGCCGATGGGTCGTGAAGCCCTCATTGTAACACGATTGTCGCACGCCTTTCACATCGCCGTCATCGGCGGCGCCTAGGCGGCGCGCGTGCTCTTTTTTCCGAAAGCGGGGATGACATGAAAACGAGATATTGGTTGCCGGTCGTGCTGGCGTCGACGGCGCTGGCTGCGGTTCCGGCTCACGCGCAGGATGCATCGTCGGGTACGACCGACGCGCAGATCGATGCGCTGCGCCAGCAGGTCCAGGCGCTGCAGCAGCAGCTCGACCAGCTTCAGCAGCAACAGCAGGCCGCAGCCGCTGCGCCGACCCCGGCGCCCGCGCCGGTCGCGAGCGCATCGAGCCTGCCGAGTTGGCTCGACGGCACGTCGATCAGCGGCAAGGCCTATCTGAACTTCAGTAGCATCCACCAGCTGAGCGACGGCAAGACTGGCGGGGCCGGCGGCGCACAGGCCGATCTCAAGCGCTTTTATTTGTCGGTCGACCACAAGTTCAATGACATCTTCTCGGCCGATCTGACCACCGATGTCCGCTATGGCTCCAACGGCCTGTCGAACGACGACGTTCTCTACGTCAAGAAGGCCTATCTGCAAGCGAAGCTGTCGCCGGCCTTCTGGGTCCGCCTGGGCGCCGCCGACCTGCCGTGGATTCCGTTCGTCGAGAACGTCTACGGCTATCGTTTCGTCGAGAACACGCTGATCGACCGCACCAAATACGGCACCTCGTCGGATTGGGGCGTCCATGTCGGCGGCGATCTCGCCAATGGCCTGATCAGCTATCAGGTCTCGGCGATCGACGGCCATGGCTACAAGACGCTCAGCCGCTCGTCGGACACGCTCGATCTCGAAGGCCGGCTGAGCATCCAGCCGCTGCACAAGTTCGTCGTCGCGGTCGGCGGCTATACCGGCAAGCTCGGCAAGAGCGTCGCCGGCCAGCCGGACACGCCGCACAACGCGACGCGCTTCGACGCGCTGGCGGCCTATACCGGTAAGCGGGCCCGCGTCGGCGTCGAATATTTCACCGCCAAGAACTGGAACAACGTCACCTCGGCCACTTCCGACAAGAGCGACGGCTGGTCGGCGTTCGGCTCGTTCAACGTCACGCCGAAGCTGGCGCTGTTCGGCCGCTACGACTGGGTCGATCCCAACAAGCGGACCGATCCCGCCGCCAAGGAGCATTACTACAACATCGGCGTCGATTATCTGGTCGCCAAGAATATCGACGTTGCCGCGGTCTACAAGCGCGACCGTGCCGACGATATCCTGCTGGTGACCTCGAACGGCACGATCGGCGGCGTCAACTACGGCACCTATGATGAGTTCGGCATCTTCACCCAATTGAAGTTCTGATCTCCTCCCGATTGGGGGCAAGGCGGGAGGGCGTCCGGTGGGCGCTCTCCCGCTTTCGTTCGCGGCCATGGCGCGGCGTACGAACTTGGGGCAGACTGGCGCTTTGCTTGGGGGGAGAATCGCCGATGCCTGAACTCTCCATCCTCGCCGGCGGCCTCAGCTTTCCCGAAGGGCCGGTGGCGATGCCTGATGGCAGCGTGATCCTGGCCGAGATCGCAGCCGGCCGGGTGACTCGCGTCCGCCCCGACGGCACCACCGAAACCGTGGCGGAAACCGGCGGCGGCCCCAATGGCCTCGCGCTGGGCCCCGACGGCAAGCTCTATTGCTGCAACAACGGCGGTTTCACCTATCTCGAGGTCCAGGGGCTGCTCGTCCCGCACGGCACGCCCGACGATTATCGCGGCGGCTCGATCCAGCGCATCGACATCGCCACCGGCGCGGTCGAGACGCTTTACGCGGAGGCCGCCAACGCGCCGCTCCGTGGCCCCAACGATATCGTGTTCGACGCCTACGGCGGCTTCTGGTTCACCGACCATGGCAAGACCCTCGAGCGCTCGCGCGACGTGACCGGCGTGTTCTACGCGAAGGCGGACGGCAGCGACTGTCGCGAAGTGATCTTCCCGCTCGAAAATCCCAACGGCATCGGCCTCTCGCCCGACGGCAAGCGGCTCTATGTGGCCGAAACCTACACCTGCAAGCTATGGGCATTCGACGTTGTCGCACCCGGTGAAGTGGCGCGCGGCCAAAGCCTGTCGGGCGCCGGCGGCACTTTCCTCTATTCGCCGGGCGGCTATACCTATTTCGATTCGTTGGGGGTCGAGGCCGGCGGCAACGTCTGCGTCGCGACGCTCGGCGCCAGCGGGATCAGCGTCGTCGCGCCCGACGGCGCATTGGTCGAGTTTGTGCCCACCCCCGATCCGTTCACCACCAATATTTGCTGGGGCGGGACGGACATGCGAACCGCCTACGTCACGCTATCTGCCACTGGCCGGCTCGCCACGATGCGCTGGCCGCGGCCGGGGCTCGATCTCCACTATTGAAGGGAATCGCATGGCCAGGCATCGCGAGCGGCATGTCGTCGACCGGATCGGCTGGCTCCGCGCGGCCGTGCTCGGCGCTAATGACGGCATCGTGTCGGTCGCCAGCCTGATCATCGGCGTTGCCGCGGCCGGCCAGCCGCGCGGCGCGATCTTGCTGACCGGGCTCGCCGGGCTAGTCGCCGGGGCGATGTCGATGGCCGCCGGCGAGTTCGTCTCGGTCAGCTCGCAAGCCGATGCCGAGCAGGCCGACCGCGCCAAGGAGCAGCGCGAGCTCGCCACCGACTGGCACGCCGAGCATCGCGAGCTCGCCCATATCTATCGCAGGCGCGGGCTGAGCAGCGAGCTTGCCGATCGTGTCGCCACCGAGCTGATGGACCACGACGCGCTCGGCGCCCATCTGCGCGACGAGCTCGGCATCACCGAGGAGCTGGCCGCGCGGCCGGTGCAGGCGGCGGGCGCGTCGGCGGCGAGCTTTGCGTGCGGCGCGGCGGTGCCATTGCTGCTCGCGCTCGTCCTGCCGCTGGCGATTATCGGCTGGGGTGTAGGGCTCGGCTCGCTGCTGTGTCTCGCTGTGCTGGGGGCGCTTGGTGCGCGGACCGGGGGCGCCGAGATGTTGAGGCCGACGGTGCGAGTCACCTTCTGGGGTGCGCTGGCGATGGCGATCACCGCGGGTGTCGGCCTCGCCTTCCATGCCGCCGGCTGATTGACCCGGTTGCCCCGCGCTCGCTATGCGCTGATGCCATCCGCAGGCGTCATCAGCAGGAGCGAGTCCCGTCATGAAGAAGCTTTACCCCAGCGCCGAGGCCGCGCTCGAAGGCGTGCTGTTCGACGGGATGACGATCTGCGCCGGCGGCTTCGGCCTGTGCGGCATTCCCGAGCGGCTGATCGACGCGGTGCAGGCGTCGGGGGTCAAGAACCTGACGATCGCCTCCAACAACGCCGGGATCGATAACGAGGGGCTCGGCAAGCTGCTGCGTTCGCGCCAGGTGAAGAAGATGATCTCCTCCTATGTCGGCGAGAACAAGGAGTTCGAGCGCCAGTTTCTCGCCGGCGAGCTGGAGGTGGAGTTCTGCCCGCAGGGCACGCTTGCCGAGCGTTGCCGCGCAGGCGGGGCGGGGATTCCCGGCTTCTACACCCGCACCGGAGTCGGCACCAAGGTTGCGGAGGGCAAGGAGGTCAAGAATTTTGACGGTGAGGATTATATCCTCGAGCGGGGCATCCGCGCCGACCTGTCGATCATCAAGGGCTGGAAGGCGGATGAAGCGGGCAACCTGTTGTTCCGCAAGACCACGCGCAATTTCAACCTGCCGATGGCGACTGCAGGCAAGATCTGTGTCGCCGAGGTCGAGGAAGTGGTGCCGGTCGGCAGCCTCGACCATGATTCGATCCATCTGCCGGGCATCTACGTCAATCACCTGATCCTCGGTGCGCCCTACGACAAGAAGATCGAGTTCCGCACCGTGCGCGAGCGAGCGGCGGCGTGACGCTCGCGCGCCTCGTCCTGGCGCTGGCGGCGGCGACTGCGCTCTCCGGCTGCGCGGCGGCGGTGCTGGCGCCGGTTGCGGCCGGGGGCGCGATCGGCATGACGACGCGATCCGGCAGGAACCACTCGGCCGAGCGGGCCGAGACGAAGTCGGCGACGCCGCCCGCGCTGGTTCGCGGGCCCGGTGTGCCGCCACCGGGCGGCTTGTTCGCGACTCCGGTGCCGCCGGGGATGCAATATCTCTACGGCTCGGGCGAGGCCGAGGCGCAGGACTTGCAGACCTATATCGCGATGGCCGATTTCCTGATCGCCAAGTCGTCGGACAAGGCGGTGGGCCACCCGGTCAATTCGGTCGTGCTGGCGCCGGGTGCGACATTGCAGGCCCCCAAGTTCGAGCCGTGCGGCGACAAGCCGCTGGCGGTGGTGCTCGACATCGACGAGACCTCGGTGCTCAACCTCGGCTTCGAGGGCGACCAGATGCTGAACGGCGGCAAGTACGATCAGCAGCGCTGGGATGCCTGGGAAAAGAACGACCAGGGCAAGGTGGTGCCGGTGCCCGGCGTGCTCGACATGGTCGCGGTCGCGCGCAAATCGGGCATCACGGTGATCTTCAACTCCAACCGACTCGCCGCCAACGCCGATGCCACTGCGGTGATGATGGCGCAGGCCGGATTCGGCGCGCTCAAGCATCTCGACACCCTGTGGTTGGAAGGCGACGCCGGCAGCAGCGGCAGCGCCAAGGATGCGCGCCGCTGGGCGATCTCGCAGCGTTATTGCGTGGTGGCGATGGCCGGCGATCAACTCGGCGACTTCAGCGACCTGTTCAATGCCGGCATGGCGCTCAGGGAGCGCCGTGCATCGGTCAATTCGCGTGACTTGCAGATCATGTGGGGACACGGCTGGTTCATCCTGCCCAATCCCGTTTACGGCAGCGGCGTGAAGGGCGATTTCCAGCAAGTCTTCCCGCGCGATACGCGCTGGAGCCCGCCGGCCGCCGTTCCGGCTCCGGTGCCGATCGCGCCTTTGCCAACCCCGCCCGCACCAGCAACTGGGAGTTCGAAATAATGCCCTGGACCCGTGACGACATGGCCGCGCGCGCGGCGCGCGAGCTGCAGGACGGCTTCTACGTCAACCTCGGCATCGGCATCCCGACGCTGGTGGCGAACCATATTCCGGAGGGCGTCGAGGTGACGCTGCAATCGGAGAACGGGATGCTCGGCATCGGGCCGTTCCCTTATGCCGGCGAGGAGGACCCCGACCTCATCAACGCCGGCAAGCAGACCGTCAGCGAGCTGCCGCAGACGGTGTTCTTCGATTCGGCAACCAGCTTCGCCATGATCCGCGGCGGCCATATCGACCTTGCCGTGCTCGGCGCGATGGAGGTGGCCGAGAACGGCGACATCGCCAACTGGATGATCCCCGGCAAGATGATCAAGGGCATGGGCGGCGCGATGGACCTCGTCGCCGGCGTCAAGAAGATCATCGTCGTGATGGAGCATACCTCCAAGCACGGCGAGCCCAAGTTCATCCCGGCCTGCACGCTGCCGCTGACCGGCAAGAATGTGGTCGACATGATCGTCACCGATCTCTGCGTGTTCCAGCGGCCCGACCACGACAGCCCGTTCCGCCTTATCGAGCTGGCGCCTGGTGTCACCGAGGAGGACGTGGCGGCCAAGACGACGGCCAAGTATGAGGCGCTGGCGGCGGCGTGATGACGTAGCCGGGCAGGGTCCCGATCATTTAACGAAAATTGCTTTTGTATTTCGCTCGCATCCGCTTGTAGGATGTTCATCCTGAGAGGCCGTGTTGACGGCTCCGGCGAGGGAGAGCGAGCTGATGATCGACCTGACGATGCGGCGCCGGGTGTTTCTGCAATCGGTTTCGCTGCTATCGCTGGCGTGCGCCGCGCCCCGCCGGTGACGGTCGCCGCGACATTGGTCCGCCTGCCCGACTGGGTCGAGGCGCACGGTGGCTATGCTGACCCGCCGCCGCCAAGCCCGGTCGCCCTCGCCGATGCCAAGCCGGAAACGGCGTCGCTGATCCCCTATGGTGCCGCCAAGCTGCGCGTTACGGCGCTGCCGGTGTCGCGCGCCTGATCCTATTCCGCAAAGGCCACGCGCGCCGCTTCGGCGATCGCGTGCATCGCGATGCGGTAAGGGCCGGGTCCGTGGCTGATCCGCGCGACGCCCGCCTCGGCGAAAGCCGCAGCGGAGGGCGCGCCGGGGAAGTTCATCGCGTTGACCGGCAGCGGCACCGCGCCGCAAATGCGCCGGAGGAGGGGCAGGTCGACCAATCCCGGCACGAAGAAGCCGTTGGCGCCGGCTTCGGCATAGGCATGGCCGCGCGCGATCGCGTCCTCCGCCTTGGCATCGTCATGCGTTTCGGCGGGGGTCGACAGGAAGATATCGGTCCGCGCGTTGATGAAGAAATCGGCGCCGACTGCCTCGTGTGCCGCCCGGATGCGCGCCTGCTGCGCCCCGACCGCATGGAGGCCGTTGCTGCCGACGACCCTATCCTCGAAATTGCAGCCGATCGCGCCGGTCGCCGCCAGTCGCGCCATATTGGCGGCGACCGCCTCGGGCGCGACCGCATAGCCGCCCTCGAAGTCGATCGACACCGGCAGGTCGACCGCGCGTACGATACGCTCGGCATTGGCCAGCGCGAGGTCGATCGGCAGCGCCTCGCCGTCGGGCAGGCCATAAGCGGCGGCGACCGACCAGCTTCCGGTGGCGATCGCCTTGGCGCCGGCACCGGCGATCGCGCGGGCGCTGCCGGCGTCCCCGGCACATGCAGCGCCGCAAACGCCTCGAACGCGCTGCGGCTCAATGCACGAACCGCGCGACCACGTCGCGATAGCTGCGGCTGACCTTCACCTGCGCGCCAGAGCCGAGCACCAGGAAGCATTCGCCGTTGGTATGCGGCTTCACCTCGCGCACCAGGTCGAGGTTGACGATCGTCGAGCGATGGACTCGCTGGAAGCGGCGCGGATCGAGGCGCTTTTCCAGGTCCTTCATCGTCTCGCGCAGGATCAGCGTATTGTCGCCGGTGTAGATGCACATGTAATCGCCCGCCGCGTCGATCCGCTCGATCGTGTCGACGTCGACGCGGAAAATCTGCCCGCGATCCTTGATGTTGATGAGCTTCTCGAAACGGCTCGACGCCATCTCGCCGCCGTCGACGAGGTTCTCGGCCGCCTCGGGCGCCACCTCGGCGAGCACTTCCTTGAGCTTCTCCACCTCCTCGGCGCCGCGCTTCTCGTGCATCCGCTGGCGCACGCGGTCGAGCGTATCGGCAAGGCGCGATTCCTCGACCGGCTTCATCAGATAGTCGACCGCCTGCGCCTCGAACGCGCGGATCGCGTGATCAGAATAAGCGGTGACGAAGACGAACAGCGGCGGCTCGATCTCCATCAGGCCCTGGACGACCGAAAAGCCGTCGAACCCCGGCATCTGGATGTCGAGGAAGACGAGGTCGGGCTTGTTGGTCTTGATCGAGCGGATCGCCTCGCGCCCGTTGGTGCATTTGTCGATGATCTCGACGTCGTCGAAATTCTCAAGGCGCAGTTCGAGGCCCTGGATGGCGAGCGGTTCGTCGTCGACTAGGATCGTTCTGATGGTCATGCGGCTTCTCTCGTCGTTTCCTCGAGCTGGAATGGTATCTCGATCTCAACGCCGAACCCGCCCCCCCGGTTCGATCGGGTTTCAAATCGGTGGTCGGGCCCGTAAGCCTGAACCAGCCTGTCCCTGATATTGGCCAGCCCGACCCCGGTGGACAGGCTTGGACGCGGTTTCGCCCCGTGCATACCGGGACCGGTGTCGGATACGGCGATCCGCACTCTCTCTCCGGCGAGTCGAGCCGTAACGGCGATTTCGGCGCCCTCTTCCTTGGGCGTGACGGCATATTTGATCGCGTTTTCGACCAGCGGCTGCAGCAACAGCGACGGCAGCCGCGCCTTGGCGACACGCGGATCGATGTCGAACACCGGGCGCAAGCGGTCCTCGAAGCGCATCTTTTCGATCTCGAGATAAAGTTTCAGCGTCTCGATCTCCTGCGCGATCGTCACCTTGGCGGTCGGCTGATTGGCCAGCGTGTAGCGCAGGAATGACGACAGCCGGCTTAACATGGCATTAGCGCGCTCGGTCTGCTTGAGCAGCACCAGCGTCGAGATCGAGTTGAGCGTGTTGAACAGGAAGTGCGGGTTGAGCTGGTAGCGCAGCATTGCCAGCTGCGCCGACGAAGCCTGCGCCTCGAGCAGCTTGAGCTGATCGTTCTGGTCCTCGACGATCAGATAATAATTGATCCCGTAATAAAGCGCCGACCAGCCGGCGAGCACGATGAAGGCGATGTAGATCGCGCCGAACACCAGATGCAGCGGCCCATCGGTCGTCGGCGGGTTCATCAGCGAATAGGAGAAAGCGTCGAGCACCGCGAAGACGAAGGTCGCCGCGGCGAGCGTCGCCAGCGAGAGCAGGATGCCGCTCGCCGTGGGCAAACGGCGGCGATAGAGGCCATAGAGCGTCGAGAGCAGCAGCGTGATGCAATAGCCGATGATCGCCTCGATGATGTTCCCCACCACGCTTTTCAGCGACAGGTTGGAGATGCTCGAGATGCTCCTCAGCAGCAGATAGCCGGTCCATCCGGCGCCCTGCAGCATCCAGAAGGCGCGGTTCTTGTCTTCGAAGAACGGGCGCGAGAAGAACCCCGGCCGAATCGCCGGGTTGACCTTGACGGCTGGGTCGAGGCGGATCGGCCGCATGATCGTTCACATATAGCGGCTCGGCAAAAGGCGGGAAGGGGGCGCCGCCGTGGCTCGCCGCCGCTCCAAACGGAAACGCCGCCCCCGGATGATCCGGGGACGGCGCTTCGCTTCAGCCCTTGGCGGAGCGATCAGAAGGCGACGTTGAGCGTCGCCGAGAAGGTCCGCGGCGGGCCGACGTAGATGTACGGAGTGGTCGACGTGGACAGCGTGCCGCCGAAGCCGCCCGGATAAACCTCGTCGAACAGATTGGTCACGTTGAACTGGACGTAGGTCTTGTCGTTGAGCCCGGTCCAGCCGAGATTCACGCGCGCATCGAGATCGACGACGGTATATTCGGGTGTGGCTGCCGAGAACAACTGAACGCCGTTCTTATCGGTCGGGGCGACGTTGAGGTCATTCACATAGCGCTTGCCGGTGTGCTTGGCCTGAATGCCGATCTCGACAGGGTCGAGATTGAACTGCACGCGACCGCCGGCTGTGTAGACCGGGGCGCCCGATTCACGCTTGCCCTTTGTTGCCGCGTAGGTCGGGTCGCCATTCCCGTCGACACCGGTCTGCACGTCGTCCATGATCTCCGACTTGAGATATGAAGCATAGGCATAGAGCGAGATCAGGTGCATCGGCTGATAGGCGATGCTGCCGTCGATGCCGTACTTATGCACGGTACCGAGATTACGATAGGTCGTGATATCGGTGATCGGATCGTAGGACGAGGCCAGGCGGTTCTTGAAGATCGTCAGCCACGGGCCGACCTGAGCCTGGATCTTGCTGCTCGTGTAGCGCAGGCCGCCATCGAAATTATCGGTGGTCTCCGGCACCGGGTTCACGAACTGATCGGTACCCGCATAGTATAGCGCGGTGTAAAGGTTGTCGGTGCCCGGAACCTGCTCGCCCTTCGAATAGCTGGCATAGGCCTGGAAGTGTGACGCGAAATTGTACGTCACGCTCGCGGCCGGAAGAAATTTGTTATAGCTCAGCGACTTGGAAAGTGGCGCCGTCGAGTTGGGGAACTGCACCTGATAGGCGGCGAAATCCGCGTCGTCACCCGCCACACAATCCACATAACCCTTGTTCGAGCTCGTGAAGCAGTTCTGGTGCAGGTTGCGCTTCATCATGGCATAGCTGCCGCCGATGTCGACCGTCAGGGCATCGTTGAAGAATTTGCCGCGATACTCCGCGCCGACCTTGTCGAGGATCGCGAACGATTTGCGATCGCGCTTCTGGACCACGACGCCATTTACGGCAGTGATCGGATCATTGATCGGGAACGGGTCGACAGCCTGGCCATTGGCCAGCAGATAACCGACCTGGCCGGTTTGGCGATGGCGGCCATAATCATGCGCATAAGCGACACGGATCGATTGGCCAGGCGCAATGTTCCACAGCAACGAGCTGGTCAGCAGGTAGCGATGGGTGACCGTCTGGCTTGGCGCATAGAGCTTGACGGTATCGAGCGCGTCGCCGTCGCCGTTGAGGTCCTTGCCGAAATAATAGCCGTTGTCGATATAGCCGTAGAGATCGGCGCCGGCGTCGGTGACGAACGCGCCTTCATGTGCCGTGATCGCCGACGAGCCGCCGTTGGCCTTGACGTACTCGAAGGTCGGATCGACCGTCAGGATCAGGTTGTCGGCGAGGTGGAACGACGACGTGATGCGCAATGTGCCGGTATTCGACGGGTTGAAGCTCTCGCCATAAGCGGTGCCGCAAGAAGTGGGCGCATCGGGATCGACATAATCGGGTGCCGACACCTCGGCAGCCGTTTCGTGGACAGGGGTGGCAAGCTGGCAGCGCGGCAGGTCGACCTCCCGATCGCTCCTCTTGCCGGTGTAGTCCTGCAGCAGGATATCGTTGGTGTTGTTGTTGCGGTTGACGTTGTAGTTGCCGGCGATCGCGATGAAATCGCCGTTGCTGCCGATCGGCTGATAGATTTTGGCGTTATAAGCGTCCTTCTGGATCTTGCCACGGCTCAGATAGACGACGTCGTTTTCGGCGTGGCTCGCCGAAATCCAGGCCTTGGTGCCCCACGGCGTGAAGGTGCCGGTGTTGACCAGGCCGAACACACGGAAGAAGTTCAGATCACCGACCGAGCCTTCGAGGCGCGCGCCGAAATCATCCGTCGGCGTGATCGTCGTATAGTTGATCGTCGAGCCCGAAGCCGAAGCCGATGGACTGTCGATATCGACCGAACCCAGCGAGACGTTGACCTGGTCGATCAGTTCGGGATCGATCTGCTGGTTCGAATAGATCGCGTAGTTGCCGGTATCGTTGATCGGCGTGCCGTCGATCGTCTGCAGGATGCGGCTCGCATCGAAACCGCGGATCGTCAGGTTGCCGCCCGACGAACCATAGGGATCGTTGTTGGTGAAGCTGACGCCCGGCAATTGATTGATCGTCTCGTCGACCGATTGGCCGGCAACCTGGCGCTGCAGGAATTCATGCGTCAGCTCGACCTTGGTCTTGCCGCTATCCGGAATCTTGGTGCCGGCGACTTCCTGCACCCGGCTGCCGGTGACGACGATGTCGTTGTTCTCGAACTCGATCGAGCCGGTCGACTGGGCGTGAGCCGCGGCCGGAATGACCAGCGCGGCGAAGGCCACGCCCGCATAAAGCTTAAGTCGCATTGTGTCTTTCCCCTGAGGAATCATTGGTGCGCCATGGGTTCGGCCGGACCCGGCCCCCGCACCGCATCGCGCCTGTGCCCTTCAAATATGGCGGGTCGATGACAGTCAACGCGCCCGATCGTTGACGCTGAAACGATTCACACTGCGTTGCAAAAAAGCATCACCGGGCGGCGGCGACGATTTCCCCCCACTCGGCTTCGTCGATCACCCTAACTCCCAGTTCTGCCGCCTTTTTTAGCTTCGATCCCGCACCCGGGCCGGCGATCACCAAGTCGGTTTTCGCCGATACGGAGCCGGCGACGCGGGCGCCCAGCGCCTCCGCCTGGGCCTTGGCTTCGTCGCGCGACAGCGTTTCCAGCGTGCCGGTGAACACCAAAGTCTTGCCGCTTACCGCCGACTCGCGGATTTCCGCGGCGTAGGGAATCGGATGCACTTCACCGAGCAGGTCCGCCCAGGCCTCGCGATTGTGTTCCTCGGCAAAGAAATCGACCAGCGCCTTGGCGACCACCGGGCCGACGCCCTCGACGCCGGTCAGTTCGGCGAGCGCCTCGGGGTCGCCGGCGGCGCGGGTGGCGACGTCGGCTATCGCCTCGACGCTGCCGAATGCCTTGACGAGATCGCGCGCCGTCACCGCGCCGATGTGGCGGATGCCGAGCCCGAACAGGAAGCGCGCCGGATCGGGCGCGCGTTTGGCTTCGATCGCGGCGAGGAGCTTGTCGACCGAGGTCTCGGCCCAGCGCTCGCGGCCGATCAGCTCGGCGCGCTGGCGGTGGAGGCGGAAGATGTCGGCCGGGCTGTGCAGCAGGCCGTCATGAAAGAAGCTCTCGACGCTGGTCGCGCCGAGCCCCTCGATGTCGAGTGCGCCGCGGCTGGCGAAGTGCCGCAGCCGCTCGACCCGCTGCGCCGGGCAAATGAGGCCGCCGGTGCAGCGCACGTCCACCTCGCCCTCTTCGCTGACCGCGTCGGAGCCACATTCGGGGCAGGTCGTCGGGAAGGGCCATGTGCCGCGGCTGTCGTCGCGCGACAGGTTTTCGACGATCTGTGGGATCACGTCGCCGGCGCGCTGCAGCACCACGCGATCGCCGGGCCAGACGCCCAGCCGGGCGATCTCGTCGGCATTGTGCAGCGTTGCATTGGTGACGACGACGCCGCCCACCGTCACCGGCTCGAGCCGCGCGACGGGGGTCAGCTTGCCGGTGCGGCCGACCTGGATGTCGATCGCGCGCAAGGTGGTCTGCGCGCGCTCGGCGGGGAATTTGTGCGCCAGTGCCCAGCGCGGCGCGCGGCCGATCGAGCCGAGCCGCGCCTGCCAGTCGAGCCGGTCTAGCTTGTAGACCACGCCGTCGATGTCGAACGGCAGGTCGGCGCGCTGCGCCTCGATCGTGCGGTAGTGCTGCAGCGCCGCGGCGACATCGAACGGGCCGGCGAACAGGTGGGAGACCGGGAAGGCCGTGGCGATCAGGCCGACCTCCTCGGTCTGGCGCTCGGCGATCGCGGCACCCTCGGTCTCGCCCCAACCCCAGGCAAGGAAGCGCAGCGGCCGGCCGGCGGTGACGCTCGCATCCTTCTGCCGCAGCGAGCCGGCGGCGGCGTTGCGCGGATTGGCGAACTGGCGCGCCTTGGCGGCGTCGCCCGCCGCCTCCGCCTCGTCGCGCAGCCGGCGGTTGAGCGCAAGGAAGTCGGCCTTGGCCATATAGACCTCGCCGCGCACCTCGAATACGGCCGGCGTGCCGAATGCGTCCTCGGGCAGCCTCGCCGGGATGTCGGCGATGGTGCGGACGTTGGCGGTGACGTCCTCGCCGATCTGACCGTCGCCGCGGGTCAGCGCCTGGACCAGCGTGCCCTTCTCGTAACGCAGCGAGCAGGACAGACCGTCGATCTTGGGCTCGGCGGTGAGCAGCACCGGCTCGTCGTCGGCGAGCCGCAGGAAGCGACGGATACGGGCGACGAACTCGGCGACCTCCTCGTCGGAAAAGGCGTTCTCCAGGCTCATCATCGGCCGCGCGTGGACGACCTTGGCGAGATGCCCGGCCGGCGCGGCGCCGACCTGTCGGCTCGGCGAATCGGCGCGGACGAGGTGCGGGAAGGCTGCCTCGATCGCCGCATTCTCGCGGATCAGCGCGTCGTAGTCGGCGTCGGAAATCTCCGGCGCGTCGTCGGTGTGGTAGAGCCGATTGTGGCGGGCGATCTCGGCGGCGAGCCAGGCGAGGCGGTCGGAGGCGGAGTCGTCTGTGGCGGGAAGCGCGGTCATGGTGCCAGCGCTACGGCAGAGCGGGGTAGGGCGGCAAGAGTCGCAACTGTCATCCCAGCGAAGGCCGGGGTCCATGTCTGTTTCAATTGTCGCCGCGGTGGCCTTCGCTCGCGACAGACATGGATGCCGGCCTTCGCTGGCATGACGGGGAGGTAGAATGTCACGCCGCCTCCAGCAGCCGCCCCGCCTGCGCGCGCGCTTCGTCGGTGATCGTCGCGCCGGACAGCATCCGGGCGATTTCCTCGCGGCGCTGCGCCGCGTCCAGCTCGCGGACCCCGGTGCGGGTGACGGTGCCGTCATGCGCCTTGGCGATCAGCAGATGCTGGGCGCCGCGCGCGGCGACCTGCGGGCTGTGCGTCACCACCAGGACCTGCGCCGTTTCGGCGAGGCGGGAGAGCCGTTCGCCGATCGCGCTCGCTACCGCGCCGCCGACGCCGCGGTCGATCTCGTCGAAGATCATCGTCGCCGCGCCGCCCTCGGCCGCCAGCGCGACTTTGAGCGCGAGGATAAAGCGCGACAGCTCGCCGCCGCTGGCGATTCGGGCGAGCGGGCCGAACGGCGCGCCGGGGTTGGTGGCGATTTCGAACGCGACGCGATCCTGCCCCGCGGCCGACCATTGCGCCTCGGGCAGCTGCTCGACGACGGTGCGGAAGCGCGCGGCATCGAGCTTGAGCGGCGCCAGTTCGCCCGCCACGGCCGCATCGAGCCGCAGCGCGGCGGCGTAGCGGGCTTCGCCCAGCGCCTCTGCGGCGGTGCGATAGGCCGTCCGGGCTGCGTTGACCTGCTTTTCCAGCTCGGCGATGCCGGCGCTGCCGCTGCTGATCCGTTCCAATCGGACTGCCAGTTCGTCGGTAAGGGCGGCGAGGTCGTCTGGCTGCACCCGGTGCTTGCGGGCCAGCGCGCGCAGGTCGAACAGCCGCGTCTCGTCGGCCTCCAGCTGGGCGGGGTCGAATGCCAGCGCCTCGGCGGCCTCGTCGACCTTATCCTGCGCCTGAGCGCCTTCGATGATCGCGCGATCGACCGCCGCCAGCGCCTCGGCGAGCGCCGAATGATCGTCGGAAACGCGCTCGAGGACACGCGCCGCCTGGCGCAGCCGGGCGAGCCCGCCCTCCGATCCTTCGAGCAGGTCGGCGATCGCCTGGAGCTCGCCGGCGATCTTCTCGCCGCGCTGCATCCCGGCACGGCGCTCGGCAAGCATGGCTTCCTCGCCGGGCTCCGGGGCGAGCGCGGTCAGCTCTGCGATCGAATGTTCCAGCCATTCGCGGTCGCGCGCGGCGTCCTCCTGCTCCTCGCGCGCCGTCGCCAACATCGCTTCGGCCGCTCGCCAGCGCTGCCATGCCTCAGCCACCGTCCGGGTGTCATAGCCGCCGAACGCATCGAGCAGCAACCGGTGCCCACGCGCATCGAGCAGGCCGCGATCATCATGCTGGCCGTGGATTTCGACCAATGCGCTCGCCAGCTCGCGCAGCAGCCCGGCCGACGCGGGCTGGTCGTTGACGAAGGCACGGCTGCCGCCGTCGCGCCGCACGATGCGGCGGATGATCAGCGGCTCGCCGGCTTCGTAGCCGAAGCCGTTGTCGTCGAGCAGCGCCGCCATCGCGTCCGCGGGCGGATCGAAGCTGGCGGTGACGCTGGCCTGTTCGGCACCGGCGCGGACCAGCGCGGTATCGCCGCGCGCGCCGAGCGCCAGCCCGAGCGCGTCGAGCAGGATCGACTTGCCTGCCCCCGTCTCGCCGGTCAGCACGCCGAGCCCGGCCCGAAAATCGAGGTCGAGCGCCTCGATCAGCACCACGTCGCGGATGGAAAGCGCGGTCAGCATCGCGTGGCCGCGGGCGCGCTCAACTGCCGGTCGTATCGCCGCCGGTGGTGGTCGGCGTCGGTGCGGCGGGCGCGGTGGCCTGGGGCGTCCTCCGGCCCTGCACGCCCGAGCCGGTCATCCCCATGTTGCCCTGCGTGCCCCGCTCGCCGCGGGTGACGATCTCGGGGCCGCTGCCCTGCGTCTTGCTCGTCGTCACGCCGGGCTTTGCCGGGTGGTTCTTGATGATCTTGTAGGCGCGCTGATACCACCAGGTGCCGGGATAATTGGCGCCCAGCACCGCGGCGGCCTGCTCGGCCTGATCGGGCACGCCGAGCGCCAGATAGGTCTCGGTCAGCCGCTCCAGCGCTTCGGGCACATGGCTGGTAGTCTGATACTGATCGATCACCCGGCGGAAACGCAGCGCGGCGGCCAGCCACTGGCCGCGGTTCTCGTAGAAACGGCCGATCTCCATTTCCTTGCCGGCGAGGTGATCACGGACGAGGTCGACCTTCAGCCGCGCGTCCTGCGCATAGCGCGAATCCGGATAGCGCCGGATCAGCTCGTCGAGTGCGTCAAGCGCTTGCTGGGTGATCTTCTGGTCGCGGGTCACGTCGGCGATCTGGCTGTAGTAATCGACGGCGACGAGATAATAAGCGTAGGCCGCATCCTTGTTGCCCGGATGCACCGAGATGAAACGCTGCGCCGAGGCGATCGACTTGGTGTAGTCCTGGTCGGCATAATAGCTGAACGCGCTCATCAGCTCGGCGCGGCGGGCCCAGATCGAATAGGGATGCTGGCGCTCGACCTCGTCGAACAGCGCGGCGGCGAGCTTGTAATTGTGCTTGTCGAGCTGCTCCTTGGCGGTGCGGTACAGCGTGCCGACGTCGCGCGCGACATAGGGCAGGTCGCCCTTGGTGCGATTGCGCGCGCAGCCGGCGACGGCGAGGGTGCACGCGGCGATCAGCGCAAGCGTGAGCGGACGGGACGTGATACGACGCATGGGCGAGGTCTTTAGCCGAGGGGAAGCGA
>Ga0164242_10003933_pt1 | contig 16790 bp, 14 predicted proteins | sample OricomgcompostMG_FD_108783 | JGI IMG/M metagenome (GOLD analysis project Ga0164242, IMG submission 108783) | Miracle-Growth compost microbial communities from Emeryville, California, USA - Original compost - Miracle growth compost (MG) ...
AGCTCGAACTCGAAGCGCTTGGTCACCACCTCCAGCCGGAAGTCGAGGAAGTAGCGGAGCATCGCCTTGAGATCGAGCCGCCGCGGCGCGCCCACCTCCGCGTTCTCCGTCGGCACCAGGCAGGTGAGGTTGACGTTGAAGTTCGTCTGCAGCGGCGTGTGCTTGTAGATGTACGCCATCACCATCTCGGCGCTGGCGTCGCGCTTCAGCTCGAGCACGATCCGCACGTCCTTGGTGGACTCGTCCCGCACGTCGACCAGGTGCGGCAGCTTCCGCTCCCGGACCAGGTCGCCAATCTTCATCACCAAAGAGGACTTGTTCACCGCGTACGGGACGGAGGTGACCACGATCTGCTGGCCGCCGCGGGGGAGGTCCTCCAGCGTGTACTCGCCGCGCAGCCGCACCGGCCCCTGCCCGGTCTCGTAGATCTCGCGCAGCTCCGCCTTGGAGTTGAGGATCTGCCCGCCGGTGGGGAAGTCCGGCCCCTTGACGAACTTGACCAGGTCCTTGTTCTCCCGGCTCGGGTCGGCGACAAGCTCCACCAGCGCGTCCACCACCTCATTGAGGTTGTGGGGCGGGATGTTGGTCGCCATCCCGACCGCGATCCCGGTGGTGCCATTGATGAGCAGGCTGGGTACCCGCGTCGGCAGCACCACGGGCTCCGCCAGCGTGCCGTCGTAGTTGGGCCGGAAGCCGACGGTCTTCTTCCCCAGCTCCTCCAACAGCTCACTGGAGAGCGCGGCCAGCCGGCACTCGGTGTAGCGCATGGCCGCGGGCGAATCGCCGTCCAGCGAACCGAAGTTCCCATGCCCGTCCACCAGCGGGTAGCGGAGCGAGAAGTCCTGCGCCATCCGCGCCAGCGCTTCGTAGATCGAAGCGTCGCCGTGGGGGTGGTACTGCCCCATGATGGTGCCCACGACCTTGGCGCACTTCTGATACTTCGCGTCCGAGGTCAGCCTGTGGTCGTGCCACATCCCGAACAGGATCCGCCGCTGCACGGGCTTCATTCCGTCGCGAACGTCCGGGAGCGCGCGCGAGGTGATCACGCTCAGGGCGTAATTGAGGTACCGCCTGCGGGCCTCCTCCATCAGCGAGGCCGGGATGCCGCCGTCCCCGCCGCTGCCGCTGCCGCTCGCGCCGCCGGAGCCTCCGCCGCCGCGCCCGCCGCCGGCCTTGCCCTTCCCCTTGCTCGCCTTCTCCGCCGCTTCGATCACGTCCGCCATGGTCATCTGTTCAGCCATTGCCGCCTCGTGGACGACGAAGACCGCTCCCTGTTCCTGAAGGTCATCGCCACGCGCCGACAATGTGGCTCAAGGTGCAACAGGCCTGATCGCCGGCGAGTACCACGGGGATCCGGACGCCGCAAAGAAATCGCGGGGTTACCTCTGCCTACCTTGGCCGCCAGAGCCGGGCCGGAGCCGGGGGGGTCGGCCAGGTGGCGGAGGGACGGCCGCAAAAGAGTGCTGCTATCGTGGCCGTTGATGACTCGACGCACGCTCCTTCTCTCCGGACTTTTCGCTTGCGCGCTCCCGGCGCTGGCGCTCGCCTCGCCCCAGCCCACCGCCCGCCGGGTCGGCGCGCTCTTGATCCCCATGGACCAGGGTGCGGAGGCCCAGGCGCTCAAGCTGGAGAGCTACATGGACGACGCGCTGGCCAGCGACGCCAGCCTCCAGGTCAAGCGGGGGGACGACCTCTTCGGGCTGCCAGGCGACGGCGACGCGGAGGAGGCGCTCAAGCGCGCGGACACCGGGTACCGGGAGAGCCTCGCGGCCTTCAACGACCGCGACTACGACGACGCCGAGCGGAAGCTGCGCGCGACGTTGAAGGAGTACCAGAAGGCCGCCGGGGCGATGACGGACTGCGGCCACTACTGCGATGCGATCGCCATGTACGGCTCGGTGATGAACCAGCGCGGCGAGGTGGACGACGCCCGGATGGCCCTGCTCGACCTGATGTCGCTCGCGCCCACCTACGTGCTCCCGGCCAAGACGTATGGGCGGGACTTCATCTCGCTGCGGGCGACGGTGGGCACCGGCGTGAACGCGGCGCTCCGGGGCAGCGCGGTGGTGAAGACCCGGCCTGCGGGCGCGCGCGTCTTCCTGGACAACGCGTTCGTCGGCTTCTCGCCGCTGACGCTGCCGCAGCAGATGGCCGGCAAGCACCTGCTCCGCGTGGAGCGTCCAGGCTTCAAGAAGTTCGGCCGGATCGTCGAGCTCAGCCCCGAGGACCAGGAGGTCGCGGTGGAGCTGGCCGAGACGCCGGCCTACAAGTCCTACGACGGGCTGAGCGGGCGGCTCCAGGGTGAAGTCCACTCGGAGAGCGGCGGGCAGACGCTGGCGAATCTGGGCAAGACGCTGGGGCTGGACCGCGGCGTGATCGGCACCCTGCGCCAGCTTCGCGAGAACAACGCCACCGAGCTCGTGGTGGGCCTCTTCGACCTGCGCTCGGGGAAGAAGCTCGCGGGGCGCAAGGTGGTCTTCCAGGGAGATGAGTTCGGTCAACTCAAGAGCGAGGCCGGGCACGTGGTGTACAGCCTGCTCAACTCGAGCGGCACTCCCACCGCGGGGCGCAAGGCCAAGGGCGGCGACCCGCTCGATCACCACGACGGGATCGAGGACTGGAGCAGCGACTCCACCAGCCACCCCGACTCCGCCTCGGGCAAGAAGAAGCACAAGGCCAGCGATCCCCTGGACGGCGTTGATGGGATGGAGGACTGGTAGCGCCGTTCTGACTGGCCAGGCGAGCGCGCGAGCGTAGAGTCCGCCCCATGAAGCGACTCTCCCTCCTGCTCGCCCTCACCTTCGCCGCGAGCGCGCTCGGTCAGACCTACGCCATCGAGGCTCGGGATCCGGCGCGCGGGATCAACCTCCCGCCCACCGGCGCCGCGCTGATCGACGAAGCCACCTCGCCCAACATCAACCCGGCGGGGCTGGCGTTCGTGGAGGGGTTCCAGCTCGAGTACCTCCACGACCGCAACGTCGGCCTCAATGAGGTCTCGGACGGCCTCTTCCTCGCCGCGCGGCTCGGCGGGATGCGGCTGGGCTTCGGGGAGGAGTGGATCAGGCCCTCGCTCCTGCCGCACTACCGGCGGACCAGCTGGACCCTGGCGGCGGGAGATCAGTGGCTCTCGCTCGGCGCCGGGCTGCACCTCTACTCCAGCGACGATCACGGCCTGGACGCGCAGACCAGCGTGGACCTGGGCCTGAGCTCCCGCCCGGCGCGCTGGCTCTCCCTGGGCTTCGCGGTGCAGAACGTGAACGAGCCTTCAAACGGCGCGTACCACTTTGATCGCCACTACGACCTGGGCGTGGGCGTCCGGCCTCTGGGCGAGCGCTTCACGGTGGGCGCGGACTACCTCATCCCGGAGACCGGCGGCTTCGACGAAGGCGTCCTCCAGGGCACGCTCCACTTCCAGGTCCTTCCCGGCCTCCACCTGGGCGCGGGGATCTCGCACGGGCTCGCGGCCAACCAGCAGTTCCGTTTCCAGCTGGGCCTGACGGTGGACGCGCAGCACCTGGGGCTGACGTATGCGGGGGGCGGCGCTCCGGGCGGCGCGGATCACCTGATCGCGGTCCGGGCCTCGGCCGCGGCGTTCGAGCCGCTCTCGCTCGCCAACGGGAAGATCGTCCTGCTCGATCTGGACGACCTGCTCGCCCCGCAGGGCGGCGTGGGCGCGCTGCTCGGCCTTCGGAGCGACGATCCGTATCTGCGCCTCCAGCGGATCTTGGACCGGATCGCGCGCGACGAGGACGTGTCCGGGGTGATCCTCAAGGTGAATGGGCTCGCGGGCGGGTTGGGCAAGGCGGAGGAGCTCCGCGAGGCGATCGTCCGGGTCCGCACCGCCGGGAAGCGGGTGATCTCGGTCCTGCTCTCCGCGGACGATCCCACCTATCTGATGGCCTCGGCCTCGGACCGGATCGAGACCGTGCACCAGGCCATGCTGGACATCGACGGGCTCTCCTCCACCACCACGTTCCTCGGCGGGACCATGGACAAGCTGGGTGTGCACTGGGACGTGGCCCGGGTGGGCGCCTACAAGAACGCGCCGGACCAGCTCACCCAGACCCAGATGAGCAAGGCGCAGCGCGAGTCCCTCACCGCCTTCCTGGACACCGCGTCCCGCCAGTTCGAGACCGCGGTGCGCGGCGGCCGGAAGCTCCCCGGTGACGTGATCGCCACCGCGCTGCGCCAGGGGCTGATCCCGCCCAAGCAGGCGCTGGCGCTCCACCTGGTGGACGACGTGATCGACCCCGCGCAGCTGGGCGAGCAGGTCGAACGGTTGATCCCGGGCGCCGATTACGACCCCGGTTACCTCTCCGATCCGCAGCGCACCACGCGCTGGGGACCCAGGCCCGTCATCGCCATCGTCCCGGTGCTGGGAGACATCACCGGCGGGGAGAGCGCCCAGAGCCCCGTGGGCCCCAAGGTGGCGGGGGCCCAGACGGTGGTGCTGGCGCTGCGGCGGGCGGCCGCCGATCCGTCGGTGGCGGCCATTGTCCTGCGGGTGGACTCCCCCGGCGGAGACGGGCTGGCCTCGGACCTCATCTACCGCGAGGTGCTGGAGGCGAAGAAGCGCAAGCCGGTGGTCGCCTCCATGGGTGATCTGGCGGCGTCCGGCGGCTACTACGCGGCCACCGGCGCCGACGAGATCTTCGCCCTCCCCACCACCCTCACCGGCAGCATCGGCGTGTTCGTGGTCAAGCCGTCCCTGGGCGGCCTGGGCGAGAAGCTGGGGATCCACGCGGAGACGATCCAGCGCGGCCCCATGGCGGGGCTGTTCAACCTCTGGCGGCCGTGGACTCCGGAAGAACAAAAGACGGCCCAGGCCTGGTCGGACGCCTTCTACGACGACTTCATCACCGCCGTTTCGGACAGCCGGCACCTGCCCAAGGATCAGGTGGACCTGGTGGCCCGCGGGCGGATCTGGTCCGGCGAAGATGCGCTGCAGCGCCACCTGGTGGACCGGATGGGCGGGCTCTTGGACGCGGTGGACGCCGCCCGTGAGCGCGCGCACCTCTCCCGGACGGCGGACGTGAAGCTGGTCGAATATGGGGCCCCGCACGGCGTGTTTGGCTCCATGGGGGGCGCCCCCAAGGTGCTGGCCGGCTGGCTGGGGATGGACGCCAGCCCGCAGCTTCCGGAAGGGCTGACGGCGCTGGTCCAGTCGCTCGGGTTGGACGCCCGGGCGTTGACCCACGCCGGGCTGGAGGCGCGGCTGCCGTTCAACGTGCAGGTGCGCTGACACAAACTTGAAGGCAGGGAGGCGGCCTTTCTGCTAAGCCATCAAGCCGTCGCACGGGCGAGTGGGCCCTGCGCGGCACAGACTTGGGGGCGTACGGTGCCGCGAGCGCGGCTCGCCCTCCGGTTCCCCAACACGGCGGTTCCTTCTTAGAACCTCGACAACGAGGGCCAAGCGCCGCACTGCGGCCTGCCCTGTCCCGAGCCCGACATGAGCGACATTCCCGAGCAGAACTCCGCGCCCGAGCCCGACCTCGACGAAGCCGATGACGGCGATGAGGGTCCGGAGGAGGCCAACGCCCAGTCCGGTTCCCCCGGGCAGCCGGGCGAGCCCTCCGCCCCCGGCCAGGGTCGCCGACGTCGGCGACGCCGCCGCCGCCGCGGCAACCCGGTCCTCTTCACGCCGGAGGGCCAGGCGTACCGGATGGTCGCCGGTCCGGATGGCCAGCCCGCGCAGGTGTTCCTCACCCCGCAGGAGCTGGAGCAGTACAAGCAGCGCCAGGCCCAGTCGGCGCAGCAGCCCCAGCCCGGGGCCCAGCAAGCACGCCCAGACGCGCACCCTCCGCACGGCGGTACCAACGCCCGCGCGCCGCAGCCCCACGCCCAGCCCCAGCTGGTCCCGGTGGAGGGCGTGCTGGACACTGACGTGAAGGGCCAGAACGCGTACCTGCGTCAGGTGAAGCGAAACCTGCTCGCCGGCCCGGACGACGCGGAGATCCCCAAGAACACGGTCCAGAAGCTGCGCCTGCGCCCCGGCCAGTACCTCCGCGCCCAGGCCCAGATGCGCGGCCAGCGCGGGATGGTGCAGAAGGTGGACAGCGTGGACGGGATGCCGCTGGAGAGCGCGCCCCGGCTGCCCCACTTCAACGACCTCACCTCCATTGATCCCATCGCCCGGATCAAGCTGGAGAGCTCGCACAACGACTACGTGACCCGGGTGCTGGACCTGATCGCGCCCCTGGGCAAGGGGCAGCGCGCCCTGATCGTGGCGCCGCCCAAGACCGGCAAGACGATCATGCTCCAGCGGATCGCCCATGCGATCCTGGGCAATCACCCGGAGGCCCATGTGATGGTCCTCCTGATCGACGAGCGGCCGGAGGAGGTCACCGACATGCGCCGGACGATCAAGGGGGCGGAGGTGATCGCCTCCAGCTCGGACCGGCCCACCGCGGATCACCTGAAGGTGGCGGAGCTGACCCTGGAGCGCGCGCGCCGGATGGTGGAGGCCGGGCGGGACGTGGTGATCCTGCTGGACTCGATCACCCGCCTGGCGCGGGCCTACAACAAGGAGGGGGACAGCTCCGGCCGCACCATGACCGGCGGCGTGGACAGCCGCGCGCTCGAGCGCCCCAAGCGCATCTTCGGCGCCGCCCGCGCCACCGAAGAGGCCGGGACCCTCACCATCATCGGCACCGCCCTGATCGACACCGGCAGCCGGATGGACGAGGTCATCTTCGAGGAGTTCAAGGGCACCGGGAACTCGGAGGTCACCCTGGACCGGCTCCTGGCGGAGAAGCGCGTCTTCCCAGCGGTCAACATCCCGCAGTCAGGGACCCGCAAGGAGGAGAAGCTCTTCACCCGCAAGGAGTACGAGAAGGTGAAGAAGCTGCGCCAGATGCTCTTCAGCGTGAAGCCGGTCGAGGCGATGGAGGCCCTGGTCAAGCGCCTCACCCGCTACACCTACAACGACGAGTTCCTCGAAGAGCTCTAGGCGAAGAGCTCTAGAAGTAGGTCTTGATCTGGAGCGACCCACCGAACGAGTTCTCGGTGGGTCCATTGAGCGCCAGGTAGAGCTTGTAGTCCGCCCGCACGCCCAGGCTCACGCTCTCGCTCATGAAGAAGTCCACGCCGACGTTGGGACCGACGCCGAAGTAGTTCGCGGTGTCGCTGTTGGAGCCGAAGATGTGGAGGAAGTTCAGGTCCGCGCCCACATAGGGCCGGATGTCCTCCTCGGCGAACAGGTAGTGGAAGCCGATGCTGGGCGCGATGCCGATCACGTTCACGTCCGCCGGCTGCTGGTTCAGGATCATGAAGTCGAAGTGGCCGACCAGCTCGAACCCGCTCTCGATGTAGGTCGAGTACTCGAGCCCGAGCGGGATGGCATGGTCGATCCCGATGCCATCGGCGACGCTCAGCTTGGTGTAGCCCAGGCTCAGGCCCACGCTGCGGTTGGAGAACTGGGCCTGCGCCGCGGTGCCAAAGAGCGCGGCGAGGACGAGGATCGGAGCGAGGAGCGTTCTCATACGTCTTCGCATCCTAGCCTCCTGACCCAGGGACACCAGCCGGAAGCACCGCCGCTTGCCGAGCGCGACGCGGAATGAGTCCGTGGCTGGACCCGCCGCCGTCGTTGCCCCCTCGGGAGCCGTCTCCTAGAATCGGCGGTGATGACACGCCGCCTTCTTCCTCTCCTCGCCCTGCTCGCGGTCTTCCTGGCAGCGGGCTGCGTCAAGATGCCGCCGGTCCACCCCCGCGCCCTCCAGGAGAACGTCCTCTGCGCGCAGTACACCAGCGCAGGTGACCTCACCCAGGCGGAGGTCCACTGCGATCTGGGCCTCCAGTTCTCGCCCCAGTACGCGGATCTGTGGGTGAACAAGGGGCTGATCCGGCTCCGCCAGGGCCACATGGACGAAGCCAAGGACGACTTCATCAAGGCGCTCCGCTACAACAACGAGCAGGCGCAGGCCTACAGCGACCTGGGGTGGATCTACCTTCAGGAGAAGTCCTACGGGAAGGCGCACGACAGCTTCCAGCGCGCCCTCAAGGTCAACCCGGACATGACCGAGGCCCGCTACAACCTGGCCCTCACGTACATCGCGATGGACAAGAAGGAAGACGCCCAGAAGGAGCTGCGCACCATCGTGGCCATCTCCCCCACCCTCGCGGATCCGCACTACTCGCTGGGGGTGATCGCGATTGGCCAGGGCGAGCACGACGAGGCCGTCAGCGAGCTGAGCAAGGCCGTCCAGCTGGACCCGGACTACGTGCAGGCCTGGCTGGCGCTGGGCAACGCGTACACCGAGTCCGCCAAGTACGACCAGGCCAAGGACGCCTTCACCTCCTGCATCTCCGCCGCCGAGCGCAAAGGCACCGAGGCGATCGAGTGCAAGAACAACCTCCCCATCGTCGTCCGCAAGGGCGCCCTGCTCGATCCCAGCCTCCAGCAGGCCAAGGATGAGAGCCACACCGAGAACACCCCCGCGGCCATGTACCAGCTGGCGCTCACCTACCGGGAGAAGGGGCTGAAGAACGAAGAGGAGCGCAGCTACAAGAAGTGCCTCGCGCTCGACGGGCGCTACGCCCCCTGCCACTACGGGCTGTTCCAGATCTTCCGCGACGTGCAGGACACCCACAACGCGACGATCGCCTGCAAGAACTACCTCAAGTTCGCCTCCGCGGACGACTTCCCCACCGAAGTGGAGAGCTGTGAGAAGTACGTCAACGGCGGCCCGGGCTACTAGGGACCACGGCCCCGAATGAGCGTCCGGTTACTGGTTCGCCAACGCAGCGAAGCCGGCGGCGACAAGCCGTCCGAGCTGGTCCTCGACGACGAGGTGATCACCCTTGGCCGGGACAAGGCCTCGCAGGTGGTCCTCTCGCAGCAGGCGGTGTCGCGCAACCACGCGCGCATCTCCCGGGATGGCTCCCTCTTCTTCCTGGAGGATCTGGGCAGCGCCTATGGAACGCAGATCAACGGCAAGGCGCTCCCCAAGGGCGAGAAGCGGCTGTTGCGCAACGGGGACGTGATCGGCATCGCCCAGTTCGACGTCACCTTTGACCGCGCGGTGGAGCGCCCGCAGGTGGGGAGCGACAAGACGTCGCTGGTGGCGCGCAGCCTGGTCAAGGACGTGATGCGTGGGCTGGGCTCCGGCGAAGGGCCCTTCTTCCGGGTGATGAACGGCCCCCGCGAGGGCGAGAAGATCGAGGTCACCGACGCGCGGGAGATCATCATCGGCCGGGAAGACGGCGTGGCGGATCTGGTCCTCAAGGACGATCTGATCAGCCGCAAGCACGCCAAGATCCGCCGCGACTGGTCCGGCACCCACGTGGAGGACCTGGACAGCCGCAACGGGATCCGGGTCAACAAGAAGCGGGTCAACCGCAAGACGCTCAAGGACCGCGACGAGCTCGAGGTGGGCGGCATCCGGCTCCTCTACCTGGACCCCACCGAGGTCCGCGAAGCGCCGGTGGTGCTGCCCAACGAGGAGCCGCCCAAGGAGGTGGAGGGCGAGTCCACCAACGGCGGCCTCGCCGAAGAGAAGCCGGAGCCGGTCCCGGAGCCAGAACCCGAGCCCGCTCCGGAGCCAGAGCCGCCGGAGATCCCCGCCGAGGAGCCAGAGGCCGAGCCGGAGCCAGAACCGGATGGCGAGGACTACCCCGCGCAGGAGATGGACGCGGAACCGCCGCCCGCGGGGCTGCTGGGGCTGGGGCGCAACGGCCTGATCGTGATGGTGGCGCTCGCGGTGGTCGGGCTGGCCGCCATCGGGTTGATCGTGGCCGTGATTGCAGGGGCGTAGAAACCTCCCCCCCCCGGCCCCCTCTCCTGAGAGAGAGGGGGAGCGTGCCTCTGAGGAAGGCTCTATCGCGTCGACCGGACTGCGCTGCTTTGTCGCCCGATTGAAGAGCCTTAAGCCATCAGGCCGCGACCACATCTCACCCAGGCTGGGCTCCCCCTCTCCCTGACAGGAGAGGGGGCCGGGGGGTGAGGTTTTACCTGCTGGCGATCCGCGCCACCGGCTGGATGTTCAGATCCGGCGACAGCTCCTGGTAGCTCACCACCGAGAACGGCGGGTTGAACTCGTACTCCAACAGCTTGCGAACGTAGCGGCGGATGTCCATCGCGGTCAGGATCACCGGGCGCTGCGCAGAGGGCGGCAGGTGCCCGCATTCGTTCTTCACCGCCTGGACGATCTCCTGCGCGATGTCCGGCTCCAGCGCCAGGTGGGTGCCCGCGCTGGTCCGCTTGATTGCGCCGCGCACCGCCTCTTCGATCTGCGGATCGAGCAGGTACACCACCAGCGTGTTGGTCCCGCGCGAGTACTTGTTGGAGACGTAGCGCTTGAGGCTGCTCCGCACGTGCTCGGTGAGCATCACCCCGTCCGCCTCCACCTGCCCGTACTCGGCCACGGCCTGGAGGATCCCGCGCAGATCGCGCACCGAGATCTCCTCCTCCACCAGCCGCCCGAGGATCTCGGTCAGCTTGAGCACGGTCACCACCTTGGGGATGACCTCCTTCACGATCGCCGGGAACGCCTTGTCCAGCTGGTCCAGCATCACCTGCGTCTCCTGCACGCCCACGAACTCGCGCGCGTGCCGGCGGAGCACCGCCGCCAGGTGCAGGATCATGTATCCGGGCACGTCCCAGGTGGTCAGGCCGGCCGCCTCCAGCATCTCCTTCGAGGTCTCTGGCACCCACGCCGCCGGCTGCCGGGTAGACGGGTTGACCGCCTCGAAGCCCTGGACGTTCATCAGCCGCAGGCGGTCCACCGTGTCGTTCACCAGCACGTGCCCCAGCGTGGCCTGGCCGGTGACCACCGGGACCTCGTTGATCTGGATCTGGTAGGAGCCCGGCGGCAGGTTGGGGTTCCCGCGCGCCCGCACACCCGGGAAGCGCACCCCCAGCTCCACGAACAGCCCGTCGCGCATGAAGGGGATCAGCTCGTAGAGGAACTTGCCCCCGTCCTGCCTCGAGTCCACCCAGGGAACCAGCGCGTCCGAGACCTCCAGCACGATCGGCGTCACCACTGGGATGAACAGCTCCGAGTCGGGGTTCAGCGGTTCGCGCGGGGCCTGCTCCGCCGACTGCGGCGGCGCGTCCTCCCCGGGCATCATCCCGCCGTTCTCCTCCAGGAGCAGCGCCTGGCTCTGGCGCTTGAGCATCACGTAGGCCCCAAACGCGGCCGAGCAGCCCAAGAGCAGGAACGGCACGGTGGGGAGGCCTGGGATCACCCCGAGCACGATCAGCATCGCGCCGGCGATGGCGATCGCCTTCGGATAGGCCGTCAGCTGGGTCCCGGCGTCCGCGCCCAGGTGGCTCCCCTCCTCCTCACCGCCGACCCGGGTGACGATGATGCCGGCGGCGGTGGAGATCAGGATCGCGGGGATCATCCCCACCAGCCCGTCACCAATGGTGAGCAGGGTGTACTTCTGGGCCGCCTGGCCAATGGGCAGGCCCTTCTGCATCACGCCGATCACCAGGCCGCCCACGATGTTGACCACCGTGATGATGATCCCGGCGATGGCGTCGCCCTTCACGAACTTCATCGCGCCGTCCATGGCGCCAAAGAGCGAGCTCTCCCGCTCCAGGTCCCGGCGCTTGCGGCGGCCCTCCTCCATGTCGATCGCGCCGGCGCGCAGGTCCGCGTCGATGGACATCTGCTTGCCGGGCATGGCGTCCAGGGTGAAGCGCGCCGCGACCTCTGCCACGCGCTCCGAGCCCTTGGCGATCACGATGAAGTTCACCACCACGAGGATGACGAAGATCACCGCGCCGACCACGAAGTTGCCGCGCACCACGAAGTTGCCGAACGCGACCACCACCTCGCCCGGATCGCCGGTGAGGAGGATCAGCCGGGTGGTGGAGATGGTGAGCGACAGCCGGTACATGGTGGTGATCAGCAGCAGCGTCGGGAACACGCTCAGCCGGAGCGCGTGCGGGACGTAGAGACTGATCAGCAGGATCATCACCGCGATGCTGATGTTCAGCGTCAGCAGGAGATCCAGCAGCGGGGTGGGCAGCGGCACGATCATCATGCCGACGATCGCGACCACCACGACCGCCAGGACGATGTCCGAGTACTTCTTGATGAACGTGTTGTCGGAGAGTTCCATCAGGAGGGGGGTGAGTCTAGTGCCCTTCTTCGGCGGAGCGAAGCCACCTGCCAACGACCGTCACGCTCGAGCAGGCAGCGCCGCCCTCAACCCCGCCGGCGCCGGCCCTGGGTGGCCTCGAGCAGCCGCCGCGCCCGATCGGTGAACGGGTCTCCCTTGGCGCCCTGATCCCGCGCCCAGGTGAGGTCGGCGATCGCCTCGTTGAAGTCTCCCCGGTGAAGCCGGATCTCTCCCCGGTACACCCGGGCAGCCAGATCATGGGGGTCAATCGCCAGCGCGCTCTCGAACAGGGCCAGCGCGTGGTCCGGCGCCTTCTGCGCCAGGTAGATGGTCCCCAGCATGGTGTGCGGGAAGGCGTCCTGCGCACCGGAGGCCACCAGCTGCTCGAACACCTGGCGGGCTTCGTCAATCCGCCCTCCCTCGAACAGCCCGTGCCCGAAGAGCGAGACCTCCGCGATCTCCCGGCGGGAGAGCCCGGCGTAGGGACGCGCAGGCTCCACCGCGTGCACCGGGATCTCCTCGGTGACCGCTGCGTCCGGCGAGAGCGCGTTCTCTTGGGTCCGCCGCCGCGACCGCCGCCGGGCCGGACGGACCGGGTCCGCCTCCTGAGCGAAAGGGCTCAAGAAGGCGGGTTCGGTGGCGTGCTCCGGCAGCTCCTCCAGCTCCAGCTCCGGGAGGGTGCGCGAGATGGGCGAGGCGAACTCGAAGGGCGTTCCCCGCCTCCCCGCGTTCCGCTTGGGGAAGAAGAAGACCCGAGCCGGCGCGCCGCGCCGATCTCCTGTGGAGCGCGACCCCATCGACTTGCGGCGGGGGCTACTTCTTCTTCGCCGGGGCAGCCGAGGGCTGGGCCGCGTTCTGTGCTTCCTTCTGCGCGTTGCGGAGCGTCTCCACCGCCGCCGCCGCCAAAAGCCGCGCGCGCGCCGAGAGCGGATCCTTGTTCATCGGATCCAGATCCACGGCCTTCTTGAAGTCGTGGGCTGCCTCCAGGATCTTGCCCTTGCGCAGGTAGACCTCACCGCGGTTGACGTAGGAGGCGATCTCCTTGTCGTTGAGCTTGATCGCGTCGGTGAGGGCCGCCTCGGCCATCTCCAGATCGTCCTGGGCCAGGTACACCGCACCCAGCGCGGTCCGGTAGTAGCCTTCCTTCGGATCGAGCGCGCACAGACCGGTGAACACCACCTTCGCCTGGTCGTACTTTCCCTGCTCGTACATCGAGAAGCCGATCACGGCCATCTCGAGCATCTCCGGTCCGGAGATGGCGCTCAGCTCCTGGAGGGTGATCTCCCCGCGAAGCCACTTCTCCACCCGCTCCGGAGCGTAGAGGACCTGCTCCCAGTGCTCGGTGGGCGGCGGCTCCGAGCCAGTGAGCACCGGCCGGTTCGTGGCGTTGGGAACGGGATTGGACGGTTCGGCCATCGCGGTGATGCCTCCTCAAAAAAAAAGCTGGGTGGCTCGAGTTGAGCACACCCAGCCTTGTAACTTGCCGCCTTGCGCGTTGTCCATACCGGCCCCGCGCACCGGCGAGCGAACTACCGGATGTTGTTGATGACGCTCATCTGGATGTCGTGCTGCATCTTCATCATGTTGGAGATGAAGGCGGTCAGCTCGGCCTTGTTCTGCATCCGGAACTGGGCCTCCATGCGGGACTTCTCCGCGCCGGACAGACCGCTCAGCGCCTGGTTCTGGTCCGCGGTCAGGTCGGTGTTCAGCGAGCCGCTGCCGAACAGGTTCGCCGAGGAGGCGCTGCCCGAGCCGCCGGAGGCCGCGTAGCCCGCCGCGTTGCTGCCCTTGCTGGCGCTGGAGGAGACGGCGTTGTCATACGCGCCGCTGGCAACCTGCTTCGCCACGTTCGAGGAGGCCGCCGAGTCCGTCCCAGCGCGCGCCGGGAGGGAGGGCACGCTGACGCTCTTGCCGTTCTCCAGCGCCGACATCCCGCCGGTGAGGAACGAGCCGAGCTTGCCAAGGAGGTCCGCCGCCTTGGTGATCCCGCCGCCCAGCTTGTTCAGGGTGGGGTTCAGCTTGGCGAGCGGGTCGGGCAGGCTGATGGGCCCGATCTTGATCTTGTCAGCGAAGGGCCCGCCGTTGCTGCCGCCGGCGAAGACGCTCTTGGCCAGCTCCTCGAGGAGGCCGATCCCAGCCTGACCGATGGGGCTGTTGATGATCCCGCTCAGGTCGCCGAGGCCGAGGTCCTTGAAGATGTTGCTGCCGAGGGAGCTGATCATGCTGCCGATATTGAGACCCATGGTGTTTCCTCCGTTGTGGGGGGAGCCGCCCCCCGAAGCCGTTCTAAAAAGATTATCGCCTGCCCTGCCACCGGGTTGCTTCCGATATTTACCGCCGGATCAGCCCCGCCAACATCGCCTCCGCCTTGACCCGGAGCGGGTCCTCCTGACCGGCCTTGGCCACCGCCTGCTTGAGATCCTCCGCCGCCTGCCCCTTCTGCCCCAGGGCCAGCTTGACCTCCGCGCGAGACACGTAAACCCCTGGATCTGCTGGAGAAAGTGTCTGCGCCACGTTGTACGCGGCCAGCGCGCCCTGCGCGTTTCCCGCCGCCAGCTCCACCACGCCCAGCGCCTTGGCGAAGTAGGCGTCGGTCGGATTCACCGCGTAGAGGCCCTGAAAAAGGGTGCGCGCCTCATCCAATCTGCCCTGATAGTAAAAAAAGTATGCAGTCTTGGCGATGGCGTAGAGCTCTTCGTCCCGGTAGCCGCGGACGTCCTTGAGGGTCGCCTTCCGGTCCGCCCACTTCTGGAGGGTGAGGAGCTGCCGGGCCTCGTCGGTGTCGCGGGGGGCGCGCATCTAGTAGCCCTCCTCTTTCTGCTCCTCGCGGATCTTCCGCATGATGTCCTGGATGTCCTCATGGACCCGGCCGATCAGGGCGAGCATCTGCCCTTCGCGCTGGAGGAGGGCCTTCATCTGATCCAGGCGCTCCGGGGAAGCGGAGACCGCGCGCAGCCCACGCTCGAGGACGGTGCGGGCATCCCCCTGGGACCTTTCGGAGAGCGAGGCCAGGTGCGGCCGGTCGTTGAAGCCCTCCAGGTCCGCGTCGTGACCGTCCGGGTGCGGCGGGAGCGGGAGGCGGAGCTCTTCAGAAGAGTGGCCGGGGCCAATGGACTCCAGGAGCGCGAAGGAGGCCAGCGCCGGGTTCTTGGGGTCCCCACCCTTCTTGAGCTTCTTCTTCCGGTCGAACTGGGACGGATCGACCAGCTTCTCGCGGACGGTGCGGGGGGCGCCCCAGGGCCAGGCGGGGAGCTGGGGAGGCGGGCTGTAGATCTTGGCCATCTGGAAACCTCTTCGAAAGGGCATCACCGCTTCTGGGCGGCGGCCTGTTCCTGCTGGAGCGCGTACACGAAGTTGAGGACCTCGGCGACCGCGTCGTAGAGCGCCTCGGGGACCTCTTCGCCCACCTCGACCCGGTAGAGCGCGTTGGCCAGGTTGACGTTCTTCATCACCGGGATGCCGTACTGCTTGGCGATCTCGCGGATCTTCTCCGCCTTGAACTGGAGGCCCTTGGCCACCACGCGCGGGGCCTGGTCCTTCTCCTTGTCGTACTTGATCGCAATCGCGATCTCGGAGTCGCCGAAGGCCATGGGGGGAGGAGTCTAGCGCAGGTCAGGAAACGGCGCGCACCGGGCCCGCTGCCTGCCCCTCCAGCCCGTAGACGAAGTTGAGGACCTCGGCCACCGCGTCATAGAGCGCCTCCGGGATCTCCTCGTTCAGCTCCACCCGGAGGAGCGAGTGGGCGAGCGGCACGTTGCGCATCATCGCCACCCCGGAGGTGCGGGCCAGCGCCTTGATCGCCTCCGCCTTGTGATCGATCCCCTTGGCGATGACCCGCGGCGCGGGGTCCTTCTCCCGGTCGTACTTGAGCGCCACTGCCACGTGATCCGGGTTGGTGACCACCACGTCCGCGTCCTTGACGGCCTCCATCATCGCGCCCTCCAGGATCTCGTGGTGCATCTCCTTCCGCTTCGCCTTGTGGTGCGGGTCGCCTTCCGACTCCTTGTATTCCCGCTTCACCTCGTCCTTGGTCATCATGTTGTCCTTCATGTACGCGCGGCGCTGGAACCAGACGTCGAAGACCGCGAACACGACGAACAGCAGGATCACCCGCTCGGAGACCCGGTAGACCAGCTCCCCCAGCACCACCAGCAGACCGTTCACGTCGCTCTTCACGGTCTGGATCAGCATCGGGATGGCGTCGCGGACCACGCCGTAGACCACGTCGCCTGTGATCAGGAGCTTGAGGCTGGACTTGAGCAGCTCCACCGCCTGCTTCTTGGAGACCATGTTCTTCAACCCGGCGATCGGGTTGAGCTTCTCCAGCTTGGGCATGGTGGCTTCGACGGAGAAGAGCGCCCCCACCTGGAGGAACTCCACCAGGCCGCCGCTGACCGCCGCGCCCAGCGCCACCGGGATCGAGGCCAGCATCAGCGCCACGAAGCCCAGGAAGAGGGACTCGAAGACCGCGTGGCTCAGGTCCACCGGGTGGGCGACGCGGTCAAACCCGTAGTCGAAGAGCAGCTTGAGCCGGCTCTGGACCAGATCCCAGGTGCCCTTGAGGACCGCCATCGCCACGGTGAAGGAGACCACGCCGGTGAGGTCGCGGCTCTTCCACACCTGGCCCTTGCGCCGGGCGTCGTCCAGGCGCTTGGAAGTGGGCTCCTCGGTTTTTTCGCCGCTCTCGTCCGCCATCGGATCACGTCACTGCGTTACGTCACTGC
>Ga0164242_10003934_pt1 | contig 16787 bp, 15 predicted proteins | sample OricomgcompostMG_FD_108783 | JGI IMG/M metagenome (GOLD analysis project Ga0164242, IMG submission 108783) | Miracle-Growth compost microbial communities from Emeryville, California, USA - Original compost - Miracle growth compost (MG) ...
ACTGCTGGCCACTAGGATCATCTGCGTGAGCGATCCGACCGGCACCATCTCGTCGGTCAGTGTGCGACTTCGCCCCTGGACCTGGATCGACCACGAGACGCTCACCGTCCCGGTGGGGTGGAAGCGTCTGCTCGGATGCGAGTTCCTGTTCCTCTTCGATGGTCCGCGCTCCGATCCTGACGCGTACCGGATTGTTGGTGCATGGCGCGAGACGGCCGATCGCTCTGCCGCGCTCGTCGCTCCGGCCGAACACACGCCGATCCCAGCGCCGGAACCACCGAAGACACCGGCGACAGCGCGCTATGAGCTGTCGGTCCCCACAGGTCCTCACGGCTTCTATCTGCGAACGCCTGGCCAGCACCGTGCGCTGTTCCGAGAAGCGGCCCACTGGGATGCGCGGTACAGGATCGCCGGCCGCAAGCCACTCGTCGACCCGAACCCGTACATCGCGGAAGCGGCTGCCGGCCTCCCTGCTGGGTCGCGCGTGCTTGTCCTGGGCGACGGCGAAGGCAGGAACGCCATCTGTGCCGCGGTCAACGGCCACCAGGTGACCATGATCGAGCTCAGCGCCAGCGGTTGCGAAGTTGCGGGTGCGCGAGCCCAGAATCTCGGGCTCAAGATCGACATCAAGTGTGCCGATGTGGTCCGTTGGCTCGAATCCTTCGGTGATCGCGGATGGGACGCCATCGTGATGGCCTACGTCAGGTTTGCGAACGAGGCTGAGGAGGCGCGCTTCGGTGAACTGATGAAGGCCGCGCTGGCGCCGGGTGGGACGTTCGATGCAGAGTTCGCCGGTCCAGTTCTGCGGCCCGGCTCGATCGCACGAATGGTTCCGCTGACCGAGGTGGCGACCCGGATCGATCGTCGCGGCGATCTGGAGCGCGTACAGGTTCACGCGCCCGCTAATCTCATGCAGTGATCGCACCCGATCAGGCCCCGCCTCCGCACCCCGTCCGGGCCCGCCGTCTCGCCTGGCTGGCCGACGACCGGCGCTCATCGGTGTTCGCGATCCGCCACGACCCGAAGGCCCTGCTGATCGAGGTTCTGGCAGGTCTGGTCACCACCCTCGCGCTGATCCCGGAAGTGATCTCGTTCTCGGTGATCGCCGGCGTCGACCCGATCGTCAGTCTGGTGTCGTCGGTCGTGCTCGCCGTCTCGATGTCGGTCCTGGGCGGTCGGCCGGCGATGGTGACGGCGGCGGCCGGATCGGTGGCGCTGGTGATCGGGCCGATGGTCAAGGCCCACGGTGTCGAATACGTGCTGCCGACCGTCCTGCTGGCCGGCCTCATCCAGATCGGCTTCGGAGCCACCGGCCTTGCGGGCCTGATGCGATTCATCCCGCGATCGGTGATGATCGGCTTCGTCAACGCGCTGGGAGTGTTGATCTTCCTCGCCCAGGTCCGCCACGTCCTGAACGTGCCGACGGCGGTCTATCCGCTCTTCGCCCTGACACTGGTGATCGTCGTACTGCTGCCGCGAGTCGCCAAGGCTGTTCCGGCGCCGTTGGTGGCCGTCGGAATCGTGACCGCCATCGCCGTCGCGGCACACCTGAGGATCCCGACCGTCGCCGACGAGGGCAAGATCAGCGGCGGTCTTCCCGGCTTCACCGCCTGGCGCGCTCCGCTCGACCTGGAGACCCTGCGGATCATCGCACCCGTGGCGATCAGCGTCGCTCTCGTCGGCCTGATGGAAACGCTGCTGACCGCCAAGCTGGTGGACGACATCACGGCGACCCGGTCCAACAAGGCGCGGGAATCCGTCGGCCTCGGCATCGCCAATCTGCTGGCCGGACTGTACGGCGGGATGGCGGGCTGCGCGATGATCGGGCAGACAGTGGTCAACGTCCGGATCGGCCGGGCTCGTACGCGATTGTCGACGCTGGTCGCGGGAGGCTTCCTCCTGCTGCTGGTCACCGTGCTCAACGGTGTGATGGCGCGGATCCCGATGGCCGCGCTGGCGGCGGTGATGATGATCGTCGCGATCAGGACGGTCGACTGGCACAGCGTCAGGCCGGCGACGCTGAAACGGATGCCGGTGCCCGAGACGGTCGTCATGCTGGTGACTGTCGCCGTGGTCACGGCGACCGACAATCTCGCTGTCGGGGTCGGCGTCGGAACCATCCTGGCGATGGTGTTCCTGGTGCGCCGGATCTCTCGCGGCATCCGGGTCGAGAGGATCCTCGACCACGACGCGGCCGCGGTTCACTACCGCATCCACGGCCAGCTCTTCTTCGGCAGCAGTCATGATCTCGTCGATCGCTTCCAGTACGCCGATGACCCGGCGGCCGTGGTCGTCGACCTGACCCATTCAGGCATCTGGGACGCCTCGACGGTCGCGGCCCTGGACACCGTCGAAGCGAAATATCGCGACCGCGGCTCCCAGGTCAGCTTCCTCGGGTTGGACGAGCGGAGCACCGCCTTCCACGGCCGGCTCACCGGCAACCTGAACGTCTGAATCCCGGCGTCCGGGACTTCGTACGGCCGCGGTGTTGGGATCATCGTTGCGGATCCGATGCATCCGGCGCGGAACGGGTAGACGATGGGCGTACGTGTCTAGCGACCGGATCGACCCGGCTTCCGGCAGCCGAGGTTGCACAGGTGGGGGTGATGATGCCTACGGGACGCATTGCTGCGACGACCGAGCGTCTGGCCGCCCTGAGCGAGCGGCTGCAACAGCTCGACACCCGGCTCAGGAGGCTGGAGGCAGGCGAAGGTTCGTCGGTCGAGGATCTCCGTACAGCGGTGGGAAATGCTCGTCGGCAGCAGAGCCGGGCGGCAGAGGCGGAAGCCGCCCTCGACGGCGTTCGCCGGCACCTCGATGACGTGGGCATCGCCCGCGCCGGCGGTGCCGGACGCAGCGGGCGCGATCAGGACAGCCCGTCAGCCGGGAGCGCGACATCGGCTGGTCTTCCTCGGCGTGCGGGCCTGTACTGGCGCGCGATCGTGGAAGAGTGCCGTCGCCGCGGCTGGCATGACTGGACCGGCGCGTGGTGTCAGGTGGCAGGAGCCGCACTGCCATCCGTACGAGGCGTTGCGATATCGGTCATGATCGACGGCCTGCCGACATCGATGGCCACAACCGATGTCTGGACCCACCAGCTGGAAGAGGCCCAGCGGGTTCTCGGCGAGGGGCCCACCCCGACAACGCATACGACCGGTGGACCGGTCATCGCCCGACTCGAGGATGCTGCCGACCTGACCTCGGTGGTGTGGTCACGGCTTGCGCTGAGTCGCGGAGCACGTGAGGTGTGGTCGTTTCCCTGCTTCATTCCCGGACTCGACGGCGTCACAGTCACGTTCTACCGTCGGCACGACGGCGCAGCGGACAGCGAGCGTGCCGAAGCCACGGTCCTCTCCGGTCTCGCGGAGCGGGCCTTGATCGCCGACGCGCGCCGGGCCGTGCCGGGCGAGATCGGTCCTCCCGATCCGGTCGACATCGCCATCGGGATGCTGGCGGAGCGGCTGCACCTGTCGCCCGCGGATGCCTTCGCGCGCATACGAGCCAGAGCGTTCGTCACCGATCATGGGCTGCCCGAGGTCGCCGACGCGGTACTCACCGGCGCTTTCGACCTGGGCTGAACGCCCGGGTGCGGTGATTCACCGAAGTCAGGATGCCGACGCCGAACCGGACAGTTCCTCGAAGAGAACCAGCGCTCTGCCGCGGGGACCTGCTCCGTCGGTCATCCCCGTCACCGTCATCCGCAATTCGACCGTACGGCCGCGGCGGTTGATCGAGGTGACTGTCTGCGGCGATATCGCCTCCGCATCCTGGCCGGTGACGATCTTGCGCAGTCTCGGGTGCAAGTCCTCGATCGGCAAGCCGCTGTCCAGGTTCAGAATGTGCTGGCCGACCGTCTCGGTCTCCCGCAGGCCCCACAGCTCCTCGGCCTGCTGACTCCAGACCTGCACGATCAGGTCACGGTCGACCACGATCACTGCGGCGTCGAGGCTGTCGAGGATGGCCTGCATGAAGCCGTTGGCTTCACCGACTGCCAGCGTCTGGTCGCGAAGCTGCTCGTTGGTGCTCTGCAGTTCGTCATTGGCCGACTGCAGTTCCTCATTCATGGTCTCGAGCTCTTCGTTGGTGGACTGGAGTTCCTCGTTGGTGGTCTCGAGCTCTTCCACCGTGCTCTGCAGTTCTTCGTTGGTGGTTTCGAGTTCCTCGTTGGTGGACTGCAGTTCCTCGTACGCCGTCTCCAGTTGCCGGTTGGCCGATTCGACCTCCACCTGCAGCTCATGGTGACGGGTCACGTCGCTGAACGTGACCGATACGCCCAGTGCCCGACCGGTCCCGTCCACCAGCGGCACCAGTTGAACGTCCAAGTACACGGTCTCATGGCCGCTCCGACGCCATTCGACCTCGCGCAGGGTGGTGACGTTGCGGCTCTCCATGACGGCTGCGAGTTGGGATCGCAACTCCAGCGGACGGTATGACAGCTCGAGTTCGGAGAACGGCCGGCCGACGTCCCGATCGCTCAAGCCCAACATCGAACCCGCGCGCTGGTTCACCATCAGCAGTCGATCGTCGGCCCCGATCGCGATCTGCGCCACCGGATTGCTCATGATCAATTCGTTGCGGAACTGGGTGCCGTCCAAGCTCGAGGCGTTCCGGCCGTAGATCCGCCAAGGGGCCGCGAGCGCCGTCTCCGTCCCATCGGACTTGGTCTTGCGGAAGAACCGCCGTTTGAGGTCGATCGGGTCGAACACGGCTGTGTGGTTGAGCAGCATCTCCGCCTTGCCCAGGAACAGCACGCCCTTGGGACGCAACGCGAACCCCAGCCGGGACACCACGCGGGACTGGGTCTCGGCATTGAGGTACATCAGGGTGTTCCGGCAGAGCAGGATGTCGATCCGCGAGATCGGCGCATCCTGGGTCAGGTCGTTGCGACCGAAGATGACGCTGCGACGCAGATCTGGCGTGAACACCCAGCGCGAGCCGATCTGATCGAAATAGCGATCCCGGTAGCGATCCGGGAGACCACGCATCTCACGCTCGGTGTACGAGGCCTGCCGGGCCGCGTCCAAGGCTGCGTCGTCGACATCGGTCGCGTAGATCTTGACCCGCTCGCGGAAGCTGCTGCCCATCTTGTCGTGCAGCAACATGGCTATCGAGTACGCCTCCTGGCCGGACGCACACCCCGCACTCCAGACCCGGATCAGCGTCTGGTCGTCCTTGATCATCGCCGGAAGGATCTCCTCGGAGAGGTAGTCCCAGGCCTCCTGGTCGCGGAAGAAGCTCGTGACGTTGATCAGGATCGTGTTGAAGAGTGCGGTGAACTCCTCCGGCTGGATCTGCAGGAGATCCTGGTACGCGTCAAGCGATTCGATGCCCAGTTCCCGCATCCGATACCGGACCCGTCGCGCCAGGCTCGGTCGCTTGTACCCCGTGAAGTCGAAGGCGCGGCTCTCCTTCAGAAAATTCAGCAACCACTCGAAGGCGGGATCCTGGTCCAGCGGGGTCACCTGATCGCCAGAGTCCGCGTCCTCTTGAGGCTCTGCTCCCGCAAGCTCGTCGCCGTCAGGCATCTTCGACCCTTCCTGCTTCCTCACCGAGCTCGGCCGGCGGCCGGGTGAGCAGTCTTCGTACGACCGATGCCGATCGGGTGGCTTCCTCAGCACGCTCGAGATAGTGGCTCCGCGAGGAGCTGCTGCCGCGCTCGGCCGCTCTGTCGGCCAGCTGCAGACTGAGCGCGGCCCGCTCCTCGAGGCTGCGCAAGGCGACCCAGAGCGCGTCATCGACGGCGTCTGACTGCTGGGCGAGCAGTGCGACGGACGACCAGGCGTGTCCGACCCGACAGCGGTAGCGCATCAGGCCGCCGTCATCGATCTCGAACAGGGTGCCCTGGCAATCGGGGCACGAGTACCCGGACGGCCGACCGGGCCGCTCGGGTGCGTTCATGGCTTCATCACTCATGTCGGCCAGGCCAACCTCGATGTCCAGCAGCTCTGACGGGCGGGTGGAACTCGTCGGTCCGTCGGAGCCGACGAGTTCGGTGACGAGTGGACCCAGATCGGCTGCGGCCGCCACATGGTCGGCACCGACATGGTCGATGACACTCTGCGGCATACCCGGATACAACGCGTCCGTAGGATCCTGGGCCAGCACCAGTCCACCCTGCTGTCTCACCGCCAGCATACCGGCGGTCCCGTCATCGAGAGCCCCGGACAGGACCACCGCGATCACCCGTCCGCCCGCCGCGCGCGCGGCGCTGCGGAACAACACGTCGACTGCCGGCCGGTGCCCGTTCTCCTGTGGCCCACGGCTCAGCGTCGCGTGGCTGTCGATCACCATCAGATGATGGCCGGGTGGGCCGACCAGGATCTGCCCGCGTCGCAATTCGTCGGTGCCGGACGCCGCGGCGACCGGCAGCGCTGAACTGCGGGACAGGATCGACGGCAAGAGACTGGTTCCGTTCTCGGGCAGATGAAGCACGATCAGGACCGCGGCATCCAGGTCCGCCGGCAGCCCGCCCAGGAATGTCTTGAGCGCCTCGACGCCACCGGCGGAGGCACCCACGACCACCAGATCACGAGCCATGATCTTCCTCTACCCGGAGCGACAACAGCTCCTCATGTCTGGGAATGTCTCGGACGTCGGGCCGGACAACCGATCCGAATGGGACGGGGACCCTTCACTCCACCCTAGTCGTGGGCCTCCTTGCGTGGTGGCACGGCCTGAGACTCATCAGACCCTGAGCATTGCGTTAGCGACTGCCACGGAGGGTAACGAAGCGGCCACACGGAAAGGGGAGGGTGTTGTGGTCCGGACGGATGAACTCGAGCAGTTCCTGGACGACCTCGGTGGTCGCCAGCGCAGACTGTTGGAGTTTGCCGGGCGCTTCGGAGCCGATCAGGCGACCCTGGAGCCCGAGTTGACCGAGCTCAACGAAAGGCTGCTGGTCGCGGGCGAGGAGTTGCGCGTCCAACATCAGCAGTTGGAGCAGACCCGGCTGTCGCCGATTCAATCGCGACCGGTTACCTGAATCTTGTCGACGCGGCACCGGATGCGTTGGTTGTGACCAACCAGAACGGCTCGGTGCTGCGGTCCAGCCCGTCCGCGCGGTCACTGATCGAGCAAGCCACGATTGCACCGCCCCGGGCGATCGCCAACTGGTTCCCGGTGAGCGAGCGCAACAAGGTCCGGTCGGCGATCGGCACGTTGACGAGCTCGCAGGCCAGGAGCACGGATCTGGGTCGGCTGACCCTCGGCAGCAGTCCGGAGAAGATCATTTCCGATGTCCAGGTCAGCGCCACGGTGGTGCTCCGACTGAACGAACGGGAGTGCCGGCTGCTGTGGCGGCTGACGGCGCCGTCCGAGCAGGCCGATGTCGGCGCAGCTTTCGGAGCGCTGCCCGCCGTCGCGCTGCGGCTGGCGACCTCGCGGTCGGTCGACGAGGTGCTGGCAGCGACGGTGGATGGCGTACGGACCTGCGTACCGTCGGTGGTGTTCGCCGACGTCTATCTCCGCGACCGGCACGCCGCCGACCGGCGTCAGTTCGGTGATACACCGGCCCAACACCTCAACCAGTTGCAGCGTGGACTGAGGGAAGGCCCGGCCGTGGACGCGCTGGCCGGACGCGAGATCTGGAGCACCGATCTGCCCAACGATCTGCGGTGGCCGCGGCTGGCGACCGTGATCCCGACCTTCCTGCGTGCCGGGATGGCCATCCCGCTGCACGGCGCGCACGGCCCGATGGCCGCACTGGTTCTGGTCTCCGGACGGGCGCACGCCTTCGACGCGACCGTTCAGCGGGCCGCACGGCTGTTCGCCCTCCACGCCGGCCTCGCCCTGGACCGGGCAATCACGGAGGAGGCGCTCCGACGGGCCGTCGACATCCGTTCGGCGGTCGGCACAGCGACCGGTGTGCTGGCTGAGAGGTATCGGATCGATGCCGACGTCGCGTACGCAGCGCTGCGCCGCGCGTCGCAGGACAGCAATGTCAAGATCATCGAACTGGCCGAGGAGATCGTGAACACTCGTCAGATTCCCCGCCTCATCGATGACCTCATCCGGAATCGCCCGACCACGAGCGGCTGATCCGTGCAACGCTGGGAGAGTGCCCGATACAGACGGCCGGAAGAAGGCGAGCCGCGACGAGCTCGGACGCGGATCGAGAGGTCAGACGAGCTCCGGGGTGAGTTCCCCGAGCTCTCCACAGCGTCAGGAGATCGCGCGACTTTTCGCAGGTCTGGCCGCCCAGCTGCAGGCCGAACACCACGAGCAGCCGACCCTGGATCGGATCGTCGAACTGGCGCTGCAGGCGATCGATGCCGCCGATCATTGCGCGATCACGGTGCGGAACTCGGACAACCAGGTGACGACGCCGGCCGCGACCGATCCGCTTGCGGCCAAAGTGGCTGCGCTCGAGGACGAGCTCGACGAAGGCCCCTGCCTCGATACGGTCTGGGAGTTCGACATCGTCACGGTCACCGACATGGAGCACGAGAATCGCTGGCCCATCTGGGCGCCGGCAGCCTCCCGGCTCGGCATCCGGTCGATGCTGGGCGTACGCCTCGACATCACGGGGCAGCCTGTCGTTGCGTCGCTGAACCTGTTCGCCACCCGCCTGTCGGCATTCGACCCGACCGACATCGCCATCGCCGGCATCTACGCCCGGCACGCCAGCAACGCCCTGGCCGCGGCGAGGTATGAAGAAGGATTACGGGCAGCCGCTCGATCGCGTCAGATCATCGGTGTCGCGGAAGGCATCCTGATGCAACGCTTCGGCCTCACCCTGGATCAGTCCTTCGAGTTGCTGCGCCGATATTCCCTGACCTACAACGTCAAGCTTCGGGTCCTGGCCGACAACCTCGCCCGATCGGGTGGGCTCTCGGCCGGCGGCCCGGCCACGTCGGACACACCGGCGACGGGCCTGGAACACGCGCTCGGACTCGAGAAGGACACCTGCGACTGACGGAAATGCTGTCGGCCGGCAGAGCGTGGCGAAATCCGGCCCAGCCGCGGATCAGGTCGGTGCTACCACACGTTGTGGCCGGGCACGGTGTTCTCGAGCGCTGTGCCCGTACTTCCGATTGAACTGGCGGGCGAAGTACGACGCGCTGTTGAATCCGCAGTCGGCTGCTATAGCGGTGACCGGAACATCCGTGGTGGTCAGCAGCAGGCTGGCGCGCTCCAGCCTGAGCTGAGTGATGAAATCGACCGGCGTCGTGTCGTAATGCAAGCGCATGGTGCGCGCGAGGTGGGCGTGGCTCACGGACGCCAGTCGCACCAGCGCCGGCAGTCCTTCCGCCAGGTGCTCCGGTTGGCGCATTTCCCGCAGGGCCGTTTCCAGCCAGGCGGGTGGCGTCCCGATCTTGGTGGCGCCCGAGTCGCGGGTCGATGGGCGCTCGGGCCGGAGTTCGGCCATCGCCACCACGAGAGCGGGGATCACGTCGACCAATTGCGGACTGCCGGAGAACGCTGCAAGGGCAAGCCGGAACTCCCGCTCGACCCGGGCAGCCCGATCGGCTGGTAGGGGCACGGTCGGCGGCAGCGGACCGATCCACGCCGACTGATCAGCGCCGCAGACCTCCGCCGCCTGATCCCAGGTCGATATCCAGACGGCGAGGTTGATGAACACGAAGCCGGCATCTCCGACCGGATCGATCGCGTGTTGATCATGGGACCGGACGAACGCCAGGTCATGCTTGTGCATGATCACCGTGCTGCCGTTGACCCGATGCCGGCCGGAGCCGCTCAGGACCAACATCAGTTCGCAGAAGTCGGCGTGTCGGTGCAGCACCGCCTGATCGCGCCATTCGGGCCGCAAGGTCACCAGTGCGGCGTGGTACGGCGCCGTCTCGGCGAAGGTCGACAGCTCGAGCACCTTCACATCAAGAATGTACAAGTAGTCGTCACCGGATTGCTAGCGATTCCGCCGCGCCCCAACCAGACTGATCATGCTTATTCACTTGGCCCAACGGCGGGCGAGAGGGACTGATCGGTATGACGACGCAGCAGAGCAATCGAGTGAACCGCGCAGCCACCGGCTCCTCTCATCAGAGCAGCGCCGATGAGGTGGCGCGTCAGGCCGGCTTCCACACCGCGACGGAGCTCGGTGATACCTACGACGCACGGGGCTATGCGGTGTTCCGCGGTGTCATCGACTCCGACCTGATCGCCGAGGCATCGGGCCACATCCAGTGGCTGGAGGAGCAGCATCCTGGTGTTCGCCCTGAGCAGCTGGGCCACACGTACATGTCGGACGATCCCTTCTGGGTGCGGCTGATCTCCGATGATCGATTGCTGGACATCGCCCAGCAGTTCGTCGGGCCCGACATCGCGCTGTTCGCATCGCACTACATCGTGAAACCGCCGCTGACCGGTCAGCCGGTGCTGTGGCATCAGGATGCCGTCTTCTGGCCGCTGGAACCCATGCAGGTGGTCACCCTGTGGCTGGCGATCGACTACTCCACTCCGGAGAACGGGTGCGTCCGACTGGTCCCCGGCAGCCACCATCGGGAGGTCGAGGACATTCGCAAGGTCTCCGACCAACCGAACGTGCTCGGGGCAGAGATCACGGTCGAGGTCGACGAGCGTGACGCCGTCGACATGGTGCTGGCGCCGGGCGACGTCGAGGTCCACCATCCCAACATCATCCATGGCAGCCTGGCGAACACGTCGCCGAACCGGCGCGCCGGTCTGACCATCCGCTACATCCCTACCAGTACGAGGATCGTCAGCGACGAGCAGCCCTTCCCGAGCGCCTTCTGGCTGCGCGGTGAGCCGGGCGTGAACCAGTACCAGCAGGTACCGGCTTTCGATCCTGCCCGGCATTACCCGTTCCGGGACTCCGCCGTATGGAGTTGATCAGGAACTGACGAAGGCGCTTGTCGGCTGGGCTAGAAGAATCTCGAATGGCGATCCTCGCCGGTCGCCGAGCGGTAGGCCGCAAATCCGGTGTAGGTCTGCCCGTTCCAGCCGAACTGGGCGGTCGAGGGCGTCCCGCCGACCACCCGGAAGCGGTTGTGATCGCTGCGGTTCCCGTCACTGTCGGAGTCCGGAACAGTCCCGTACACGACGTGGTCACTGTTCGCGGCCGTGATCGTGTTGTGCGCGAAGACATCGTGATGGGCGTGATACTGCACCAGCAGCTCGGGTGATCCGTCGTCCAGCTGGTTGTTGTCGCGCAGCGTGTTGTATTCGAAGGTGTTGTACAACGACTTGCCCGTCTCGACACCGCCGCAATCGTCGGCGCCGTTGCAGTAGCCACCCGTCGTCAGACCGGTGAAGAGACTTCCGCTGATCTGGTTGTGCCGGACGGCCACATGATCAGCCTGCCCCTTGGCGTTCTCCGCAGCGACCTCGATGCCGATGTCGCTGCCGGTGACGATGTTGTGCTGGATGGTGATGCGCGCACCGCCGTCCACGTAGATCCCGTCGGCGCAGTTGCACCACGAGCCGTCCTCCCAATAGGCAGGGTTCCCTTGGGACTGGATCCGCTGGACGATGTTGTCCGCGATCAGGCCGTGCCTGGCTCGGTTGGCCTGCGTGTAGCGATACTTCCCGCCCAACGTCGGCTCGTAGCCGATGGCGTCGATCCCGATGTTGTTGTTGTCGTGGATCCGGTTCCCGGTGATCCGCCAGTCGGTGACATTTCCGTTGACCACAACGCTTTCCGACGCGCCGAGGTGCAGGTTGTCGACGACGTTGTCGCTGATCCGCAGGCTGCGGATCGGCCGCCGGGGATCATCCCCGTAGGCCGCGATGCCATGGGCGTTGATATCGAAACTGCCGAGGGTCTGGTTGTCGTTGCCGAGGTCGTGGACGTGATTGCCGGCAATGGCGATGGTGGAATCGTGCCCGTGGATGTAGATGCCGATCGGCATGTGATCAAGCTGTGTCGTCCGGTACCCGGTGATGTCGAGGCCGGTCACCGTGACGTTGCTGCTGCTCTCGATGTCGATCATCGCGGAGCGGTCCTCGGGGACGGTCAGTCCGGCGCCGGACAGCACCGGATGTTCCTTGCCGTACGGGCGCAGGGTCAGGTGGGAGGTTCCTGACAGCTGCACCCGTTGGTGGTAGGTGCCGCCCCGGAGTTCGACCAGACCGCCGTGCTCGAGCCGGTTGATCGCCGTCTGGATCGTCCGCAACGGATCGCCCGCCGTACCGGCGCCGCTGTCGGAGCCATCGGGCGCAACGACCAAGACCTGCGCACGGGAGTGACGGATCGGGACTGCCGCGGAGGTCGGCGCCGTGGCACCGAGGACGGACAGCGTCAGCGCGGCCAGTGCGGCGCCGACGATCATGAGACGAGCCGGCCGGGGTGGTGGTTGCCGCTTCTGCATGATCATCTCCTGGGATCTCTAGCCGTGTAGCGTCATTCGAAGACCGGCGTCGGTGGGCCGCACGTGTGGACCTTCCACCGGCAGTGCCTGGACGTCGGCGGGGGAGCGTACGGCCGACTCGTCGAAGGTGAGCCCGTTGCCGGACTCCGTGCCGAGGATGACTCTGCCGTCGTCGATGTCCCAGTCCGCGCTGATCCCGGCCGGCAGGGTGAAGCCCTGGACCTCGGTGAGCGCATGGTTGGGCACCGCGGTGGCGGCAGCGGCGAGGTGGCCGAAGAAGCCGACCGGGCTGACCGGCAGATTGTGGCCGGCGGCCAGAGCAGCGACCCGCAGGAAGTGGCTGATGCCCCAGCCGCCGCCGGCCTGGACGATGTCGACCGCGTTGCCGGTGATCAACGGCAGGTACTGGTCGACGCCGGTCAGATTCTCCCCGGTCGCCACGGCGGCCCGGGCCTGCCGGGAGACCGCTGCCAGTCCCTCGACGTCCCACCGCCGCACCGGCTCCTCGATCCAGGCCAGGTCGACCTGCTGCTCCAGCGCGGCCAGATAACGTACGGCCTGCTTGGGATTCCAGCTCTCGTTGGCATCGAGCGCCAGCACCGGATGGTCGACGCCCAGAGCATCGCGGACGATCGCCAGCCGGCGCAGGTCGTCCGCAACATTGCGACCGCCCTTGAGCTTGGCGCCGGTGAAGCCTCGTTGCGCGAAAGTGCTGTACAGGGTGTGCAGTTCGTCGTCGTCGAGACCGGCGTCGAGTCCGGAGGCATAGCCCCGTACGGCCCGGTCGCGGCCGCCGAGCAGGCGCCAGAGAGGTTCCTCCGCAGCCTTGGCCTTGAGATCCCACAGAGCAAGATCAATTGTGCCGATGGCGCCGTAGACGGTGCCTGCGTGCCCGGCCTTGAAGGTCCAGGCGAGCATCCGGTCGTACAAGGCGTTGACCGAGCGCGGGTCCTCACCCTCGACGGCCGGGAACACCGATTCGATCATGGCGGCCTGGCCGATCGCGACGCCGACGAGGTCCGAGTCGGTCTCCAGGATCAGGATGCTGGAGGGTGTCTCGTTGCCCGGCATCACGCCGTTGACGTCACCGATCCGGCGACCCCAGTCCAGCACGGTGGGCACGACGCGGTAGCCGGTGATCTTCATACCGGCTGAGCATAGCCATCCGGCTCCACGCTGACGCGTCGCCCGGACTCGTGGGACTCGATCGCCCGTCGTGCCAGCAACAGCGCCCGTCGCCCGGCCGCCGCCGGGACCCGCGGCGGGTTGCCGGCCCGGAGGGCGGCCAGCATGTCGTCGACATAGGCGTCGAAGGTGTGGTGGAAGCTGCGACCCGAGTCGTTGAAGTAGCCGGGACGCCAGGTGGTGGCCGTCTCGTCGCCGACGCGCTGGAAGCTGTACTGCTGGACGGTGTCGTGGACGACCGCGCGGCCGAGGGTGCCGTTGACCTCGAGCAGCTGGGTGCCGGGGTAGGCGTAGGAGGAGTCGTACGAGCCGAGCAGCGTCCCGACCGCTCCGTCGGCGAAACTCAGTGACAGCGCGACCGTGCTCCAGGCGCCGTAGGTCAGGTCGGTCATCTGGGCCGCGATCGAATCGATCGGACCGAGCAGGTGTTCCAGCAGGTCGAAGGCATGGCACTGGGTCTCGATGATGTTCTTGTGGGGTGAGGCTCCCTTGTTGGCCTCGCCGCCGAACCGCCAGGTCGTGAAGACCGGCTGCCCGAGACTCCCGTCCATGATCGCGGCGCGGGTCCGGATGACGGGTTCGGCGTAGCGGTGGTTGAAGTCGATCGCGAAGAACGTGTTGGTCCGGGCCGCTTCGGCCAGCAACTCGTCCGCCTCCTCCAGATCGAACACCAACGGCTTCTCCACCAGCAGCGGGATGCCGTGGTGCAGGAGCTGGAGCGTCGGGCGGAAGTGATCTTCGTTGGGCAGCGAGACGGTCACCAGATCGGGACGCTGCTCGGCCAGCATCTGCTCGATGTCGACGTAGCCGGCGACACCCAGCCGGGACGCCTCGGCGTCGGTCCGGGCGCGGTCCCGCCCGACGACAGCACACAGGATGGTGTCCGGCCGGCCGGCGAACACCCTTGTGTGTTGCCGGCCCCAGCCACCCGGACCGACGACGGCCACCCGCAGAATCTGCTCGTCAGAGCCTGCAGCTGTCTTGATCACCAGTGATCACGCTTCCTTCTGTTCTCGAACTTCCCTGGGTGGCTCTGACGCGGAGTTGATCAGCGCGCGCCGATCGCACCGGCGACGCCTCCCACACTGAAATAGCGGTTCAGCAGTACGAAGATCAACAGCGGCGGGACGGCGACCAGCACGGCGAGGACCGGGGAGTGGCCGGCTGCCTGGAGACCGACGCCGAGCGTGTAGTTGTCCTCAGATCGTACGAAAGTGAAGGCGGCCAGGTAGTCGTTCCACACCGAGAGGAACGTGAAGATCGACGTCGTGAGGACAGCCGGCAGGCAGTTGCGCAGCACGATCCTGAGGTACGCGCCGAAGACCGAGCAGCCGTCGAGCCAGGCCGCCTCCTCGAGCTCGACCGGAATCGTCCCGGTGTAGGCAGCGAACATCCAGATCGCGAACGACAGGGTCAGCGCGATGTAGACCAGGCCGAGCCCGAACAGGTTGTCCACCAACTGCCGGCGGGCGAACACCAGGAAGATCGGCACGACCAGCAGGACCGGTGGGAACGACTGCAGCAGGAACACGCCCAGCGCGAAACCGGAGATCGACCGGCCGCGGCCGCGGGCAAGTGCGTAGCCGGCGGGCGCACCGATCAGGATGCAGACGATCACCGCACCGAACGCCAGCCCCAGGCTGTTTTCGAACCAGTAGAGCGACTGTCCTCGCAGGGTGTCCACGACCGATCGGCCGAGTCTGACAAGCCACGATCCCGAACCGCGGCCACGATCGCCGGTCAGTCCCAGGGCACTGGACAGTACGCCGCCGAACGGCACGAGCATGATCGCGGTGATGATCACAAGCAGCCCGAAACGCCACCACTGTCGTCGCGCACCGGCCGTCACGGAAGCACAACCTAACGCTGGTCCGGCACGGATCGGCGAACCAGCGCTGGGCAGTGCTGCGATCAGCCGAGATCGGCGCCGTTCAACTGGTCCGGGCTGACCTCGTTGCGCTCCACGAGGACGAGCCAGTTCCCGGAGTTGTCCCGCATCAGCGCCTCGACGCCGTACGGTCGCTCGGACGGGGGTTGCAGGAACTCGACGCCCTTGGCGGTGAGGTCCTCGTAGGTGGCCTGGCAGTCGCTGACGGCCAGGCCGATGCCGGGCATCTGGCCCTGGTCCATGGCCCGTTCGATGGCGCCGACGAGCTCGTCGGAGAGCGGCGCACCGGGCGTGCTGAGATGTAGTTCGAGCTCAGGCTGCTCGGGATGGATGACGGTCAGCCAGCGGTAGTCGTTGCCGAAGGCGACATCGGCGTTCGGCTTGAAGCCGAGCACATCGGTGTAGAACGCGAGGGACTCGTCGAGATCCTTGACCCAGACGGTCACGAGGGAAACGTTGGTGATCATGGAAACAACGCTAGAGCCGGCCGGCAGCGTTGCGCTTCTCCTGGCTTGCGGAGCGTTCGGCCAGGCCGAGCATGAAGACGTAGCAGCCCGGGATGTGCGCCCCCGCACCCGCATAGCGGCGTTGGAATTCCCGCGGAGTCTCGCCCACCAGCTCGCGGAATCTGCTGCTGAACGAGCCCAGGCTGGTGAAGCCGACAGCGTGACAGACCTCGGTCACGGTGAGGTTGGTGCTGCGCAGCAGATCCTGGGCCCGCTCCACCCGGCGCTGCGAGACGTAGGCCGCCGGCGACAGCCGGTAGGTCGCGGTGAACAGCCGCTGGAAGTGGAATTTGCTCAGCCCCGCCACCGCGGCCAGGTCGTCCAGACAGAGCGGCTCGGCGTAGTTCCGATCGGCGTGGTCGCGGGCACGCCTCAGGTGGATCAGTACGTCGCCGGGAACGCGGACCTGTCCGCTCACAGAGAGGACACTAGCCAGGAACGTCAGAAGTGCGTACTGATAAGATCCCCTTATGAGCTTGATCGTCGAGTACCAGGACGCGCGGCGGGATGAGGACCTCGCCCGACTGCGTCGGGCGATCGCGTTGCGCGCGATGGTGACGACCGGGATGAGTCAGCGGCAGATTGCCGACGAGTTGGGCATCTCCCAGCCAGCGGTCAGTCAACAGTTGAAGGGTGCGCCGGACGGAAATGCTGTCCATCCGGCGGCGCTTCTCGGTGCTGCCGCGCCGGTCCTGAAGGCCTTGGCCGCCGAACGCGGGTATCGCCGATTGGCTGTCTTCGGTTCTGTTGCCCGTGGTGATGCTCGACCCGACTCTGACATCGATCTTCTCGTAGAGGCGCCTTCGGGCACGTCGTCCTTCACGTTTCTGCAGTTCAAGCGATTACTGGAGAACGTGTTGGGTCGGCAGATAGATCTGGTCGACTACGGAGGGCTCAAGGCTGGAGTCGACGATGACATTC
>Ga0164242_10003935_pt1 | contig 16785 bp, 18 predicted proteins | sample OricomgcompostMG_FD_108783 | JGI IMG/M metagenome (GOLD analysis project Ga0164242, IMG submission 108783) | Miracle-Growth compost microbial communities from Emeryville, California, USA - Original compost - Miracle growth compost (MG) ...
ACCTGGTGTTCCCGATCATGCCGCTGACCGCCGACGAGCAGCGGCTGCGGGCGGGCGACCAGTATTACCAGTACGATCCCGATCTGCCGAGCATGTGGGGCGTGATGCCGCGGGGCGGCTCGACCGGCGAGATACGCTGGTTTGCGATCCCCGGCCTCGTCATGGGCCACGTGATGAACGCCTATACCGAAGGGTCCAAGGTGATCGTCGACACCCCCGCGAGCCCGGGCAACTGCTTCTGCTTCTTCAAGGACAAGCACGGCAACCTGCCCGCGCTGCCGGAGACGGTGACCCAGCTCACGCGGATCACCTTCGATCTGTCGAAGCCCGATGCCGAAGCGGTGACGCTGGAGCCGATCCAGGGCGCTTACGGCGACATGCCGAAGATCGACGACCGCTTCGCGATGGAAAAATACCGCGTCGGCTACCTCGCTTTTCGCGATTATCCGCGGATGGGCGTGGCGCAGATCGACTGGGACACGCGCGATCTGAAATTCCATGACCTCGAGAACGCCGCCGCGCAGGAGCCGCTGTTCATTCCCCGCAGCGCCGACGCGCCGGAGGGCGACGGGTTCATCCTCACCGTGGTCGACCGCTTCGCCGACAAGCGCACCGACCTGCTGATCCTCGACGGCAACGACGTCAGCCAGCCGGCGCTGGCCACGGTCAAGCTGCCCTTCGCCCTGCCGATGGCGTTCCATGGGAGCTGGATGCCCGCCTAGTCGGAGTCATCCCGGACTTGTTCCGGGACGAGGCTTTTCTTCGCAAGCGCGGCAGAAAAAGAGCTGGGCCCCGGAACAAGTCCGGGGTGACAGTATGGATGAATTGGTTCAGGTTGAAATCGGTCTCGTTCATCTCCAAACCGGAGTCCGGACATGGAGGTGGCGATGGCTAAGCCGAAATTTGGCATACGCGAGGCGATGATCCTCGCTCTGATCGTCGCCGCCGGCGTGCTGGCATGGCGCACCGGCGCCATCGCCAAGGAGCGCGACGACCTGGGCGTGCAGCTCCTCGCCGAGCGCCAGGCACGCGCCGCGACCGAACTGTCGCTGAACGCGCTGAAATATCAGGTCGCCAGCAGCAAGCTGAACAGTTCCGTTCATGAAAATATCATCGACTCGAAGATAGCCGACGCGCAGAAAAGGGCCGAAGAGCTCGAGCGTCAGGCGGAAAGCCTGCGCCAGGAAAAGGTCAAGGAAGCCAATTGCGTAACCCCGAAGTCGATTCGCGCCAGCGGCCTCTAGGGCGGATCGCGACGCTCGCGCTCATGCTCGGCGGCTGCGCCGGCTTGCAGCACCATGCCGAACCGGCCGTCGCCGCGCCCCCGCCGGCGCCGGAACCGCTGGCATGCGTCGATCCAGCGCAGATCCCGGCGGAGCCGCCGATGGTCGGCAGCCGCTTCAACGGCGATGCCAAGCACGACCTGCAAGTGCTCGCGCCCAATGCGCGCGCGCTGCGCGAATGGGGCCAGCAGTTGCAGACGCTGCTCCAAGCCTGTGTGGCAAAGCCGGGCGAAACGCCGGCTGCCGCCGAACCGGCCGTTAAGCCGTAACCCGCCCGACGAAGTCCGCCACCAGCGTTTCGACGTCCTTCACCGGCGTGCCGAGCGATTGCGAGGGCGTCAGGTGGTTGTGCCCGGCGAGGTAGTGCATTTCCGGGTAGGCGCCCTTCGCCAGGCCCCAGGCGCCGACGGTGCGCGCGGCTTCCTGCTGGAAGGCCTCCGGGTCGAACTCGCTGACCGTGAAGCATAGCGGCACCTCGGTCGAGAGCAGGCCCGGCAGGCAATTGGCTTCGGCGTATTTCGAGGCGTCGGCCCCGTAGTAGGCGAGGTGGTTCTCGTTCGGCTCACCCGTGGTGGTGTCGTAGAGCCCGCTCATCAGCACCGCGCCCGCCACGCCGCCGCCCGGTGCGGCATGATAGGCCGGATGCGCGACATAGCTGGCGACATGCACCGCGCCGGCCGATTGGCCCGACAGCACGATCCGGTCCGGATCGCCGCCGTATCGCGCCACGTTGGCGCGGATCCATTCGACCACCCGCTTCAGGTCTTCCGGCCCGGCCGGCCACGGATGGGCCGGGGCGAGGCGGTAGGTCGGCACCACGCCGATCCAGCCGTGCCGCGCGGCGTAATCGCCGACGTTGCGATAGTACGGCCCCTGCTCGTTGCGCTTGTCGCCCATGATGAAGCCGCCGCCGTGGACGAAAACGAACACAGGCGCGTCCTTGAGGTTCTGCTGATGATAGACATCGAGCCGGTTGCGGGGATCGGGGCCGTAGGCGACGTCCACGTCCTCGATCGTCTGCGGGTCCATCCCTTCGAACATCTCGGCCATCATCATGCTCGTGCCGCCGAGCAGCTCGGGGCTGAGCTCGCGGCCGAAGCTGGCCACCCTGGCGCGGAATTCGGGGGTCATTCAGGCATCTCCTATCAGCAGCACGGGCTTGATCGCCTTGCCCGAATGAGCATCGGCGAAGGCACGGTCGATCTCGGCGAAGGGGTAGAAGGTCAGCAGCCGGTCGAACGGGAAGCGGCCTTGGCGCCAGTAGTCGACCAGTCTGGGCAGGAACAGGCCCGGATGCGCGTCGCCGCCCAGGATGCCGCGCAACTGCCGCCCACCGGCAAGCATGGCGAACATCTTCGGCGCCCACTCACCCCGCGGCGCGGCGACGAAGCCGGCGGTGCCGTTCATCGCCAGCACCTCCAGCGCCAGGGTGTGCACCTCGGGCACGGTGGTGGTGTTGAAGGTGAAATCGACCCCGCGGCCGGTGACGGCGCGGACCTTCTCGGCGATGCCGTCCTCGTCCGCCGGGATGCAGTCCGTGGCGCCGAGTTCGCGCGCCAGCTCCAGCCGCTCGCGATTGATGTCCACCGCGACGATCCGCCGCGCGCCGACCAGCCGTGCCGCCATGACGGCGCTCAGGCCTACGCCGCCTGTGCCGAACACCGCGATCGTGTCGCCATAGCCGACCTTGAGCGCCTCGATCACCGCCCCCGCGCCGGTGACGATGCCGCAGCCGAGCGGCCCGAGCTTCTCGAGCGGCAGGTCCTTGTCCATCTTCACCGCCGTGCGCTGCGGCACGATCGCGTGCGTGGCGAAGCTCGACTGACCGAAGAAGTGCGAGTGGACCGCTCCACCGTCGAGCGAAGTCGAACCGTCGAGCCGCCGGCCGCCGAAGCACAGCGGCATGGCCAGGTCGCAGTAGGTCGGCCGGTTGGCGAGACAGCTCGGACATTGCCCGCACGAGTTGCCGCTGAGGATCACGTGGTCGCCGACTTCGAAGCCGGCCACGCCCTCGCCCAGCTTTTCGACCACGCCCGCGCCTTCGTGGCCGAGCACGATCGGATGCGGCGAATGGCGGCCGGGGTGCTCGTGCAGGTCGGTATGGCATATGCCGGTGGCGACCAGGCGGATGCGCATCTCGCCGGGACGCGGTTCTTCCAATTCGAGCTGTTCGAGCGCGGGCGCCTCGGTTTGTCCACGGCTGACGGCGGCGGTGATTTTCATCGCTCTGTCCCCCATACCGTCACCCCGGGCTTGATCCGGGGTCCCGCTTTTCTTCGGGCGTTGCGCCAGACAAGCGGGACCCCGGCTCGGGGGCCGGGGCGACGAATGTGAGAGTAGGTCACGCTCACGCCCCCAGGTGATGATCGTCCTGGATGTCCGCCACGGAGCCGGTCTGTGTCAGCAGGCTCTTGCGCCGGAGGAACCGGCGCAGGCTTTCGGGGCCGATGCGCGGGGCGCCGTAGCCGGAGCAGCCGAAACTGTCGGAGCCGAACGTGCCGAGCTTGGCGAAAGTCAGGAAGGTGTCCTGCAGGAACACGCCGCCGGCGTTGATCCGCTGGCCGATCGCCTTCGCTTCTTCCGCGCTGCCGGCGATCACGCTGGCGGTGAGGCCGAACTGCGTGTCGTTGGCGAGGCGGATCGCTTCCTCGGTGTCCTTGTAAGCCATGACCGGGATGCAGGGCCCGAAGGTTTCGTCCTGCATGATCGTCATGGCGTGGGTGACGCCGGTCAGCACCGTCGGGCGCATGTAGAGCCCGCCGCCGATGTCCTCGATTTCGCCGCCGGTGAGGACCTTGGCGCCCTTCGCCCTGGCGTCGTCGAGATGGCGCGTGACGATGGCCGCCTGCGGAGCGAAGGTGAACGGGCCGATATGCCCGGCGCGCGGGTTGTCGGCGTTGAGGCGCACGGCCTTCGCCTTCTCGACCAGCTTTTCGACGAAAGCGTCATGCACGCTCTCGTGCACATAGACGCGCTCGACCGAATAGCAGACCTGTCCCGTCGCATAGACCGCGCCGCGCAGCACCGAAGTCGCCGCCCGTTCCAGATCGGCGGTCTCGGTGACGATGCACGGATCCTTGCCGCCCAGCTCCAGGTTGCACGGGATCAGCCGCTCGGCACAGGCGACAGCGACCTTGCGGCCCGTCGGCACCGAGCCGGTGAAGCAGATCGTGTCCGCCTCGGCGATCACCCCCTGGCCGACCTCGCCCGGACCGGTGACATAGTCGAAGACCGCCGCCAGCTCCGGCACCTCGCGCACTGTTTCGAACAGCGTCTCGATCACCCGCGGGGTGACTTCGCTCGGCTTCAGCAGCACCGCGCTGCCTGCGAACAGCGCCGGTACCGCGTCGAGCAGCGCCAGCATCAGCGGCGCGTTCCATGGGGAAATCACCCCGACGAGCGGATAGGCCACGACCTGGCTTTCGATCTCCACCATCGGCATCGAGGTGCTCATGCCCTGCCATTTCAGACTTTCGAAAGCGGCCGGTGCGTCCTTCAGCCAGCCGCCGATGTTGCCCATGGTGATGAAACCCTGGATATAGCTGGTGTGGCACCCGCCGGTATCGACCGCGTCGGCCTCGCCGATGTCCTGGGCGCGGCTCTTCACCACGCCGAGCCAGCGCGCCATCACACCGCAGCGGCCCTCCACACCCAGCGCTTCCCACGCGGGCTGGTTGGCCCGCAACCGCGCCGCCTTTTCAGCCACTTCCGCCCGGCTCGAAATCGCCAGCGTGCGGTCCGCCTGCCCCGTACGCGGGTTGCGGACTTCCAGCATGGCTTCCTGTGCGATTGCTGCCGACGCCATCTCTCTTCCCTCGGTTTTTGCAGCACTTGCGTAACGCCTCACGGGCGCCGTGGGTAGCGCGAAGTGAGACTTTCGGCAGACTGGCGCGAGCGGCGCGCGTCCTGTCGAGAATGCGTTCATCGCACGGGAAACACTGCCCGTCCCCGCGTTGACCTCTTACCCCGCATCAGTGCGGCGCGAGAGGAGATCGAGATGAACGACCAGAACAGGAATCCCGGCCAGCAGCAGAACCCCGGTCAGCAGCAACAGCAGAATCCAGGCCAGCAGCAGACCGGCACAGGCGCCGGCAGCCGACAGCAGGAGCAGCAGCGGCAGGGCGACCGCCAGCAAGGAGGCAGCTATCAGCCCGAAGGCGACCGTGGCGTGCAGTTCCAGCCGGAACAGGGCCAGGACATCCGCTTCCAGGAAGACGCGGAGCTCGACGATCAACTGGAACAAGGCCAGAGCGGCCAGCGCCAGCAAGAGCAGCAGCAGCCCGGACAGCAACAGCGGCAGCCCGGCCAACAGCAGCGGCCGGATCAGCAGCAAGAGCAGCAAGGTGGCCAGCCCCACCAGCCTGATGAACGCCGTCGCGGCAGCAGCGAAGCGGAGTAAGCGGATAGCAGCGCGCGACCGGACAGGAACCACGCATCGGCTCAAAATCCGGAAACCGCGCGCTGCCAACGCGTTGATTCGACAGCCCGCCGCCGAGGCGCGGGTAAATAAGGAGAATGTCGATGGCTAACCAGAAACAGAGCGGCCGCCGCCAGCCGCAGCAGGGCCAGCAGGGCCGCCAGCAGCAACAGCAGGGCGGCCACAGCCGTCAGCAGGAGCAGCAAGGTGACCGCAATCGGCAGATGGGCGATCGCGACAACGATCGCGGCGGCCGCAACGACAATCGCTGATCGATCCCGATCACGCTGAACAAGGGCCGCCCTGCCGTTGCCGCTGGCGGCCCTTGTTTTTGGGCTGACTAGAAGCCGTACCTGAAGCCGGCCCACACCGTGCGCGGGATACCGAGGTCTTCGGAGCCGCCCTGATTGCGGGTAATCACCGTGGCGTCGAACAGGTTCTCCGCCCGGGCGACGAAGCTCAGACGGTCGAACAGCGGGATCTGAGCGAACAGATCCACGGTGGTCGCCGCCGGCAGCACGTCGGTTTCCTGATCGTCTTCGAATTGCCGGCCGACATGGCGCAACGTGGCGGAAAACAGCATGTGCTCCGCCGGGCGATAGCTGATCGTCGCGCTTTCGTCCCATGCCGGTGTCTGCGACGGGCGGAAACCATCGAAGTCGGCCCCCGGCGCATGGGCGCGCGCATGGGTATAGGCGAGCGATCCGTCGAAGCTCAACTGCCCCAGGTGCGCCTCGGCGCCCAGTTCGATGCCCTTCGCCCGAATCGCGGGAATGTTCCGCCGCTGCTGCAGGTTGGTGCCGATGGTGACGTTGGTGATCGGGTCCTTCAGCTTGTTCTCGAAGGCGGTGAGCGAGACCTTCACGCCCGGCGTCGCCTGCCAGTCGAGCCCGGCTTCGTAACCGAACAGCCGTTCGGGCTTGAGGTTTTCGTTCGCCTGCGTGGTCACAGGGAATACGACATAGGGCCGGTAAAGCTCGTTCAGGGTCGGCAGCCTGAGGCCGGTATAGGCGGCCGCCCGCAGTTGGATCGCCTGCGTCGCATGAAGCACCCCGCCGCCGCGCCACGAGAACTCCCAGCCGGCGCGGTTGGGGAAAGTATTGTCGGTGGTCACCGTGGTACCGGTGCCGTCGGTGGCGCGATAATAGCCGTCGCGGATGGTGTAGCGATCGCCGCGCACGCCGCCGGTCAGCGTCAGCAGGCCGAGGTCCCAATCATCCTCCGCGAACAGGCCAATGTCGGTATTGACGCCGCCGCCGAAGCGATGGGCGGTCAAGGCGCCGGTGGAGGCGTTGTAGGCGTCTTCCTTGAGATCGCCCTTCGAGCGGCGATAGTCGGCGCCGAGGCGCAGCGTCTGGTTGCCGCCGACCGGAGGACGGATCTCGATCTTGCCCCCTTGCCCGCTCGCCGGAGTGTCTTTCTGATCGAGCGTGAGGTTGTAAGTGCTCGAGGACATCACCCGGTTGTTGTAATTGCGCCACTGGGCATAGGCGAGCGCGTCCACCTGCCACGGCCCGCGGCCGACGATCCGCGCGCTCACGTCCTGCCCCTTGCTGCCCGTCGTCGCGCCGGCGAAGCGCAGCACGCGGTTGTCCTCGAAGGCCAGACCGCGCAATTGCAGCGTCAGGTCGTCACCGATCGGCTCGACCAGCCGGGCGCTGGCCGACCAGCTATCGTATTTCGCGCGCACCGAGGCGGGCACACGCTGGTCCACCGGCGTGGTCCAGAAGCCCTCGCCGCGGTCCCAGCGGCCGCTGACGACCGCGAAGCCGTCGCCCACCTGCGGCGCGAGCGAGCCCGACAGTTCGGTCTCGCCGCGCTGGTCGATCAGCGCCGAGCCGGTGAACAGGCCGAGGTCCGAGGCATCGGCGCTGTCGAGTTCGATCGTGCCGGCCAGCGCGCCGGACCCGAACGGCCCCGATCCGCCGCCGCGAGTGACGCGGATACTGTCGAGCCGTTCCGGCGCGATCGCCGTCAGCGGAATATAGCCGAAGAACGGATCGGCCATCGGCACGCCGTCGAGCAGCATCAACGCGCGGCTGGTGGCGTTGCCGCCCAGCGCCCGCAAGGTGACACCCTGCGAAGTCGGATTCGTCGAGCGGCTGTCGGAACGGCGGAACTGCTGAAACCCGGCGACGCCGGACAGCGCGTCTTCCAGGCGGCCGGACGAGGTGGAGACGATCTCGTCACGGCTCAGCACCTGCGTATCGTAGGCGGGTGTCGCGGGGGTTTCGTCCAGCCCGCGGCCGGTGACGACGATCTCATTGCCATTTGCGGGAGCGGCGGCAGTCGCGCTATCGGCGTTGGCATCCTGCGCCAGTGCCGGAGCGGCCGGCAGCGCCAGGCTCGCGAGCAGCAGATATCTGACCTTCATGGCATCCCTCACAGCTAATCGTTGACTTTGTCCGGGCGCTGATAGCGGAGCGCGCTTGCCGTGTCACCATGCGTTTGGCAGGGTGGCATAAAGGGAGATTTTCACCGATGCGCCGCACCATCGCCGCCGCGTTGCTCATCATGGGCGGCGCCGTTCACGCCCAGGAGAACAAGCAGCCTATGACCGTGACCCAGCCGCAAGTCGCTCAGGACCAGCAGGCCCTGCTGACCAGCCCAGATCCGAAGCTCGCCGCCAACAAACGCCTGGTCTACGACATGTACCGCATCGTGCTGCAGGCCGGCATCTGGGAGCGGGCCGGTGAGTTCATCCGCGACGACTATCTCCAGCACAACCCCAACGCCGGGCAGGGCCTTGCGGGCGTGCAGGATTATATCCGCAAAACCCGGCCCGAGCGGCCGATCAAGGACACGCTCGAACTGCCGTTGATCAACCTCATCGCCGAGCGCGACTATGTGATGACCGCCTTCGTCCGCCCGGAGAAGGACGCGGCCGGGCAGACTTACTATTCGACCTGGTTCGATCTCTACCGCATCCAGGACGGCAAGATCGCCGAGCACTGGGACCCGATGCTGAAGAGCGACGTGCCCATCGATCCGAACGAAAAGAAGCTCTGATCGTGCGCCTTCAACCCAGATAGCGCGAGAAGAAGCCGCGCCGTCTGGTGGACCGAGGGGTAAATCCGGACACTTTCGTCAGATACTCGCCGAGCACGCCGGCCTGGTTCTTCGTCATCAGGATGCGCAGGATATCGGGTTCGCGCGGCTCAGCGCCGGAGGGGCCTTCGAGGGTCTCGATCCCGAGCAGAATGCGATTGCCGAGGTCCTGGTGCGTCCAGCCGACCAACGCTCCGTGATTTTCCATGGCAAATCACCCTCTCTCGCCCACAGCGCCCCTCCGGCGGCGATCATAGGCGAGACTTGGGGACCGGTCGACAGCCCCCTCGCCGGCGCCGCTTTCCCGGTATCCGCCGGAAGCCAGGCTAGCCGCCCGCCGCCAGACGCTGCCGCAGGGTTCCAAGCTCGCGTTCCGGCACCGGAGGCAGCGCTCGCGCGGGCTTGCCCTTGCGCAAACGCTGGCGATCCTTTTCCGATGGCTCCGCCACCCGCACCCGGACCGGAGCGATGCCCCGCCTGCGAATGCCGAGTTGCTCCGCCGCGCCGCGCGACAGGTCGATGATCCGCCCGCCGCCGGAAAAAGGTCCGCGGTCGTTCACCCGCACCATGATCCGCCGGCCGGTATCGAGCGAAGTCACCTCGACATACGTCGGCAGCGGCAATGTGGTGTGCGCGGCGGTGATCCAGCCGGCCTCGAACCGCTCGCCGTTGGCCGTGCGGTTGCCGGATTCGTTGCCGTACCAGGTGGCGTAACCGACCTGGTCGTAAGCCGGATTCGCCGCGGGAACGTAAGTCTTGCCGCGCACCGTGTAAGGCGGCCCGATCCTGACGGGAATATCGGCCACCGGACGAAACCGCTCCCCGCCGCCGCAAGCGGACAGCGCAAGAACCGCCGCTGCCGGACCAAGGATTTTGACTGCGGGCATCCATCGCATGGGACAATCTTAAGTCCGGCCCATCGCGGCGATAACCGCGTTCGGCCGGCTATCCCCAGCAAGGAAGGTTGCCGACAACTTGACCAACCCTGTTGGTCAACCTAGTTTCCGCCCATGACCATCCACGTCAACATCGCCGAGGCCAAGGCCAAGCTGTCCAGCCTGGTGAAGGCGAGCCTGCGCGGCGAGGAGGTCGTGATCGACCGCGACGGCAAGCCCCAGGTTCGCCTCACGCCGGTGCCCGAGGCCCGGCAGATCGATCGCGAAGCGCGCTGGCGCAAGCTGGAGGAGATACTGGCACGGATGGATGCCCTGCCGAAGAACGACGCGCCGAACGACCTCGAATGGGACGAGAACGGCCTGCCCATATGATTGCCGTCGATACGTCGGCGCTGATTGCCATTTGCATGGACGAAGCCGAGCGCGACCAGTTCATCGATGCAATGAAGAGGGCGAAACGGATACTGCTTAGTTCCGCCACCTTGGTCGAAGCCCGCATGGTCGCCTTCAACAAAGGCAACGCGGGGCTCGTTGAACAGCTCGATCAACTTCTGGAGACGTTCGATTTCGAGGTCGTGCCTCCCGATGCCGAGCAAGCCGAGATCGCCCACGCCGCGTTCCTCGCGTACGGTAAGGGCCACGGCCACCCGGCGGGGCTGAACTTCGGCGACTTGTTCAGCTACGCCCTCGCCAAGACGCGCGGCGTGCCGTTGCTCTACAAGGGCGGCGATTTTGCGCGGACGGATATTGGGACGGCGGTCAGGTGAAGGGCAAGATCGCGAGCACCGGAACGAGATTGCTAAGAGCGACGAGCGAGAAGAAGCTATGATGCTCTGGGCCACTCCAACGATATGATCTGCAATGCAAAGAGGTCGTACTCATATAGATCGACATCATTGCCGTATTGAAATCCCTCGAGTTGAGGCCCTCCCCGCTCCGGACCCCAAAGGATAAAGCCCATCAGCACTTCCTTGCTGACGACCTGAACGCGGGCAAGGGGGCCATCAATCATCCAGGGCCACCCGAGTTGGTCGTTCGAAGTTCCTGCAATTTCAAAGCCGGTGTAAAATCCGGCCCCGGTGTTCTCACGGCTCATCACACGCGCGGCAGACAGAGTATCCTCTGATCCGGATGGTCCCTGCCTGCGCAAGGTGGCTTGGAGTACGGCTCGCTCAAGCTGGGTAAACTCACCGGAGCTTGCCGAAGCCACGTTCATCACACCACCGCCGGCGCGGCATCCAGCAGGATGGTCTTGGTCTCGACGTAGGGCCACAGGCCTTCCTCGCCGCCTTCGCGGCCGATGCCGCTTTGCTTGAAGCCGCCGAAGGGCATACCGAATTCCATGCGCATGCCGTTCTGGCCGACGACGCCGGTGCGGACCTTGCGGGCGATGTTGTAAGCCGCCTGGGCGTCGCCGGTCATCACCGCGCCGTTGAGGCCGTAATTGCTCTCGTTGGCGATGCGGATCGCGTCTTCCTCGTCCTCGGCGGGGATCAGACACAGGACCGGGCCGAAGATCTCCTCCTGGGCGATGCGGCTCTGGTTATCGACGTTGGCGAACAGCGTCGGCTCGATGAAATAGCCCTTGTTGAGATGCGCCGGGCGGCCGCCGCCGGTGACGAGGTCGGCGCCCGATTTCTTGCCTTCCTCGATATACATCTCGACCCGTTCGAGCTGGCGCTTCATGGCCAGCGGGCCGAGCTGGGTTTCGGGGTCGGCCGGATCGCCGATCTTCACGCCTTTCATCACCTTGGCGATCGCCTCGGCGAGCTCGTCGTGGCGGTCCTTGGTGACGATCGCCCGGCTGAGCATGGCGCAGACCTGGCCGGAGAGCACCGTGATCGTGTTGCCGAGGATCTGGGCCGCATCCTCGATCGGGAAATCGTCGCGCACGATCGCCGCCGACTTGCCGCCGAGTTCGAAGGTGGCGCGCGTCATCTTGGCGCCGCACACGCTGGCGATATGCCGGCCGGCCGCGGAGGACCCGGTGAAGCTGACCTTGTCGATGTCTTCCGAATGGATCAGGTGATCGGACGCCTCGCGATCGGCCGGCACGAGGTTGATGACGCCGGCCGGCACCCCGGCCTCTTCCGCCGCTTCGGCGATGATGTAGGCTTCGAGCGGGGTTTCCGGCGAAGGCTTCATGACGATCGTGTTGCCGCCGATCAGCGAGTAGGCGACCTTGTTCAGCATGATGCCGAACGGCGCATTCCACGGGGCGATGCCGACGACGACGCCGACCGGCTCGCGCACGATCACCGCCGTATCGACCATCTGGCCCTTCTTCTTTTCGGTCCACGGAAAACTTTCGCCGAGCGCGGCGATCCCGCGCAGGCCCATGACCGAGCCCATCTGCATGCCCTCGGAGCGGGTGACCAAGCCGCCGATCTGCGCGCACCAGGCCTTGGCGATCTCGGGCACGCGCCGTTCGAGAATGTCGGCCATCTTCATCAAGACCTTGCCGCGCTCCGCCGGAGGAGTAGTCGGCCAGGGGCCATGGTCGAACGCCTCGCGCGCGGCGGCGATGGCACGGTCCATGTCGGCGTCGCCGGCGGCGCCGACGCGGGCGACCACTTCCTCGCTGACGGGATTGACGACTTCGATGCTCTCGCCCGAGAGCGGAGCGACCCATTTACCGCCGATGAAGAGCTTGTCGGGATTGCGGATGAAAACGCCTTCGGGGGTCATGGTAAGTCTCCTCTCGCTCACACCGACAACACGCGGTGCAGCCGTTGGGTTCTAGTAACTACTCAAAATCGTCAGACTCTGCGAATCCAGCGGCTTGCCGGCTTTTTTGAGCGCGACTTCCTTGTCGTGCAGCGGCCCTTGCAGGCTGATGAGGTAAGCGTGGATCGCTTTCACGTCGGCCGGGCTCAGCCGATCCTCCCAGTGCGGCATTCCGCGCGGGGTCAGCAGGCCCTTGAGCACGATCCTGTCGAACAGATCGTGGATCGGCTGCGGCATCCGCCGGAGATCGGGTGCGCCCGAGCGCGGCTGGTTGGAGTGGCAGATGGAGCAGTTGCCGGTGAACAGCGCCCCGCCTTGCGCGATCATCGCCGGGGTCACGCCGGGAATCTGCGGCGGCGGCGCCGGAGCGGGCTCGAGAAGAGGCAGCCGCGGCGGCAGGGTAACCGGCCCGCCCCCCAGTTTGAACACCAGGATGCGGTTGGCATTGCCGCGCTGATAGGCGGCGGAGTAGCCGGGGGTGAAGCCCCACCCGCCGCCGCCCCAGCCGGTCTGCACCGCGACGTACTGCACGCCGTTCACCCGATAAGTCATCGGTGCGGCCATGATCGAGCTGCCCGTGTCCACGTGCCACAGCGCTTCGCCGGTGTCGGAACTGCGGGCGAACAACTGCCCGGTCACGGTGCCGTGGAATACCAGCCCCGAGGCGGTGGCGAGCGTGCCGAAACGGTCTTGCCAGCCGGCCGTGGGCACGGCCCACTTGGTCTTGCCGGTCAGCGGGTCGATGGCGCGCAGCTCGTTCGAGAACGGCTTGTCCTTGACCCACTGCCACTGCGCGGTCTTCTCCATCGCGTCCCGCACCGGCGGCGGCAGGCCGGGCGCGGCCGCCTGCAGGTCGGGCGTGAAGATGATCGCCGCACCGGCATTGAGGAACTTCGGCTGGCGCTTCTGCTCCGGCGGGCCCGCGAGGAACAGCAGGTTGCCCATGTCGAGCACTTCGGCGAAGTAGCTGTTCCGCTGCGGATCGTAGGCCGCCGGATACCAGTTGCGCGCGCCGGGGCTGCCGGGAAAGACGATCTTGGCGCCGCCATTGCTGTAATCCGAGCCTTCGGGCGTCAGGCGCGGCTTGCCGGTCTTGAGATCCCAGCCGTCGGCCCAGCTCGTCCGCACGATGGCGTTCGCCGCTAACGGCTTGCCGGTTTCGCGGTCGACCACGAAGAAGAAGCCGTTCTTCGGCGTGTGCAGGATGACCGGGCGCTTCTGGCCGCCGACGTCGAGGTCGGTCAGCACCATCGGCTGCACCGCTGTGAGGTCCCACTGGTCCTGCGGGGTTTCCTGGAAGTACCACTTCATCTTGCCCGTCTTGCGGTCGAGCGCGACGAGGCTGTCGAGATAGAGGTTGTCGCCTCCGCCCGGCGAGCGGATCGCCCGCGGATAGGGCCCGCCGTTGCCGACGCCGACGATCACCTGGTCGAACTGCGGATCGTAAACGATCGCGTCCCACGCGGTGCCGCCGCCGCCGATATTCCAGGCGGAGTTTGTGCTCCAGCTCTTGACCGCGGCTTCGAGCTCGGGGCTTTCCTGTGGCCCCTGCTTGGGATCGTGCGGCACCGTCCAGAAGCGCCAGACCTGCTTGCCGCTGCCGGCATCGTAAGCGGTGACGTAGCCGCGCGTATCCATCTCCGCGCCGGCGTTGCCGATGATGACGAGGTTGCCGGCGATCTCCGGCGCGCCGGTGCTGGTGTAGCCGCGGGTATGGTCGGCGATGGTGTCGGCCTTCCACGCGACCGCGCCGGTCTTGGCGTCGAGCGCGTAGAGCACGCCGTCGAGCGCGGCGACATAGACCTTGCCGTCATGCACCTGCACTCCGCGATTAGCCTGATCGCAGCAGGCGTAACGGTTGGTCTGGCCATCGACCTCGGGGGTGAAGGTCCACAGCGCCTTCCCGGTCGCCGCGTCGAGCGCATAGACCCGGCCGAGATTGCCGCTGGCGTACATCACGCCGTCGATCACCACCGGCGTCGCTTCCTGCACCCGGTCGGTGCCGAGGTCGTATTGCCAGGCGAGCCCGAGCTGGCCGACATTCTTCGCGCCGATGTCGGTGAGGCGTGAGAAGTGGCTGCCGGCCCAGTCGCCGCCGGGATTGTCCCAGTTGTCACCCGCGCCGTAAGTCCCCGTATCGACCTGCGGCTTGTCCGAGGTGACGGCGTTGCACGCGGCCAGTGCGAGCGCGAACGATGCAGCGATGGCACGCAACCAGTTCCCCTCCCGCTTGCGGGAGGGGTTAGGGGAGGGTGTGTGAAGGCGCGATGGACTGACCCTCCCCCGGCCCCTCCCGCAAGCGGGAGGGGAGAATTTGTCGCGCCACGATCCAGCCATCCTCATTCCGGCCAGGCCCCCTGGCACTGCTCGAGCACGGACCGCAGCGTGCGCGGCGGGCGGCCGGTTATGCGTTCGACATCGTTCGATTCGATGTCCATGAACCCCTCGCGGATCGACTGGCCGAAGGTGACCATGCCCTCGCTCGCCCATGGGATCGGCCCGTCGGGCAGCACGTCGGACGCCTTGCGCGGCACGCCGAGGGAATCGAAGTAGGCAAACATGCCTTCGTCATCGACGCGCTCGATTGCAATCGGCTTGCCGGCCATCCGCGACACCAGCGCCATCGCGTCGGGAAGGGTCCACAGCTCCGGCCCCGTCACATCGTAGGCCTTGTTGCCATGCCCTTCCTGGGTCAGCACGGCCACCGCCATGGCCACGCAGTCGTCGCGGCTGACGATGGGCACACGGCCGTCGCCTGCGTTCTCGGGCTTGTGGCCCGCCTGCAGCGCCGGGATGGCCATCGCGGTGCCCACGGCTTCGGCGTAGAGGCTGTCGCGCAAATGCGTCCAGGCGAGGCCGGACGCCTCGATCATCCGTTCGGTGGCGATATGATCGTAACCTTCGACCGAAGGATTGTTCGGCGTTCTCACCCCCAGCAGCGAGGTATAGACGACGTGCCTTACGCCCTTGGCGACGGCGGCCGCGACCGCGGCGGTGTGCTGCTCCACCCGCGACCCGACACGCACGGTCGAGATCAGCAGCATGCGTTCGCCGCCTTCCATCGCCGGAAGCAACGATGCCGGATCGTCGAAATCCGCGTGACGGACGTGCACGCCGGTCTCGGCGAACTCGGCGAGCTTCTCCGGCGTGCGGCTGAGAAACACCAGGTCCTCGGCCGGAACCCGCTCCAGCAACATTTTAGCAGCCGCGTTGCCGAACTGGCCGGACGCGCCGGTCACGATGATCTTGCCCAAGGGAATCCCTCTCCTTCTTGGCAAACGATCATAACGAGTGTTACGGTTGAGGCAACAACACGAGAGGGGATTTTGAGTGACCGCGCCTGACACGACTCCCAACACGACTCTGGCCATCGAAGACCGTATCGCCCTGCAGGACCTGATCGCCGCCTATTCGTGGGCACTCGACACCGGCGACGCCGACGCGCTGGTGGCATGCTTCACCGAAGACTGCGTGATGAGCGAGGAGGTGTTCGAGGACCCCGACGTATGGGAAGGCCACGACGGCATCCGCGGCCTGATGAAGCACTACGCCAACGCCCCCGGCTTCCCCGGACGGCAGCATCATGTAACGCAGGTCCAGTACCGCCCGCAGGCGGACGGCAGCGTGAAGATGCGCGGCTTCGCTTTCGTCACCGAATGCGAGGGCGAGCCGCCCTATCTGCTGCGCTTCACCGGCTATTACGACGATCACGCTGTGAAAAGCGCCGACGGCCAGTGGCGCTTCAAGCGCCGCACCGTGCGGCTGTGGGACGGCGAGGTGCTCAAGAACTTCCCCGGCCGCGGCCAGTGGGTTGCGAGGAAGCGGCCGGAGTCGCTGCGGATCAAGCGGTAGGACTCACCCTAACCCCTTCCGCTTGCGGAAGGGGGCTTGTCGCGCTGAATCTCCCCTCCCGCTTGCGGAAGGGGCCAGGGGTGGGCAAGATCGGCTCAAGAGGTTTGGGAGGCACAAAAAAATGATCCGGAAATCCGCTTTCGCATTAGGCGCGGCCATCACCGCATTCACCTTCGCCACGCCAGCATCCGCGAAGGACTGCGCCAGCCTCGCCAGCCTCAAGATCGACGGCAAGGTCACCTCCGCCACGCTCGTCCCCGCCGGCACCTTCGTGCAGCCCGCCGGGCCCGGCGCGCCTCCCGGCGTCGGCGGCGCTTCGTACAAGGACGTGCCGGCGTTCTGCCGCGTGCAGGCGACGCTGACGCCGACCAAGGACTCCGACATCAAGGTCGAAGTCTGGCTCCCGGCGAGCGGGTGGAACGGCAAGTTCGTCGCCGTCGGCAACGGCATCTGGGCCGGGCAGCTCAGTTATTCGGCGATGGCCGACCCGCTGAAGCGCGGCTTCGCCGTCGCGACCACCGACACCGGCCACAGCGGCAGCGGGATGGACGCCAGGTGGGCG
>Ga0164242_10003936_pt1 | contig 16778 bp, 19 predicted proteins | sample OricomgcompostMG_FD_108783 | JGI IMG/M metagenome (GOLD analysis project Ga0164242, IMG submission 108783) | Miracle-Growth compost microbial communities from Emeryville, California, USA - Original compost - Miracle growth compost (MG) ...
CTGGCCTTCTTTTATTTATTCAAGCTGAGTAGAAAATCTTTCAAGCATGTCAACGGAATAGCGCTGTTCGAAGCTCAGTTTCTCTTTCGAAATCGGGTGGACGAACGACAGGAAGCAAGAATGAAGAGCTGGGCGCGGAAACAGCGTCAAAACTTTGTCGCCGCCATATTTCGCGTCGCCGATCAAGGGATGTTGCATTGCGGCGGATTGCACTCGAATTTGATGAGAGCGACCGGTCTCTAGTTCAAAATGAACCAGCGTGAGCGCATCTTTCGTGGTCGGATGAATCAAGGATCGAAGCGCTTGCGCTTTTAAAATCGCCGTTTTCGAGCCGGGAGTTTTCGGAGGCACCGCCTTGACCTCATTCGTCTTTTCGTTTTTCAGCAGCCAGTGCTCCCAACGCGATTCCCCAGTGAGCGTTCCCCACACGATGGCGTGATAGGCGCGGATCAACTCGCCGTTTTGAAGCTGGGTGGTCAGTCGTTCGGCACTCTTTGAGCGTTTCGCTACGACCATCAAACCCGTGGTGTTGCGATCGAGTCGATGAACGAGCCCTACGTAATGACGCCCGAAGCGTTCGCGCAGGCAATCCACGAGATTTTCTTCGCCCGAATGATCGCCCTGGCTTAAGAGGCCCGCAGGCTTCGAAAGCACGATCAGATGCTGATCTTCGAATAAAACTTCTAGCGGATGGGAGTGAGCCATTCGGCGGGGTACTCGGGGAGTTCGCCATGAACGAGCTTCGCGTAATCCTGCTGGATGCTCATCGTGACGGGGCCCGGCTTTCCGGCTTGATCGCCGCGACCGATCTTGCGGTTGTCGACGCTCGAAATGGGCGTCACTTCGGCAGCCGTTCCGGTCAAAAACGCCTCGTCCGCAGTGTACAGCTCGTCGCGGGTAAAGCGAGTTTCAACGACCGTCAGGCCTTTTTTACGAAGCATTTGCATCGCCGTGTTGCGGGTGATGCCGTTCAGAATCGAGGTCAATTGCGTGGTTTTCACGACGCCGTCTTTCACCATGAACAGGTTTTCGCCGGTTCCTTCGGTCAGGTATCCTTCGGGATCGAGCATCAGCGCTTCGTCGTATCCTTGTTGAATCGCTTCGCGTTTTGCGATCACGCCGGTGATGTAACCCGCTGTGATTTTTCCCTTCGTCATCGCACTGTTGACGTGCGGACGCAGATAAGTCGAAATTTTCAGTTTCGCACCTTCGTTGATTCCTTTATCGCCCAGGTAGCTGCCCCATTCCCAAGCCATGATGGCCACTTCGACCACCGGGTTTGCGCCGGGAAAAACACCGAGCGGGCCGTCGCCGATGAAGGCGAGCGGGCGGATGTAGCATTCGTTAAACGAGTTGGCTTTGCAGACTTCAATGGCGGCTTGGACGAGTTGATCGGTGTTGAAGGCGAGTTCGAAGCCCATGATTTTCACGGAATCTTCGAGGCGGGTCATGTGTTCACGCAGGCGGAAGACGGCTCCGCCGCCTTTTTTTTGCGAATAAGCGCGAATCCCTTCGAAGGCACCGGTTCCGTAATGGAGGGCGTGAGTGAAGAGGCTGATTTTTGCTTCTTCAGCTGAGAGAATTTTTCCGTTGAGCCAAATTTTCGAACCACGTGCCATGTCTAATGCCCCCTATCAGAATTTTTTACCTGAATTGCAGCTTAAGATCCTCTAATCATTTCTGATGCAGTTTCATCAGTTTTTCTTTTATTCGAGGAAGGTCTTGATCTAACACAAAGGATTCATTCGGTTTTAAATTTTTAAACCAAGTGCGCTGTTGCTTGGCGAGTTGCCGATGGGCGAGTTCGATCTCGTCTCGAAGGCCGTCGATTCCCTGACGAAGGTTCCGTCCTGGGGGTTCGATCCCATCCAAGAAATCCAAAATTTGTTGATAGCCCACGGCATGCAGGGTTTTCGATTCGGGATACCGCTCGCGCAGACGCTTCGTCTCGTCCATCCATCCCTGTTCGAGCATGGTTCCGATGCGATCGCGAATCCGTCGCGACAGCTCGTCTTTGTCGCGATCGACCACCCAAAGTTCGAAGCGTGCGTCGGGGGTATCGGGCATTTCGGCTTCAAGCTCGGACGGCTTCTTGCCGCTCAGTTCGTAGATTTCAAGCGCACGCACGATCCGGTAACGGTCGTTCACTCCGATTTTTTGCGCATGAATGGCATCCACCTGCTGTAAGCGTTCGAATAAAACATCCGTCGGTTCGGCTTCGAGAGTGGCTCGGAATTCAGGCGAGGTCGAAGGTGCCTCCCACAATCCCATGCGCAGAGCTTTCAGATAAAAACCGCTGCCGCCGACGATGAGCGCTTGTTTTCCGCGCGAATGGATTTCGTCCAATACTTGTAAGCAGTCGCGGTAAAATCTCGCCGCATGGTAAGTCTCGTCGGGCGAGGCGACGTCGATGAGATGATGAGGAACTTGCGCGCGTTCTTCGTCAGTGGGCTTGGCCGAGCCGACGTCGAACTCGCGATAAAAACAAATGCTGTCGGCGTTGATGATTTCAAGATCGAGCGTTTCGGCGAGCTCGATCGCCAGGCGCGATTTGCCGACGGCAGTGGGCCCGGTTAAAATCACGGTTTTTTGTGCTGATTCGTGAGGTGAGGTCAGACCTTGCGATTGAACCATTCTTCGACTTTCAGCTTCGAAATCTTAATAAACGTCGGTCGTCCATGCGGACAATTGCCGGGGTGTTCGCACTTCATCAACTTGCGAGTCAGGTCGATTGCGCCGGTTTCGTGAATGTGGTCGCCCGCCTTAAAGGAAGATCGGCAGGCCTCCATCGCCACTTTTTCAAAGAGCGTTTCATCCCAGGTCAGGGTCTTTCCCGACGTAGGTGCATCCATCAATCGCTCAAGCAGGTTTTTCAAACGCGGCGTGAGCGCGTTTTTTCCCCACACAGCGGGGATACTTCGAAACAGTACCGATTCTTCGCTGAAAATTTCGGCGTCGAACCCGAGCTGCGGAAGGAGCGTGATCTTTTCTTTCAGGTCCAGAATCTTGTCAGACGAAAGCTTGATCACTTCTGGCACAAGCAGTTCTTGCTGTTCGATCACTTCGCGATTGAGCACGCTGTTTTTCAGCCGTTCGTATCGGACGCGTTCATGAGCGGCGTGCTGATCAATGAGGAGTAATTCATCTCCTTGCTCAAAGACAAAATAGGTCGAGAACAAAACGCCGCGAAATTGGCCGAACGGCGTGGCATCGAACGAAAAATCCTGCGGGTGCAGATCGGGCGCTCCATTCACGGCTTCCGCCGGAAAATGAAAGTCCGGTGAGGGTGTCAGATAGCCTTGACGATTTTGCGCGAAATGATTCGCCGAAAAATTCTGATGAGCAGATTCGGCGTTCGCCTTTTGAGACCAGAACGCGCCGAGATTCTCAGTCGGTGTCGACTCCACCAATAAGCGATCGATCGCGGCCGAACACAGAGCGAAGACCTTGCGTCCGTCTATAAAGCGAATTTCGGTCTTGGTGGGGTGAACGTTCACGTCGATTTCGTCGGCGGGAATGTCGAGCTTGACCACGATTGACGGAAAGTTTCCGGGCAGAAACGATTGCCGCAAGGGTTGCAAGATCGCCGATTGAAGCGTGCGATCGCGAAGGGCGCGGCCGTTGACGATCTGATACATCGAACGGGTGTGCGGGCTGCTCAAACCCTTCAGCCAAATCACTTCGATTGCCCAAGGGCCGTCTAGTTTAGTCTGAACCACTTCAAACGGATTACCGTCGCCGAGCATTCTCTCGGTTCTTCGGGCTAGGGTTTCAATCGGTAAATCGAGCAGTTTGCGATCGTCGCTGAAAAGCGCGAAGCGCACGTCAGGGTGGGTGAGGGCCAGGCGCTCTAAAATTTCGCGAACCGCACTAGCTTCCGCGCCCGATGATTTCAAAAATTTCAATCGCGCCGGAATCTGCGAAAAAAGCGAAGCCACGCGCACGCGGGTGCCGTGGGGTTTCCCTAAAAAATTGTAATTCGCCACGCGTTCGGCCCGCGCGCGCACTGGTGCCGTATGCGCGATTTGAATCTCGTGCGTTTGAGTGCCATCGATTTCGCGCGAGGTGATCGAAAGTTCGGCCACTGATGCGATCGACGGAAGCGCCTCCCCGCGAAAACCCAGGGTGTGCAAGCGTGAAAGGTCTTCGAAGGCTTGAATTTTGCTCGTGGCATGACGGCAAACGCAGAGTTCGAGGTCTTCTTGGGGCATTCCCCGCCCGTCGTCCAAGACTTCGATCAGATCGCATCCGCCTTTTTGTAAACGCACTTCGACTTGGGTGGCCCCTGCGTCGATTGAGTTTTCGACGAGTTCCTTCACCACGCTGGCCGGACGTTCAATCACCTCTCCGGCCGCGATCCGCTCCGCAATCAGCGGCGGTAGGATCGAGATGGGGGTGAGCCTCACCTTTTCGTTTCGCATACGCGTTAAGGTCTACCACACCAGGCCGCGATTTCAAACAGCCCGTGGTAGGCCGCGAGCGCCAAATAAGCGAGTCTAAACGCTTCAAAACCGTAAAAAGCGGCTAAGGCCACCATCGATAAGGCAAGGATGACCCCGATTTTCAAGGCATGCTTTCCGAGTGATCGCGCAAGGTTTCGGGCGGTGTATTCAAACCCGCCCGGTGTCTCGGCCGTCGAAGCGGCATCGGGGATGGCCTTCAACCAAATCAGATAGTGCAGCGATTGGGTGACGAGAAAAGCTTGAACCCCGAAGCGAACTAGCGGGGAATCATCGCCCAATAAAAGCCGCGCGATTTCAGAAGTCGAAGCCGAATTCAAAAGATCCAAATGCAGAAGCGGTAGCAACGCCAAGGTCAATAAGGCCAGTGCTGTCCAAGCGAGTGCCCGCAAGGCCGAGGCTCTCGTGCGAGGCGTCCGCGCACTTCGGTACCAAAATGCGAAGGCCATGAAATTATGACCGAAGAGCAAAATCGTCGCGACCGCGACCGGAAAAAAGGTGAACCCGACGATCGCAGCGGCGATGACGGTCAGAGAAAGGATTGAGAGAGTTCCCCGCCGTCGAATCCAGATCAGCGAAGCAACGAGAGCCAGCGCGAAGGTGAAAAAATGCGGATCGCTGAAGGCGCCCTCGTTTTGAAGTAAAGCCGAGGCGCAAGCCGTGAACGTAATTGCGTAAAAGAAAACGGCAGACTTCGGCCGGCGCTCGCGGGGAAGTGAGGCCTTCGAGTACAGAAAGCTCGCAAAGAGGTGGGGAACCCCCATAAGTAAGGGCGTACCGTAAAAAAGGATTTTCGGAAAAAAGAGAACAAGCCAGAAATTCAAAACGAGTGAAAGTGAGAAAAGTGCGAGGGTTCGCCTTTCGCGATCGCGATAAAGTGCACGGAGCCATTCGAAGCGCAGGGTTCGTGAAAGGATTCGAGAGCGAACCCAATCCAATTGTTCGAGCACTTGTTCGACGGCTGCGGAAAACACGAGGGTAAATCCTTATTTCTTTTTCTTCGCCTGAGGCGGCTTTGCTTTCGGATGAGCCGTCGCTTTTTGAATCACTCGTTCATTCAGCGGCATCGTGATGGTTCCATTGGCCTTCAGGTTCTTCTGCTGATCTTTCGGAATATCGCTTTTGTTGAGCTTGATCGTTCCGTCGGGGATCTTCAAGGTCACAGTTTTTTCGTCGAACGAATCGACCTTAGCCGTGATCGTGCGAATGCCGGTCGCGAACGCGGAGCTAGAGGTCAGGCACAAAAGAATCAAAAGGGAACGAAGCATCGGGAGTCCTCCTTAACGAGCAGGTTGAGCGTAGTAAGGCGTTCCGTCAGATGAATAAACGGTTTTAAGAATCTGAGCCGAACCGTGAGCGTTGATTTTACCGTCGGCGATGCAATTATCGATGGTCGGACACCCGACCGATCCGATCGAGTTGCAAAAGGCGAAACCGCCCCCGGTAATCACTTGCGAACCATTGTTCCCCGATCGGACGGTATTGTATTGACCGATGCAAAGGTTAGTCGTGCCACAACTTTTCGAGGCGGTAATGATATAGGGGCTTCCTTGCTGCCATTGAAAATATTCAGGAGAAGCTTGAATATTTTGAGAGTGATTGGGAACGATATCCGCCGATGCCAGCGAGGCGGAGAAGAAAACGGCGAGGCATCCCAAGATTAGCTTACGATTCATGAACGACTCCTTTATTCTCAGAGAAAGGAAGAGTGCTGCGGCGTCTTCCTCTTTTAAGAATATTCCGAACGAGGACTCACTCGATAGAGAAAAGATATTGACGGACGATCATGATCAATTGCTCGGCACCTGGGGTGCTCATTCAACATTTTTTAGGGTCTTCGCTTTGTGCTTCCGAACTGAATGAAGCGCTTGGGCCTCTGAATGCGACGGCAGCGGAATACTTGAAGGCCCTCGCCTTGACTCTCGTTTTAGAGTGGCCCGTGTATTTTCTGTTTCTGAAAAATCGCTGGAAAATCCCTCGTATCTCGTGGGTCGTGCTCGTCATCAATCTGCTCACACATCCGGCGGTTTGGTTTTTTTGGCCTTGGGTTTTGGAGAGCGGATTTTTGCACGGCCGTGTTTCGTTCGGTGGCTACGTCGCCATTGCGGAAATATTCGCGCCCACGATTGAAGCCTTGGCGCTTTGGAAGATGAAAGTCCCGCTTCAGCGCGCGATTTTGGCTGCGATTTGCGCGAATTTATTCAGTTGGGGAGTAGGCGCCTGGATCGGATAATGACTAAACGCTGACCCGATTACGTCCGCCCTGCTTGGATTCATAAAGCAGTTTGTCGGCGGCCTTGATCAGATCGGCAGCAGTGTCCATGTCGGCTTTCAACTCAGAGACGCCGATGCTCGACGTGACCGGAATGCGTTTGGCTTCATAGATGAAAGCATGGGTCTGGATTTTTCCGCGCATCATTTCGGCGGTTTTGGCAGCCTCTTGAACCGATTTTCCCGGCATGAGCAGACAGAACTCTTCGCCGCCGTAGCGCGCAAAAATGTCTTTATTGGTGATGATTCCCATCCCGCGGATGAGGTTCGTGAATTCCTTCAGCACGTAATCGCCGCCCTCGTGCCCGTAGGTGTCGTTCACCTTTTTGAAGTGATCGAGGTCGAAGAAAATCAAGGAAAGCGGAGTCGACAGCGCCTTCGCGCGCTTCACTTCGGCGTCGATGGCTTCGAGAAAATACCCTTTATTGAAACAACGGGTGAGTGGGTCGGTGTTGGCCGCCTGATTCAGGTTTCCGTAAAAGATGATCTCGATCTCGCCCGCAGGCAGGTATTTGACGATCGAGTTTCCGAGTTTGACCAAATCCTCTTTTGCGAGTTTGGCGACGTGGCCCGGTTCAAGTTTTTTTCCGTTGATGGCGGTGCCGTTGGCCGAGCCCAGGTCTTCGATCTTCACGACCGCACCCTCTTGAGTCACTTTGGCGTGTTTGCGCGAAATGGATTGATCGGCGATCGAAATATCGGCGGCCGGGTCACGGCCGATGATCATTTCGTCTTGAGTGATAAAATAACGGTGGCCCTGCGGCGTGCCTCGAATGAGGATCAAGCAGGCCGGCTGTTCCTTCGCCTTCTGAAGCTCGCGATTGATGGTCTCTTGATCGAGGCCTAAAATCGCGGTCTTATCGCCTGAATTGTTGGAATCGCTATCGTCGACCATAATACCTTCTATTGTAGGGGAAAGCGAAGCGGTTTAAAAGATCGAAATTTATTCTTCGCGGTGCAGTCTCAGGCGATGAACCGGGTCAGAATCGTCTTCTCCGGCCTGTTGAGCCTGTTGTTTTTTTTGCGTCAGAGTTTCACGGATGTAAATCTTGCCTTCCTCGACCCCCGGTTGATCGAATGGGTTGACGTTCATCACATCACCCATGTACGCCGTCAGCATCGAGAGCGTGAAGAAAACAGCACCGATCGACTCTTCGCTAATTGAATCCAGTTGGATTTGCAAATGCGGACGCTTTTGGTTCGTCATCACCTTTTGAATCGAACGAAACTCAGTGTCGAGAATTGAGCCCAGCTCTTGACCCGTCAAAAGATCGAAGCTTTTGACCTTAAAGCCCACGTCCGGAACTTTGACCTGGGTTTTGAAATCTTGAACGTTCACGAACCAAAGAATCTTGTCATTCGGACCGTCCCGAAGCAGTTGAAGCATCGAGTGTTGGTCGATCGCGCCTAGCGCCGGGATGGCGGTGAACCCTTTGCCGTCCTTGCCCAAACTTTCGGCCCACAATTGAACCCACCAATTGGCGAGTAGCCGAATCGGCGTCGAATACGGCATCATCATGTGGATGGGGTTCGTCTTCGCGAGCGATTGAAGGGAATGCGCCCACGTCAAAAAAAGATTTTTTTCTTGCGAGGCCTTCTCGCAGTAATCGCGTACTTTTCTGGCTCCGGTCAGAAACGCTTCCATCGAAAGGCCGGCCAGGGCCCCGGCGAACAAACCCACGGGGGTAAAAACGCTGAAGCGGCCGCCGACTGCGGGATGGATCGCCAAGGTCGCGATGCCTTCCTTACGGGCAAACTCCAGCAGCTCGCCTTTTTCAGGGTCCGTGATCGCCACGGTTTGAGCCGAAGCTTGTTGCGGACCGACCCCGCGTTTCAGCCAATCGTAGGCGAGCATGAAGATCGAAAGCGTTTCGTAGGTCGTTCCCGATTTCGTGACCACGCAAACCATCGTGTTGGCGGGCGAGAGGCGGGCGATCCGGTATTGCCAGTCGATCGGGTCGGGGTTTTCGAAAAAATGAAATTGGATTTTTCCATTCGCCAGATGTTTCAGCGAATCGATCAGGCACATCGGGCCCAATGAGCTTCCGCCGATGCCGATGAAGATGCAATCGCGGATCTGAGGCTGCGCCAGAAATTTTTGAGCGAGGTTTTGAGAAGTCTGCACCTGCGACAGATCGGGGTCGATCACGGCGTTGTAAAAACCCGAAACATTGTCGTGCAGCTTTCGCACGGTGGTCTGCCACGCTTCGAAGTAGCGCGAGCGATCGGCGGGCGACGGCTCGGGCGCATGAAGGTTCAAGCCATTCCAATCGAGTAAAACGGGGGAAGTTCCAAAACGAGCAGCAGTAATCGACATTGGGCTATCATAATGGGATCTGAATTCTTTTGATAGCTCGGCTGCGTTATGGCGATATTGCGCTTAATTCTTCAACGCCCGTGAAATCACGAGCCGCTGAATTTGGTTCGTGCCCTCGACGATCTGAAGCATCTTGGCTTCGCGCATGAAGCGTTCGACCGGGAATTCCTGCGTGTAACCCGAGCCGCCCAGAATCTGAACCGCGTCGGTCGTTACCCGCATTGCCATGTCGGTCGCAAACAGCTTCGCCTGCGCCGCTTGGATCGAGTAGGGCTCGCCCTGATCTTTCAGATAAGCCGCGCGCTGAACCATCATCTTGGCGGCATGGTATTGAGTGAGCATGTCGGCCAGCATGAAGCCCACGCCTTGAAAGCTCAAAATCGGCTTGCCGAACTGTTCGCGTAAGTTGGCATGGTGGGTGGCGACTTCGATCGCCGAACGTGCCAGGCCCAATGCGTTTGCGGCAATCGTGATGCGGCCCGAGTCGAGTGCCGAAAGAGCGATCTTCATTCCGTCGCCTTCTTGCGCGATCAAATTTTCAGCAGGCACCTTCACGCCATCGAATAGTACTTCCATCGTGTGGTCGATGTGGGCTGCCATTTTCTTTTCTTTTTTGCCCATCTTCAGGCCCGGCATTCCTTTTTCGACGATGAAGCTCGAAACGCCCTTGGCGCCGGGGCCACCCGTGCGAGCCATGACGATGATTACGTCGGCGGTGTCGGCTTGGGTGATCCAAAGTTTAGTGCCGTTTAAGATGTAATGATCGCCTTCTTTCTTGGCAACGGTACGAAGGCTTGCCGCGTCCGATCCGCTCGAAGGCTCCGAAAGTGCAAAGGCGCCGACCCAATCGCCGGTCGCGAGCTTCGGAATGTATTTCTTTTTCTGCGCTTCGTTTCCGTAAGTCTGAAGAATGATTTGAGGCAAGCCCGAAACGGCGACACTAATCGCATAGGCACAGCTGACGGCCGCGATCTCTTCGATGCAGGCAGTGTATTCCTGATAACCCAGGCCCGCGCCGTCGTATTCTTCCTTGACCGGAATGCCGGTCAGTCCGAGATCGCCCAGGCCTTTGATGATTTCGCGCCGGAAGGTCGCCGTCTCTTCGTCGTGCTCGACAAGCGGGGCGATTTTATCTTTGCAGAACTTACGGGCAAGATCGCGCAGGTGTTGTTGGGCTTCGGTTTCGAATACGGAATCATGAATCATGAATGAGGTCCTTTATCGGAATGGGGATAGACCGGAAACGCTTCACACAGCGCTTTCACTTCGTGCTTGATCGCAGTCAGAGTGGCTTCGTTGCCCTTGCTTTCGATCACGCGGTGAATCCAGTTCGCCACGGTTTTCATTTCTCCGGTGCCGAGGCCCCGAGTCGTCATCGCCGGGGTTCCGATGCGGATTCCGCTCGTGATGAACGGCGAGCGTTTTTCGTCGGGCACCGTGTTTTTGTTCACCGTGATTCCCGCAAGATCGAGCCACGCTTCGGCTTCCTTGCCGGTGACCGCTCCGTCGAAGCTTTTCGACAGATCGACGAGCATCAGGTGGTTATCGGTTCCGCCCGTGACGAGGTAGAATCCTTTTTCGATCAACGCCTGGGCCAGCGCCTTCGCGTTCTTCACGATGTTCTCTTGATAGGTTTTGAATTCGGGCTGAAGCGCCTCTTTGAACGACACCGCTTTGGCCGCGATGACGTGCATGAGCGGGCCGCCTTGAATACCCGGAAAAATTAGCGAATTAATGGCTTTCAAATTTTCATTCGAGCAAAGAATCATCCCGCCGCGAGGCCCGCGCAGAGTCTTGTGCGTGGTCGTCGTGGTGTAGGTCGCATGCGGAATCGGGCTTGGGTGCAGGCCTGCTGCGACCAGCCCCGCGATGTGGGCCATGTCGACGACGAGCTTCGCGCCCACTTCGCGGGCGATCTGGCCAAAGCCTTCAAAGCCGATGATTCTCGCATAAGCGCTTGCGCCTGCGACGATGACCTTCGGTTTTTCTTTCTTGGCGATGTCGCGGACAATGTTGAGGTCGAGCAGGTGCGTCTCGGGGTTTAATCCGTAATGAACCGCGCGGAAAAGTTTGCCGCTGAAGTTGACCGGGCTTCCATGAGTGAGGTGACCGCCGTGAGAAAGGTCCATACCTAAAATCGTATCGCCCGGATTCATGAGGACGTAGTACACGCCCATGTTGGCGCTTGAGCCCGAGTGCGGCTGCACGTTCGCCGCTTCGGCCTTAAACAAGGCACACGCGCGTTCGATCGCAAGCTTCTCGGCAACGTCGACGTTCACGCAGCCGCCGTAGTAGCGTTTGCCGGGGTACCCTTCGGCGTATTTGTTGGTGAAGACCGAGCCCTGAGCTTCGAGAACGGCCTTTGAGACGTAGTTTTCAGAGGCAATGAGTTCAAGCCCGTCTTCTTCGCGAACCGATTCGGCCTGAATCGCATTGAAAACGTCGGCGTCTTGTTCTTTGAGCGAGTTCCAGAAAAAATTTTTCGACATGACGAAGCTCCTTGCGCCGATCCGGCGCTTAACCCAGTTTTTGAACCCGGCGGACGTGGCGTTCGCCCGGATCGGGTTGGGTGTTCACGAACGTTTTTAAAATTTCAAACGCCTTTTCAGGCGAGGTGAGGCGAGCTCCCAGGCACAGCACGTTCGCATGATTGTGCTCGCGCGCAAGTTTGGCCGCTTCGATCGATTCGGCCGCGACCGCGCGGATGTGCGGGTGCCGGTTGGCGGCGATGCAGATTCCGATGCCGCTGCCGCAAATGAGGACGCCCATGCTCCCCGGTGCAAGAGTGACGAGCTGATTCGCCAGTCGATCGCCGTAATCCGGATAATCGACGCTTTCGGTGTTATGGGTACCGAGATCATCGAATTCGATGTGCAGTTCAGAGGCGCGTTTTTTCAGCGCTTCTTTGAGCGGAAAACCGGCATGATCGGCAGCGATGAGAAGTTTCATCTCAGGCTTCTTTCTCTTCGGGTTTTTTCAGCAGCAACGAGACGTTCGTTCCGCCGAAGCCGAAGCTGTTGCTGAGCGCGGCTTTGACTTCTTTCTTCACGGCATGATGAGGCGTGAAGTTCAATCCGGTCGCGGCACAGGCAGGGTCCAGGTTTTCAAGGTTGATCGTCGGAGGAATCACGCCGTCGTGAATCGCCATGGCCGAAAACGCCGCTTCGATCGCTCCTGCTCCGCCGAGCAGATGGCCTGTCATCGATTTCGTCGAGCTGATGTGCAGGTGATGCGCGTGCGCATGATCATCGTCGAGCAAGTGTCGGATCGCGATACATTCTTGTGCATCTCCGAGCGGCGTCGAGGTGCCGTGGGTATTCACATAATCAATCGCGTGTGCGGTGACTCCGGCATCTTTGAGTGCGAGCTTCATCGCGCGGTATCCGCCGTCGCCGTTTTCGAGCGGCTGGGTGATGTGGAAGGCGTCGGAACTGGCGCCGTAGCCTGCGACTTCAGCGTAAATACGGGCCCCGCGTTTTTTCGCGAATTCCAATTCTTCGAGAACGAGCACGGCTGAACCTTCACCGAGCACGAATCCGTCACGGCCCAGATCAAACGGCCGAGACGCTTTTTCAGGAGCATCGTTGCGGGTCGAAAGTGCGCGCATCGCTGCGAAGCCGCCGATCCCCAGTGCGCAGACTACCGATTCGGCGCCGCCCGCGAGCATGACGGTCGCGTCGCCTCGTTGAATCGTGCGAGTTGATTCGCCGACCGAGTGTGCGCTCGACGAACAGGCCGAGACCGAACAGAGATTGGTGTTCTGGGTGTTCAAAAGAATGCTGAGTTGTCCGGCCGCGAGATTCGGAATGACCTGCGGAATGAAAAAGGGCGAAATGCGTTTGAACCCTTTTTCGAGGAAGGTGCGATAGGTGTCTTCGATGCCGGGAAGGCCGCCCATGCCGACGCCGATATTGACGCCGATCTCGGTCGGTGAAATTTGGTCGCGAGCCGAGTCGAGCCCTGAATCGTGATACGCTTCGACACCCGCGACGAGCGCGAGCTGAATGAAGCGATCCATGCGCTTGACGTCTTTCGGGTGGATCGCATGGGTGATCGGGTCGCTGTTTTTTCCGTGCGGGTAGAGCGGCTCGGGCAATGCGGCGGTCGGGTCAAACTGTTTCACTTCGCCTGCGAACCGAACGGAGCATTCGGCGGCGTCGAAAAGGGTGATGGGGCCGATGCCCGATTGGCCTTCGAGAGCAGCTTTCCAGGTGGCGTCCCGAGTGGTTCCGAGAGGGCTGACGATTCCGATTCCGGTGATCACGACTCGCTTTTTCTGCATGGCTCGATTTAATCCCGAAGGAGCCTGTTTGAAAAGAAAAAAGCCCTGCGGGGAGATCCTCGCAAGGCTTTTTGATTGCTTGAAACTTTTCTAATGCCGCTTAGTGATTCGCGTTGGACTTCGCGTTGATGTAGTTGATGACATCGCCAACGGTTTTCATTTTTTCGGCTTCTTCATCGGGAATGTCCATGTCGAATTCTTCTTCCATGGTCATGACGAGTTCCACGATGTCGAGGCTGTCCGCACCCAAATCTTCGATAAACGAAGCTGCCGGTTTCACTTTGTCTGCTTCTACCGCCAGTTGATCGCAAATGATGGTACGTACTCTTTCTTCTGTGTTCGTTGACATTCCTGTCTCCTGTTTCTGATGTTTTTAGATTCGATTTTTTTAATGCGGAACCGACTAAATGTAAAGCCCGCCGTTCACCCCAATGACTTGGCCTGTAATATACTTCGAAGCAGGCGAGGCAAGGAACCCCACAAGCGCAGCAATATCATCGGGTTGGCCAAGGCAACCCAGCGGAATGTTTTGGGTAATGGCATTTTTCTGGGTTTCGTTCAGGGCATCGGTCATGTCGGTTTGGATATATCCCGGAGTGATGGCATTGACTCGAATTTGACGCGATGCAATTTCTTTTGCGAGGCTCTTGGTGAGTCCGATCATCCCGGCCTTGGCCGAGGCATAGGCGACCTGGCCCGCGTTCCCCATCTCGCCGACGACCGACGAAATCTGAATGATTGAACCCTTGCGGTTTTTCATCATCAGCTTCGCGGCTTCGCGCGAACAGAGGACGGCGCTGACCAGATTTGTTTGAAGCGTTTTTTCGAGCGATTCTTTTTTGAGGCGCAAAATCAGGCTGTCTTCTGAAATTCCGGCGTTATTGACGAGCACTTCCAACGGGCCGTGAGTCTGAAGCAGCCCCGCGATGTGCGAGAACGCGGTGACGACCTCTTCTTCATGACCGACGTCGAAGCGCAACGCTTCGGCCGAGCCGCCTGCGTCGGTAATCCGTTTTACCACCTCGGCCGCCTTCGCTTCGTTCGAAACGTAATTGACGACGACGTGATAACCGTCTTTACCGAGTTTTTCGGCGATGGATGCGCCGATTCCGCGCGAAGCTCCGGTGACTAGTGCGATGGATTTCGTGCTCATTTCTTCCAAGCCTCCTCGGCCGCTTTCAGCGTTTCGATATCGTAAATCGGGTAAGTTTCGAAGGTCACGCCTTCGACGTTTTTTGTGATCCGTTTTGCCAGCCCCTGAAGGACTTTTCCCGGTCCGAATTCGAATGCTTTCGTATAACCTTGCTGAATGAGAGTTTCCACGCTTTGTTTCCAAAGCACCGAATGATCGACCTGCTCGGCGAGCAAGTCGAAGACGACCGACTTTTCTTGCGTGATCCGAGCCGTGCGGTTCGGAATGTAAGGCATCGTCAGACTCGATAAATCGCCCGAGGATTCTTTGAAAATCGCTTCCATGGTCGAGCGGGCAGGCTTCATGAGTGAAGAATGGAAAGGAGCGCTGACGTTTAAGCGCTTGGCCATGACTCCGCGAATTTTCTTTTCGGCGATCAAATTTTCAAGCGCTTCCACCGCATCGATCGAGCCCGAGACCACGACCTGCCCGGGAGCATTGAAGTTCGCGGGTTCGACCGTACAATCGACGTTCCATGATTTTTCGGATGAGGGACGTGCTTTTTTCGCGATCAAAGTGGCTTCTTGGCACCACTCTTCGATCTGCGCGTCTTCGGCTCCGAGGACGGCACTCATTGCACCTTCGCCGACCGGAACCGCTTTTTGCATCGAGCGTCCGCGCTCGCGCACCCAGCGCACGGCTTGCGCGAAGGGCAGCGCTTCGGCTGCGACCAAGGCCGAGTATTCGCCCAGCGAATGACCGAGGTTGACGGCGGTCGAAAGGTCGAATTCATGTTCGGCGACTCGAAAGCATCCGGTCGAAACAGCCAGAATCGCAGGTTGCGCGTTTTCCGTCAGGGTGAGGTCGCTTTCAGGCCCTTCCAGAATCAGTTTTTTCAAATTGAGATTGAGCGAGTCCGAGGCCTCCTCGATGACTTGCCGAAAGACGGTGAACTCGTCGTAGAAGGCCGAGCCCATTCCGATTTGTTGAGAGCCTTGTCCCGGAAAAAACCCGGCGAAAGGATTCGGATGTTGGTTTTGCATAACCGGACTTTACCCCGCCCAAACCGAAGACGCAAATACCGCGAGCCCGGCACTTACATTTTATTGAGTATTTTCTTCGGCGCTTCGATGTTTCGATCGTCGAACACGAAACCGACGCCGATCGGCGCGCGAATCAGATCGCGCAAGATCGGAAGTTTTTTACGAAGGTTGGTCAGATGCGTGTCGAGCGTGTTTTTCGTCACGAGCGAAGTGCTCCACACGGCGACCTGAAGTTCTTCGCGCGAGATGCAGCTTCCGCGATGCTCGAAAAGATATTTCAAAATACTGAACTCGGTTTTGGTCAGGCGCGCATGCTGATCGAAAATGCTCACCTCCATCGTCGACGAATCGAATCGCATGAAGCCCAAGGTCTGAGTCGCCTGCACATGATTGAGTGCGGACGCGATCTGATCCTTCAGACGGGCAAGATCGATCGGTTTTTCGAGAAAGCCATTGAGCCCGAGATTCACCGATTTGATCGCCAATTCTTTCGTGGCAAAGCCCGTAATCATGATGATCGGAATAGTGGGAAACTCGGCTCGGACCTGGCGAACGACTTCTTGGCCGTCCATCAAGCCCAGTTGATGATCGACCAGCAAAAGATGCGGATTCAACTGCCTCATGAGTTCCAGGGTGTGGGTGGCTTGATCGCAAACCGAAACGGCGTAATCATCCTCCAGAACATCCTGAAGAGAATCAAGAACATGGGTGTCGTCATCCACGATCAGAAGCTTCGGTACGGCAGTCACGGGGCCCTCACTTCGAATGCGCTCACTTTCCATGTATTAAGGCTTTATCAAAGACCGAGGCCAGCGCCACTCAATTTTCGGTCAATTTCTTAAAATTATTTCAAAATGTGGAGCGGAGCACAAGATTTTTTAAAAATCGATGAGAATGGTTGAATAGAATAAACGAAATAAATAAAAATGCCCCGGGAGTTGAAGCCCGAGGCATTTCAGGAAGTCTAAATTCCGATTGACGGAAAGCTTAAGCGGAAGCGGTCGTCGATTTTGCTTTCTTCGCACGCGGTTCGTACAAGCCTTCTTTGATCGCTTTGATCGAAACCGTGTGAGAACGCACCGGAGTGTGGGTGAAGCTACAAGTGGTTTCTGAAATCGGGTCCATCTTATAGGCTGCAGAATAACGGCGCTGATCGCGACGGCTACGAGAAACTTTTTTCTTAGGAACTGCCATGGTCCATGAATCCTTTCTTACAAATGACTAGAAGAAGCAAATTCGACTAAAAACGTACAGTTGTCAAGAAAAAGGAATC
>Ga0164242_10003937_pt1 | contig 16773 bp, 8 predicted proteins | sample OricomgcompostMG_FD_108783 | JGI IMG/M metagenome (GOLD analysis project Ga0164242, IMG submission 108783) | Miracle-Growth compost microbial communities from Emeryville, California, USA - Original compost - Miracle growth compost (MG) ...
AGATTATGAACTCATCTTTACCATCAGACAGGAAGACCATGATAAAATTGTCCTCAACGAAGAAATAAGCGTCATTGGTTATATGACTGATGTAGAAGAAGGGTGTAAATTCCTGACCAAAGGGGGTAACACCTTTGATATTACGGCCCAAGGATGGAAAGCCTTTTAAAACCTCGCTTCAGGATCCAAGTATTTTCTATTACTATAAGCTGATTTTCAATAACAAAATAGCCGGCAGGAGTCTTTGCCGGCTATTTTAATTTAATAACATTCCACAACATTAGACAAAGATTTGTCGATGTCACTTCTTAAGGGAGTGTATTACAACACTTAGCCTCACAGAAGTCTATACCTTTAAATTTATCAAGGCTTTCCCCCCATATTTTCTTGCACTGCCTTAGCCACATATTCGTAGGCAAGTTTTCTGACATAAACCTCTGTCCACAAACCGATAGGTTCGCCTGCTCTCCAGCTAGAATTAGCCGGGCTATCCATTGGACTCCAAATAGTTATACCATATCTTTGACTTGCAGGAATGTATTTAAAATATTGGTCGATTACAAATTTATACAATTCAGCCTGCTTAAGATACTCTTGAGCCGTCGCATTATCGGTCTGTGTATTCCCTCCTAGACCTATATCCAATTCTGATATTTTAATCAATTTACCGGTAGCTGCTAACAATTGGAACATATTTACAATTTTAGCACTATCTGCATTTATATCAATGTGCATCTGCGTACCAATACCATCTACCTTTTGTCCTTTACTCTCAATATAGTTTACATATTCAATCAACCCTTTGCATTTATCTATATTGCTTTCTAGCCCATAATCATTAATAAACAGTTTATCTGTTGCATTCCCATATTGTCTGGCAAGTTTAAACGCCAAAACAGCGTAATCTTTTCCGATATAATCCTGCCAGTAAAACTGATCATCACTAACTGTTTTACCAATTCCAGTCTTTAATTCATAAGGACTGCCATCATCCATAGGTTCATTAACCACATCCCAGGCATGAACATAATCCTTACAATTTGTTACCATAGTACTTATCCAGCTTTCCAATGCTCCTGAAATAATCGTTTTTTTCTCCTCAGCTGTCTTTTCAATAGTTTGAGTTCCTAAATCTGGATTCTCCCTTTGCAAGGCAATATTATCAATATACAATGTACCTCCATAATTGCCATAATTAAATAAAAACCTTGTTCTGTCTGCCGCCGTAACGGTTGCCTCCAGCTCAACTTTAGTCCAGTCTTTGGTTACATTAAAGGAGGGAAAGTTATCACTTCCATAGCTTGTCGTTTCCTGAAAGGAGGCACTGATTGCTCCTGCAACACTTCCCTTTATATAAAAACTTAGCTTATAGACAGACCCTTCCTGAAATGGGGATGTAAAATCATAGGCCGTCTGCGCCTCCCAGGAGTTAACTATTGAAGGATTCGTCATTTTTAGGGCGTTACTGCTATTATATCCATCTATTGTTAATTCCCTGACAGAATTATTTCCCCATCCTGACCAACCATTAATATTACCCGCTTCAAAATCACTATTGGCAAACAAGTTTGATTCAAGCCCTGAGCTCGCATCTTTGTCCTGTACAGACAAACTATTTACATCAATATAATAGGTAACACCAGGCATATAACCCAAATCAAAATTCATGGCAAAAGAACTGGCAGTAGTTTTAAAGTCACTTACCGTAAATTTAACTTGCTGCCAGCTTGTCTTGGTCTCAAAATACTCCGATGCGTTTCCTGTATTCATCCAGTCAGTCCACGGATACTGATTATTCAAATCAGCACTAAAGGACACTCTACCCTTACCTGCCTTATCAGATTTAATAAAAAAACTCACGACATACTGCTTTCCTGCGGTTATATTTATTAAAGGTGTCTTAATACTCATATCCCAGGCGTTAGCAGAATTAGAATTTGTAACCAATTTAATGGCACTTCCGGTATTTTGCCCTGCAGCAGATTCAATTGAAGAGGCAGATGCTCCATTTACTACCCAGTCTCCAAACTGACCATCTTTAAGACTCGTTAAATCGAATAGATTATTATCAGACTCTACAACCTCCGGCGCAATCAAACCATTCAAATAGGTAGCATTTTGATTGGAATGCCAGCAAAGCGTATGACCATACAGTGAAATCCCCGCCTCTTTGGCTGTTTGGATAAGGGTATTTACGTTATCCAAATTCAGGGATCCATCTGCCTGAACCACCGCCCCGTGTTTCATTGCATACCCCAAAACTATTTGTTGAAAATTCCGGTTAACCATACGGTACAGCACTCCTTTTTTGATATAATCACCTAAGGAGACTGCAGCGCCCAAATGAAAATCCGCAAATTTGACAGTATCAATGTATGATTTTAAAGCAGGATATCCATCGATATCTTCCTGTGCTGCCACTTCCTCAGGTTTGGACACGTTAAAATCCAACGCTTTATATTTATAACAGCTACTAAAAAAAACTGTAAGCAGTAGTACTGTAAGCAGCGCTCTTCTAATATTAAATATTTTCATACCTAATTGTTTATTGAATGTTAGTTTGGCCTTAAAAAGTTTCCAGAGTTACCCCTCTGTTTCTCATGACTAGTGTATCCTTAGAAGAAACATGCTCATCTACCATATTTACTTCATACGCTAAGTATAAGGCATCTCTATCCTTATTGCCCCAGCTATTTTTTTCTCCCTTTTTTACAAATTTCCCACTGCCTGAGGCTGTTATGCCTTCCGTAGCAGAACTAATAGTACAGGTATTATCATCATCAAAATGAAGCAATAGATTACAATTAACATTATAACCATTTTTATCTTTAAATATCAATGGGAAAATAGTTTCCGTCAGAGATTTAGTTGTTAATTGCTGTACGTCATCATATTCTACATATTGCTGGTGCCTTACATTTGTATTATCTAGTGCAGTATTGCCATTATTCCCCTTAATTACGTCTATCCCTCTACGTAAATAGTATCCATGCCACTGATTAATATACTTAATTGCATAAAGTATATAATCCTTATCTATCAGAATTGAATCAGCGTTGGTTACGGATTTCATTTTTAAAGGAATGACATATTTATTCTTTATAGCATCCGGATCATTGAAAAATGCGTCCGTTAAATGGACTTCCAACCCTCCAGAAATACTATCTTTAGGGATTTCAATTGTATTTGAAGCCAGCGAATAATAATCCGTTGGCATCGCAGTTACTTCACTACCGTCGCTAAAGCTAACGCCCTGCACCAAATCGTTATCAACTGCATAGGTTATATTTACGATCTTATTATTATGATAAACCCCTCCTAAGGTTGCATAAATCTTACATTTGTGCGCATTATCCAAATCCGTATTTACGATATCTTCACCCAGCGTGATTGTTCGAACGGGGTGTTGATAAGAAAAATAGACTGTCTGATAAGGGTAATCCTCAAAAATAATGTCTTTATTATGACATGCACCTAACAGCATAGCAGCCATCATTAAATATAATATTCTGATTTTCATTTTTATCGCTTTTGAAAAATTCTTTAATTTTTTAATTTCACCACCCTTTATTCTGAACCAGATTTGTAAATTTCAATACTTCACTATAGGGAATAGGTCCATAGTTCATATAATCTTTATAAACTCTATTTTCAACATTAATCGCTGTGTACTTTTTATCCGAAATACGTATACCCTTGGCCGTTTCATTTAAAGCGGCATTCCATCTTCTCAAATCCCAGAACCTAAAACCTTCAAAACAGAGTTCCAATCTTCTTTCATTTCTAATTAGATCCCTCATTTTGTCCTTGTCTGCACTACTAGATTCTAGATATGGGTCGCCATTATTTGTGCCTACGCCCGCCCTGTTACGAAGTGCTTTAATAATATCGTAGGCAGAATATGTATGTCCCCCAGTCCCCTCAGGACCCCACGCTTCATTGGCCGCCTCTGCATAAATCAAATAAATTTCAGTATATCGAATAAGTGGTTTATAATGGCGTTGTGTAGTCGTAGATGTACTACTCAGATTCACATCCTGCCTTAATAGTTTTTTCAAATAATAACCAGTTCTTGTGGAAGTCTCTGTTTTATTAAGGCCATCATTTGTAGTTCCATCTGCTTCAGTATTGATAGCAGAACTATTAACCCCCGCTTTAGTTCCATCTACCAAAATAAAATCTGTAAGTCTTGAATCTCTATTGGCATATGGATTCTGATCGTCATAACCACTTCCCGATTGATTTATAGGATAGCCATTGGCCATAGGAAAGGCGTCAACTAGATTTTGCGTAGGATTTATCCTGCCTTTTCCATTAAGAGTTGGAGGAAAATTATCAGATTCCAGATTATTACTTTCGCTATAGTTAGTTCTCCATAAAATTTCATCTGGGTTTTGACCGTCCGCAAGACCTGCTATTTCAGATGTGTTGGTATACCAGGTTAGACCATTTGAGGCAATACCACTTACCCCACCTTTAAGATCAATTATTCTTGCCGCCGCATCTGCTGCCTTAGCCCAGGTCGCACCACTTCCCTGGCTAAAAGCCGGGCTTGCTGCCAACAGAGCCAGTTTGGCCTCAAGAGCCATGGCCACCCTGCCTGAAAAGAGGCCACTCATGCTTTTACCCATTGCCCTGTTAAATTGCTCCTTAGTAATAGAACCGTATTTAGCAGGCACCTGTGCATTATCGGTTAGGTCTAAGTAATCTATCGGTAAATAAGATTCTGCTAAATTTAAATCCGCATAAATCTGGGTCATGCAATCCTGAAAAGAGGCCCTTGGTAAATTAAAATCATCCCCTACTACCTGAGAATTTAACACCAAAGGCACTCCTAATAGTTCCCCATCGGCTCCAAAACCCGCATGCGCCTGAAGTAAATAAAAATAAAATAAAGCCCGAAGTCCATAAGCTTCCCCTTTAACCCTCATATTAAACAAACGGGATACGGTTGAATCTTCTGCCCAAGTGACCTTATCGATTTGTTCAAGCGTCAAATTCATATATTGAATAGCAGCATAACAATTGCTCCATTGCTCTACAGGATTATTATTCGCTGCCCACTGCCCAGTCGCCATTTTTAAAAGACTACTTGTCTTATCATTGGTAACAGCATCATCAGTTGCTACATCATTAAAAGACCAAGAATTGACCGGTATTCTATTATAGCCATTAAGGATAAGTCCATAAGGGAACTTTGCATCACTTGGATTATAAGAATCTTCCAATTGTCGGTTATTCTCAATTTGTGGTGTAATTAAGTCCTTACAACCGACCCCCACAAATGCCAAAAAAAGCAGATATAGAATAATTTTATTTTTCATCTTAACTAATTTTCCCTTTTTAAAAATTGGCTTTTACCCCTATATTATAAAACCTGGTTTGCGGCGCACTTCCTATATTGAGTTGCATAATATCTTTGTGTTTAGAAATGGTCAAAAGATTTGCACCGCTAACATATACCCCTAATGTATTGATAAACCCTTTCGATTTTAACAGGCCGGTCATATCATAACTTAGTTGTACTTTGGACAGATCAAATCGATTGGCTTTATACATCCAGAAATCTGATGTCCTGAAATTATTATCACTGGAATTAGTGGTCAGTCGGGGATAAGTAGCTGTTGCCTTAGTCTCTTCCGTCCATCTGTTGCGGACGACTTCGGAATACTTTCCATCTCCATACACCCAATAATAACTATTGTTTTTAACTCCATATGCACCATAACTTCCAGTTCCGTACATGAAAAGTGTAAGTTTTTTGTATTTAACGGTAAGATTCATACCGATCGTAAAGGGAGCGCCGAACCATCCTCCCTTGCCTAAAAACACCTCGTCCTGGCTATTAATTACTCCATCTCCATTCTGATCCTTGTATTTGATGTCACCCGGATGCACTTCTCCAAAAGATTGGGTGGGTGAATTATCAATATCCTCCTGGCTTTCAAAAAATCCCAGGTTTTGAAGCCCCCATATACCGTCAAGACTTTTCCCTTGCCTGTATTGATAAGCATCTTCATAGACCTCAGCGCGTCTGGTAGCTTTTGTTGTATAATATGTTCCATTTAACCCAAAGTCAACATCTAATTTACCAATTAACTTATGCCAGTCCAGCCCAAAATCAACCCCTGTTCTCTGATCTCTATCATAATTGATATAGGGAATAAAAGAAGAAACCGGCCAATAAGAAGTAAAATATGAAGGGAATAAAGAGGATGCCTGAATAATATTACCATCTATCGTATTACGGAAAAAATGACTGCTAAGCTGTAAAGAACTATTGAAGAATAACCCCTCAAAACCTATATTAATCTCCTTGCGCCTTGGGAAAGACATATTAGGGTTATTTCCCCTTCTGGATTCAGTTGCCTGGAACCCAGTTCCATCTTTCCAACCATACCAAGAGCCTGCTACCGTATAGTAACCCTGATACATATAATAATCACTAATATCAATATCCGTATTCAAAATGCCCGCTGAGGCTGTTATTTTCAAATCGTTAACCACCCCGGTTTTATTATGCATAAATGGCTCTTTGCTGATTCTCCATGCAATAGATAAGGTCGGTGATAAAGCCTCTCTGTGATTTTCAGGCAATTTCGCTGAATGAATATATGCTCCTTTAAAATCGATATAATATTTATGATCATAGTTATATCCGGCATGAAGGCCCAGATTTGCATTACTAACCCTGTGATAAACTTCCGATTCAGACTGCTGATACCCATTTGCTATGAGTTCACTGGAAACATTGTTTTTTGTTCCAAAAGTCTGGTCATAGCTAAATAATCCGTAAAAAGCAATTGTTTGCCTATACCAACTATTGCTAACATTTTGTGTCCCTGAAGTCGCATCATTTCCATACTTATTCAGACTACTGATAAGATCCTGACCAGCATAATTATTCCAAATAGGTTCATATGTTGCATAATCATAGTTATAAGATAAGGAATATGCAGTCGCATAATCGACCGCAAAATTCGATTTAAATTTAAGTCCAGGCAAAATATCCTTTAAATCCGCATCAATGCCGGAACTAAACTGAAACTGTCTTGAAATATATTTATTATATCCGCCTGCATAAATGGTAGCCATTGTATTGGTTTGATCCAACTGAGTTCCACCCAACAGGTATTTCCCATCTATTACATGGTCGCTGTTTTGCACCAATAATAATGAAGCTTCATCATTTGACTCAATCATATCAATTGGCACCAGAGGAGTAAATCGATTCGGGCGAACTGTTGCTGCTGCTGACCAGTAATCAGCATTTACTCCTCTGCCATCATAAAACGTAGCAGTCGCATCAATTCTCCCATTAATAAACCGATTAATTTTTATATCAACATTCCCTCTGAGATTAAACCTGCTATTTCTATTCTCCTTTGCCATTCCAAAATCCAATAAGGAGCCTTCTGTATAAAATCCCATATTGGTATAATATCTCGCCCGGTCGTTACCTCCGGATATTTCAGCAGTAGCATCATATCTATTGTAAGCTCTTTTTAAATAAGAATCAGAATAATAATCGACATTCGGATAACGGTACTCATTCTCATTTGATGCGTAATGATAAATAGTAGCCTCATCATATAAAGCAGGCAAACTATCATTACTCCTCGCTTCATTATATAAGCTCATATATTCTGCAGATCCAAGATATTTCGGATAACTTACAGGAACATAAGTACCCATATCTGCTCTAACAATTAATTTCTTATTAAATGCCTGGCCGCGTTTAGTGGTTATATTAATCACTCCTTTCGCTCCTTTGCTCCCATACAATGCTACAGCCTCCACTCCTTTTAGAACAGCAATCTGATCAATTTCAGTAGGCAGGACATTATTAGCATCCCTTGGAACACCATCTACCAACAATAAGTAAGATCCCATACCCCAAATACTATTACCATTATAACCAGGAACATAAGCGACTAAACCATCCAAGCTGTAAGTTGTATAATTCTTAGCCATAATTTCCTGTTGATTAACAACTGTTACATCCCCAAATAAATCTTCCTTTCTACTTGTACTAAAAGGAGCTTGTACATCAATGGTATCTAAACTGGTCGGATTTAACTTAATAATATTTAATTGTTTCGATGCTGGCAGATACAAAGAAGTAAATCCTGGGGCGGATACAAATATGTTTTCGCCAGGTTCAGCCATTAAACTAAAAGCGCCATTACTGTCCGTTAAAGTATGGACATCTGCCCTTTCCTGGCTTTGAATCAATGCATTAGCAATAGGATTTTGGTTTTGATCATAAACTTTTGCACTGATTTTAATCTCCAGTACACTTTGGGCCTTCACCCCGACTGCGCCGAAAGCACATGCCATGTATATTATGAGAATTATTAATAATTTCATTGAATGTCTGTTTATATTACAATTCATAAATAGATTAGATTTTCTACACCATTACCAACCAGGATTTTGGTAAAATCCCGGGTAAAGTGTCACATCGCTTGTCTTAAGAGGTAGCCAATAATGTTTCTCTGTAAATTTTCTTTCAAGAATCGTCTCTTCCCGAAGGTTTTTCACCTCATTATCCTCAGGATTTGTAGTGCTGAAGGTTCCTGCCCTGTCAAAATAAACAGTCTTCTTCAATGTATAGGGCTTTTTAATGAGAAGTAACCAGCGGCGTAAATCGTTAAATCTATGACCTTCAAATGATAATTCAACAGCTCTTTCCCTACGAAGTTCAGGCATAAAAGCATCCACTGATCCTGTATATTCAGCGGCAACATGTCCTACTCCCGCTCTGTCTCTTATCACATTGACAGCATCAACTGCCGTTTTGCCATAAGAAGATACAGAAGCAGTTGGAGAGCCATATCCTTCAGCCACAGACTCTGCATACATTAAATAAATATCTGCCAGCCGCATATAAGGGATATGAATATTGAGACTATGAGAATACCCATAGCCATCATCATATTTATTACAAGTAATTGGAATGAATTTTCTTAATAAATACCCAGTTCTGCTACCAGTACTTGGATCTCTATAGCTGCCACGGCCGTTAATTGTTCCATCACCGAATAAATTCGCATACCTGTTTGCCTCATCTGTTGTTGAACCTTGAACAAACTTGACACCGTCATAAACTATATCATTATAGAATCTCGGATCTCTTCCTTTCCAAGGGTATTCAGGGTCATAACCCGACTTTGGATCAGATTTCGTAATATCAGATATTGGCAACCCATTAGCCATTCCATAATAGTCTACATAATTGGCAGTCGGTGCGAATACAATATCACCTTCGCCTATAATTAACGGAGTATATTGTTTACTAGTTCCCCAATTCGATGAATTAGCATTATAATAAGGCGATCTGAAAATTGCCTCAGTTCCACCAGGCATTAACCAATTTTGACCAGTCGTATAGAAATTATTGAAATATTTATCAAATGGCAATAATTTATATGGGGCCTCCCCACTTTCGCATAGTTTCAATAATTCTGCAAAAGCATCCGCTGCTTTTTTACAATAATCCTTATTATAAGCTGTAGATCCGGTAGAAACGGAGTTCATTAAGGGACTTCCTGCCCATAGATAATCTTTTCCCAAATATCCCAAGGCCATTATCTTATTAATTCGAAGTTCATTTTTCCCAAGCGTATTTTTACCCGCAGTAGTGTTATCCCAATTCGTAGGCAATAAATCTGCCGCCTCTTTAAAATCCAAGGCCGCTTTATCCGCGCACTCCGAATAACTTAACCGAGGTAATGTTAACTTCTGATCACTTGGCAAAAGCGTATCAATATATGGAAGCCCCCCAAAATATTGCATCAACTCAAAATGAAACCACCCTCTAAAAAACAGCAATTGACCTTTAATTAAATTTTTTTCTTCGGTTGTGGCATCAATTAACTTATCCATATTCGCTAATCCTAAATTAGCCTTATTTATGCCATACCAACAAAGCGGATATAAGGACTTATGAAACCTATCATTGTCTGTAGATGTGGATGCCCGATCCATCCATCCCCCTTGCCAACCATCGAATTCTGATTGCCAGCCCCAAAAATTCCCTAAATCAATTTTATTTACAAAATGAAAATCATGTGATGTTGACATTATCTCATCCTCCCCCCAATTCCATGAATTGGTCCAATAAGCATTGGAAAAATCCGGTATGCAATGATACAACTCCTCGGTAAACCCCTGAAAGTTGGTAAAGTTTTTATAAGCATCATCCGCATTCAAAGTTGAATCTGGACTTTTATCTAGGTATTTTTCACATGAACTAATGGCAGTAAATACTGCAAGAAAGCCTATTAGTATATATATTTTAGAATATCTTTTCATGATAACTTATTAAAAGGTGATATTAAATCCAAGGTTGTATCTCTTTAGCGTAGGGTAAGCACCCTGACTTGCCCAGCCACTTCCGGCATAGTTAGATTCGCGATCATCAGGCATTTTGGTCCACAAGAAAAGATTGTCTCCATTTAAATAAACCCTAATATTTTCCAGGCCAGCCTTTTTAATAAACCGCCAATTCTTACCGAATGTATAGGCTATTTCCGCATTTTTTAACCTTAAATAGGATCCGTCATACATATACTGATCAGCTCTGTAGTAATCAGGTGGAGTGGACAACCATCTAGGCAATGGAACCGTTCCGGAAGAAGCACTTTTGCTCCAATAATCACCCTCATCATAAGCAATATCCACTTGACCGGAAAAAGTACTAAATACAACTTGCCTTGTTACATTGGTTACTCCATAAAACTGGACAAATGCACTAAACCCTTTCCAGTCAAATCCGATAGTTGTATTATAAGTGTTTTGTGGCCAGCCAGTATAACCATAAGGTATATTATCATCCTGATCAATAACGCCATCTCCATTATAATCAATGATATTATAATTACCGGGAAGTTTGTTATTATCATTGGTATTATACTGTGTGCTACCGTAAAGTTCGTCCCAGGTATTATAATAGCCAGAACTAACATAAGAATATGCCTGTCCTACAGACTTACCAGCCTTTTTCTGATACTCGGGCAACAGTTCTGCATCATCTTCATCAATTACTTTATTTTGAGTATGTGTCATATTAAAGTCCACATATACCCGTAAAGCATCGCTCAGATTTTTATTTAAATGCAATTCAAACTCATAGCCTTTAGCATTCACCTTCCCAAGATTAGCTGCTGGTGCAGAAAATCCAAAATAGGAAGGAACCGATCTATTAGTACCAGCTATGAATATTTTAGAACGTTTATCTTCAAAATAATCAAATTTTCCTTTCAGCAGACCACGAAATAACTCAAAATCAACGCCTATATTACTCTTAAAAGATTCTTCCCATTGGATTTTTTCATTACCCAGAGAGGTTAAAGTATACCATGTATAACTACTTTGTTCAGCATCTACTCCCGATGTACCTAATAAGGCATTTCCGGAATGAGCCCATTGATTCAGGTATAACCACCTAAGGTTATTAATATTGTCGTTACCTGTTTGTCCTACAGAAGCCCTAACTTTTAGGACATCTACAAAATTCACAGATTTCATAAAGTTCTCTCTACTTACTACCCAGTTTACCCCACCTGAAGAAAAATAAGCAAACCTATTGCCTTTTGCAAACTGCTCTGAGCCATTATACGCTCCATTATACTCGACAGTATATTTATTTTTGTAACTATAGGTCGTTCTAAACACCCAATCTTCTCTAGAATGCGGGACTTCACTACCTGTGGCATATTGATTTCTATTCATCAGTCCCATTGCCGTTATATAATGATTTCCAGCGATAGTTTTCGCATAGTTTAATTGTAATTGATAAAATATGCGTCTGTAATTTGAGCCAACATTTCCAGCGCTGGTAGACCAGTTTATCCCTTCCTGAAAGTCAAAATTTGTAACACCATCATAAGCCTGTTTATAAGTTACCGCTCCAGTTTCTGGATCCACATATTTCATCTGAACACCATTATACAAATCATTGACACCACGATTATTTTCAACAAAAGTGTTATCGAGCGATACCGTTCCAGATAATTTTAATCCTTTAACAAGCATACCCAGATCCTGATCTAAGATAAAGTCTGTGGTCATTCTGGCAGTTGTTACCTGTTGAATACCGCCAACTGAAAGGTTTAATGCAGAATTTGCCAAATTACTATTAACCAGACTATATCCCCACGAGCCATCAGGATAAATCGGCAAAAATGCATCCGGTGGTGTAGAATAAGCAGACAGCCAAAGCGTTAACCCAGTTACATAATCACTTTGAGAAAAATTCCATGGAGTTTTTTGTACACCGTAGGAACCACTTAAATTGGTTTTAAAAACAGTGGATGGAGTTAATTGAAAATCAAGGTTACTTCTTACATTAATCCTATTGAACCCAAAACCCGGTTTATACCCTCTGCCGTTATCATATACTTTGAAGATGTCTCCTTCATGGAGATAATCTACATTGGCAAAATATTTTACAAATTTCGTCCCACCACTTATATCAACACTGGCATTATGACTCATAGTGTAATCCTTAAAAAGAACTTTATTCCAATCCACATTAGGATATCTTTCCCTCTCTTCTTCATTAGAAGGGTTTTTGTATTTTTCTAGAATTTCTTCCGGCAAATATTGATTCCAGCTGTCTGGATCTACATTCAATTCATTTTCAATCACCTGATTTCTTAAAGCAAGCGTATTGTATGAATCGTATTTTTGCGGCAATTTGGAGGGCTGCTTTATAATCGTATTTACTCTTGCACTGATAGAGGCTCTACCTAATTGACCTCTTTTAGTGGTTATTAAAATTACTCCATTGGCACCTCTTGATCCAAATACAGCAGTTGCAGAAGCGTCTTTTAAAACACTTACTGTTGCTACGGAATTAATATCTACACTGTTCATTGGACGTTCAACCCCATCAACCAGAATCAGAGGAGATGTGTTATTCCAGGAATTTGTTCCGCGAATAACTATCTGTGGGTCTTCTTCTCCAGGTAACCCCGTACTCGATGTTGTAATCAAACCTGGCACATTACCTGTCAGTGCAGCCCCAATACTTGAAACACCCCCTGCCCTTTCTAAAACTTCACCCGTCGTTTGGGAGATAGCTGCAACCACACTTTCCTTTTTTTGAGATCCATATCCAATAACAACCATTTGTTCTAAATCAGACACCTGTTGTTTTAATGTGACATTTATGATCTCTTCATCACCAAAATTGATTTCAGTAGTTTCATATCCAATAAAGGCAAAAACAATCACCGCTTTCTGCTCAGGGAAGCTCAATGAATAATGACCATTTTGATCCGTTGTCGTCCCAATTTTTGTTCCTTTTAAATATACACTCACTCCTGGTAATGGATTGCCAAGGGAATCTGCAACTTTTCCGCTTACTTTTACCTGTTGAGCTACCTTTATTTCAGTTGGAGGTACTTCATCCATCTTTTTTCTTTTAATACCAATTGTATTTTCCGATATATAAAAGGAAATAGGTAGATTCTTAAAACAGTTGGTCAGTACATCATTAATATTAGCATTTTCTGCGTGTACAGTTACCTTTGGCAAACCGTTTAAAACTTCTTTTTCATAAAAGAAATGATATCCCGTTTGCATCTTAATTACCTTGAAGACATCTTCAAGTGGAATATTCCTGGCATCTAAATTTATCTTTTGGCTTAAAGCGGCACCATGCGCACCAATGCAGGCAACTAGTATCAAAATAGTAATTAACTTCATAACCAGCAACGATTTATAAAGCTCCCTGCCCGTTTTGGGCATGAGCTTCCTAAAAGCATTAAAATCCATATCTTTGTAAAAGTTTGGGTTAAATGTTATGTATTACAGCCAACCTTCCAGATTGGTTAACTCAGATTTTTATGGCCGGAGGTGTTGCGAGCACTTCCGGTTTTTCTGATTCGTGCAATTACTCTATATTTTTTATTTCATATTCAATATCAGTTTAAAATTTTAGGGAAGTATCGTTAATTGTTTACCTTGTATCTTGTAATCAACATTCTCAAATTCCAATAGTTTAAGGAATTCGGATAGATTCAATTTCCGGGATATACTACCTGTAAACTTTCTATTGGGAATCTTTCCGCTATATGTCACATCAATATCATACCATCTGGAGACTTTCTTCATAACTTCCTCCAACATTTCGTTATCGAATATCATCTCACCATTCACCCAACCGGTAACATTTTCTGTATTCACTTTACTAATTTTAATTATGTGGGAATTATCTGTTTCCGCCTGTTCTCCTGGTATTAGGACATGACTACCGCTGCCAGCAGAAACTTTTACACTTCCATTCAGCAATGTAGTTTTAATAGAAGCCTCATCATCATAAGCATTAATATTAAATTCAGTCCCAATATCTTCAATCATTGTATTTCCTACCTGTACCTTAAATGGCTGCGATCCATTATGAACTACTTCAAAATACGCTTCTCCTTTGATGCTTACGATTCTGTCCTTTCCATTAAAAGCTAATGGGTAATGAATCGAGCTCGCTGCATTTAACCAAACTTTGGTTCCATCTGGCAGTGTCAAGCTCCATTGCTGCCCGCGCGATGTTGTAATATCATTGTAAAGGGTTTCCTTGGCCTGTCCTACATAAACGAGTCCATTTTTATCCTTAAGAATTTTAACGCCATTTTGTTCCGTTACCACACCATTTTGAAGACTATCCAAAAGTATTACCTGCCCGTTGGATAAATGCAGAATTGCACCATTGTGACCCGCTGCAATATTCTGTCCTGGAAGACCCTGCATTTCTTCTTTTGCAACTTGCTGTTTATTAGCACTTTTTTGAAATTGCAATCGATAAACCATAATTGAAAAACAAAATAATATTAGAATGGCTGCAGCCCATCCCCATCTATTCCACGAAAATCCCTTTTCAGCTGCATTTTGTTTTTTATCATTTTCTACATTTTCCTGGACGGTAAAGTTTAAATGATTTTGCCCTTTAAGAGCTCTTGCCTGCTTTATTAATTTCAGCAGCATTTGTTTCTTCCAGGTTTGAAAATCTTCATCTCTTAAACCCGAATCATCTTTGCCTCTAAGGTTCATTTCCTCATACCAAAGGCTAAGTTTTTGGTCCTCTTCCTCACTGGTTAACCCTTTAAAATACCTTTCAATAATGTCTTCTATTTCTTCTTGTTCCATATTAATATAAGGCCATTTAATAAAAGAGTCCATGAACAAGCATGAACCCTAAAAAAATTAAAAAAAATTGAGAAAAAAGTTATAAAATCAGAAAAGGCTTCTGATTATCATGATAGTAATCAAAAGCAACTTAACATGATGAGCATGATCCAAGGCAGTTCTGAGTAACTTTAAAGTTTTGGTTATATGGTATTCGATTGCCTTGGTTTTCATATTCATTTTACTGGAAATGTCTGCAACACTCATTTCCTCATTTCGACTATAATTGTAAATAAGTCTGGATTTTTCAGGAAGAGACTCTACCACCTCCTTTAAATATTCCTCCATAAACTTGATTTCAATCCGCTGTTGCTCCTCCTCCGTTAATAATTTGCATTCATAATTTGCAAGAAGATCTTTACGGCGTTTCTTTTTCAGAACCATTTTATATATTCCAAACTTAATTGAAGTGAATAAATAGGCTGGCAAGGACCTTACCTGAAACTTCTCAGGATTACTCCACAATTTCAAAAAAACGTCATTTACAATCTCTTCAACCGCTTGCTTATCATTTGTAAACCGGTATCCTATCTCAATTAGCTGTTGCCAGTAACGTTGATAAATTTCCGTTAATGCCTCTTCCTGCCCTTCCATGAGTAATTCAAGGAGATGCTCGTCCGAATAAGTCTCAAATACAGACATTATGGTTAATTTAAATTACTAATTTATTATTACACACCGGCTTACAATCAAAATCCTATTCATAAAATAAATAATAAGAATAGATCTCTATTTGTATTTTGTACAATTATTCTATTTCAAAATAAGTTAATAAAAATCAAATATGCAAATATAATTAAGATTTAGTTTTGTTTTGCTATGAAAATTTTAAAAATAAATTATAAAGGAGTATCCTGATTTAACGGAGGCAAAAATCAATTTTTTGTATGATTATCGTATTAAAATTTACCTGATTAATAGTACAGTTATACAGCCAAAAATTATTTTTAAAAATCAGTTGACAATGCAATGACAAATGGCAATTTTATCGGCATTTAAACCCCAAATTATCTATACTCATTTGACCTGGGAATTCTTATTCCAGAAAGCAGTTTCAGCATTTAAGTGACGTCGTACCTTTTTGTTCAACCAAAAATAAATCGCCCGGAACGCTTTCGAAGAGTTGCTGTATCGGAAATAGTTAGCCCAGCCTTTAAGTATGGAGTTGATTATATCCCGTATTTTGGTTAATGGTTGAGATACATAGTGTTTGAAAACGTCCGCAAAACGGGAAATGGGAAGAAAGGTAAGTAGGAGTCGGAGGGGATTATAGTAGCGAAGAATCCCTATTAGCAATCATTCTTTCAACAAAATGAGAGGCAAGACGAAAATGGTAAAAACGTCAATTAAATTGCAGGAACTGAGTAGAAAGATATACATCAAGGCGAAGGCTGAGCCCAGCCATCGCTTCTGGGAATCTATGTTCATGAATGCAAACTGGAGACACTAGAAGAAGCTTAAGCTAGCTGAAAAAGGCGCTTTGACCGTAAAACCGGTATACCCTAAGAAGTACCGGACGTACATATTCTCCTAAATGAAGGCAATTGTTTCCCGGTCGGAAAGATGGCAAAGATGCTTGAC
>Ga0164242_10003938_pt1 | contig 16771 bp, 15 predicted proteins | sample OricomgcompostMG_FD_108783 | JGI IMG/M metagenome (GOLD analysis project Ga0164242, IMG submission 108783) | Miracle-Growth compost microbial communities from Emeryville, California, USA - Original compost - Miracle growth compost (MG) ...
CCGCTCCACCCCTCGAGCTGCTGCGCACGCGTGCGGTTCGGCGGCGCCGGATTCGCTACTCGATCGGCGCAGGACTGACGGCGGCAGCGGCGGCGATCGTCGCACTGGCGGTAGTGCCCGGTGATGCCTCGAAGCAGCAGGTCACCGTCGACAGGGCGCCCTCAGCCGACTCGCTGGCGGCCTTCGCGGCAACCCAGCACGGCAAGCACGTCGCGGGCCCGATCGAAAGCGCCTCGGGGTTCTACGGTGCGTTCGCGGTGAAGAAGGGTGTCGAGGTGGTCCGCTACGTCGACGGTGCGTGGCAGGCCGACGGCGCGGTGATCACCGACTACGGTCCGGGCCGATGGGTCGTGAGCCTTTCGGGAGCCGGCTCGGTGGTTCCAGGCGTTCCGTCGTTCGCCATGCGGTATCGAGGTGGCGACGTCAGCTACTTCGGCGGGGTCGTCGCACTGGTGGACGGGGTGTGGCGAGCGGCAGGGTTCGCGACGTGCAGCAATCGCGAGCTGAGCTGCTGGAATCCCGGGACAGAGCAGCCGTATGGACATGTGGTGAACGGACGGTTCGTCTCCATTCACAACGACTGCACCCCGTACTGCGCCGCTGGGACCGACTATCGGGTGACCTGGAAGTGGTACCGCGCGGCGGGCCGTTTCACGGCGTTCTCAGAACACGCCATTCGGGAGTAACTAGGTTGGCGGGGTGAGCATCCCCGCGTTGTCGCGCATGGCGGCCGACCGGGCCGCCGCACGACGTGATGACGAGACGTGGCTTGCCCAAGCGTGGCAAACCGGCCGGCTACTGGTCCTCGACCCGGACGGCCGAGCGATGGTCGCCGAGGACGCCGGTCCCGAGCTGCGGTTCGTCGAGGCGCCGACATGGGACGGCGAAGGGGAACGGATCCTGCTCGGCGTCGACGCCGACGGCGTCGCCTACTGGGGTTCGACCGGCACGCCGCGCAACGTGCTGGGCGCCCGGCTGCTCGGCCTGCGAGAAGTCGGCGCGGCGCTGTCGGATCTCGAAGCCGGGCTGCTGGTCACTCTCGTCGCGCTTGGGAACTGGCACGCGACGCATCAGCACTGCCCGCGTTGCGGAGCGCTCACCCGGGTCACCCAAGCGGGTTGGTCGCGAGTGTGCGACATGGACGGCTCGCAGCACTTCCCGCGCACCGACCCGGCCATCATCGTCCTGTTGCATGACGGCGGCGATCGGGCGCTGCTGGGTCGCCAGCCGTCGTGGCCGCGGGGGCGTTACTCGACGATCGCCGGGTTCGTCGAAGCCGGCGAGTCCGCGGAGCAGGCCGTCCATCGCGAGGTGCGCGAGGAGACCGGCGTACTCGTCGATGACGTGACCTACCAGGCGAGCCAGCCGTGGCCGTTCCCACAGTCGTTGATGCTGGGCTACGAGGCGAGAGTCGTGTCCGGCGATCTGGGCGACCGTGACCACGAGCTCGAGGACGTGCGTTGGTTCACCCGCGACGAGCTGGTGCGCGAGAACGCGGTCCTGCCGCCGTCCACCTCGATCGCTCACTGGCTGATCACGGGCTGGCTCACTCGCTAGGCAGCGCTACGGGCGGCCGACCTTGCGAAGGTCGCGGACCAGCGCGCGGAGCCGCTCGGTCGTGGCGTTGACCGGATCGGTCAGCCGCAGGCAGAGCAGCTCACGGCCGGATGCGTGGATCATTCTCGCGGTGTAGTCGGGATCGGTGAGTGCGAGATCCGAGCGGCGCAGCTCCTGCGCCAGGTACTGAACGACCTGCTCCTGCGAGTGGGCGATGCGCCGGTGCAGCTCGGGCGGGGCCCCTTCGGGTGGCAGCAGGAACAGGCGCCACGTCGCCGGATGGCTGTCAACGGCCCGCAGCGCGCCGTCGAAGGCTCGTACGAAGGGGTCGGCGTCCGCGCCGGGATCAGGCTCGGAGATCGCGGCGACGAACTGCGCCCCGGCGCGTTCGGCCTCGCGGTCGATCAACGCGACGAACAGGCCGCCGAGATCACCGAACTGCTGGTAGAGGACCGGGCGGGTGATGCCGGCTGCGTCGGCGATCCGGCTCGGGGTGGCGGCATGGAACCCTTCGGCATCGACGATGCCGTGGGTGATGTCCAGGATCTGCTCGCGTCGATCCTCGGCCCTCATCCGACGGCGAGCGGTCGCGTTGGCGGCCATGTTGACAGCGTAACTTACAACCTGTCAGTATCAACTGACAGCATGAAAGTTGCAGCGGGGGACGAGAGCCGAGGTGCACCTGACGTGACGGTCCACTACCCGGAACTGGCCCAGCGGGTCCGCAGTCAGGCGGAGCTGCAGCCCGGCCTGTACGGCGGCATCGACTTCACCCGCCCGCCGTACCGTCACACCGAAGACCCCGACGTGACGTCGACCCTGCCGTCATGGGCTGACGATCGTGGCCGGATCCTCGGCAACGACCGCATCGTCGAGCTGATCGCGACGGCCACGATGCTCGGCGACGTGGTGGCCGACCCGTACGCGTCGTTGGCCGAGGAGTACGGCGTACGGTCCTTGACCGCGATGCTGCAGCAGGCCTGCCGGGATGGCGTCGACGCGGTGCCCGACGCCCCGGCGGAACTGCGCGCGTTCATCGCAGCGATGGAGGCGACGCCGGACTGGGTCGACTGGGAGCTCATCGAGGAGGGCGCTCGGCAGGCGCGAATTCCCGCGGCATTCATCGCGCCGTTCGTGATCCGCGGTGTGTTCCTCGGAACGTTCATCAACACCTATGCCGCCCTGCCAATGGCGCTGACCGGAGCGCTGTCCGGCGCCCGTGCTGCGCATCGGGTCAACGAGACGTCGAGCTTCTTCGCCGTGACCACCATGCCTGGCGCACTGCGGCGCAACGGTCCCGGATTCGCGGCCGCCGCGATGGTCCGGCTGATGCACTCGATGGTGCGCTTCAACGCGATGAAGCGCTCGAGCATGTGGGACGCCGACGTCTACGGCATGCCGGTGCCGCAGGTCGACCAGATGCCTGCGGGTCTGATCAACGTCTACATGATGGCCACCGAGGTGCTCAAGCGCGGCGACACCCGGTTCAGCGACGCCGAGCGCGCCGTGGTCGAGTTCAGCCGGTACCGGTGCTTCCTGCTCGGCCTGCCCGACGAGCTGCTGCCTCAGGAACCCGGCGAGGTCATCGAGACCTTCCACGCTCGAGGCGCGATGCTGCGCGACGGGTTCGACGACGCCACATGCGGCGAGCTCGTTCGGTCGACGATGGCGGCGTACGTCCGGCCAGGGCATTCGGTCGTCGACCGCACTCTGGAGTCGGTCGAGAAGAGCTGGAGTCGGGTGGGGTTCCTGCGCGCCTTCTGCAACAACAGTCGCGACGCGGCCGCGCGCATGGGCGTTCAGGTCAAGCTTCGTGACACCGCGGTCGTCGGGCTGACGGCGCCGTTCATCATCGGCCGCAACGCCGCGGTCACGGCAGCGAGCAAGGTGCCGGCACTTCGCGGGATCTGCGACAAGTACGCGATCCGGGTGCTCAAGATGCGGCTCAAGGCGTACGGAACGCCTGAGTTCACCACCGACCACACCAAGTACCCCACGAAGGCCGCCGTGACGACCAGCGAGCCTCCCCTCACTGCATTGCACGGCTAGCAGCCTCCGCGGTCAGGTGTTGACTCGGCCTCACCTGCTTCGCCCCCGAAGTAGCACATGATGTACGTCGCGCGAGCCACTTCTGGGCTCATTGTCCGATTCGAGGCGGGCAACATGTGCTACTTCGGGGGCTGCCCGAAGGTCTTGATGAGGTGCTTGTAGACGGCGAAGGACGGCTTTCGGCTGTTGTCGTCTCGAAGCAACCCGTCCTGGTCGAACAGGCCGTTGCCGCGTGAGTTGTTGTCCCGCAGGTTGAACCACCGGTAGTCCGTCACGTGGTAGGTCCCGCCGTACTTCTGGGCGGCCTCGATCATCTGGCGCAGCGCAGCCGGCTGCGCAGTGTTGCCGCTGCCGTTCGATGCAAAGCCGTTCTCGGTGATCCAGATCGGCGTCTTCGGCGAGATCTTCGCGAGCGGCAGGTAGCAGACCCGCATCGTCGCGATCGCCGATGCCATCTCATCGCCCGCGGTGTCGATCGGCGGGATCAGTGTCGGCGGGTACACCGTGCCGGGGTAGACGTCGAGGCCGACGAAGCCGAGTGCGCGACGGAACCGCGGACCGCCGTTGGTGTTGAGGAAGTCGAACAGCCTCGAGTCCGCCGTCGGGTCGAGCCGGTAGGCGAAGGTGAATCCGACCGGCACCCGCTTCGCCCAGCCGTGCTTGCGTAGCTCGTCGTACGCCGCCTCAACACCGTGGACGAGCGCACCCTTGCCGGCCGTGTAGGACCCGTCGGAGGTGTTGGGCGAGATCGCGAGATTGACCTCGTTGGTGATGGTCAGGCTGACCAGCGACTTGTTCTTGCCGAGCACGTCCACGACGTGGCGGACCCAGCGCGCCCAGCCGTCGAGATTGCCGTTGTTGGCTTTGGTCGGGTGGTAGCGGACCTGGACCTCGACGTCGTACCCGCGACGCCCGTACGACGCGGCCTCCTTCGCGAAGGACTGCAGCAGCTTCTCGCCGCCGGACCAGAACAGGCGGTTCAGCCGGATGACAAGGGGCCGGTGCGTCGGCTTGAGGGCGTGTAGCGCCCGGCGCTCGGCCTTGGGGTTGACGGCGACCGGACCCTTCAGCGACGGCAGCGGGTTGCCGGCGAGGCCGGGATCGATCCCGAACCGGAGGTGCGGTGCGGCGGTCGGGTGCGCGGCCGGTGTCGCAGGTGGACACAGCGACGTGGCGGTGTCCGGGCGCGATGCCACCCGGCCGGCCGCCGCGGCGAGCGAGCCCGGCAACGCCAGCCCAGCGAGCAGCGTCGCCAGGAGCAGTGCAGCGCTCTTCGAACCTGCTCGCCGCATGATCAAGAAGGTTCGGCTCGGCATGCCGCGCCACCTGCCGGGAATCTCCGTTGCACGAAGGTTGTTTGCTTAACACATGTTCGCCGATCGAATCTCGCAGAAGATCGCGGTGAGCGTCGTCTACGTCTCGGCAATGTTCATGGCGATCATGGACATCACCATCGTCAACGTCACACTGCCGAAGCTGGCGTCGGACTTCGGGGTCGCGCCGGATCACATCGGCGGGGTGGTCGTCGGATTCCTGGTGAGTCTCGCGATCTTCATCCCGGCGTCTGGCTGGCTGGGAGACCGCTTCGGAATGAAGCGGATGCTGCTCATCGCGATCGTCATCTTCACGGGCGCGTCGGCATTGTGCGGACTCGCCCAGTCGCTGCCGCAGCTCGTGGTCTTCCGGATCCTGCAAGGCGTCGGTGGCGGCATGCTGACGCCGATCGGCATGGCGTTGCTCTACCGCACCTTCCCACCGGCGGAGCGGGTGCGCGCGTCGCGGATCCTGATCATCCCGACCGCGTTCGCGCCGGCTCTGGGCCCCGTACTCGGCGGGCTGCTCGTCACCGACGTGTCCTGGCGGTGGGTGTTCTTCGTCAACCTGCCGATCGGTGTCGCCGCGCTCGTCTTCGGCTTCCTCTTCCTCGAAGAGCACAAGGTGCTGGACCCCGGCCGGTTCGACGTCGGCGGGTTCCTGCTCGCCGGATGCGGCCTTCCGGCGCTGATGTACGCGCTGTCCGAGGGGCCGAGCCGCGGCTGGATCTCACCGCTCATTCTCGGCACCGGTCTCGCGGGTCTCGCGCTGCTCGTCGTACTGGTCCGTTACGAGCTGCGGGTGGAGTCGCCGATGATCGACCTGCGACTGGTCGGCAACCGGCTGTTCCGCTCGTCGACGGTCGTCATCTTCATCGGCATGGCCGCGTTTCTCGGCACGCTGTACCTGGTCGCGTTGTTCTTCCAGGCGGGGCTGGGGATGACAGCCCTCAACGCAGGGCTGAGCACGTTCCCGGAGGCGGTCGGCGTGATGATCGGCGCGCAGGTCTCGACCCGGCTCTACCCGTACGTCGGGCCGCGGCGGCTCATGGCGGCCGGGCTCACGGTCGTCGCGGCGCTCGCGCTGCTGATGACGCTGGTCGGCTTCTCGACCAGCCCGTGGGTGCCGCGGGCGCTGATGTTCTGCCTCGGCCTTTCGATCGCGCATGTCTTCGCGCCGGTGCAGGCGGCTGCCTTCGCGACGATCAGCCATGCCTCGATGGGTCGGGCATCGACGCTGTTCAACACCTCGCGCCAGGTCGGCAGCGCCCTCGGGGTGGCGGTTCTCACGACGGTCATCAGCGCCGTGGGCGTCCTGCATCGCGTCCACGGGCAGCCGGAGCCCAACCTCGCGGCCTTCCACTGGGCCTTCGTCGGCGCCGCCGGGCTGGCGCTGATCGCCGCCCGCTTCGCGTTGACCGTGATCGACGAGGACGCCGCGCCGACAATGGTCAAGCGGCCCCGGAAGGCTGAGTTGCGCCGTCGAGCCGAGTCAGAGCTGGCGGCCGCGGTCGACTGAGGCGCCTCCCTGCCCTTACGCGCTAAAGCAATGTGGCATTGCCCCTACGATCGAGGCACTTTCCGGGCATTTTGCCTAGGCAATGCCACATTGCTTCTACAGGCCGCGGCGGCTTTCGTCGGTGAGGGTGGGGCCGCCCGCGAAGGCCTGCGCGATCGACATCCACTCCTTCGCCGCGTCTCCGGTGACCTCGAGCTCGAGGTCCTCCAGCATTCGTCGCTGGGTGACGCGCAGGCAGAAGTCGAGTGCCGGCCCGCGTACCGAGTTCGCAGCTGACGGGTCGCCCCAGGTCCACTCCACACCGCTCGGCGCGGTGAGTGCCACGAAGACGGGAATCTCAGGCACCTCTCGCTCGCGTACGACGTAGGAGAAGCCACGTGTGCTCACCCCGAGGTGGGCGATGTGACGTAGCCGGTCGGTCGGCTCCCGTCGTACGCCGAGGGCGTCGGCGATGTCCTGGCCGTGCGCCCAGGTCTCCATGAGCCGCGCCGTACCGAACGACATCGGCGACATCGACGGGCCGTACCACGGCACGCGCACTGAGGGGTCGATCGCGGCGAGAGCGTCGATGATGCGTCGCCGCTCCTCCTGCCACGACGGCACGAGCCGCTCGCCGAGGGCGCGGATGGTCTCGTCGTGCCTGCGGAAGTAGCCGGCGGGGTCGGCGAAGAGCTTGTCGAGATCCGCGACGAAGGCCTCTGGCTCCACCAGGGCGCGTCGGCCTTCGCGGTCGAAGAACCAGATGTGGCCGAGGGTGTCGGCGGCCGACCAGCCCTCGGCCGGTGTCGGACGCGCGAGCGCCTCGGCGTCCGCGCCGGCGATGACGGCGTCGAGGTCGTCGGACTCGGCCCGGAGGTCAGCAAGCATTCCCGCGATGTCAGCCACGGCCGGAACGTAGCAGTCTCCGGCTAACCCTCGGTGATCTTGACGTTATGCGCCCATCAGACCTACCTGAAGGGCGCATAACGTCAAGATCACGCGGCTCTTAGCGCCTCGAGAAGGGTCGGCAGCGGCGGGTTGCTCAGGACCTGGCCATTCGGGAGCACGAGCGTGGGGACCAGTGCCATGCCGTGGTTCGTCTCGATGACGAACGCCTCCGCGGCCGGGTCTTCCTCGATGTTGACCTCGTCGAACTCGATGCCCTCGCGCTCGAGACCTCGCTTGAGGCGGACGCAGACGCCACACCAGTTGGTGCTGTACATGGTCAGCCGGCCGGGCATGTGCGCGCTCCTCGGTTGGTTCGATGCTTACCCATTGCAACAATCCCACCGCTGTCGATGTTCCCTCCCAGCCTCCGCTCGGGACGTCAGAGGGCTTTGCGAGGATGCCGGGATGGCGACCGACCCGCTCGATCGAGTGCTCGCCGGGCTCGACGACGAGCAGCGCGCGGCGGTCACCGCTCCCCGTGGGCCCGTATGCATCCTCGCCGGCGCCGGGACCGGCAAGACCCGAGCAGTGACCCACCGCATCGCCTACCAGGTGCTCGGCGGCCAGGTGAAGCCCACTCACGTCCTGGCGGTCACGTTCACCACGAGAGCGGCCGGCGAGCTCCGGTCCAGACTTCGTGCCCTCGGTGCGGACGGGGTCCAGGCCCGCACCTTCCACTCCGCCGCACTCCGACAGCTCACCTACTTCTGGCCCCGGATCTCCGCCGGCGCCCGGCCGACGCTGCTGGAGAGCAAGCTGCCCGCGGTACGGGCGGCCGCTGCCGCCTGCCGGCTCACCGCCGCGGCGCCACAGCAGCGGGATCTCGCGAGTGAGGTCGAGTGGGCGAAGGCGGGCCTCATCGAACCGTCGGAGTACGCCGCCCGGGCGAAGGTGGCAGGCCGCGAGCCACCTTTCGACCTCGACACCGTGCAGGCGGTCTTCACGGCGTACGAGCAAGTGAATGCCGAACGCGGCCAGCTCGACTTCGAGGACCTTCTGTTGCTCACCGCCGCGGCCATCGAGAGCAACCCCGCCATCGCGGGCGAGGTGCGAGAGCGTTACCGCCACTTCACCGTCGACGAGTACCAGGACGTCAACCCGCTGCAACAGCGGCTGCTCGACGCCTGGTTGGGCGACCGGGACGACCTGTGTGTCGTGGGCGACCCGAACCAGACGATCTACTCGTTCACGGGGGCCTCGCCGGACTACCTGCGCCAGTTCGCGACGCGCTACCCCGGCGCGAGCGTGGTTCGCCTGGTCCGCGACTACCGCTCGACCACGCAGGTCGTCCAGCTCGCGAACCGGATCGAGCCGGAGTCACGGTTGCGCGCTCAGGCCGGCGACGGACCGGAGCCGACGTTCGCGTCGTACGACGATGAGCCGGCGGAAGCCGCGGCCGTCGCCCAGCGGGTAGCTCGGCTGCGCGATGCCGGCGTCCCGTTGCGCGAGCAAGCCGTCCTCTACCGGGTCAACGCGCAGTCGGAGGTCTACGAAGCCGCGTTGGCCGACGCCGGTCTGCCTTATGTCGTGCGAGGCGGCACCCGCTTCTTCGAGCGTCGCGAGGTTCGCGAGGCGATGACCCGGTTGCGCGGTGCGGCTCGGCCCGAGGCCGAGACCGAGGGCGAGTCGCTGCCGGCAATCGTCGCGGATGTCCTCACGGCGATGGGCTTCTCCGACACGCCGCCCAGCGGTGCCGGCGCGGCACGCGACACCTGGGAGTCGTTGCGGGCGATCGTCGGCCTGGCGGAGGAGGTGGAAGTGGCACATCCCGGCGCCGACCTTCCGGCATTCGTCGCGGAGCTGCTCGCGCGTGCCGACGCGCAGCATGCGCCGCCGGTCGAGGGCGTGACGCTCGCCTCGCTGCACGCCGCGAAGGGACTCGAGTGGGACGCCGTACATCTCGTCGGCCTGGTCGACGGCACGTTGCCGATCACGCACGCGGCGACGCCGGCGCAGGTCGAGGAGGAGCGACGGCTCCTGTACGTCGGGGTGACGAGAGCCCGCCGTCATCTCGGCCTGACCTGGGCGCTCGCCCGCGCGCCCGGCGGCCGGCGCAGCCGCAAGCCGTCCCGGTTCCTCGACGGGATCCGGCCCTACTCCGAGCCGGCCGTACGCCCCAAGCCGGCGAAGCCGGCCAAGCCGGAGCTGCCCGACGACCCGCTGTTCACCCGGCTCCGCGAATGGCGGCTGCAGCGCGCCCAGGACGACGGCGTCGCGGCGTTCATGGTCTTCGACAACAAGACGCTGGTCGCCATCGCCGATCGGGCGCCGGACGACCGCGCCGGACTGGCCGCCGTACCGGGCGTTGGCCCGAAGAAGCTCGAGCAGTACGCCGAGGAGGTCCTCTCAATCATCCGCGGCTAGCGCGGATGGCACATCCGCCGAGCTATAGGTGGGCGGATGGCACATCCGCGCTACGGCTAGGTTGACGCTCGATGTCTGAGCCGCTGCCGAACCTGTTGACGATCCTCGATCTCGAGCAGGTCGAGGTGAACATCTTCCGCGGCGTCAGCCCGGACGAGACCGTGCAGCGAGTCTTCGGCGGGCAGGTGGCCGGCCAGGCGCTCGTCGCGGCCGGCAAGACCGTCCCGGACCACCGGCACGTCCACTCGCTGCATGCGTACTTCCTGCGCCCCGGCGACCCGACGATCCCGATCGTCTACCAGGTCGACCGGATTCGGGACGGGCGATCGTTCACCACCCGCCGGGTCGTCGCGATCCAGCACGGCGAGGCGATCTTTCACCTCTCCGCCTCCTTCCAGGTCGAGGAGCCGGGCGCGGACTACGCCTCGCCCATGCCGGCCGCGCCCGACCCGGAGACGGTCCCGACGCTCACCGAGCGCGCCAAGTCGCTCGGGCTGCCGGACTCGCCGCACTGGTCGCGGCCGCGGCCGGTCGACCTGCGGTACGTCGACGATCCGCCGTGGCTGCCGAACGGCGACACCAAGGACCGCAGCCACCAGCAGGTGTGGCTCAAGGCGGCCGGCGCGATGCCGGACGACCCGCTGATCCACGTCTGCGCCGTCACCTACGCGAGTGATCTCACGCTGCTGGACTCCGCGCTGCTCGCCGGCGGGCTGACCTGGGACGACGACCGCGAGGTCATGGTGGCGAGCCTTGACCACGCGATGTGGTTCCACCGGCCGTTCCGGGCGGACGACTGGCTGCTCTACGACCAGCAGTCCCCGAGCGTGTCAGGCGGCCGAGGACTCGGGATCGGGCGGCTGTTCACGCGCGACGGCGTCCATGTGGTTTCTATGGTTCAAGAGGGCCTGTTGCGCGTAATTGGTTCGAAGCAGGTCTAGCTCCGCCATCGAAATCATCTTGTGACCAAGATCTTTCGATAAATACTTTGCGCGGCCTGAGGCCGACCTCTATCGTGCGAGGACAGGCCGGAATGACATTCCCGTCATGCCCGGAAGCGAGCAGGTGAAGGAGGTGCCCACGATGAGCGGCTACATGACCTCGACGTCGGCGCCGGCCCCTGCCTACTGGGTATCGCCGACGTCGACGTGCGCGACTGGCGTCGTCTTCGGCATGTCCCCGTGGACGGACCAGCTCGCCATCGCACCGACCGCTGCTGCTGCAAAGCGCAACCGCAAGCACGGCGGGGGTGCCAGAGCCTTCAGGAGTCCGGTCTGAATCAGACCGGCGCACACCGAGGCCGCGGCACCCGAAAGGGTCCGCGGCCTTTTCTTTTGTCCCGACTACGAGATCAGCCACCGAAACGCAAAGGAGGTGGGTAGGAGATGGCCCACGCGATCGAATGTGCACTGCCCTGTCACCTGGTCGACCCGGATCTGTTCTTCGCCGAGTCACCGACTGACGTCGAGCGCGCCAAGGCGCTGTGTCTGGACTGCCCCCTTCGGCTGTCCTGCCTGAGCGAGGCGCTCGAGCGACGTGAGCCCTGGGGTGTCTGGGGCGGTCAGCTCGTCGTCCAAGGCGTTGTCGTTCCGCGCAAGCGGCCACGTGGTCGTCCCCGCAAGGACGAGCAGTGGATCGCCGCCTGAACGACCCTCGAGGTTTTCACGCTGTGCCCGGAAACTCCGCGGGGGCCCCGACGAGCAGGCCGCAGTGAAGGAACTGTGTCCGAACCTGTCGAGGAGTAGCGAGATGCTGCAAGAACTGATGGTCGAAGTCCAAGCCCGGGAACGGCTACGGGTCATCGAGGAGAACCGGAGGAAGGAGTTCGTACGGCGGTTGGCGGTCATGCGTCGTCGGCAACGACGCGCAGACGCCGCTCGCCGCGCCGTACAGATGCTCTCGGTCTGGTGATCGCGAGATCGCCACTGCCGACAGCAGGTTCTCTGCGATCCCGTGCATCCGTCTTGGGCGTCGATAGGTTTGGCTGGTGAGTGCGCCGGTTGACCTTTCGATGCGGGACGGCGCGGTCGACGTGCTCTGCGATGCGTCGCTGGCCGAGGTCGTCGACCTCGTGGCGTACGTCGACCGCGACGCGATCGTGGTTGCGAACTCCGCCGGCTCGTCGCGCCTGTCCCGTAATGATCCCGATGCGCCTGCCGTGGTTGTCCACGGCCGGGACCCGGTCGGCTGGCAGGACCCGCTCGCCTTCGCGACGCTCACCGAGGAGCTCGCCGATCCGTCGCCACCGAATGCCCGGAACTCCTACCCGTGGGCCGGCCAGCGACTGGCGTCGCTGTTCGCGGCACCCGCCGCCCCGGACATTGCGGTCATACATACCGGAAAGCACTACTGGCCCGAGCGAGGCGGTCACCGCGGCGAGCACGGCTCGTTGAACGTCGTACAGTCCCGCGCGCCCTTGCTGTTGTCGGGTCCTTCGGTGACGGCGCGCGGGCTGTTGCCGGTTGCGGCGCGCGTCATCGACGTCGCACCGACTCTCGCATGGCTCGCAGGTGTCCCGCTGTCCGGTCTCGCGGACATGCATGGTCAGGCCCTCGTCGATCTGCTGGTCCCGACGCCCGGACCGGTGGTGGGCCTGCTGTGGGACGGCTGCAACTCCAACTCGCTCTACGCGCTTGCCGCCGCCGGCGAGCTGCCGAACGTCGCTCGCTTGCTCGCGCAGGGATGCGCATTGCAAGGCGGTGCGATCGCGGAGTTTCCCAGCGTGACGCTGGTCAACCACACGTGCGCGTTGACCGGTGTCGGACCGGGTGGACACGGGATCGTCAACAACGCCTACTACGACCGTTCCGATGCGGTGCAACGACTGACCAACGACGCGCGCACCTGGCACCGCTGGTCGGAGTGGCTGGCGCCGGGAGTTCGTACGGCGTTCGAGCGCGTGGCGGGCCCGACGGCGTGCATCAACGAGCCGGCCGACTCGGGGTCGTCGTACTCGACGTTCCGGCTGATCCGGGAGTCGGGCTCCTCCGGCGGCGCATCGGACATGAACGCGCTGCTGCCCGATCCGACGGCGGATCCGCACACGACGCAGGACTTCGTCGGCATCAAGGACTACGCCTGGTCGTCGTCGGTGGACGCCGCGGGGTTGATCCAGATGCTCGAGCAGTGGGCGTCTCCGGCGGAGGTGCCCACCCTCACCTGGTGGAACGTCCTGCTCACCGACACTGGTCACCACGAAGGCGGTCCGCATTCCGAGGTCGCGCATGCCGCGATGCGCGACGCGGATGCCCGGCTCGGCGTCTTCCTCGACCACGTCGAGCGAATGGGGGTGCTCGACCGGACGACCTTCCTGCTGACGTCGGACCACGGCTCCGAGGGTGCCGATCCGGACTGTCTCGGCGACTGGACCGCGCCGCTGCAAGCGGTCGGCGTGCGGTTCCGAGACGAAGCGGTCGGCTTCCTCTACCTCGGCGAGTGACCTTCCTCGACAGATGACCGACGTCCGATCGGTGACCTGTTCGAAGCATCGATTGGTTGCTGTCGCGTTCCTTGACGATCTGCAGTTCCCGGACGGCCCCGGCGTGTGCACCGCGCCGTAGCCATCTCGCCCCGCGACAATTCGGGGATGCCGCGCGGGGACTGGCGTCGACGGATCCACCCGACGGAGGTGGTCGGCGCGACGGTCGAAGGCGTCGGCAAGGGCGCGAACCTCGTCTACGGAACGGTCGTCGGGGAGAGCCGCGTCCCGCTGACCATTGCGGTCGCTGCTGCCATCGCCCTGCAACTGCTGTTGCCGCACTCGATCGTGCTGATCCGCGAACGCTGGCTGCTGCCCGCGCTCCAAGGCGCGGTGCTGGTGGCGCTGATCGTCAGCAACCCGTTCAAGATCCAGCGCGAGTCACCGCGGATCCGTGCCCTAGGACTGTTGCTGCTCGGTGCGATCGCATTCAACGACATCGTCGGCATCGTGCGGATGGTCGACCTGCTGCTCAACGGCAACTCGACACTGAGTGGCAACCTGTCCGGCACCGATCTGATCCGGGTCGCCGTCGTGCTGTGGTTGACGAACATCCTGGTCTTCGCGTTGGCGTTCTTCGAGCTCGACCAGGGCGGCCCGTTCCGGCGTCGCATCGGCGAGGGTCGGGCGGACTTCCAGTTCCCCCAGCAGACCGACGATCTCGCCGAGAAGTGGCCCAACTGGCGCCCGACGTTCCTCGACTACCTCTATTTGTCGTTCACCAACTCGACGTCGTTCAGCCCGACCGACACGATGCCGCTGTCGCAGTGGGCCAAGATGGCGATGATGCTCGAGAGCGCGGCAGCGCTCGTCACGATCGGGGTGATAGCCGCGCGGGCGGTCAACATCCTTCAGTGAGGCGGGCGGGAAAAGGAGTCACCTCTTCCCGCCCCGTGCGGGCAAAAATCCATGGCACCGTATTTCCGTGCCCCAGCCACGTTTGGTCGCGCTCGCCGCTGCTCTGACGGCGGTCTTCGGCGTCGGTGCGTATGTCTCGGTGAGTCAGCCCGCGGCGGCGCCTGTCGCGGTCGCGGGAGGCGTGCTCACCGCAGACGTGACCGGTCCGGCGCCAGCCGTGTCACCGAGCGCAACGACAACGCCGACTGCAGCGTCTGAGTCGCTGCCGAAGGCGCTCGTCGCCGTGTCAGTGGCACCGGTATGGGGTGGTCGCCACAAGGTCCGCGCCTTCGACGCACCGGCGATGCGGCGGCCCGCTCACGTCAGCGCGTGGCTTCGGGGCATGACGTTCTTCCAGCGCAGCCATCTCTTCAAGCGGTTGGCCACCCAGGTGCGGTACGGCGAGCAGGTCGACGTACTGGGCACCTGGCATGACCTCACCCACATCCGGATCCCGGATCAGACCGGAGGGCGCTTCCCCGATGGGATCATCGGATGGATCGCCTCGCGGCAGCTCGCCGCGCAGCCTACGGACTGGGATGGCAACTCGCGAGTTGCGACGGTCATCGAGCGGTTCGCGACGGTTGATCGCGTTGTTGACGGCAAGAGTCGCCCCCTCATGGTCAGCTACGCAACCTCACTTCCGGTGCTGAAGCTGCGACCGCATCGCGTCGTGGTGGCGGTACCCGGAGCAGCGGATCGCGGCACCCTGGCGCGCAGCGCGGTCCGGGTCCATCAGTCAGGGACACCGGCAATCAAGCCGAGCTCGCGACGGGTGATCGCTGAGGCCACTCGCTTCCTAGGCCTCCCTTACCTCTGGGCCGGGATGACGGCCTGGGGCTACGACTGCTCAGGGCTGACGTCGGCGGTCTACTCACAGCTCGGCATCACGCTTCCGCGCGATGCCGCCGACCAATCCCTCGTGGGTAAGCAGATTCGTCGATCGCAGCTGCGCGTCGGTGACCTTGTCTTCTTTTCGCACACCTCGCGGCGAGGCGACATTCATCACGTCGGGATCTACGCCGGGCACGGCAAGCTGCTCGACGCGCCCTACACCGGCGCTCGTGTCGAGATCGTGAGCATCCGGCACTCCTACCTCAACGCGGAGTACTGGGGAGCGTCGCGTCCGCTGTCCTAGCGGCTGCCGAACCAGTAGGCGATGCGCCCGGGTCCCGACTCTTCCCTCTCGCGGCCGATCGTGAGCGATGGCTCGCGGAACAACCCACCAGTCACGCCCTGTCCGGCGGTGAAGGTGACATCGACTCGCCCGACACGTCCGCCGCCGAAGTCGATGTAGCACGCGCCGTTCCCATCGAATGGCGTGACCGGACGATCATCCAGCATCGACAGGATGCGCTCAGCAACGGTGACTCCGGCGCGCTCGGCAAACGCCCCGGCGCGGGGCACCGGTACGTCGGCGCAGTCGCCGATTGCGTAGACATCGGGAAATTCGGTCAGGAGCGTGGCGGGATCGACGCGTACCCATCCTTCATTGCCGACCGGAAGACTCGACAGGACATCGGGTGACTTGTGTCGTGGGACGGCGAGCAGCAGGTCGTATCCCATCTCCTCGCCGTCGTCGAGCTTCATGGTGTTGCGGCCCTCGATGATCTCGGTCAGCTGTGTCGAGCCCCGGAAGGTGATGCCGCGTTCTTCGAATGCCGTCAACAGCGCCGCAGAGGTGTCAGGCGATGGCGGCACCGGCGTCGGCATCGGGGTGACGACCGTGATCTCGGTGTCGCCGCGCTTCCCCCGCTGATGAAGTACGTGGTGCAGCATCAGCGCGACCTCGCTCGGCGCGGGCGGGCACTTGTAGGGCAGTCCGGCGACGACGACGACCGCATGGCCTGAGCCGAAGTCCCGGATCCGGTTGACGAACCGCTCGGCGCCGGCGACGGAGTAGAACTCGTCGTTGTCCGTGAGCCCCGGCGTCGCGGAGACGTCGAGATCGGCGCCGAGCGCGACCACGATCACGTCGCCGGTGTAGCTGTTAGCGGTTGTCTGGACTGTCTTTGCGACCGGGTCGAGTGCAACGATGCGCTCCTGGCGAAAGGTGACCGAAGGGCGCGCCAGATCGCGGTAGTAGGTGCGCCAGGTGTCACTTGTGACGCCGAACATCACATCCAGCTTCGAATACCCGAACACGAAGCTGTCGCTTTGATCGATCACAGTGACGTCGACCCGGTCAGCTGCGGCGTCTGACAGCCGAGCGGCAACCTCGAGACCGCCGAAGCCCGCCCCGAGGACCAGCACGTGAAGCCTTGCCACGATTGCCGCCCCTTCGCCGTGTTTTGGCCGCCTTTGAACTATCGGCCGACGGGACGGCGAACTGGACTACCGAGGTCAGCCAGGCAGGGGAGCGGGCGCGAACAGCTCCATCTCCAGGCCGTCCGGATCCCGGATGACGAACCCGGAGCCGTACGGCGCATCAGTGATCTCGCCAGTCGTGACACCGCGTTCCGGAAGCGCGTCATGCCACCGCACCAGCTCCGCCCGGTCAACACACGTGAAGGCGATGTGCTCGACCGAGGGTGCGGAAGGGCCGAGCAGCGTGATCAGCCAGCCCGCCGCTGGACTCACCAGAACGACATGCCCTCGGCCGTCATCCGTGATCTCACCGTCGACTCGTACCAGCCCGAAGGCGTTGGTGTACCAGCGCTCACTCGC
>Ga0164242_10003939_pt1 | contig 16769 bp, 11 predicted proteins | sample OricomgcompostMG_FD_108783 | JGI IMG/M metagenome (GOLD analysis project Ga0164242, IMG submission 108783) | Miracle-Growth compost microbial communities from Emeryville, California, USA - Original compost - Miracle growth compost (MG) ...
CTGGACGTCTCGGTGCAGGCGACGATCATCAACCTGCTGCTCGAGCTGAAGGACTCGCTCGGGCTGTCGATGGTGTTCGTCTCGCACAACATGGCGGTCGTGCGCCAGGTCAGCGACCGCATCGCGGTCATGTACCGCGGCCGCATCGTCGAGACCGGCCCGTGCGCGCAGGTCTTCGAGCACCCGCAGCACCCGTACACCGAGCTGCTGCTGGGCTCCGTGCCCCGCATGCTCACCGGCACCCCCGCGGTGGACGAGCCGCTGGGCACCGCCGACCCGCTCGCGGTCGTCGACGGCGAACCCGACGCGGACGAGTCGCCGTACTCGGCCCACGCGATCGAGGGTGAGCAGGGCTGCCGGTTCCGGCCGCGCTGCCCGGTCTCGATGAGCCAGTGCTCGACCGAACCCGGCCTGCTCCCCGTCGCGGGACCAGTGGACCACTCGGCGGCGTGCTGGCACGTGAACGACAGCAACCAGCTATAGAGAGAGGTATGTAGTGACGGATCCGGTCATCATCGGCAGCGAACGCAGCGAGGCGGGCCTGCCGGCCGGGATGGCGATCCTGCGGGACGGCGGGTCGGCGATCGACGCGGTCGAGGCGGCCCTGCGCCGCTGCGAGGACAACCTCGCCGACCACTACGTCGGCTCGGGCGGCCTGCCGAACGCGCAAGGCGAGGTCGAGCTCGATGCGTCGATCATGATCGGCTCGTCGCGGGCGTTCGGCGCGGTCGGCGCGGTCAAGAACTACCCGAACCCGATCTCGATCGCGCGCGCGGTGCTCGAGAAGCTGCCGCAGCACGCGCTGCTGGTCGGTGCCGGGGCCGAGCTGTTCGCGCAGGAGTGCGGCTTCCAGACCGCGGACCTGCTCACCGACGAGGCGCGCCAGCTCTGGCGCGAGTCGCTCGTGTCGGGTGAGAACGTCCGGGCCGGCCGCAAGTCCGTCGAGGGTGAGAACACCGCGGCGACCGCGGGCGACATCGCCTACAAGCAGGCCGCGCTCGAGCTCGTCCGCCGGATGGCGCCGCACGACGGCCCGTGGGGCACGATCAACGTCATCGCGCTCGACAGCTCGGGCGAACTGGTCTGCGGAGTCTCGACCAGCGGCTATCCGTACAAGTACCCGGGCCGGCTGGGCGACTCGCCGCTGCCGGGCGCGGGCAACTACTGCGACCTGCGCTACGGCGCCGCCGCGTGCACCGGCCGGGGCGAGCTGGCGATGCGTGCCGGCGGCGCCCGCACAGTCGTCGAGCGGCTGGCCGCCGGTGACGACCCCGAGTCGGCGTGCGCCACGATGCTCGCGGACGTCAAGACGCTGCCGGACGAGTTCCGCGCCGAGCTGCGCACGCTGGCGATGACCCCGGACGGCCGCCACGGCGCCGCGTCCGGGCAGTCCGGTTCCACCTACTCGGTGATGACGCTGTCGAGCACCGACGTCGAGTTCCACCCGCGGAGGGTCGTGTGAAGGTCTTCATCTCCTCCGACATGGAGGGCACGGCCGGCGTCGTCGACTGGAACCAGTGCCTGCTCGGCCAGTCCGAGTACGAGCACTACCGGCTGCTGCTGCAGGACGAGGTCAACGCGGCGATCGAGGGCGCGCTCGAGGCGGGCGCGCACGAGTTCCTGGTCAACGACTCGCACTCGAAGATGCAGAACCTGCGCCCCGCCGGCCTGGCCGGTCGCGCCCGGTACCTGTCCGGCCGGCACAAGCCGCTGTACATGATGCAGGGACTCGACAGCTCGTTCGACGCGATCTTCTTCGTCAGCTACCACGGCTCGATGTCGAGCGCGGCGCCGCTGTCGCACACCTACAACCCCCGCGCGATCTCCGAGGTGTCGCTCAACGGCACGGTCGTCGGCGAGTCGGGCATCAACGCGCTCGTCGCGGCCGGGCACGGCGTGCCGATCGTGCTGATCACCGGTGACGACGTCACCGCGGCCGAGGCGGCCAAGGTCAGCCCCGGTGTGCACGCGGCGGTCGTCAAGACCGCGGTCAGCCGGTTCGCCGCCGACAGCCTGCACCCGACCGACGCGTGCGACCTGATCCGCACGCAGGCCCGTGCCGCGATCGAGGGACTGGCGTCGGCCGCCCCGCCGGCGATCACCCTGCCCGCGACGCTGGACGTCACGTTCCGCAACGCCGACCTCGCCGACATGGCCACCTGGATCAGCGGCGTCGAGCGGACGGGCACGGTCACCGTGGCGATCACCGACGACGACCCGATCCGGCTGTTCCGCACGTTCATCTGCACCGTGCTGCTCACCCGCGACATCGCGGAGTAGGCGTGGCAGTCATCGCAGACGTGGTCTGCGTGCCGGCCGAGGGCGGCTTCTTCGTCGACGACCAGGCGGCGATCCGCGCCGGGGCCGTGCACGACGGCTTCGGGTACGCAGGTGCGCCACTGACGCCGGGGTTCACGGCGATCCGGCAGGCGGCCGGCGCGGTATCGGTGCTGATCGTCTCGGACTCCGGCGACGTCGCCGTCGGTGACTGCATCACCGTGCAGTACGCCGGCGTCGGCGGGCGCGACCCGGTGCTCGACCCGCACGAGGCGATCCGGCTGATCGGCGAGCACGTGACACCGCTGCTGCGCGGTGCGTCGCTGGACTCCTTCCGCGCGCTGGCCGCGCGGGTCGAGGACGTCCGGGTCGGCGGCGCGCCGCTGACGGCGGCGATCCGCTACGGCGTGAGCCAGGCGCTGCTGGACGCGGTCGCCCGTGCGCGTCGCCGCACGATCGCCGAGGTCGTCCGCGATGAATACAGCACGGCTGCGCAGTTGCGGCCCGTGCCGGTCTTCGCGCAGTCCGGCGACGACCGGTACACCGCCGTCGACAAGATGATCCTCAAGCGGGTGGACGTCCTCCCCCACGGGCTGATCAACAACGTGGCCGAGAAGCTCGGCCCGGACGGTGAGCTGCTCGCCGACTACGTCGCCTGGATCCGCGACCGCATCCTCGCGCTGCGCCCGTCCGAGGACTATTCCCCTCGGCTGCACATCGACACGTACGGCACGATCGGCCTCGCGTTCGGCGCGGACGTCGACGTGGTCGCCGACTATCTGGCGCGGTTGGGCAAGCTCGCGGACCCGTTCCCGCTGCGCGTCGAGCACCCGGTCGACATGGGCGGCCGCGATGCCCAGCTCGAGTTCTACGTTCGGCTGCGCGGTGCGCTCATGCTGCGGTCGCCGCGGGTCGAACTCGTCGTCGACGAGTGGTGCAACACGCTCGAGGACGTCCGGCTGTTCAGTGCCGCCGGCGCCGCGGACGTCATCCACGTCAAGACGCCGGACCTCGGCGGGGTCAGCAACACGATCGAGGCGCTGCTGGCCGTGCACGACGCGGGGCTGCTCGCCTACTGCGGCGGCAGCTGCAACGACACGGACGTGTCGGCGCGGGTGTGCGCGCAGATCGCGATGGCCTGCTCGGCCGATCAAGTGCTGGCGCGTCCGGGGATGGGCTTGGACGAGGGCGTCCAGATCGTCCGCAACGAGATGCGCCGCACCGCCGCGCTGGCCGCCGTCCGCGGCTGAACGTCAGGCGTCCGCGTCGTCCGGCGGCGGGGCCGGCTCGTCCTCGGCTCGGTCGTCGGCTCGCGTGTCGGCACGGTGGTGGGCGACGTCGAGGAAGCTGCCGGCCAGGATCGCGCAGAGGATCAGCGGGATCCAGACCCACACCGCCCAGACGTCCAGCCGCCCGGCGAGCAGCAGCACGACGAAGAAGACGACGAACGGCACGACGATCGCCGCGATCACGCGCGAGCGCAGTGCGGGGTTCTCGCGCAGCAGCCGCAGGTCCGCCGCGGTCTCGCTCGGCTTGCGCTCGGCCGGCGGCGTCGGCCGCGTCTCCGGCGCGGGCCGCGGTGGACGCGCCGGCTCCGGCGTCTTCGGCGGCTTGGCCGTCTTCGGCGCCTTCGGCTGCTTGGCGGGCTTCGGCGCCTTCGCCGGCTTCGGGGCCTTCGGCGGCTCGGGCGGCTCCGGCGGCTCGCTGCGCTCGACGGTGCCGACCTCGGCGTCCGGGTCGTCCGGAGCGGAGTGCCGACCGCGCGGCGTGGGGCGGTCGACGACGGCGGGCGCCTCGACCGCAGCGACGGTGTCGGCGGTGCCGTCGTCGTCGTCCGGTGCCGAGTGCCGTCCCACGTCGGCAGTCTGTCAAAGCGGACGCCCGGCCCGTCCGGGGCGCGCCCACGTCCAGTGGTCACTTACGCATCCAGTGGTCACCTATAGCTGACCACTGGACGGATAAGTGACCACTGGACGAGCGGGGCGGCGCCGCTGACGCATCCGCCCGGCCCTCACTAGGCTCGCCTCCGTGATCACCCTGCGCTCGCGGCTCGGGCGTGCCGCGGTCGGGCTGCTCGCGGCGGTGACGCTGGCCGGGTGTGCCCAGGTCGTCGACGGCACGCCGCGCGCCGGCTCCGCGCCGGACGCCCACCTGTCGATCCGCGGCTCGAACGGCGGCGCGTTCGACGTCCAGGCGGCGAACGCGCTCAGCGACGTCGAGGCGTTCTGGCGGGCCACCTATCCCAGCGTGTCCAACGGCAAGCCGCTGCCACCGCTCAAGGGCAGCCTCTACTCGATCGACGGCGCCCGCGTGCTCGCGACCCGGACGATCCCCGCGTACGCGAAACACGAAGGGTGCCTGCACAAGCAGCCCAGCTTCATCATCGACAACGCCGCCTACTGCGAACTGGACGACTCGATCCTCTGGGACCGCAGCCCCGGCCACCTGCTGCCGGCCCTGGCCAAGCGGTTCGGCACCACCGTCGTCGCCCTCGTGTTCGCACACGAGTTCGGCCACGCGATCCAGCAGCGGCTCGGCATCAACAAGCGCAACCTGCAGACGATCTATCTCGAGTCACAGGCCGACTGTGCCGCCGGAGCGTTCATCGCCTGGGCCATGAAGGGCCACGCGCCGCACTTCCACGTCACCCAGGCCGATCTCGACCGGGCCCTGGACGGTTACCTGCTCATCCGCGACTCCACGCCCGAGTCGCCCACCGACATCTCGCACGGCAACGGCTTCGACCGGCTCAACGCGCTGCAGGACGGCATCACCCACGGCGCCACGTACTGCTATTCGGCGCACTACTTCGCGTCCCGCAACTTCACCGAGCGCGGCTTCATCCCGGACACCCAGGACCAGGCCGACCAGGGCAACGAACCGCTCAGCGCCGTCCTCGACCCGACGACACCGAGCAAGACCAACACGGCCGCGGGCGGGCTGCAGCCCGACCTCGACCGGTTCTGGACGGCCGCGGGCAAGACGATCGGCAAGACGTTCCAGCCGGTCTCGTTCACGGAGGCCGACCATCCGGCGTGCGGCTCGGCGAGCGCGTCCAGCCAGTTCGGCTACTGCCCCGACGACAACACCGTCTACTACAGCAGCGCGATCGCGAAGACCGCGTACTACAGCATGACCGACCTCGCGGTGTCGCAGTCGAACGGCGACGTCTCGGTCGCGAACGGGCAGCCCGGCGACTTCGCGCTCGGGCAGTTGATCTCGATCGCGTGGGGCATGGCCGCCGAGCATCAGTTCTTCGGACACTCGGTCACCGACCGCAAGGGCCTGCTCGCCGCCGTCTGCTACGCCGGCGCGTACGCGCAGAACATCAACCACGAGATCGACCCGAACGGCCCGGCGAACCAGTTCGTCCTCTCCCCGCCGGACATGGACGAGGCCACCTCGGCCACGCTCAACCTCGTCCCGCTGAACGAGGTGTTCGGCCGGCGCGGGACCTCCGGGCTCGAACGCATCCACGAGTTCGTCACCGGGTACGCCGGCGGGCTGTCGTCCTGCTGAACTCCCCACCCGGCGGACGGACGTCCCCACCCGGCAGTAGGTTCGGACGGTGCCCGACATCGATGCCGCCTTCCTGGCCCTGCCCGCGCGCGAGCTCGCCGGCGCCGCGCTGAGCCGGGCCACCGAGCTCGGCGCCAGCCACGCCGACTTCCGCCTCGAACGCATCCGCACGGCGAACCTGTCCGTGCGCGACGGTCATCTCGAGAGCAGCACCGACAGCGAGGACGTCGGCCTGGCCGTCCGGGTCGTCCACGACGGGGCCTGGGGATTCGCCAGCGGCATCGTCCGCACCGCCTCCGCCGCGGCCGAGCTCGCCGAGCGCGCCGTCGAGATCGCCAAGGTCAGCCGGGGGCTCAGCGCCCGCCCCGTCGAGCTCGCCCCCGAGCCGGTGTACTCCGACGTCACCTGGGTGTCGTCCTATGAGATCGACCCGTTCACGGTGCCGATCGCCGACCGGGTGGGGCGCCTGGTCGAGCTGTCCGAGCGGCTGATGTCCGCCGACGGCGTCGATCACGTGGACGCTCAGCTCACCCACGTCCTCGAGAACAAGTTCTACGCCGACACCGCCGGGACGATGACCACCCAGCAACGCGTCCGCCTCGAACCGGTCTTCACGGCCGTCAACGTCGACCGCGCGGCCAACCAGTTCTCGTCCATGCGCACGATCGCCCCTCCGGTCGGGCGCGGCTGGGAGTACCTGACCGGCACGGGTTGGGACTTCGACGCCGAGATCGCCGAGCTGCCCGAGCTGCTGCGCGAGCACGTCAAGGCGCCCAGCGTCGAGGCCGGGCACTACGACCTGGTGATCCACCCGTCCAACCTGTGGCTGACGATCCACGAGTCGATCGGCCACGCGACCGAGCTCGACCGTGCGCTCGGCTACGAAGCTGCGTACGCGGGCACGAGCTTCGCGACGCTCGACCGGCTCAACGACCTGCGCTACGGCTCGCCGGTGATGAACGTCGTCGGCGACCGCACCGTCGAGCACGGCCTGGCCACCATCGGCTGGGACGACGAGGGCGTAGCCACCCGGCAGTTCGACATCGTCCGCGACGGCACCTTGGTCGGCTACCAGCTCAACCGGCAGATGGCGCACGACAACGCGGGGACGTTCGGCGGCGACCGCTCGAACGGCTGCGCGTTCGCCGACTCCCCCGGCCACATCCCGTTGCAGCGCATGGCGAACGTGTCGCTGCAGCCGGCCGAGGACGGCCCGTCCACCGAGGAGCTGATCGCGCGCGTCGAGCGCGGCATCTACGTCGTCGGCGACCGGTCCTGGTCCATCGACATGCAGCGCTTCAACTTCCAGTTCACCGGTCAGCAGTTCTGGCGCATCGAGGACGGCAAGCTCGCCGGCCAACTGCGCGACGTCGCCTACCAGGCGACGACCACGGACTTCTGGGGGTCGATGGAGGCCGTCGGCGGCCCCGAGACCTACGTGCTGGGCGGTGCGTTCAACTGCGGCAAGGGCCAGCCCGGCCAGGTCGCGCCGGTGTCGCACGGCTGCCCGTCCGCGCTGTTCCGCAACGTCAACGTCCTCAACACCGTCGCTGAAGGAGGGCGCTGAGTGACCACGCCGCAGGAGTTCGTCGAGACCGCGCTGGCCACCTCGAGTGCCGACGGGTGCGTCGTCCTCGTCGAGGAGCACAGCGAGACCAACCTGCGCTGGGCGACCAACAGCCTGACGACCAACGGCCAGATGCGCTCGCGCACGGTCACGGTCATCTCGCTGTTCGACAAGTCCGGCGGCACGAGCGCCGGTGTCGTCAGCCGGTCGATCACGAACGAGGACGAGCTCGCCTCGCTGGTGCGTGCGTCCGAGCAGGCCGGCCGCGACGCCGACCCGGCCGACGACGCCGCACCGCTCGTCGAGAACTACGCGCACGCCGACGACTGGAACGCCGACCCCGCCACCACGGACGTCGCCGTGCTCCAGGACTTCGCCGCCGGGCTCGGTGCCGAGTTCCGCTCGTGGCAGGCGCGCGACCAGCTGCTGTTCGGCTTCGCCGAGCACCACCTGACCTCGACGTTCCTCGGCACGTCCACCGGGCTGCGGCGCCGCTTCGACCAGCCGGACGGGCGCATCGAGATCAACGGCAAGTCCCGCGACTACGCCCGCTCGGCATACGTCGGCCGGCACACCAACGACTTCGGTGACATCGACATCGCGGCGGTCGCGGCCGAGCTCGACCAGCGCCTCGGCTGGGCCGCCAAGCGCATCGACCTGGACGCCGGCCGCTACGAGACGATCCTGCCGCCGATGGCCGTCGCGGATCTGATGGTCTACGCCTACTGGACGGCCTCGGCGCGCGACGCCGACGAGGGGCGCAACGTCTACGCGGGCAAGCTCGGCTCGCGGCTGTCGCAGCTGCCCGTCCGGCTGTTCTCCGACCCCGCCTATCCCGAGCTGGGCTGCAGCCCGTTCGTCACCGCGGTGTCGAACTTCGGCGGCATGACCTCGATCTTCGACAACGGCCAGCAGGTCGCGCCGGTCGACTGGATCCGCGACGGCGTGCTCACCGACCTGGCCCGCCCGCGCGCGTGGGCCGCGAAGACCGGTGCGCAGCCCCGTCCGCTCGTCGAGAACCTCGTCCTCGACGCCGGCGGAACGGCCTCGGTGGACGAGCTGGTCGCGCGCACCGAGCGCGGGCTGCTGCTCACCTGCCTCTGGTACATCCGCGAGGTCGATCCGCAGACGCTGCTGCTGACCGGCCTGACCCGTGACGGCGTGTATCTCGTCGAGGACGGTTCGGTGCGCGGCGCGGTCACGAACTTCCGGTTCAACGAATCGCCGATCGACCTGCTCGGGCGCGCGACCGAGGCAGGCCGCACCGAGCACGCGATGTCACGGGAATGGGGCGATTACTTCCGCCGCTCAGCAATGCCCGCCCTGCGAATTCCTGATTTCAATATGTCCACCGTCAGTCAAGCGTCTTGAGACGAGCGACTCACCAGGGTGCTCCGTGGCCTGTTTCACGCCGCTCCGCGTAGCTGTAGGGGCCGCGTGAATTTGTGCGGCGTGTGAGAAGAGACGCAAGCTTTCGGCAAGGACGACAACGCTTCCAGCGGGTAACTTCTGCCCATTCCCACGTGAGTCACGCCTGCTCGAAATCAGTCGATGCGGGCGTGCAGTCACCGTTGACTGGCGAGGAGAGTGGCATGACCGCAACCAGCATCCCGGGCCTCGAAACGGCCCCCACCACACACGCGAAGCTGCTGAGCTGGGTGCGTGAGAGTGCGGAGCTGATGGAGCCCGACCGCGTCGTGTGGATCGACGGGTCGCCCGAGGAGTGGACCCGGGTCACCGACGAGCTGGTCGCGAACGGCACGTTCGTCCGCCTCAACCCGGACAAGAAGCCGAACTCGTTCTGGTGCGCCTCCGACCCCACCGACGTCGCCCGCGTCGAGGACCGCACGTTCATCTGCAGTCGCGAGTCGAAGGACGCCGGGCCCACCAACAACTGGATGGACCCCGACGACATGAAGGCCATCCTCACCGAGCGCTTCCGCGGCTCGATGCGCGGCCGCACGATGTACGTCCTGCCGTACTGCATGGGCCCGCTGACGGCGGACGAACCGATGCTCGGCGCCGAGATCACCGACTCGCTCTATGTCGTCGCGTCCATGCACGTGATGACCCGGCTGGGCAGCAAGGCCCTCGAGCTGTTCACCAAGGACGGCGTCGACCAGCCGTTCGTGCCGGGCTTGCACTCGGTCGGCGCTCCGCTCGAGCCGGGCCAGCAGGACGTCCCGTGGCCGTGCAACGACACCAAGTACATCGTGCAGTTCCCCGAGGAGCGCATGATCTGGTCCTACGGCTCGGGCTACGGCGGCAACGCGCTGCTGGGCAAGAAGTGCTATTCGCTGCGCATCGCCTCGGTGAAGGCGCGCGACGAGGGCTGGCTCGCCGAGCACATGCTGATCGCGAAGCTGACCTCGCCCGAGAACAAGACCTACTTCATCGCGGCGGCCTTCCCGTCGGCGTGCGGCAAGACGAACATGGCGATGCTCGAGCCGACGCTGCCGGGCTGGAAGGTCGAGACGATCGGCGACGACATCGCCTGGATCCGCATCGGCGCGGACGGCCGCTTCTACGCGGTCAACCCCGAGAACGGCTTCTTCGGTGTCGCGCCCGGAACCGACTTCCACACCAACCCGAACGCGATGCGCACAATCGGCAAGGGCAACTCGGTGTTCACCAACGTGGCGCTGACCGACGACGGCGACGTGTGGTGGGAGGGCATGGGCGAGCCCCCGGCGCACCTCACGTCGTGGAAGAAGCAGGACTGGACGCCCGACAGCGGCGAGCTCTCCTCGCACCCGAACTCGCGCTACTGCACGCCGATCTGGCAGTGCGAGACGAAGGCGCCCGAGTGGGACGACCCGCAGGGCGTGCCGCTGGACGCGATCTTCTTCGGCGGGCGCCGCCGCGACACGATCCCGCTGGTGACCGAGGCCCGTGACTGGCAGCACGGTGTGTTCATGGGTGCGACGCTGTCGTCCGAGACGACCGCCGCCGCCACCGGCCAGGTCGGTGTCGTGCGGCGCGACCCGATGGCGATGCTGCCGTTCATCGGCTACAACGCCGGCGACTACTTCGCGCACTGGATCGAGGTCGGCAAGGGCGCGGACGCGGTCAAGCTGCCGAAGATCTTCTACGTGAACTGGTTCCGCCGCGACGACGAGGGCCGGTTCACCTGGCCCGGTTTCGGCGAGAACATCCGCGTGCTCAAGTGGGCGCTCGAGCGCATCGAGGGCAAGGCCGCGGCGCAGGACACCCCGATCGGGCGCGTCCCGACGCCGGACGCGATCGACACCACCGGCCTGGACATGGACCCGGCCGAGCTCGAGGCCGCGCTGCGCGTGAACGTCGACGAGTGGCAGGCCGAGATCCCGCTGATCGAGGAGTGGTTCGACAAGATCGGCGCGTCCCTGCCGACCTCGATGAAGGACGAACTCGAGGCACTGAAGCTGCGGCTGGACGCCTAGCCCCTCCCTCCGTCCGTCCGTCCGTCCGGAACGGCCCTCGCGACTGTCGTCGCGGGGGCCGTTCCCGTCAGCCGATCAGCTGGACGAGCGCAAGTGCAGCCAGGCTGTGCGAATCGCGGAACGTGCCGTCGGCGATCATCGCGTGCAGCTCGGCGGTTGGGAACCAGCGGTGGACCATGTCCGCCTCGGTCGCCTCCCGCTGCGGCTCGCCCTCGACCAGGTCGGTCGCGAGGAAGACGTCGAACGCGTTGGCCGCGTAACCGGCGGCGGAGTTGAGCCGGCCGAGGTGGCGCATCGCCCCCGCGGTGAGCCCGGCCTCCTCGGCGAGCTCGGCCGCGGCCAACTCGGCCGCGGTGCCGGACGCGCCGTCCGGCCACGCGCCCTGCGGGAACTCCCACTCGCGCCGGCCCAGCGCGTACCGGTACTGCTCGACCAGCCAGTACCCGTCACCGGTCCACGGCACGACGAGCGCGAAGTCCTTCTTCTCGACGACGGTGTAGATGCCGCGGGTGCCGTCGGCGTACTCGATCTCGTCCTCGCGCAGCCGAAGCCAGCGGTTGGCGAACGCCTCGCGGCTCGACACGGTCCGGATGTCAGTCATGGTGAAGGTCCCTGGGGCTGCAGAGGATGTGGGCGACCAGGGCGGTCCAGCCGGTCTGGTGGGTCGCGCCCAGGCCCTCGCCGGTGTCGCCGTGGAAGTACTCGCTGAACGTGATGTGGTCGCGCCACAGCGGGCTGTCGGACGCCTCGATGCGCGCGCCGTCGCTCGGCCGCCGCCCGTCCGGTCCGTGCTGGAACAGCGCGACCAGGCGCCGGTCCAGTTCGTCCGCCGCCTCGGCCAGCGTGCGGCGCCGACCGGACCCGGCGGGAAGCTCGACGGTGAACGTCTCACCGAAGAACCAGTGGTAGTCGCGCAGCGCGTCGGCGAGCAGGACGTTCACCGGGAACCAGACCGGGCCGCGCCAGTTCGAGTTGCCGCCGAACAGGCCGGTGCGCGACTCCCCCGCCTCGTAGTCGATCGACAGCTGCTGGCCGTCCACGTCGGTCGTGAACGGCGTGCGGTAGACCGCCGACAGCGAGCGGATGCCGTACGGCGAGAGGAACTCGTCCTCGTCGAGCATCCGGCGCAGCACCCGCGAGAGGCGGTCCGGGTCGAGCAGCGTCAGCAGTTGATCAGCGGGCTCGCCGTGCGGGCCACCGCGGGCGATCAACCCGTCGAGCAGTTCGGGATGGCGCTCCTGCAGCCATCGCAGTCGGGCGGTGAAGTCCGGCAGCGCGTCGGCCGTCCACTTCGGTGCGCGCGCGACCGCCAGCAGCGGCAGCAGCCCGACCATCGAGCGCACCCGAAGCTGCTCGGTCGACCCGTCCGGATGTACGAGCTGGTCGTAGAAGAAGCCGTCGGTCTCGTCCCACAGCGATCCACCCTGCGTGCCGAACCGGCGCATCGCGTGCGCGATCGACAGGAAGTGCTCGAGGAACTTCGTCGCCAGCTCGTCCCATGCCGGAACCGTCTGCGCGAGTTCTACAGCGATGGTGAGCATCGTCAGGCAGTAGACGGCCATCCAGCTGGTCGCATCCGACTCCTCCAGGCGGGAGCCGTCCGGTAGGGCGGACGAGCGGTCGAACAGGCCGATGTTGTCCATGCCGAGGAACCCGCCCTCGAACAGGTTGTCGCCGTCGACGTCCTTGCGGTTGACCCACCAGCCGAAGTTCAGCAGCAGCTTCGTGAAGACGCGAATCAGGAAGTCGGTGTCGCGCCGCCCGTCGATCAGGTAGACCCGCCATGCGGCCCAGGCGTGGACGGGCGGGTTGACATCGCCGAAGGCCCACTCGTACGCGGGCAGCTGTCCGTCGGGATGCATCGCCCACTCTCGGCAGAGCAGCAGCAGCTGCTCCTTGGCGAAGGCGGCGTCGACGTGGGCGAGCGCGACGCAGTGGAACGCGAGATCCCACGCCGCGAACCACGGGTACTCCCAGTCGTCGGGCATGCAGAGGACATCCGCGAGGGCGAGGTGGCGCCACGCGGTGTTGCGCGCGGTGCGTTCGAGCCGCTGCGGCGGCGGGGTCGGCCCGGCCGGGTCGCCGTCGAGCCACTCGCCGACGCTGTACCGGTAGAGCTGCTTGCCCCACAGCAGGCCGGCGAACGCACGGCGGGCGATCGTGGCGTCCTGCTGTGACAGGTGCTCGGGCAGGACGGTGCCGTAGAAGTCGTCCGCCTCGGCGGCGCGGTCGGCGAGCACGGCGGCGAACGCGGGACCGAAAGTGTGCTCGTCCGGCGGCGCGGTCGACAGCCGGAGCTGTATACGGACGGTGTGCCCCTGCGCGACCGCGTCGAACGAGTACCAGAAGGGGCCCTTCGTGCCCACGCCGTCGTCAGCGACCGCCGCCGCGTCGCCGTGCACGACGCGGGCGTTGATGCCGTCCTTCGCCGTGGGGCTCGGGTTCGCAGCCGCCCCGTAGAGGGCGGCGTCGTTCGTCTCGTTCTCGCAGACCAGCACGTCCGGCGTGCCGTCGGCCACGAGCAGGTACTGGCCGAGGAAATCGTGCCGGCACTCCAGGGCGCGCAGGTGGGCGCCGCGCAGGTGCGGCGGGTCCATGCGGCGCAGCACGGGCTTGCGGTCGTCGCGTCCCCAGGCCCAGGTGTTGCGGAACCACAGCTGCGGCAGCACGTGCAGCGGGGCGGCGTCCGGGCCGTGGTTGGTCGCCTCGATGACGATCGCGATGTCGTCGGGCGCGGCCTTCGCGTACGTCACGACGACGTCGAAGAAGCGGTCCTCGTCGAGCACCCCGGTGTCGGCCAGTTCGTACTCACGCTCGTCGCGGGTCCGCCGTGCGTTCTCGGCGCGCAGCTGCTCGTACGGGAACTCGGCCTGCGGATACCGGTAGAGGAACTTCGCCCACGAGTGCGTGGGGGTGCCGTCCAGCGCCCACCAGTACTCCTTGCCGTCCTCGCCGTGATTCCCCTCGGCGTTGGCCAGCCCGAAGAGCCGTTCCTTCAGCACCGGGTCGCGGCCGTTCCACAGCGCGACTGCGAAGTTCAGGAAGCCGTAGCGGTCGCAGAAGCCGCCCAGCCCGTCCTCGCCCCACCGGTAAGCGCGCAGGTGCGCGTGCTCGAACGGCAGGGACGCCCAGGCGTTGCCGTCGGCGGAGTAGTCCTCGCGGACGGTCCCCCACTGCCGTCCGGACAGGTACGGGCCCCACAGCCGCCAGGGGCTGCTCGAGTCCGGTGCCTCGGCGAGGCGGGCGTGCTCGGCGGTGGGCGGCTCGGGCGCTGTGGCGGATCCCTCGGCCGCGTGCCGTCCCCTGCTCGCACTCGTCACGCGTCGAGTCTGTCAGTCGCGGGCATGGACGGGCCGCCCCGTCCCGGGAAATCGGGAGCAGGGCGGCCCGTTGTGCCGCGGTGGTCTCAGCCGAGCGGGGTCGCCGTGCCCGGCGCGAGCCAGGTGACGGTGAAGCCGTCCGCCGTCGAGTTCGGCGCGCTGGTGGAGTCCTCCTGCGTGCCGTGCGAGTCGACGATGTCCACAGCCTCGCTGCTGGTCAGCCCGGCCCGGGCGCCGTTCACGGTGGCGCCGGTGAACGTCACCGAGTGCCAGTCGGGCGCTGGCGAGATCGAGTTGTTGACGTCGGTGTCCTCCTGGATCCACTCGGCGCTGGATCCGGGACCGCGGAACGTCGCGCTGTGCGACGCGGTCGCGCCGGTCGTGTTGTTCTTCAGCGACATCGTCCACTTCGAGCTCGACGTCTTCGTGACCGTCGCCGTGATCGACTGGCCGGGCGTCACGCTGAACCCGCTGAACAGCACCTCGGGAGCCACGTTCGTCGGCGTGATGACCTCCCACCACGCGTCATAGCTCGTGCGGCCGTTCACGACGTCCGCCTCGGTTCCGGTCTGGATCAGGTACTCGTCGTTCGCGCTCGCCCCGTCGATGCCGACCCAGGTCGAGGAGTAGCCGTTGTACTGCGTGCTGAGCGTGGGGACCGTCCAGGTGCCCGTCGCGCTCGTCGCCCCGCTCGTCGGCTTGATGTAGCCGGACCAGTTCTCGGACTCCTGATTGGCGACGCGGCTGCCGTGGTGCAGCGCCATGGGCGACAGCCCGGGACGAGCGCCGGCGACGACGGTGGTTGCCGTGCCGGCGGTCGCTGAGGTGACAGCGGCGAGCGCGGACGGCGCGGCCACCGCCGGCGCGACCGCGGTGACGGTGGCGACGACGGCGGCCGGCAGGCGACGGAACGTGATCACATGTGGCTCCAGGTAAGTGGGCGAAAAGGGTGAAAGGGACCATAGGGCCAGACAAATGACCGTGGACGCGCCAGCCTCTGGCAGGAGCCGGACACGCAGGTACCGGCCAGTCGACCCGGTAACGGAGCGGGACGTGCCGGAGACGCGGAATCGGGTTGCAGCGCCCGCGTAACGTCGTCAGATCGTGGCCGACGATGCGCGCGATCCCGTCCTGACGACCGAACAAGAGCATCTGGAACTGGCCCGCAGCTGCCTGGCCGCGATGCAGCGGTCCGCGTCCGCCATCGCCGACTACGGCGTGGACGAACTCGCCAGCCAGTCCCTCGGCCGGATGCGCGCACAGCGGCTCGCGGCCCTGGGCGCCGACCCGGACGCGCCGCCGTTCTTCGGCCGCACCGACCGTGACCCCGACTCCGGCGGACGCTCGGTCGAGGTCTTCCACATCGGCCGGCGGCACGTCCGCGACACCGCTGGCGACCCCGTCGTCATCGACTGGCGCGCCCCGATCGCCCGCGGCTTCTACCGCGCGACGCCGGCCGACCGGATGGGCGTGCGGCTGCGGCGCCGGTTCGGGTTCCACGCGGGCGTCCTGTCGTCCTACGAGGACGAGCACCTCGACCGCGGCGAGCAACTCGGGCTCGCGTCCGACCTGCTGCGCGAGGAGATCGAGCGCCCGCGCGTCGGGCCGATGCGCGACATCGTCGCCACGATCCAGCCCGACCAGGACGACCTGGTGCGCGCCGACCTCGACACCTCGCTGTGCATCCAGGGCGCGCCGGGCACCGGCAAGACCGCGGTGGGGCTGCACCGGGCGGCGTACCTGCTCTACACCTATCCCGAGCGGCTGCGGCGCTCGGGCGTTCTCGTGGTCGGGCCGAACGCGGCATTCCTGCACTACATCGCGCAGGTGCTGCCGTCGCTCGGTGAGGGCGGGATCGAGCAGACGACGGTCGAGACGATGGTCGGCGTTGCGGCGCGGGCGGGCGAATCCGCGGCGCTCGCGACGCTGAAGGGCGACGCGCGGATGGCGGACGTGCTGCGGCGTGCGGTGCTCGCGCACGTCACGAAGCCGACCTCCGACGTGCTCGTCATCATCGGCACGAAGCGCTACCGGGTGTCCGAGCACCACCTGCGCCGCTACGTCGACGACGCACGCCGATCGCTGAACGACGGGCTGCGGTGGTCGGTCGCGCGCGAGCGGCTGCGGATGCAGATCGCCGAGGACGTCCGGCGCCAGCGCGAGGACGCCGGCGGCGCGCCGACCGACGCCGAGACCGCGAAGCTCGCGCGGTCGCAGGCGGTGAAGGACTTCGTCGACCAGGTGTGGCCGGCCCTCACACCTGCGGCGCTGCTGTCGCGGCTCTACGACGACGCGGCGTTCCTCGCGCGCTGCGGTGCCGCGTTGAGCGAGGACGAGCGCGCGGCGTTGTACCGGCCGGCTGCGAAAACGCTGCGCGCGACGAAGTGGACGCCCGCGGACGCCGTGCTGCTGGACGAGCTGACCGGGCTGCTCGAAGGAAACGACACGTACGTCCACGTCGTGGTCGACGAGGCCCAGGACCTGTCGCCGATGCAGTGCCGCGCGGTCGCCCGCCGCTGCCCGCTCGGGTCGGTGACCGTGCTCGGCGACCTCGCGCAGGCGACGACGCCGTGGGCACCGGGCGACTGGGCGATGACGCTCGCGCACCTGGGGCACGAGGGCGCGTCCGTCCGTCCGCTGACCGCGGGCTACCGCGTGCCCGGA
>Ga0164242_10003940_pt1 | contig 16768 bp, 14 predicted proteins | sample OricomgcompostMG_FD_108783 | JGI IMG/M metagenome (GOLD analysis project Ga0164242, IMG submission 108783) | Miracle-Growth compost microbial communities from Emeryville, California, USA - Original compost - Miracle growth compost (MG) ...
CCTCGGCAACAGCGCGGAGCTCATTCGCAGCGGCGCCACGGCGCTGGGCGGCCGGGTGCCGGTCAACGTCAGCGGCGGACTTCTCTCGAAGGGCCACCCACTCGGGGCCACCGGCTGCGCGCAATTGGTCGAGCTGTGCGACCAGCTGCGGGACCGCGCCGGCGAACGTCAGGTCGACGGGGCCGAGTGGGCCCTGGCCCAGAACAGCGGCGGGATCCTCGACGACGGGGACGAGGCCGTTGCCGCGGTGACAGTGCTCAGGAGGGCGCGGGGGTGAGTGTGCGCACCGAGTCGCTCGGTATCGGGTCCCGCGTCCAGCGTCTGGGCCACGCGCGCGACCCGCTCGGTGCGCTGCTGCAGTTCGTCGATGCGGATCTCGACTGGCACACGCCGACCACCGACTACCGTTTCGACGACGTGCCGGTAGGTCGGCTGCACCGGGTGGACGCGATCGCCTGCCCGCGGTCGTGAACACCGCTGCCGTGGCGGCAAGGGGCTGCCGATCACGGCCGAATCCGGGATTGCTTAGATGGTCCGGGGTTCCCGACCGGGAGATCGCCGATGTCGCCGGGTGGCAGGAGGAAGCATGCCGACTGGTCCCGTAAGCGCTGAGCGCCCGCGAGACAGCATCCTGCGGGCTGCGACGCGGCTGTTCGGTCAGCGGAGCTATCAGGCGACGACGATGCGTGACATCGCCGGTGAGGTCGGCATCCTCGCCGGCAGCCTGTACGCGCACATCTCCAGCAAGGAAGCCCTGCTGCTGGAGATCATCGAGGACGGTATCGGCGAGTTCATCGACCGGGTCGGTGCGGCGGGCAAGGACGCGGCGCCGGACGAGCGGCTGCGAGCCATGATCAAGGCGCACGTGGCGATCGTGTCGGAGAACCCCGAGCGGACATTGATCGTCTTTCATCAGTGGCGTTACCTCGGGCCGGACCTGCAAAAGCGTGTCCGGCAGCACCGTCGCGCCTACGAGAGCCTGTTCACGTCGGTGTTCGCCGACGGCGTCGCGAAGGGCCAGTTCTCCGATGAGCTGGATGCGCGGGTCACGCGACTGACCATCCTGGGTGCGCTCAACTGGACGCCGGAGTGGCTCTCGAGCAGTGGCCCGGCCAGTGTCGAGCAGGTGGGCGACCGGATCGCGGACGTGCTGCTGGCGGGCGCGCGGAAACGCCCGGCGAAGCGACGGCGCCCGAGCACGTCGGCGTAGTCACCGTACGCAATCTGACCTGATCTCACTCGCGCGGTAGCGGCCGAACCCCTCCCGCGTCGTTGTCGACCCCTCGCGGGGGCCTCGTCGCCGAGGCTCATCGTTGACGGATCGGCTCCCACTGGCTATAAACAAATGGTTGTTAGGAATACGGCCACCCGGACCCGTGTGCTCGGACTCCGGAAAGGACTCCCACGTGATCGACTCGCCAACGGCCGTCCCCTCGGTCGTCGCGCCCGCGGCCGAACGGCGCGGGGCCCTGGCCGAACGACACCCGACCTGGGCCCCGCTCACCCTTCCGGAGTCCCTGGACGCCGCGGTGCAGCGGTGGGCCGAACGGCCGCTGGTCATCACCGACTCGCAGACCTGGAGCTACGCCGACATCCGTGCGTGGTCGTTGCGGATCGCGGCGGGCCTGCGCGAGATGGGTGTGGGCCCCGGCGACCGCGTTGCCGTCATCCTGGCCAACGTCCCCGAGTTCGTAGCGCTGCGTTACGCGGTCTCCCGGCTGGGCGCGGCGGTGGTCCCGGTGAACTTCCTGTTCCGTGCCCGCGAGCTCGCCTACGTGCTGGCGCAGTCCGGCGCAGTCGCACTGGTGACCATGGACGCCTTTCGCGCCCACGACTATCTCGAACTGCTGGACCAGATCGCCGAAGGATGGCAGGACGACCCGTCGCGGCTCGCACCGACGCTGCGCGACGTCGTCGTGGTGCCGCTGACCGGCGGCCGGGCGTTGCCGGCCCGGCCGCACACCCGCGCCCTGGCCGACGTCGAGGCGTTGGCGGGCCCGGGACGCGACGAGGTGTTCACCGACGCACCGGTCGATGTCTCGGGCGTGTGCGACATCCTCTACACCTCGGGCACGACCGGGCAGCCCAAGGGCGTGATCCTGACCCACGACATGGTCGTGCGCACGGCCTACGCGGCGGCCTATCACGGCGCGATGCCCGACGGAAACCGGATCCTGTTCTCGCTGCCGATGTACCACGTCTTCGGTTACATCGAATGCCTGCTCGCGGCGACCTTCGTCGGCGGGGCGATCATCCCCCTGGCGCAGTTCAGCCCACCGGAGTTCCTGACCGCCGTGGAGCGGCACCGGGCCACCGAGATCGTCTGCGTCCCGACGATGACGCTCGGACTGATCGCGGAGGCGCAGCAGCACCATTACGACCTGAGCTCGCTCGTCACGGTCTTCTCCTCGGGTGGCCCGTCGCCCGAGCACATCTGGCAGGAGATCCGCGACCACCTCCGCGCACCGGAGGTCATCACCGGGTACGGCATGACCGAGACCACGGCCGCGACGGTCTGCACCTATCCCGAGGGGCCCGACCGGTTGTTGCGCACCAACGGCACCCTCCGCGAGGCCGGTGTGGCCGGGGACCCCGACCTGGGCGGCGTGCTGGCTGTGTACCGGGTGGTCGACCCGGAGACCGAGGTGGACGTGCCGCCGGGGGAGCGCGGGCACTTCCTCGCCCGGGGGCCGATGATCACGCCCGGGTACTTCGACAAGCCTGCCGAGACCGCCGAGGCCTTCACAACCGACGGCTGGTTCCGCACCGGAGACATCGGCACGATCGACGTCGAAGGGTCCCTGCGCCTGACCGGGCGGTTGAAGGAGACCTACCGCTGCGGCGGTGAGCTCGTGATGCCCCGGGAGATCGAGCTGCTGCTGGCCGACCACGAGGGGGTCGAGCAGGCGCACGTGGTCGGGCTCCCCGACCCGCGCATGGGCGAGGTCGGATGCGCCTGGATCGTCGCGCGCGAAGGGTTCATGCTCGAGGAGCAGGAGCTGATCGCCTACTGCACGCAGCACCTCGCCCGGTTCAAGGTGCCGGCGCATGTCCTGTTCACCACGGTGGAGGAGCTGCCGCTGACGGTGACCGGGCGCGTGCAGAAGTTCCATCTCGTGGCCCGTGCGCAGAAGGAACTCAACCGTCGAACGGAAGGCGTGTGAGATGACCGAGCCCGAACCCACCCAGGTGCCGGCGCGGCTCCGGGGGGTGAGCGAGCAGTACCCGCTCCCACCGAGTCGCCTGGACGCCGGCGTGTACACCGACCCGGACCGCTTCCGGCGCGAGATCGAGCGCGTCTTCATGGAGACGTGGCTGCCGGTCTGCCCGGTGGAGGACCTACGTAACCCGCGCGACGTCGTCGTGTGGGACCAGCTCGACCAGTCGATCGTCATCGCCCGGCGGGACGACGACACGGTGGTGGCGTGGCACAACGTGTGCCAGCACCGCGGCGCCCGTCTGCTGGAGAAGTCCGGTCACTGCCGCGTCGGGCGGGTCAGGTGCCCGTGGCACGGGTTCGTCTACGACCTGGACGGCAAGGTCGAGAGTGCGCCGCTACGTCCCACCTTCGACCCTGCCGAGCTCGAGGGCCTGCGTGCGCCCGCGGTGCGGGCGGAGGTGTGGGGCGGGCTCGTCTGGCTCTGCTTCGGGGCGGACGTGCCGACGCTGCGCGACTACCTCGGCGACCTCGTGCCCGAACTCGGGGCCTACGACCTGGACAACTACATCCCGGCCCACCGCACGTCGGTGACGTTGCAGGCCAACTGGAAACTGGTCGTCGACGCCTTCAACGAGACCTGGCACGTGCCGTTCACCCATCCCGAGACGCTCGGCGGCACGGTGAAGTGGCGCGACGCCCACCTGCACATCACCTCGCCGCACTCGTGGATGACGCTGCCGGTCAAGGGGCTCGAAGGCCGTCCGGGCGACCATCATCAGTCGAACATCTGCCACTACCTGGCGTTCCCGAGCACCATCTTCAGCTGCTTCCCGACCCACCTGCAGATGTGGACTGCGTGGCCCGTCGACGTGCGCACCACCGAGCTGACCGTCTGGCAGCTGGACGGGCCGACCCCTGCCGGCATGGACGACGCGAAGTGGGCGCGTGCGTCGCAACGCAACTGGGACCAGTTCCTGGCGGTGCTGGCCGAGGACACCGAGGTGTTGCAAGGCTTCGACTCGGTGATCCGTTCACGCGGCTATCGACGCAACATGTTCAACACGGCCGAGTCCCGGCTGACCGCCTTCCACGACGAGGTGGCCAAACGCGTCGATTGACGTGCTCACACCCGGCGCACCAGTGCGCGACAGCCCAGCCGAAAGTGACGAGGTCGATGACAACGATGCAGTCCAAGCCCCTGAAGTTCGGCGCGTTCGTTCCGCCCCAGAATGTTGTCGGTCTCAACCCGACACTGGCGATCCGTCGCGTCATCGAGCTGGCCGAACACCTGGACCAGCTGGGCTACGACGAGATCTGGTTCGGTGAGCACCACTCCGGTGGTTCGGAGATCGTGGCATCGCCCGAGCTGATGATCGCCGCCGCGGCCGAGCGCACGACGCGCATCCGTCTCGGCACCGGAGTGATCTCGCTGCCGTACCACCACCCGTTCATGGTGGCCGAGCGGATGGTGCAGTTGAGCCACATGACCGGCGGCCGGGTGATGTTCGGTGCCGGCCCCGGGCAGCTACCCACCGATGCCCGAATGCTCGGTATGGACGCCACGCAGCTGCGCCCGAACATGGAAGGCGCCCTCGAGATCGTCCTGCGCCTGCTCGCCGGCGAGACGGTGACAGCGCGGACGGCGTCGTACGTGCTGGACGAGGCGAGGCTTCAACTCGCCCCCTACGGTGATCTCGGCGTCTCGGTCGTCGGCACCGTCTCCCCGTCCGGACCCAAGCTTGCCGGTCGGTACGGGCTGGGGCTGCTGTCCCTTGCCGCGACCGACCCGACCGGCAACGATCAGCTGCCGATCCACTGGGGCATCGTCCAGGAGGAGGCCGAGCGCCACGGGCACATCGTGGTCCGTGACGACTGGCGGCTGATGGGCCCCATGCACGTTGCCCGGTCGGTGGAGCAGGCCACGCGTGAGTGCGAGTACGGCATGCGCTGGCAGTACGAGTATCTGTCGCACATCACCCCGTCCGCGGTGGCGGTGCCGGACACGACCGCGGAGCTCGTCGAGTTCGTCAACAGCACGGGCCGAGGAGTGTTCGGTACGCCCGAGATGGCAAGGGCCCAGCTCCAGCGGTTGTTGGAGCGCTCGGGTGGCTTCGGCACCTATCTTTTCCAGGGCGCCGACTTCGCGGACTGGCGCGACACCCTGCGCAGCTACGAGTTGTTCGCCGAAGAGGTGATGCCGTACTTCAACGGTCAGTTGGAGCGGGTCGACGCCTCCTACGGCCACGTACTGGGCGAGAGCGACAGCAACCGGGCCGCCACGGCGGCAGCCCGGGCTGCCGCGGAGGCCCAGTGGCAGCGTGAGCGCGGCGACGTCAGCACTTCGTGAGCCGGTCATGACCGAACCGTCGAGCACCTACGAGGGCCTGCGCGTCGTCGACTTCTCCAACGTCATCGCCGGCCCGATGGCGTCGTTGATCCTGGCCAACCTCGGGGCGGAGGTCGCGAAGATCGAGCGACCGGTGCGTGGCGACGACGGCCGGCACATGCCGCCGTTCGTCGACGGCACGAGCACCGTCTACCTCTCGTTCAACCGGAACAAGCGCAGCATCGTCCTCGATCTCAAGCAGCCGGCCGGGCTGGCCGCCGCCCGCCGACTCGTCGAGCGCGCCGACGTGGTGATCGAGAGCTTCCGCCCGGGCAAGCTCGACAAGCTGGGTCTGTCCTACGACGAGTGCTCGCGGACGAATCCCGGCCTGGTGTACTGCTCGGTCTCCGCCTTCGGCGACGGGCCGCTCGGGCGCGAGCTGCCCGGCTACGACCCGGTCATCCAGGCGTTCAGCGGCATCATGTCGATGACCGGCCATCCAGGCGCGGAGCCAGCCCGCGTGCCGGTGTCGCTGGTCGACATCAGCACCGGAATGTGGGCGGCCATCGCCGTCATGGCCGCCCTGGAGCGGCGGCGCGCCACCGGCCGGGGTGCCCGGGTAGGGGCGACCCTCGCGGACTCCGCCACGGCGTTGCTGTCGCAGCAGATCATGAACGTCCTGGCTACCGGGGTGTCGCCGGAGCCGGCCGGGTCGGGCTTCTCGATCTCCGCGCCGTACGAAGCCTTCCGCACACGCGACGGCTGGACGATGATCGCGGCGGGCAACGACGCGATCTTCGTCCGCCTCTGCGGGGCACTCGGGTGCGCCGAGCTCGCCGCAGATCCGCGCTTCGTCCAGGTGCGCGGCCGGGTCGAGCGCCGGGACGAGCTGCACGCGCTGCTGGAGGAGCGGACCCTCCGCTACGGCAACGCCGAGCTGGAGACGCTGCTGCGGTCGGCCGAGGTACCGTCCTCGCCGATCAACCCGGTCAAGGACGCGTTGGACCACCCGTTGACCAGAGAGCGTGGCGTGTTGCTCGACGCCGCCGGCGCCCCGGCAGGCGAGCAGGTCGTCCGGCTGCCGTTCGAAGCGCCGGGCACCCGGCCGCGGTGGCCGGCCGCGCTCGGCGCCGACACCGACGACCTCCTGCGTGCGGCCGGCCTGGACGACAGCGAGATTGCCGCCGTCCACGCCGAGAACGAGAACGTCGCACTGGCCGGCGTCGCTACCGGAAGCCGTGCGACCCGGTGACCGCGTCGGAGTTCGACGCCGCCGAACTGCGCCGCGTGCTCGGTCACTACCCGACCGGGGTCGTGGTGGTCACGGCCCGGGCCGCCGCCGGCGAGCCGATGGGCCTCGCGATCGGCTCGTTCACCTCGGTGTCCCTCGACCCGCCGCTGGTCGCCTTTCTGCCGGCCAAGTCGTCGAGGAGCTGGCCGCGGATGAGCAGTGCGCCCACCTTCTGCGTGAATGTGCTCGGTCACGGGCACGCGGAGCTCGGCCGGCGGTTCGCGGTCTCCGGCGGTGACAAGTTCGCCGGTCTGGAGTGGACCGTCGCACCGTCCGGGGCTCCAGTGCTGCCCGAGGTACCGGCCTGGATCGACTGCGAGCAGTATTCGGTCACCGATGCGGGTGACCACTGGATCGTCCTCGGACGGGTCACCGCGCTCGCCGCCGATCCGGACGCGGACCTGCCGCTGGTCTTCTACCGCGGCGCCTACGGACGGGTGCACGTGCCCGCGGGGGCAGCCGATCTCGGTCCGGACCACCTCGTCGGCGGCCGCGCCGCGGACAACGATGAGCGGGCGTCGTTGACGCTCCCTGATCCGGATGGCTATCGTCGGCCGGTTCCAAACTAGTGTTTGTTGCGGAGGAGATGTGCCGGACTCGCCACCCCCTCGGGTCGCCCTCGTCACCGGTGCCGCTGCGGGCATCGGCCAGGCGACGGCAGCTGAGTTCGTCGGGCTCGGCTATCGGGTAGCTTTCGCCGACCTCGACGTGGCCGGTGCGCAGCGGGCCGCCGGATCCTTCGGCGCTGACCAGACGCTCGCCGTCGGCGTCGACATCGCCGACACCGCGTCGGTCGAGGCGATGATCGCCTCGACGCGGCGCGCCTTCGGCCGCCTCGACGTCCTCGTCAACAACGCCGGCGTACCCGCTGCTGCGGAGTCGGCGCGGCTCGACGATGTTGCGTGGCAGTCCGGCTTGGACGTCAACCTCTCCGGGGCGATGCGGTGCGCGCGCGCCGCGTACCCGTTGCTCGTGGAGGCGCAGGGGTGCATCGTCACGATGAGCTCGGTGTCGAGCGTGCTGGGCATGCCGGGCCGCCTGGGGTACGGCGTAGCCAAAGCCGGGCTCAACGGGCTGACCCGGGTCCTGGCCGTCGAGTGGGCGCCCCACGGCATCCGTGTCAACGCAGTGGCCCCGGGTTACGTACGTACTGACGGCTTTCGTGCCCGCATGGAGACGGCGAGGCCGGAGATCGCCGCGGAACTCGCCGCGCAGGTACCGCTCGGGCGGCTGTGCAGCCCCGACGAGATCGCCCGGGTGGTCACCTTCCTCGCCTCGCCCGCGGCGAGTTACGTCACCGGCCAGTGCCTCGTCGTCGACGGCGGCCTGAGCATCGCGGCGCGTTCCTGATCCGATGTCCGACGGAAGGATTCGAAGCTCATGAACAAGCACACCCCCGAGATCACCGAGGGCGAGCGGGACAAGGTGCTCGCTGTCGCGCGGGAACTCGCCGAGGAGTTCGATCGTCTCGGCGCGCAGGTGGACGCGCAGACACGGTTCCCGCTCGAGACGGTGCCGCTGTACAAGGCGAGCGGGCTGGCGTCGATCGCGGTGCCGCGCCGCTGGGGTGGGCTCGGCGCTGACGTGGGCACGGTCGCCGCCGTCGGCCGCGAGCTGGCACGCGGCGACGCGGCCATCGCGCTGTCCTACAACATGCATCAGGTGATGGTGGGCATCTTCCGCAACACCACTGCGCTCGACGACGCGGGCAAGGAGCGCATCCTCGGCCAGGTCGCAGCGGACAACCTGCTGCTGTGCGGGCCGTTCAGCGAGGCGCGGGCGGGGCTCACCGGCCTGGCCGACACCGTGGCCGTGCCGCAGCCGGGAGGTGGCTGGAAGCTGTCCGGTCGCAAGAACTGGTCGACGCTGATCGAGGCCTCCGATCTGATCGCCACCAACGCGACCATCACCGACGCCGACGGTCGAATCCCTGAGGACTTCCGCGAACACGCCGCGCGTGAGACGACCTTCGTCTTCCCGAAGGCGTCGCCGGGCGTGTCGATCGATCACACGTGGGACACCCTCGGCATGCGTGCCACCGGAAGCCACACCCTGGTCCTGGACGAGGTCCCCGTCGGGGCCGACGCCGCTGCCGGGAACTTCCGCCAGGGCCTGATCGGCGAGGCCGAGTGGTCCGCGCTCGGCTTCGCCGGCGTCTACCTCGGGCTGGCCGACCGGGCCTACGAGGAGACCCGCAAGGCCGTCGCGAAGAAGCACACCGGCGCGACGATGTCAGGCAACGACTCCGCCGCCGCGTCGGTCGGCTACGTCCAGTACGTTCTGGGCCGAATGCGCTACGAGCTCGACGTGGCCGAGCGGGCCTTCGAGGCGACGGCTGCCATGGCCATCGACGGACGGTTCGAACAGTGGCCGGAGGCCTCGCGCAAGGTTCGCTGGGACGTGGCCAAGGTCGCGACCACCGAAGCGGCGATCAGCATCACTGATCAGGGACTGCGGCTGGTGGGTGGTGCGTCGTTCCGCCGTGGACACATCCTGGAGCGGCTGTTCCGCGACGCGCGTGCCGGCATCAACCACTCCTTCGGGACCGACCAGCTCTTCGACTACTACGGCCGCTACGAGCTCGGCCTCGTCGGCTGAGCGGCGCCGACCGACACAGGGAGAACCCGATGACCCACTCGAGCCTGCCGAGCAAGCCGGCCACCCCCTTTGAAGTAGCGGTCCCCCGAGCCGACCTCGAGGAGATGCTGCAGCGCCTGCGCCACACCCGCTGGGCACACGAGTTCGGCAACGACGACTGGACCTACGGCGTCCAGGGGGCGTGGCTGAAGGATCTCGTCCGCTACTGGCATACGGACTACGACTGGCGTGCGCAGGAGGCCGCGATCAACCGGTTCCCGCAGTTCATGACCGAGATCGACGGCGTCCCGGTCCACTTCGTCCACGTCAGGGGCACCGGACCGGCGCCCAAGCCGCTGATCCTGACGCACGGCTGGCCCTGGACGTTCTGGGACTGGCACCGGGTGATCGGTCCGCTCACGGACCCGGCGGCGTTCGGTGGCGACCCGGCCGATGCGTTCGACGTGGTGGTGCCGAGCCTTCCCGGCGCGGTCTTCTCCGGGCCGCTCACCACGACCGGGCTCGGCGCGCGGCGTATCGCCGACCTGTGGCACACGCTGATGACCGACGTCCTCGGTTACGAGCGGTTCTGCGCCGGTGGCGGTGACTGGGGCTCGACCGTCACGGGCGAGGTGGGGCACGGCTACCCCGAGGATGTGATCGGCGTCTGGCTCACCCTCCCGAATGTCCCGGGCGTGGCTCTGTGGGACATCACCGGCGAGGACTTCGAGCCCCAGGAGGCCTGGATGTGGGAGCGCAGCCAGGCTGTTCGCTCCAAGATCGTCAGTCACTCGACCGTGCATCGCACGGACCCGCAGACGATCGCGTGGGCACTGGCGGACTCGCCTGCCGGCACGGCCGCCTACGTTCTAGGGCGGCGGCGCGACTGGTCGGACAACGACGGCGACGTCTTCGCCGTGTTCGACCGCGACTTCCTCTGCACGACGGCGTCGCTGTACTGGTTGACCAACTCGCTGTCGTCGTCGATGCGGATCTACAAAGAGCACTACCAGGGCGGCCGGCCGCCAGCGCCACGCCACGACCGGCTGCCGGCGATCGAGGTGCCGACGGCGTTCGCGGTGTTCCCGAAGGAGCTGCTGCTTCTTCCGCGCGCAGTGGCGGCGCGCGCCACCAACCTGCGGCGCTGGGAGATCCAGCCGCGCGGTGGGCACTTCCCGCCAGCCGAGGAACCGGAGCTGGTGGTCCACGAACTGCGCGAGTTCTTCCGTTCGCTGAGTTGAGCAGCGGTCACGCGTCGATGCCCGCGTGAGGCTTGCGTCACAGGCTTGACCGCCCTATCATTTTGCTGAAACAAACAGTTGTTCATCCGGATCGAATGGACGATGTCTCCGACGTGCCGTTCCAGTAGGACGGTCGCGCGACCCCACCAAGCCTTGGAGTTGAGATGCCCTCTGCCCCGATGTTGCGCCACAAGAGCACCCGGACCCTGATCGGTGCGGTGGCCGCGGCCTGCCTCGCCCTGAGCGCCTGCTCCAGCAGCGGTTCAGGCCAGACGAAGAGCGGTGGTCCAGCATCTGGTACTGGCGCATCTGGCACCGGCGCGGCGCCCGCCGCTGTGTCGGCCGCGCGAACAGCCATGAATCGGTATCTGGCGACGCCGACGAAGATCGGGCCGACAACACCGCTGAACAGCCCGGCGCCTGAGGGCAAGACGTTCGTCTACATGAAGTGCAACCTCCCGCAGTGCGCAACTGTCGGCGCGGCGGTGCAGGAAGCCGCCGCGGCAGTTCACTGGCATGCCCAGATCATCAACTTCGACTCGTCCAACACGGCGACGCTGATCTCTGGCTTGAAGCAGGCACTGCGCTACCACCCGGTCGCCGTGGGTATCTCCGGGATTCCGCAGCCGCTGTGGAAGAGCGAGGAGTCCGCCTACGCCGCGGCGGGCGTGGCGATCATCCCGCAGCAGACCGGTCCGATCACGGTGTCGAAGACAGTGCCGGTGCAGGTAGGTGACGACGGCCCGGCAGCCGGCAAGATCGTCGGGAACTGGTTCGTCGCCGACTCCAATGGCCAGGGTAAGGGACTGCTGGTCAGCGTGCCCACCTTCGCGATCCTGACCGAGGTCGCCAAGTCCATCCAGAGCACGGTGAAGGCCAGTTGCCCGGCGTGCTCGTTCCAGACGCTGAACGCGACTGTGGCGCAGCAGGCCGGTAACCAGATCGTCCCCGCGATCGTGTCCGCGCTCAAGCGCAATCCGTCGCTGAAGTACGTGGTCACGACAGACGGGGTGCTGTTGACCGGCCTGTCCTCAGCGCTCAAGGCAGCCGGCCTGAACGGCATCAAGGTCGGTGGCGCGCTGGCCACGGCGCAGAACGAGCAGAACATCCTCGACGGGACCGCGACGGCGTTCACCAGCTACAACAGCGACTACATCGGCTGGCAGTTGATCGACGCAGCACTCCGCCAGGCCGAAGGAATGAGCTTCGAGCCCAACGACGGCGGCTCGCCCGAGCAGCTGCTGGTCAAGTCCAACGTCGGCAAGCCGTCGGACACCGCCAGCGCCCCGTCGGACTTCCGGGACCAGTTCAAGAAGCTCTGGGGCATCTGACAGTGGATCCATCCTCTCCGGGACGGTCAGGCTCGGCGGCTGCGAGCCTGACCGTCACCGGACTCACCAAGAGCTTCGCCGGCTACCCGGCGGTCGACGGGGTCGACATGTGCATCGGCGCGGGCGAGATCCGTGCGTTGCTCGGGGAGAACGGCTCCGGCAAGTCGACGTTCATCAAGGTCCTCTCCGGCTTCCACAAACCCGACCAGGGCACGGTCTCGGTCGCGGGCAGGCCGCTGCAACTCGGTTCGGTGGAGGCCTCCTACCAGCTCGGCTGCCGCTTCGTTCACCAGGATCTCGGGCTGGTCGGGGACTGCTCGGTGGTGGACAACCTTTCGCTCAACGCGGGCTATCCACTTGCGTGGGGCACGATTCGCTCACGCGAGGCACGGCGCATCGCGCACGAAGCACTGCAGCGGGTCGGCATCGATCTCGACGTGCGCCGCAAAGTGGGTGAACTCTCCCCGGCCCAGCAGACCGGCGTTGCCGTCGCGCGTGCGCTGCGCCAGGACGTCTCTGCCCCGGTGCACTTGCTGGTCCTCGACGAGCCCACCGCCTCGCTGCCGCACGACGAGGTCGATCAACTGCTCGATGTCGTACGCCAGGTAGCCGCGCAAGGCGTGGGCGTCCTCTATGTGAGCCACCGTCTTGCCGAGGTGCGACGCCTGGCGCACACGGTGACGGTGCTGCGCGACGGCCGTCGGGTGGCTGACCGCGCGATGGCCGACCTCACCCACGCCGAGCTGGTCGAACTGCTCACCAACGGCAAGTTGAGCGACGCCGGCCCGGCCCGGTCAACTGCCGCCGTGGCGGGCACGGTGGTGCTGAGCGCCCGCGCAGTCAGCTCGGGCCAACTGCTCGACCTCTCGTTTGACGTTCACAGTGGAGAGGTAGTCGGCATCGCCGGTCTCACCGGATCCGGGCGGGAGGTCGCACTGGCGAGCATCTTCGGCGCCATCGGGCGCAGCGGGGGAACCGTAGAGATCGGTCAGGCACAGCTACCCGCCGGTCGTCCCGATCTGGCGATCAAGACCGGGGTCGCGTACCTGCCGCCGGATCGCAAGGTCCACGGCGGGATCATGACGCTCAGCGCCACGCAGAACATCACACTCACCGACCTCGCGCCGTTCTGGAAGCGGCTGAGGCTGCGGCGCCGCGGCGAGGCCGTCGAAGCGAACCGATGGTTTGCCGAGCTGGAGATCAGGCCGCGCCGGGCCGCCGGGGAAAAGCTGGAAACGTTCAGCGGAGGCAATCAGCAGAAGGTGCTGTTCGCCAAGTGGCTGCGTCGCAAGCCGCGGGTCCTCCTGCTCGACGAACCTACCCAAGGTGTCGACATCGCCTCCAAGGCTGACCTGCACGAGCAGATCGCCCATGCGGCCGAGGCGGGAAGTGCCGTCGTAGTCAGCTCGGCCGATCTCGACGAACTCAGCTCGGTCAGTTCACGTGTGCTCGTAATCCGGGACGGACGCGTCGCCGCCGAACTGATCGGGGGCGACGCCACGGTCCAGAACATGCTCACACACACGCTTGGCGGAGAGCTGGTTCGCACATGACTCGACCTTCACTACGCATCAACCTCGGACTGGACCGATTCAGCGGCCTGTACCTGTGGGCCTTGTTCATCATCATCTTCGGCATCTGGACGCCGAAGCTGTTCCTCGCGATGGACACGGTCCACTCGATCGCGTCCGCCCAAGCCATCACGGGCATGCTCGGTATCGCCGTCCTGATTCCGCTGACCTGCGGCACCTATGACCTGTCGGTCGGTGCCACAGTCAACATCAGCGCAGTCCTGGCCGGTTCCCTGCAGACCAAAGAGCACCTGGGCATGTGGCCGGCAATCCTTGTCGCGCTCGGCACGGCTGTCGTCATCGGTTTGGCAAACGGCTTCTTCGTCGTGGTACTGGGAATCAACTCGTTCATCGCCACCCTCGGGATGGCGACCGTAGTCGGCGCCTTCCAGGAGATCGCCGTCAACAACACTCAACCCAATCCGCCTACCGGCAAGCTCTGGAACGATCTGGCGCAGTACCAGGTCGGAGGATTTCAGGTCGTCGTCTTCTTCCTGGTCGCGGTAGTGCTCATTGCCTGGTGGGTGCTCGACCACACCCCCGTAGGTCGCTATCTCTACGCGATTGGCGGCAACAGGGAGGCGGCTCGCCTGGCGGGTGTGCGCGTCGGCAAGTGGACCTGGGCGTCGCTGCTGGCATCCTCGACGATCTGCGGTATCGCGGGCGTGCTGTACTCCTCGCTCAACGGGCCCTCGCTCACCTTCGGCTCAGCGCTGCTGCTGCCGGCCTTCGCGGCGGCGTTCCTGGGCTCCACCCAGCTCACCCCTGGACGGTTCAACGTCTGGGGCACGGTGATCGCGGTCTTCGTGTTGGCCACCGGCGTGCAGGGCTTGCAGTTCGTCACCGGCGTCCAGTGGCTCAGCGACATGTTCAACGGCGTCGCCCTCCTCGCCGCCGTCGGCTTCGCGGTCTGGCGGCAGAAGACGCGCAAGGCCAAGCTCGACCGGGCGCCCGCGACCGCGCTCACCGATCCCGGCCCCCCGTCCGAAGGCACGGAACTAGGCGCGGTGACGGACACCGCAGCGACGCCCGCGCCGCTGCGCTGACGCCGCGATGAGAGCGGTCGTATTCCGTAGCCCGGGTGTCCTGCACGTGGAGGATCTCCCGGTCCCGGCGCCCGGGGCCGGCGAACTGTTGATCAAGCCGCATTACGCACAGGTCTGCCTCACCGACGTGCTCAACGCGCAACGGTGGCCGCCAGTCTGGCCATCGGCGCTGCCCGACGGCCGCCGGCGCCAGCACGCGGGCCGGTGGGCCGCCGCGATGAGCGACGGCATGGTGCCCGGGCACGAAGGCGGCGGCGAGGTCGTCGAGGTCGGCCCGGGCGTGGACGGCTTCGCGGTGGGCGATCGGGTGCTGGTCGACGCGACCTACCGGTGCGGCACCTGCCCGGAGTGCGCAACGATGATGTGGCGCGACTGCCGGCGCTTCGCCGCACGCACTGCCTCCGGGCGAGCAGTCGGACCGACCTACCTCGGAGTCAACTCGAGCCGGCCCGAGGAGTTCGGACGCGGGCTGATGGCCGAGTACTGTGCCGTCCCGGCAGCGATGAGCTACCGATGTCCGGACGAGGTGAGCTCGCTCGGACTTGTCGGCGGCGAGATCGGTGGTGCCACGCTCGCATCGGTGCGCTGCTCCGGGCTGCAACTCGGCGACAACGTCGTGCAGATCGGCGGCCAGCTGTTCGGCGGTTACCGAATGCAGCTGGCGCGGCTGGCAGGCGCGGACCGGATCGTCTATGTGGAAAGCAATGCGGCGCGCAGGGAGTGGGCGCAGCGACTGGAGCTGGCCGATCTCGTCGTCGATCCCGGCAGGGAGGCAGCCGTCGATGCGGTCCGCGAGCGGTTCCCGCACGGTGCGGACGTCGTGTTTTCTTCCTGCGTAGAGGCCGGAAGCTGGGCGCTCGCCGCGCGTGTGGTGCGCCGCGGCGGCACCGTGGTGCCGTTCGACTCCGATCCGCGGCTGTCCGAACACCATCTTGATGGATTCGACGCCGCGATGATCACCGGAAACGGGGTGCGCTGGCTGGGACATTGGCCACCGATCGCGACAGCAGAGCCCCTCAAGGGCGGCAAGGATCGCAACGATCACCAGATCTTCGTCGACCTGATGGCGCAGGGCCGTATCGACGGCGGCGCACCCGTCACCCGGATGGTATCGCTGTGGGACGAGGTCGACGCGATCTCGGAAGCGTTTCGCGACGCCTGGCGGACCGAGGTCCGTACTGCTGTCCGCATCTGGGGCGAGTAACGCCCGGCGGGCACCGTGTCGGGCGACCGCGCCTGTGCTGTCGAGCCGAGCGGCGCGGTCCGAGCTCGCCGTGTTTCGCGTTGACGTGAGCCCTGTCACGGCTTAACCTGCGGGCCTAACGCACGTTTGTTATGAGTGGACGGCGATGCGGCAGAGCGGATTCGACGGTGAGTTCAACGAGTATCGATACCCATGCCTTCGCGGCCACGCGGCTCGTATCGCTCGGTGCATGGCCGTTTGTCGGACGAGAGGCCGAGTTGGCGCAGCTTCACGATCTCGTCCTGCAGCCGGGATGCCGCGGGGTGCTGGTGGCCGGCGCCGCGGGAGTCGGAAAGACCCGCCTCGCCTCCGAGTGCGCCCGCCTGCTCGAAGCCGACGGACACACGGTGTTGCGAGCAACCGCGACGAGCGCGGGCACGGCGGTTCCGCTGGCCGCGATGGCGTCGCTGCTGCCCTCCAGCATCCTGGCCTTCGCCACCACCGACCGCGCCGATCTGTTGCGCCGGGCGGCGGATGCGCTCGTCGAGCAGGCCGCGGGCCGCAGGCTGTACCTGCTCGCCGACAACGCGAACTCGCTCGACGACTCATCGGCGATGCTGCTGCACTACCTCGCGCACACAGATGCTGCGTGCGTGGTCGCGACGCTCAGAACAGGTGACCACGCGCCCTCTCCGGTGACCGACCTGTGGAAGGACGGACTGGTCGACCGGTTCGAGCTCGGTGGACTCGACAGCGACGCCGCTCAAGAAGCGCTGGAGGCGGCGCTGGGCGGTCAGGTCGACCGCGGTTCGGCCCTGCGACTGGCGGAGCGCTCGAAGGGCAATCTGCTGTTCCTGCGCGAGCTCGTGGTCGGGGCGCTTCGTGCCGGGGCGATCCGGTGCGAGGACGATGTCTGGTACGTCGTCGAGCAGGCCGGGTTGTCCGACCGCCTCGTCGAGCTCATCCAGGCCCGACTGGGACGCCTGGACAAGGCGGAGTGGCGGCTGCTCGAACTGGTCGCCTTCGGCGAGCCCATGGCGGC
>Ga0164242_10003941_pt1 | contig 16767 bp, 12 predicted proteins | sample OricomgcompostMG_FD_108783 | JGI IMG/M metagenome (GOLD analysis project Ga0164242, IMG submission 108783) | Miracle-Growth compost microbial communities from Emeryville, California, USA - Original compost - Miracle growth compost (MG) ...
TCGGCAATGTTGCCGACCTGATAGATGCCGGCGAGGCCCGAGCCGATATCGAAGTCGATATGGCTCAGATAGGCGTGCTGCGCGGCGTGGAAGCGCACCGCGATCGCCCCGGCATTGTACTTGCCGATCGCGAAATCGACGTTGCTCATCGCCGAATAGAAGGTGCCTGGGTTGGCATCGGCGATCTTCGGGTTGGCCGGCACGCTGTCGGGCGGCGGGAAGGCGACGGGGAACCTGCCGCCGTGGGGCCCGTTGCCGGCGAAGATCACCATCGTCGCCACGCCCTGCTGGAAACCGGGTGTATGATCGCCGAGCACGAACACCGGCCGCGTCTTGCCGACGCCGAACAGCCGCACACCCGACCAGACGTAAAGCGTATGCGTCAGCCGGTATCGGCCCGAGGGCAGGAAGACGATGCCGCCGGCGCCGTTGCCGTAGGCCTTGTCGATCGCAGCCTGCAGCGCGGCGGTCGCATCGGTCGCGCCGTCGTCGGGCGCCTGGACGGTGATGGCGCGCGGATCATCGGGGGCGCTGGCGAACACCGAATGCGACGGCTGGGCCAGCGCCGAACCCGCCAGCAACAGGCCGATGCTCGCCGCCACGAACCGCGATCCGCCCCTGATCGATTGCCGCACCCGCATGTCGCTCCCCCCGTTTTCTGTTTCGCCATCGGCGACTATAGGCGCACATCCTCACGCAGCCACCGCGACCAAGGTCGTAAATCTCAGGGCATCAGCCGCTTGCGGCCCTGCGACAGGTGCCAGCGCATCGCCAGCGCAGCGCCGTCGGGATCCTGGGCGTGGATCGCGTCGACGATCATCTCATGCTCGCACAGCATCGCGCCGATCGCCTCGGGTGGGCGCGAACGCGAGATGTCGACGCCGGCGCGCATGATACGGTCGATGTCGCCGAACAGGTGATCGAAGGTCGAGACGAACGCGGGATTGGCCGTCGCCAATGCGATCTGGCGGTGCAGCGCCATGTCCTCGCGGTGTGCCGGGCCGGTCGACAACAGCGCGTTGCGCAGATCGTCCATCGCCTGCTCGATCATCTCCATCTGTGCGGTCGACCGGCGCATCGCGGCGAGCCGCGCGGCCTCCGATTCGACGACGAAACGCACCTCGTAACTGCCCATCGTCGTCGACAACTCGGCCATCGGCAGATGCTCGCCGAGCCGCTCGGACGGCCGCCGCTTGACGAACGAGCCGGCGCCGCGTCGCGCCTCTGTAATGCCGTCGGCGGCGAGCCGCACCAGCGCCTCGCGCACCACCGTGCGCGATATGCCGAAATCGGTCGCCAGCTTGCCCTCGGCCGGCAGCCGATCGCCGACGATGAGGTTCTGCGCATTGATCAGCTCGACGATGTTCGAATAGGCGCGATCGGCCAGGCGTCCCTCGCTCATCGATCCTCCCCTGCCCCCGCGGCCATTATAATAGCCTGCTGACGATCAATACACAGATCAGCCCGACGACGGAAACCACCGTCTCGAGCACCGACCAGGTGCGGAACGTGTCGCCGGTCGAGGTGCCGACATAGCTCTTGACCAGCCAGAAGCCGGGATCGTTGACATGGCTGAAGAATACCGAGCCGCAGCCGATCGCCAGCACCATCCACTCCGCCGAGGCGCCGGTGGCGGCGATCACCCCGGTCATGATTCCGGCGGTGGTGATCGTGGCAACAGTCGCAGAGCCGGTCGCCAGCCGGATCGCCACCGCGACCAGCCAGGCGAGCAGGATCGGCGAGAAGCCGTTCTCCGCCGCCAGCCGCCCGAGCAGATCGGACAGGCCGGCGGTGACCAGCACCTGCTTCAACGCGCCGCCGGCGCCGATCGCCAGCAGGATCGCGCCGGCGGGCTTCAGCGTATCGTCCCAGATCGCCGTCTGAATCGCCGCCTCGGTCAGCCGCCGCCCGAACAGCAGCACCAGCGCCGCGAGGTTGGTGACGAGCAGCGCCAGCACCGGGTTCGACAGCGTCGCCAGCCAGGCGAAGCGCGGCGCGACATCGGCCGGCATGACCGCCTGCACCTGGCCGGCGGCGATCAGCGCCACCGGCATCAGCACGATCGCCAGCGAGATGCCCAGCGCCGGCGGCGTGGCGGTCAAAGCGCGCGTCTCGACGATCGGCAGCGCGAGCGGGATTCCGCGTGCGATGAAACGCGACAGTACCGGCCCGGCGATGATCGCGGTCGGGATGGCGACGATGATGCCATAGACGATCGTCCGCCCGAGATCGGCGTGAAGCGCATCGACCGCGATCAGCGGCCCCGGGTGCGGCGGCACCAGCGCGTGGATCACCGACAGACCGGCGAGCGCCGGCAGCATCAGTCGCAGCCGGGCATAGTCGCCGCCGTGCTCGTCGGCCATGCTCGCCGCGGCGGTGGCGACAATCGGTAGCAGCAGGACCAGCCCGGTTTCGAAGAACAGCGGCAACCCGATGACCAAAGCGACGAGCAAGCTCGCCCAGGGCGCGCGCGCCGGCCCGGCCATGCGCAACCCCGCGCGCGCCAGCGACCCGGCACCGCCCGACAATTGCAACATCGCGCCCAGCGACAGGCCGAGCGCGACGATCAGGCCGATGTTGCCGAGGATATCGCCGGCACCCTTCTCGACCGCCGCGGCAGTCGCCGTCGTCGACAGCCCGGCGCCGAGACCGACAATGAAGGCGCCGCACAGCAAGGCGATGAAGGGGTGCAAGCGCCCGCGCACGATCAGCACGATCGAGACGCCGATACCGAGCAACGCAGCAACGATCAGTTGCACGTCGGCGCCGCTCATCGAGCAATCCCCTGACCGGCCCTGTGGCCAACCCCGCCGTTCCGCTCGAACGCCATCGGCAGTCCCTCCCTAAATCATCGCCCGTTTCCGGCGTACTTGTCCATGCTGTAGGACAGATATTGCCGAAACGCCACATGAAATTGGTTATTGACGGACAGGATCGGTTGGATGTAGCGAATCTGTCTAACTGATTTGACAGATTTGGTCGATGTGCCGAATCCGATCGAACAGCAAGGAGGCGGGCGGCAAACGTCCTGCCGGGTCGAAAAGAGGAGTCGACGATGGGCGCCCAGGCAAGTCAGCTATGCGAAACGCACGAAACCCGGTCGACCAATCTGACACCGACTCAGTTCAAGGTTCTCCAAGGCGTCCGCTCGGGCCAACTCAACAAGCAGATCGCTTACGACCTCGGCATCGCCGAAGCGACCGTCAAGGCGCATATGACGGCGCTGATGCGCAAGCTCAACGTGCGCAACCGCACCCAGGTCGCGGTCGTCGCCCAGACATTGGGCTATGCCGCCGAGGGTGATCAGCGGCGCGCGCTTTAGGGGTTCCCGGTACCGTCAGCCGAGAGCGCCAGCCGAGACCGCGGCGACCCGGCTGGCCATTGCCGAAAAACGACCCGATTGCGGCCGGCCTGCTTGGCGGCATAGAGCGCCTCGTCAGCCAACCGATAGAGTTGCTGAAAATTCGAGGCAGCATCGGCCTCGGCCACCCCGATGCTGACCGTCACCGCGCGATTACCGATCGATTCGTGATGATTGCAGGCGGCGACCGCCAGCCGCACGCCATCGGCGAAGCGGGCCAGGGCGAAGCCACCGATGCCGCAAATCAGCAGCGCGAACTCCTCGCCGCCATGCCGTCCGACCGCACAGGTCGCCCCTTCCCAGCGTTGCAACCGATGGGCGATCCGGCACAGCACCAGATCGCCGGCCTCGTGCCCATAGGTATCGTTGATCGACTTGAATTGGTCGACATCGATGAGCAGCAGCGCGACCGGGACCTTTTCTGATCGCGCGCCAGCCAGCAAGGCGGCCACGCGCTCTATGAACCCCCGTCGGTTATGGAGGCTCGTCAACGGATCGCGCCCTGCCAGCTCGCTCGCCCTCATCTCGCCCGCGAGCGCGCGATCGCGCTCGATGCGCAAGTGGGCCAGCCTTCTGGTGACGGCGATCGACAGCCATAGTGTCTGCCACGCAGCCGCGAACAGGACGAGCACCTGTGATCCGCCGCCCCACAAGGCGCCGCCGATATCGACCACCTGGGTGAAGGCAAGCGCCGCCATCGGTATCGACCAGGCGATCGCCAGCTCGCGCGCCTCGGCGCTGCCGCGGTGCCACGCCCAGGCCAGGCAAGCGACTACCGCGGCGAGATCGGCGAGCACGACGATGGCCAACACATCGCCGAGCCATTCGATCGCCGCGCTGCGGACCAGTGCCGCCGGGATGCCGATCAGTCCGACCGTGATTCCGATCGCCAGCGTCGCCCTTGCCGCGCGGCGCGGCAGGACTGCACGATCAAGCAACGTGACGGCGCTCACCGTCGCCATGGTGATCGCCAGACAGGCGAGCAACGTGCAGGTCTGCGCGGACACGGTGCCGGCGATCCCCGGCAGGATCGGCAGGTCGATCTGCGACCAGATCACGCCCCAGATCAGCACGCACGCCGCCCACGCGCCGTGCCAGGCCAGGAACTGCCGGCGAACCCCGACGGCAAGCGACAGATTGTAGACCGCGCCGATCAGCAGCAGCGTCAGCGCCGCGCCGATCAATGCCGCCAGCAGGCCCGATTGCATCGCGGCGTCGCTGCGGGAGACGAGCCGGACGCGGAGCAAAGACGCGCTGGCCAGCCGATCGATCCGCATCGTCACCGCGACCACCGGCGCATCGCGGACCGGGGCGTCGAATTCGATCTGCCCGCCCATCCGCCAGTGCGCTCCGAAATTGCCGCTCTCGACTCGCTGCCATTCGGTTCTGCCGTCGGCGTAGGAAAAGGCGACCGCGAGGCGATCAAACCGAGTCTGGTGGACCATCAGCACGATGTCGTCGCGATCGGCCGGCAACCGCGCGAGGTCGGCGCGCAACCACAAGCTCCCCGCCTGATAGCCGATCGGGTTCCCCCCGCAATCGAAGCGCAGGGAGGCGAGCGTTGCGTCCACCCGTGACCGGGAACTGACAGCGTGGCAAAGTGGCGCTCCCAGCCGAAGCGTCTGTGCGGCGGACTCGACCGGGCGACAGACGCCGAAAGCAACGGCGACCGCGATCAGCAAACGAATGCCGAAAAGCCGCCAACCTCCTGCAAACCACACCATTGCTACGCTATGGCGTGTGCGGGTGTGCAAACCGTTACCGACAGGCCTCGTCTCTTGCCGGCCGGCAACCGATCGTGAAGGATGCGCCCCCGGGCTGGGAGACACGATGCCGGGCAAGATTCCAGCAGGATCGATCGATGCGGGACGGGCAATCGCGCGGCGACTGTTACGCGCGCTCGGGCTCGAGCGAATCCACCATCCCTCATTCACCGCGCTGATGCGCCGTGAGGGGGTCGCCACCGTGCTCGACATCGGCGCTAACGAGGGACAATTCGCACGCGACATCCGCGAGCGCGGCTATCGCGGCCGGATCGTCTCCTTCGAGCCGGTCTCAACTGCGTTCCTGATGCTCGATCGGCATGCGCAGCGCGATCCCCTGTGGGACACCTACCAGTTGGGCGTCGGCGATGTGGCAGGCGAGCGTGTGATCTCGGTCGCGGCGAGCTCGGTGTTCAGCTCGTTCAAGCCGCCGAGCGCCTATGCTGCACGCACCTTCACCGGCCTTCGCGAAGATCATAGTGAAACCGTGCACGTCGTGCGGCTGGATGCCTTCCTGACGGCGCACTCCGACCTGATTGCAAACGCCTATCTGAAGATCGACACGCAAGGGTTCGAGCGCGAGGTGCTGCTGGGGCTCGGCGATATCCTTCCCCGAATCAAGGCGGTGCAGATGGAGCTGCCACTCCGCGAGCTTTATCGCGGCCAGGCGACGATGGTCGAGATGATCGAGTGGATGAAGGCGCGCGGCTTCGAAATCGCGATGGCGAAGGAGAACGGCTTCGACTGGCGAGCGATGCGGCTGCTGGAACTGGACGTCGTCTTCGTGCGCGCCGATTGAACGATGACGACGACAGCGATAGGGTTCGCGCGACGGAGGGGCTCGGCTTGACGATGGATAGACGGCGCAACACGGTCGCGCGGATGCCCCGATCGCTGCTGGCAGGGCCGGCGATGGCACTCCTCATCGGTATCGGCGGGTGCACGGCGCCGCTGGGCGACCAGGTCGCGCGGAACCCGGCAAGCTTTGCCGCACCCGATCCGTCACCGCTCGCCAAGCCCGGTGTCGACCGGCCGCTGATGACCGGTGATGTCGTCACCGTGACCATATACAAGGTCGACAGCCTTTCGGGCGACCAGACGGTGGATGGCGCCGGCGAGATCAACATGCCGCTGATCGGCCGTATCCGGGCCGCGGGCCTGACCACCGGCGAGCTGGAGCAGCAGCTGATACAGGCTTATGGCGTGCGCTATCTCAATAATCCCGTCATCACCGTCACCTTGAAGACGCCGGTGGCCGAGACTGTCTCGGTCGCCGGATCGGTCGCGCAACCGGGCGTCTATCCGGTGACGGAGGAGACCACGCTGATCCGCGTCGTGGCGATGGCACATGGCGTGACGGACGATGCAAATCCCCGGCGCGTGGTGGTGTTCCGGCAAATCGGGGGGCAACGGATGGCCGCATCGTTCGACCTCGCCAGCATCCAGCGCGGCCGCAGCCCCGATCCGGTCATCTATCCCGACGATGTCGTGGTGGTGGACGGATCGGCACTCACCAAGACGTTCAAGACGCTGATCGAAAGCTTGCCGTTCATCACCCTGTTCCGCCCTTACTGACCGCGGCTGAATGGGCGTTCCGATTGCGTTATGACCGAAAAGGCGCTAATTGGAATCGCGGAAGCTGAATCCGGAAGGGTGCGATGACGGTCGCGCCGCTCTTCAGCGCGGAGGTCGAGATGATCGGCAAGACGATCGCCATTCTGATCGCCACATTTGCGATGACGGGCCAGGCGATCGCCGCCACCCCTGCTGCTTCCGCGAAGGGGATTGCCAGCAACCGCACCGCGCTGGCCCTTGGCCAAGGCGCCTCGGGCAGCGGCGCAGCACCCGCCCAGGGCGATGAGTCGGGCGCGGATTCGAGCAGCTCGCATGTCTCGACGCTGCTGATCGCGCTTGGCGCGATTGCGGCGATCGGCCTCGGCGCCGCAGCAGCGGCGGGCGGCGGCAACCACCCACCCGTCAGCCCCTGACCGCGCCGTTCCGATCCAGCGCGGCGACGGCGGCGATCCGCCGGCGCGCTGCGCCGGGGTTCCTTCTCCTCAGCCTGATCCTCGGCGGCGCGAGCGCGGCGGGCGTCATCGTCAATGCCGCGCTTCAGCTTCTCGCGATCGCACTGATCGCCGCTTTACTGCTGAACCGCGCGCTGCCGCCCCTGCCCGGCGCCGCTCGCGCGCTTTGCTGGTTGATCGCAGCCGCCGGACTGCTGATGACGCTCCAGCTGGTACCGCTGCCGCCGAACGTCTGGAAGGTGCTGCCCGGCCGTGGAGCGATCGCGCAAGGCTTCGCGCTTGCCGGCGTACCCGCACCGTGGCTGCCGTTTTCGCTCGCGCCGGATGAGACGATTGCCCAAGTCCTGTCACTGCTGCCGCCGTTGGCGATGGCCCTGGCGATCTTCGCCTCGGCCGAAGAGGGACGCCGCCGTAGCGCCGCAGTGCTGATCGCCATCGCCGTTGGATCGGTGCTGTTGGGTCTTGCCCAGATCACCGGCGGGCCTGATTCTCCTTTCTATTTCTACGGCATCACAAACCGGGAAAGCGCGGTGGGCTTCTTCGCCAACCGCAACCACCTCGGCACGCTGCTGCTTGCCGTGTTGCCGTTCCTCGCGGCCTTCGCCGTCACGTCGGATCACGATGCGCGGCGACGGATCGGACGGCATATGCTGATCGGCGGGTTGGCCCTGCTGGTCCTGTGCGGTCTGGTACTCGACCGGTCGAGAGCCGGGCTCCTGCTTGCCGTCCCGATCTCTCTCGGCTGCGTCGCGTTCGTTCTGCCCCATCCTCGATCGAGGCGCGCCGCCGTTCGGGCGGCAGCGGGGGTGGCGTGCGGGCTCGTCCTGTTCGCTGCGCTGATCGCGGCGACGCGCGGTCTCGGCGGATTCGTGCCCGATGCCGGCGCGCAACACCGGGCAACGATCGTGCCCACCACGTTGCGGGCGGCGACCGATTATTTGCCCTTCGGATCGGGCGGCGGCAGTTTCCAGCAAATCTATCCTTCCTACGAAGATGCGGCCGCCGTCACACCGCAATTCATCAACCACGCCCACTGCGACTATGCCGAATTCCTGCTCGAATACGGTGCACCCGGCGCGATCCTGATCCTCACGGCCCTGGCATTATGGATCGGTCGGGGGCGAGCTCTGGCCGGCCTGGGTGCCTATCGCGGCCGGCTGGGTCGCGCCGGCTTCGTCGCACTCGGCGCCGCGATCCTGCACAGCGGCGTCGATTACCCGCTCCGCACCGCTGCGATCGCGGTTGTGGCGGCAATGGCGGCGGCGCTGGTGACGGCGCCCGAGCCGTTAGTCGCAGGCGAAGCCGGTCGCTCCAGAACGAGGGCCCGGCCGTCGATGCGATTATCCGCCGCGGCCGCCGATCTTTAACGTGCCCCGGCGACTGGTCCCGGCGCGAAAATTCTCTACAGTACGTCAACCTGGCCGCCCGTTCGTGCGGGGGCGCGGCCTTCGGGGGCGTGACACGCATGAACGAACTGAGCAACGAAATCGGCTTCGTCTCCCGCCGCAGCGACTCGGCCGAACGGCAGGAGGGGGCTTCGGGTCCTACTACGGCGGCGGCGCAACCGGACAAGCCACGCAGCCCGTCGCAAATCGACATCACCGGCCTGCTCGGCGTCTGCTATAAATGGAAGTGGCTCATTATCGGCGCGGTCTTCGCCGGTACCGCGATCGCGGTCGCGGTTACGGCGATGTCCACGCGCATCTATCGCGCCGCGACGATGCTGGAGATCAACACCGCGCCGATAGAGGTGATGGGCAACGATCGCGGCGTCCAGCGACGGCTGCGCAACGAGGAAGAGTTCCTCCAGACTCAGTACGGCCTACTCAAGAGCCGCTCGCTCGCCGAACGGGTGGCCAAGACGCTCGATCTCGGTGATGATCCGGGCTTCGTCTCGCCGCGCGTGCCGAAGAACAGACGCGAGCTTGCCGCGACGTTCAAGCTGATGGGCCGTCTGACCGTCGAACCGATGCGCGGCAGCCATCTCGTCAGGCTCGCCTATAGAGATCCGAATGCCGACCGGGCGACGCGCATCGTCAATGCCTTCGCCAAAGGCTTCATCGCGGCGGCGGAAGAACGCCGATACGACGCCAGTGCCTACGCTCGATCGTTCCTGCAGAATCGGCTGGATTCCACTCGGGAGAAGCTTGAGGCAAGCGAACGCGAGCTCGTCGGCTATGCGCAAAGCGCGGGCATTCTCCAGCTCGACCGCAGCGGCGGAGGCCAAGGCAATGCCAGGAACGATGATGGCCCGACCGGCTCATCGGGCGATTCGCTCTCCTCGCAGGCACTGACCGCGCTCAACGGTGCGCTGTCTGCCGCGATCAGCGACCGGATCACCGCCGAACAGCGCTATAAGCAAGCCGAAGCCAATCCGGTTGCGGCCGAGGCGCTGCAAAGTGCGGCGGTGCAGCAGCTTCACACCGAACGCGACAAGCTCGAAGCCGATTATCGGGAGCGGCTCTCCACCTTCAAACCCGACTTTCCCGATATGAAGGCGACGCGCACCCGTATTGCCCAGATCGACAGCGCGTTGGCAGCGGAATCGGGCGACGTCACCTCGTCGCTGCGGTCGGCCTATCTCGGCGCGCTCGGCCGCGAATCCGAGCTTCGCGGGCAAGTCGACGCGCTTCGTGCCAAGGTGCTCAAGCTGCGCGATCGCGGCATCGAATACACCATCCTGCAACGCGACGTGGATACCAACCGGGCGATCTACGACGCGCTGCTTCAGCGGTTCAAGGAGATCGGCGTGGTCGGCGATCTCGGCGAGAGCGACGCCGAAATCGTCGACGCCGCGCTACCCCCCAATGCTCCCTATGAACCGAGGCCGCTGCGCAACCTGCTCGTCGGAATCATTGCCGGACTCGCTGTCGGGCTGGCGCTCGCCTTCGGCATCGAGTTTGTCGACGATACGATCAAGTCGCCTGAGGATGTCACCAACAAGCTGAAGCTGCCGATGCTGGGCCTGGTGCCGCGGATGCCGAAGGCCGGATCGATGCTGGAGGAGCTGGCGGACCCCCGATCCGATATCGCGGAAGCCTATTATTCGGTGATGACCGCACTGCAGTTCACTTCGAACAGCGGCTATCCGAAATCGATTCTGGTGACGAGCTCGCGGCCCGGCGAGGGCAAGTCGAGCACATCGCTTGCACTCGCCCAGAATTTCGCGCGGATGGGCTTGGCGGCGCTGCTGATCGATGCCGATCTGCGCAAACCGTCGTTCCACGCCGATTCGGCGGACGATGTCGGGCTGTCGAGGCTGCTCGTCACCACCGACAGCGTCGGGGCGCACATCGTCGAAACCAAGACGCAACGCCTGTCGCTGCTGCCCAGCGGACCGCTGCCGCCCAATCCCGCCGAGTTGCTCACCACCAATCGTATCCGTGCGATCGTCGAGGAGGCGATGGGCAAGTTCGATGTCGTGGTGATCGACGCGCCCCCCGTGCTGGGCCTTGCCGACGCGCCGATCCTGAGCTCGATCTGCGAAGCGACATTGGTCGTGATCGAATCGGGCCTGGTCCGCCGCACGATCGCGCTGCAGGCGACCCAGCGGCTGATCGCCGCGGACGCCCGGATTGCCGGCGTTGTGCTGACCAAGTTCAGCATCGAGGCATCGGGATACGGCTATGGTTATGGCTATGGCTATCGCTACGGCGCCGACGACAAGCCAACGGAGAAGCTGGATATCGCGCCATGACAGCGGCGGCAGGCGGGCGAAGGCTGGACTGGACTCGCCTGGCGCTGCTTGCCGCTTGCGCTGCCGCCGCCTGGCTGACGGTGCGCAACGCCGCGCTCCTGCTATATGCCGATAGCGCGCCGGGGCGCGCGGCGTGGTTCTGGCCGGCCGGAAGCAAGGCACTGGCGGCGGAGGCGCGGGGGCGGATCATCTCTGCCGGCGGTGCGGTCGATGCTCCCGCGCGAGCGCTGACGCTGACGGCGCTGCGCCGCGCACCGGCGAGCGCGCCGCCGCTGGTGCTGGCGGGACTGGCGGCGAGCGCCGACGGCATGACGACGCGGGCACGGGCATTGATGCGGGCGGCCGAGGCGCGCGATCCGCGCAACGACGTCGCGCGATACTGGCTCCTCGATAATGCGATCCGCAGCGGCGATTATGCCGCGGGTCTCGCCGAGGTCGGGCCAGCGCTGCGGCTGCGCGCCGGCACGCGCCCGGCGGTGTTCGCGCTCGTCGCCGGAATGCTGCAAGTCCCCGCCGCGGCGCGCGCAGTTCGCGCCGAGTTGGCGCGCGACCCGGATTGGCGCACCGATTTCTTCACCGCGGAGGCGGGAACCGGCGCGGACCCGGCGATGCTGCTGCGGCTGCTTGCGTCGCTGCCGCCGCCGCACGATGCCGATGCGGCCCGGCTCGAACAGCAGGCGGTGCTTACCCACGCGGTCGAGCAAGGCGATTACGCGGCTGCCTACCGGGCCTGGCGAGCGCTGCCGCCGCCGGGGGGCGGGCGCGACGCCCTGGAACCGCCCGGCACGATCTACGATCCCGATTTCGCCGGGCTGCCGCGATCGGTGCCGTTCAACTGGCGCCTGTCGTCGAGCGGCGGAACCACGGCGGCGCTCGAAGGACACGCCTTGACGATTGCCGTGGACGGCGCCGATCCGGCGGTGCTCGCCGAGCAATATACCGTCGCGCCGCCGGGCGCCTATGTCTTCGCATTGCGCGCCCGGCGCATCGGTGCCGCGACCGGCGCGCATCTCGTCGCGCGGGTGCGTTGCGCCCGCGACAATGCCGAGCTCGCCACGCTGGCGCTCGATCGCGCGGCGGCCCGAATCGCGCGCTTCGTCGCCCCACTGACGATCCCGGCACGATGCGGCGCCGTGCGCATCGAGATCGCCGCCGCGCCTGATTCCGGTGCCGGACCGGTGCGGATGCAGATCACCGATGTCTGGCTGACGCCCGGACGATGAGCTACCCCGATCGCGACCGCACCGACTCCGCCGTCGCCAACCCGTGGCGCGCCGCAGGTGACATCTACGCCCATCTGGCACCAGCGCGGCGGCGCCAACTGGCTTGGACTGCGCTGCTGATGATCGCCGGTGCCGTTGCCGAGCTCGCGACGATCGGCGCCGTCCTTCCCTTCCTGGCGATTGTCACCGGGAGCGGCGGCGGCCGCTACGCCGGCGCGGTGGCCCTGGTCGCCCGATTGGGCGAGAGCGTGGGATTGGGGCTCGTCGCCGTCTCGTCCGCGATGCTGATCCTGGTCGCGGCGGTTTCGGCCGCCGTGCGGCTGACTTTGATCCGGACCAGCCAGACCCTTGTCTTCGCCGTCGCGCACGATCTGGCGACCGAAATCTACGACCGCACGCTGCATCAGCCCTATACCTATCACGTCGCGCAGAACAGCAGCCGGACGATCGCCGGGATCGACAAGGTGCAATTCGTGCTCGGCAACGTCTTGCTGCCGGCGATGCTTGGCCTCACCGCCGCGGTGGTCTCGCTGTTCATCCTGGCCGGGCTGATCGCGATCGATCCCGCCACCTCGATCATCGTCTGCCTTTGCTTCATATTGCTCTACGCCGGCGTGAGCGTGGCGACGCGCCGCCGCCTCTACCGCAACGCCGATACGATCGCGGAAACGCTGCAATCGCGCGTCCAGACGCTGCAGGAGGGGCTCGGCGGCATCCGCGACGTACTGCTCGATCATTCGCAGGCCTTGTTCCTCGCCAAGTTCGATCGGCTCGACCGCAAGTTCCGCAATGCCCAGGCCGCCAACCAGTTCATCGGCGCCGCGCCGCGCTACGTCGTCGAGGCGGGCGGTGTGGTGCTGATCGCGCTGCTCGCGCTCTATGTCAGTGGTCGGCCGGGCGGGCTGGTCGCGGCGTTGCCGATGCTCGGCGCGCTCGCCCTCGGCGCACAGCGGCTGCTGCCGTTGGTCCAGCAGGTCTATTTCAGCTGGTCGCAGATCTACGGCAATCGCAAGGCGCTCGACGATGTCGCGCGCCTGCTCGAGTTGCCTCGCCCCTCTGCCTCGCCGCCCGCGCCCGCCCCTGCTTTCGGCGACCGCATCGAGCTTGATCGCGTCACCTATCGCTATCCCACCGGCGCCACGCCGGCGCTCCGCGAGGTTTCGCTGACAATTCCACGCGGGATGCGGATCGGTCTGGTCGGCAAGTCGGGCGGCGGCAAGAGCACGCTCGCCGATCTCATCATGGGCCTGCTCGATCCGGGTGAGGGAGTGCTGCGGATCGACGGCCGTCCGCTCGACCAGGCTGCCAAGCCCGCATGGCAGGCGCAGATCGCGCATGTCCCGCAAGCGATCTTCCTCGCCGACAGCTCGATCGCTGCCAACATCGCATTCGGGCGCGACCTGACGACAATCGATATTGACCGCGTCCGCGCCGCCGCCGCAGGGGCGGACCTGCTCGATTTCGTCGACAGCCTGCCCGACGGCTTCGCCACCGCGGTCGGCGAGCGCGGCATCCGCCTGTCGGGCGGACAGCGCCAGCGGATCGGCATTGCGCGAGCGCTCTACAAGGGTGCCTCGGTGCTGGTGTTCGACGAAGCGACCAGCGCGCTCGACGACGAGACCGAGGCCTCGGTGATGGCGGCGATCGACCGGCTGTCGCGCAGCCTGACGATCATCGCGATCGCGCATCGCGTCTCGACGCTCAGGAATTGCGACCTGATCGTCCGAATCGAAGGTGGGCGGATCGTCGCGAGCGGCCCCTATCATGAGGTCATCGCCGGCGGCCGGAGCGAAGCTTGACCGCGATCGGTCCGGCGGGCCGGCGCTGGCGAACCGACATCCAGGCGCTTCGCGGCTTCGCGGTTCTGGTGGTGATCCTGTTCCATTCGGGGCTGGGAATCGCGCCGTCAGGCTATCTCGGGGTCGATCTGTTCTTCGTGATCTCGGGCTTCCTCATCAGCGGCATCGTCATGCGCCAGCGCGCCGAAGGCCGGTTCCGCCTTGCCGATTTCTACCTGCGCCGCATCCGACGGCTGATGCCCGCCTGCGCCGTCGTCCTCGCCGCCGTCACGATCGCGGCGATCGGTCTGCTGACCGCAAGCGGTTACGAGCGATTCTGGCCGCAGCTCGCCGGCGCGCTCACCTTCTCGACCAACATCGTCCTGTGGCGGCAGATCAATTATTTCAACAACAGCGCCGCGTTCGAGCCGCTGCTCCACTTCTGGTCGCTGGCGATCGAGGAGCAATATTATCTGCTTCTCCCCCTGACGCTGGCGGTGACCCCGCGCCGGTGGTGGACGCCCGCGATCGTCGCAGCGACAGCGGTGAGCCTCGTCGCCTACGTCTGGCTCTACCCGCATTCGCCGGGCGCGACCTTCTACCTGCTGCCGACACGCGCGTGGGAGATCGGGCTGGGCTCGATCGGCGCAGCGTTGGCGGGGCGCCCCGGCGGCATGGCGCTGCCGCGGCCGCTGCGCGCGGTGGCAATCGTCGTCCTCGTCGTCACGCCGTTCCTCGCGCCCAGTCCGCACCTCACCTATCTGCTGGCGATTCCCGCCTGCCTTGCTGCCTTCGTCGTGGTGACTGCGCAAGGAAACGGCGCGGCCGACCGCGCACTCGGCCCGCTCGCGCGGGTCGGCGACATGTCCTATTCGCTCTACCTCGTCCATTGGCCATTGTTCGCCTTCGCCAACTGCGTCTGGCTCGGCGCGCCGCTCCCCCGTGCGGCCTCGATCGCGCTGATCGCCGCCGCGATTTTGCTGGCGGTGCCCCTCAACCGCTTTATCGAGGAGCCGATCCGCCGCGCGCCGATTTCCGCGCGACGGCTGTGCATCGCCGCGCTCGTCGCCGCAGTGTTGATCGGCGCGATCGGCTACACGGGCCTGTGGGCGAAGCGCGTGTGGCGTCCGGCGATCGATATCGCCGGCGTGACCGGACTCGCCCGCCCGGGTTGCGACCCCGATGCTGAGCGATTCGATGGCCGTTGCGCGACCGGCCCCGCCCCGCAAATTCTCATCTGGGGCGATTCCTTCTCCCAGCACATCGTGCCGGCGATCGCAGCGAGCACACGCCGGCCGTTCGCCGAGGCGAGCAAGGGCGGCTGCGCCCCGCTGATCGGGATCGCCCCGGTCGATCTGCAAGGCAGCGAGCCCTGGGCAAAGGGCTGCCTTGCGTTCAACGACAGCGTGCTGGCCTGGCTCGCGCGCACCCCTAGCGTCCGCGTGGTCGTGCTTTCAGGCCGCTACCTGCGCTATACTGAGCCCGGCACGCGCGCCTTGACTCGCGACCCCGCCGGAACGACCGCACTCGGCCCGCCGACGCTCGCCGCGCTGATCGCGGCGCAGCGTCGGGCCAGCGCCGCGGTGCGCGCGCTCGGCAAGCGCATCATTATCGTCGGCGCGCCGCCTCAGGCCGGTTTCGACGTTGGCCAATGCTGGGAACGCCGACTCGAGCGGCTGCCCTTGGTGACGCGCGCACCGCGATGCGCGATCGTGGCAGCAAACGTGCACCCGCGCTGGCGCTGGTCGGTCGCGCTGAGGCAGGCGTTCGCCCGTAACGGCACGCCCGTTATCCGCCTCGACCGCGCGCTCTGCGGCGCAGGCGTCTGCAAGACGGCGTGGCACGGCACGCCGCTCTACCGCGACACCAGCCATTTGAACGCGACCGGATCGATCCTGCTCGGCAAGCGACTCGCACTGGGCGAGCGCATCTGGCGTGACGCGCGCTAGCGGCGGAGCGCGGCCTTGATCCGCGAATAGCATCGCGCGGTAAACCGCAGCATCGGCGGCGGCGCTCGGGTGAGCAGGCGATAGATGCGCGCCTCGCGGCTCGGCGCGCGCACGCCGTCGAGCAGCCGGCGCGCCTCGGCTGCGCGACCATGATAAAGCAAGGTTCGCGCATAGCCGGTACGAATCCGGTCGGCATAAGCGCCGATCGCGGCCCGACGCGGCGCATGGCGCGGCGCATCATACGCAGCGTCGAGCGTAGCCAGGATCGGCGAGTCGGCGACGGCGCCGCCTGCCGCCATGTGCGTCTCGGCCTGCTCCATCATGCCGCCCGTGCCCCGGACATAGATCGAGGTTCGCCGCGCGCTGACGGCGATCGCGTGATCGAGCGCGAAGCGCACCCAGAACTCGGAATCCTCGCCCAACCGATGCCCGCCGAACCCGGCGGTTTCCGCAAAGGCGCTGCGGCGGATCGCGATGCTCGACGCCTGGAACAGCTCGGGCCGATGATCGCGGAAGAACTCGATCAGCCGGCATTGCGCGTCGGCTTCCGCGTCGGGGCTTGCTGGAGCCGATCCTTGGCGTACCTCCAGCCAGCCTGCCGCGACCGCATCGGCTGCCGGAAAGGCGGCGCAGACCTCAGCCAGCGTCGCGAGATGCTCCGGCAGCCAGAGATCGTCGGCGTCGATCAGCGCCACCCAATCGCACCCCGCCTCGGCGAAACCGCGGTTGCGTGCGGGACCCGGACCGGTATTGTCTTGCCGGACAACGCGCACGCGATCGTCGATCCCGGCGACGATTTCGGCACCGCCATCGGTCGAACCGTCGTCGATCACGATCACCTCGGCGGGCGGAAACGTCTGGCCGAGCACCGATTCGACCGTGCGCCGCACGAATGGCCGCTTGTTGAAAAGCGGAATGACGACCGAGAAGGCGGATGAGGAGATCACGCCGGCGATCATGTCCGAGACA
>Ga0164242_10003942_pt1 | contig 16767 bp, 15 predicted proteins | sample OricomgcompostMG_FD_108783 | JGI IMG/M metagenome (GOLD analysis project Ga0164242, IMG submission 108783) | Miracle-Growth compost microbial communities from Emeryville, California, USA - Original compost - Miracle growth compost (MG) ...
CACTGCTCTTCTTCGGGCCACGGCTGGGCCCACCAGGAGACGGCCACGGCGTGCGCGACCTCGAACGCGCGGGCGGTGTCCGGCCGATGGCGCAGCAGATCCAGATGCCGCCGGTGCGCTGTGACCATCTCTGGCAGCCCTGCCAGGTCGACCTGTTCGGTGTCGGCCGGCGCGCCGTCGATCCAGTGGGTGCCGAGCATCCAGCGCCCATGACGGGGGCAGATCCGGGTGTGCGGTTTCAGGTACAGCCGGGCGGGCTTGGTCCGTCCGGTGCGTGCGGCGGTACACAGCCGGCAGCCTTCTCCCGCGGCGGACACCACGCTCCCGAAGCGGAACCGCCCGGCCGCGCCCGCCCCGTCCGGCGAGACGGGTTCCCGGGCGGTCCAGGCGGGCAGAGACCGCCGAAAGATCTCCTCGGGCACGCGGCAGAACGCGGAGATGCGGGCGCGGGCTTCGGCGTTGAGGTACACCTCGCCGTCCGTGCGGTAGCCCTTGAACAGGCCTCCGCCGACCTGGAGCAGTGCCGGGATGAGGTCTCTGACGCCGAGCCGGTAGCGGTCGGCCAGCCGGTCCAGGTACGACAGGTTCGTCTCGCCCTGCAGCGGCGCGAGCCGTACCGGCCCCGGACGTGCCGCAGCCGTACGCGGCGGCTGCGGCTGGGGTGGAAGAGAGTCGTGCATGAGGGAGCAGGGGTCGTTCCTGAAGGGTTCGGATGTACCGGCATCCGAGCAGTGGCCAGACGGGGGAGCGGGACGGACGGTTGAGGCGGACGCTGCTGGTCAGGGCTGGCGTTGCGCGGGAAGCCGACGGCGGTGTGGTGCTCGGGCCCGTTGTTCGGCGGCGGTATCGAGTTCGATCTGTTCGAGCAGTTTCTTGGTGATCTTCTCGGTGCCGTCCAGCAGGGAGACCAGGGCGGCTTCGCGGATGAGGTGGGAGAGGCTGCCCATGCGGCCGCCGGTGCGGGCGTGGAGGTAGGGGGCGTGCGTGAGCAGGGTGCCGAGCCGGTGGTGGCGCAGTCGCAGGGCGCTGTCCATGCTGTGCACCAGGTCGTGCCAGATCTGCTTGTCCGCGGCGCTGCCGTAGCGCAGGGGCTGGTTGCGCACGATTTTGAAGCGGCCGGCGAGCTGGGAGCCGCGCACTCCGGTCAGCAGGGGCGAGGATTCGACGTCGATGCCGGAGTAGACGAAGGTGGCCGGGATCCGCTCGCCGAGGTACTTCAGCTGGTCGGAGGTCTCGGCGCCAGCCCGGCTGCGGGTGTCCATCAGGTGTACGTCGTCGACCAGGACGAGCTGGGTGCTCATCTCGCACAGCAGCTCGCACACGGCGTTGGTGATCTGGATCTGGTTCATCCGTTCCAGGGCGGGCAGGCCGAGGAAACGGGCGAACTCGCTGATGAGCATCTTCGGGGTGGAGGACGGCGGCACGGTGATGAACAGGACCGGCAGCCGTCCGTCCTGGTTCGGGTGGCGGCGACGGTCGGCGAGTTCGACGGTGCGCCCGAGCTGCTGCATCGCGGTGGTCTTCCCGGTGGTGGCCGGTCCGGAGATGATCAGTCCGCGCCTGGCTCCGCCCTGCTGGCCGCGGTTGAGCAGCAGCAGGCGGCGTACCGCGGTGGAGATGGTGTCCATCGCGGGGGTCTTCAGCACCACGAACCGTGCGTGGTAGTCCTCCCGCTGTTCCAACGTCCATTCCTGGTCGCCGGCGTCCCGTGCCGGTGAGTGGGGCGTGTCGACGAACTTCTGCCACCCGTCCCACGTGGTCAGCGGACTGAACGTGCTCGTGGTGGCGGGCTGGGCCGCTGTCACCATGCCTGGGCCTCCTGGTACGGGTCGTAGATGCGCAGGCCGCCCGCCCCGGCGGCGTCCAGCGTGTGCTCAGCGGCCTGGTCCCGGGCCGTTTCGGCCGTCGGCAGGGATGCTTCGGCCTCATCCGCATGGTCCGCCGCGGCGTCCTGGCCGTCGGCGAGGGCGGCGAGAAGGTAGTCCTCGCCGTCCGGGTCGTCCTCGATATCGTCCAGGCTGTCGTCGGAGCCCCAGCCGTCGGCATCCTCGAGCGGGACGGTGAAGGAACCGGGCAGCCCGAACGAGGCCCCCGGTGCGAGAGGCGCAGGCCACTGCTGCGGGGCGGTGGCGGTGGCGGGGGATGGATCGGTCATCTGCGCGGCCGCCTGGGCTCGGGCGGCTACCGTCCGTTCTCGCCTGCTGCCCAGTCCCTGGCTGGCACGGCGCAGCAGCTCATCGAGTGCCTGGGCGATCGCCGCCTCGTGCTCTTCACGGCCATGCCGGCGCTGGACGGTGCGGCGGACGTGGTCGAAGGTGAATGCGGTGAACGGGCGCCTGACCGCCTCCGCGTGGACCCACGGCACCTCGAGCCATCCCTCGGGCAGGCGCACCCACACTCGGTTCGGGTCGTAGGGGTTGTGGTGGACCTCCCAGCGTCCGTTCTTGTCCGCCCGCGGGGAGCGGCGGCGCCGGTAGGGATTGAGGCCGGGGTGGTCGTAGGTGCGGTAGCCGAAGCGGATGCCGTAGTCGTTGACGGCCTGCCACCGAAGAGGCAGCAGCTCGACGTAGTCGTCGGCGGACAAGGGCACCGGTACATGCCCCGTCACCGCCACCAGCGCCGCCCACATCTCGTTGGGGGATACGGCGGCCTGCGGCATCATCGGGTGCCGCAGTGCCTCGTGCCGGCGCTCCTGCCACCCGCAGATCACCCACTCGTCCAGCAGTTCCTGAAGCTGCGTCAGGCTCCAGCAGGCATCCTGCTCTGCGGCGGCGGCGCCCCGCTGGGAGACGTCGGAGCCGGTGTGGCCGGGCAGGTACTGGCTGAACCCGTCGGCGATGGCGCGGAAGGTCCGCTCCACGTTCCCCTTGGCCGGGCCGTTCGCCGGAGGTACCGGTTGCACCGACACCCCCAGGCTCTCGCACGCGGAGACGAACGAAGCCGACACGTACACCCGGCCCTGGTCCACCACCACCGCCTCCGGCATGATCACCGGCCGGGCAGCAGCCCCCTCCAGCCGCGCGTCCAACGCGATCAGCCGCTCATACGGGATGACCGACCGCTGCATGGACAGCGCCGCATCCCAGCCCGGCCGCATCACTGTCGGCACCACCATCTGCGCCAGCAGCATCGCCGCGTCCACCGACGTCGTGCCCACCGGCCGCAGCACCGCGGCGCAGATGCTGCGCGTCGCCACGTCCAGCGCGATGCTCAGTTCAAGACGGCCGGTCACACCGTCGTCCAGCACCGCCATAACGTCCAGCGGCGTGCTGTCCAGCATCACCAGCTCACCCGGTCGCAGTGCCACCGTCGGCGTGAACGGAGGTGCCGGCCGCGACGCATGCCACCGCCGCTGCGCCGCAGTCCCCAAAAGCCCCTGTCCGTCGGCTACTGCGTGCACCAGCCGGTTGAACGTCGACGCCGGCGGCAGGGCCACCACCCCGGCGCCGTACTCCTCCTCCAGCAGCCACCCCACCCGGCGGCGCAGCCGCACCAGCGTGCCCGTCGACCGCTCCCGCTGTCCCTCCAGCACTGTCCTGACTGCCGTGACCACCCGTTCATCGGCCCGCCCCAGGGCCGATCGCTCCCGCACCGCCCGGCCGTCGACCAGCCCCCACAAGCCCTCGCTGCGGTAGCGCGCCCGCATCCGGCGCACCGTCGCCGCACTCGCCGCCCAGCCCGCCGCCGTCAACTCCTCGGCCTTCGCCCGCTCCCGCTGCGCCAGGCTCCGCGTCGCCGGATCGAACTGCTCACGCGGGGCGCCCTGCCCGACCGCGTCCGGGAAGCCGGTCTCCACCTCCCGCACATGCCGCTGCCACGCCAGAGCCCGCTCCCGCACCTCGACCGGCAGCGCCTCCAGCAGCCCGAACGGCGGCACCCTCCCCGGCGCCGGCCCGCCATCCACCTCGAAGGACGGATCGGCGAACAGGTAGGGCAGCAACACCACCGCCGAGGCGCCCTCGTCACTCACCAGCGTGGCCCGGGCGCCTTCCAGCACGGCGAGCGTCCATACCCGTCCGTCGTAGCGAAGGCGCGCCCCGACCTCGACAACCGCCTGCGTCACGCCGCTTCGGCCTCCTGCCGTGCGACCGAGACGACCACGCGCTCGTGCAGCGGTTCGTCCAGCCGCACCCGCAGCACACCGCTCCACAGCGCGTGAAAGACCGCCGGCCACACCGCGATCGGGTCACCCAGCTCACACACCGCCTCCACCGCCGGCCGCGGACTGCCGAAGGCCTTCAGCAGAGCCGGCATCCACGGCCCTGCGGCGTACCGGGGATGCCGGTAACCCGCCAGCCACCGCACATTGGCCACCAGCACCGGATCCGGCGGCCCCGCGAGCCGGTAGGACCAGCCCGCTGCCTCGGCGGCCGCCGCCACGACCCGTGCCCGCTCCGCCAGCCGGGCAGAGGGCCCGCTGCGTCCCGCACAGTCGAGCAACAGGCCACTGCCGTCCTCAAGCCTGGCCATCAGCTGCGGCGCATGACCGACGACCTTGCTCTCCTCACGCCACACCAGCTCCACCGGCCGGCAGGCCAGCGCCACCACCGCCGGATCCCGGTCCAACAGCATCAGCTCGGTCCGCATGACACCGGACCCGTACGCCACCAGCCGCCCGGTCGTCGACGACCACCACCAGCCCGGAGCCACACGCCGCCCGTGCCGGATAGGGAAAGGCCGCACCGCAGGACTCTCCTCGAAGACGACGTCCTGCGCAGCCTCAAGCCACGGGACCTGAAGCGAGCACCCCAGAGGGTCTCGAAAGCGCACATCGATCAGGCTGGCATCTACAGCCGCAACTTCTTCGCGTCGAACAGCACCACCCGTACTGTGCGGCTTGGGGATGCGGCACCCGGCCCCGGGCGCCGCGGACGATGCGGCCTTTTGGCTGCTGCCGATGATCACGTACTCCACACAACGCCATGCCTGACCTGCCGCGCAGGAGAACCGGCCGGTAACCGCAACATCGGTGCAACCAAAGGATGTTGGGCTGCACGCGGCACCCAGGGTGCCGAGACCGGGCACCGGTGTCAGTGCAGAGTCCTGCACTTTCACGTTCCCATTGCAGGCCGTTGTGTCAGTCCTCGCCATCCCCCAGGGCGAGCACGGCGGCCAGCTCCTCGGCGGGCAGGCGGCACCACTGGGCCACCTCCTTGAGCGCCACCCCGGAGGCGACGGCTGCGGCGGCGGTATGCACGAGGGCCTGGTCGATCAGGTCGGCACTGTGGCTGAGGTGCTCCAGCAGGGTGCGGGCCACCTCGGCGGTGGTGCCGCTGTGCACGCCGCGCAATTCCACCAGCTGTTCGCGCGCCTCGTCGACCAACTGCGTGATGCGGAACCGTTGTTCGGCAGGAACGGTGGCCCGCCACCGGGTCCCCGATCCGCCCGACTGGGCTTCCGCTGCCAGGACGCGTAACTGGCCGGCCATCGTGGCGGGCTGCTCTTCCCGCTTCAGCCGCCACGGATCCTCCCGCCAGCCCGGCGGCCCCGTCTCACGGCGGCGGGCGCGCACGATCGCGCCCTTCCAGCCGTTCAGCGGGCTGCCGTGGTCGGCCGCAAGTTCGGGCCCCAGCCAGGTGCGGCCCACCCGCTCACCCAGCCGGTGACAGAACGCATCGTCGGCGCCCCGCACCCGAGGCCGTATCCCGCCGCTTGCCTGCCAGGCCACCTCGGCCATGGCCGGCTCCAGCAACGCGTCTGCGACGGCCACCACCTCCGGGAAGATCGCCGCGTCCCGGCCCACGATCCGCCACCACTCAAGCCGCGATCCCGCGTCGCCGCCCGCCAGCTGATGCAGACGGCGCGGCCACATCACCTCCTGCTCCCAGGACAGGGCCTGCTCCCACCAGCGGGCCACCACCGCATGCGCCAGCGTGAACGCCTGCTCCGGCTCCACCCCGGCCCGCACCGCACGCCGCGCCACGCCCGGCCACCGCCGCTGCGCGGCCACCACCTCAGCCGCGCCGCGCACATCGAGGTGTTCCAGCGGCTGGTCGGCGTCCGCGTCCAGCAGCCAGCGCCCGTGCCGCAGGCAGACCCGATGCCAGCGTGGCAGGTAGCGCACCGCCCGTAGTGCCTGTCCGGTGCGCCGCGCGGTGCACAGCCGGCAGCCGAATGCAGCCGGCCCCGCCACCGTGCCCGCCGCCCGCCACCGTGCCTGTGCCACCCCGGCCTCCCGGCCGTTGCTGATCTTGGGGTCGTCCACGGTGAAGGCAGGCAAAGCGCGCGCCAGTACCTTGGGCTCCACCCTGCACAGCTCGGAGAGCACCTGCCGCCCGGCCCCGTTGAGGACGACCTCCGCGTCCGCCCGCGTACCGCCGCCGTCGTGCCGGGCGGGGGAGTTGCTGCACGTCCACAGCCGCAGCACACCGGCGGTCGGGAGACCGTAGCGGGCCGCCACACGGCTGATCAATGATGCGGTCAGCTCCCCGGCCAGCGGCACGGTCCGCAACACCCCCGCTGCCACAGGCAGACCTCCCGATGCCGTTTCCTGCTCCTGCTCAGTGCCAGCCCTCCACGCGCCTCACAGCCAGTCCGCCGGCCACTGCCTGGGTGGCTCGCGTCCGGCGGGCTGGCCTGGCTCCGGGGGCTCGACTGCACAAGGCTAGAGGTCACCGTCCAACTTCAGCTGCGGAAACCCCCCGCTGCGTCACTGTGTGCGCGTGGGACCGGGGGTGCGGATGGTGGGCAGGTCGGGGCGTTCGTTGTCCGCGGCCAGGGCATCGGTGGGCAGCCGCCGGTAGGCGTGGAGGAGATCGGCTACGGCGTCGGGGCTCGCTTCGGCGGTGGCGACGAGTGCGGCCAGGATCTGGGAGCGGGACGTCTGTTCGCCGGCGGCGACCGCGGCCCGCACGAGTATGTCGAGGCGCTGGTCGACGTCGTTGGGCCAGGTGACGAGCGTGTTGCGGCGGGGCTGCTGCCACAGCAGGTCCACGGGTCTCCCTTGTCCGTGCCAACTACCCTGTATCGAATATATATTGAGTGCATGGTGACGCTGCTGCAAGGACGCCGGAGGCCGGAGGGCTCGGGGGCTGCTGCTGCGGCCGGGATCCGCATTGCGGGGCGGATGCTGCACCCGACTCCCGTTTTCGACACGTACTGGCGTTTTGCTGCGGCACGTCAGGCGGTGTACGAGGCGCGGCTGTCCGGTGGGCGGGGGCCGTGGACGAGTGATCCGATCCTGTCGCGGTACCGGTTCACCAACTGCTACCGGGCCGCGGACCGGGTCAGCCAGGTCCTGATCGGTGACGTCATCTACGACGGCGAGCCGGAGTGGGAGGAGGTCTTTTTCCGCACCCTGCTGTTCAAGGTCTTCAACAAGGAGTCCACGTGGCGGCTGCTGACCGGTGAGCTGGGCGAGGTGCGGTGGGACGGGTATGACCACCGGGTCTTTGACCGGGTGCTGTCGCGGGCATTCGCGGCGGGGGAGCGGCTGTACTCGGCCGCCTATATCGTGCCGCCGCCGCAGCTGGGGGAGCAGCGCAAGCACCGCAATCATCTGCGGCTGCTGGAGATGATGATGACGTCCGGCGCCCCGGAGAAGGTCCTGGCGGCGTCAACGCTGCGGGAGGCCTACGAAGTCCTGCTGGGCTATCCGGCCATCGGTCCGTTCCTGGCGTACCAGTTCGTGATCGACCTCAACTACGCGGCACAGATGCCGTTTTCGGAGATGGACTTCGTCGTGGCCGGGCCCGGCGCGAGGGACGGGATCCGCAAGTGCTTCGGTGTGGCGGCCGACGGCATCGAGGCCGATGTCATCCGGTACATGGCCGACACCCAGGACGAGCACTTCGCCCGCCTGGGCCTGGACTTTGCAGGGTTGCGTGGGCGCCCGCTGCAGTTGATCGACTGCCAGAACCTGTTCTGCGAGGTTGACAAGTATGCGCGCGTCGCCCACCCGGAGATCGCGGGGATCAGCGGCCGCAGCCGCATCAAGCAGACCTACCGCTCCTCGACGGCACCGGTGCCGGCCTGGTTCCCGCCCAAGTGGGGGATCAACGCGCCTTGCTGAGGCGGGTGTTATGCGGCCAGGGGCGGGGTGTCGCTCAGCAGCGGGCGTATGGCGGTGATCGGCCCGTCCAGGTGGGCGTGCCCGGCCACGACGGTCAGGGTTCCGACGGTCAGGTCGGCCTGGTGGGCGATGTAGGCGAGCAGCCTGCCCAGGCCCAGGTAGTTGCCGTAGGCCCGTTCGAACATGTAGTGGCTGCGGTACAGCGCCGCGGCGTGCACTCGGCCGTCGCGGTCCAGCTGGAAGGAGACGTGGCTCAGGCAGGGGAAGCCGCGGTAGAGGTTGTCGCGGTCGGCGGCGTGCACGAGCAGCTCGGCCGGCACGTCGCCGTCGTCGGGGTGGGCGAGGTCCGCTTCATAGGCGGCGGTCATCGGCCCTTTGCCCGAGGCCTGCTTGCGCAGCCGGCTGATGATGTTGCCGACCTGGTCGATGTCGGTTTTTTTCGCGCCGGGGTAGGCGACCAGGCGGCCGAAGTAGGTGCCGTGCGCATTGCCCGGGAACTTCTTCAGCCGCGGGTACATGGCGCGGTAGCGGGACACGAGGTCGGCGTGATCGGCGGCTCGGGCCGCGAGGCCGGCCGGGAAAAGGGTGCCGGCGACGGTATCGATCGGCTCGTGCCGTTTGGCGGTGCGCAGCCGGTCCAGTTCCGTGCGGAAGCCGGTGTCGTCTGTGGTGGGGTCGGTGATGCGTACGACGGTGTGCAGGCCGGTGCGCGACGGGTTGTCCTTGCGATCCAGGGCATTGCAGGCGGCGATCCAGGCGCGGGTGACGTCACGGCCGGTGACATCGAAGCTGATCATGAATCCTCCTGGCACGGTCGACGGGGCAAAAAGGAGTCCGGCGCGGCAGGTGGTCAGTCCGGCCAGACGTCGTGCACACCGGCGCGAGGCGCGTCCCGCACCACCGCCAGCCGGACCGGCTCGTCCCAGTCGGCCGCCGACACCTCCAGCACGACCGGATCGCCCAGCTCGTCGGTCACCACAGCCGCCTGCTCTACATCCGTGCAGCGGGCCAGGCCCTTGGGCAGCGAGACGAACGCGGCTCCGGCGCTGCGGACGATCAGCACGTCACCGACGTCGGCATGTATCTGCTGCCGATGGGATGACGTGGTGACGACATGGACCTGGGCTTCCGCAGACAGGGCCGCCCCGCCCGCCAGGGAACTGCGCAGCGCGGCCAGGGAGATCTTCGCCCACTGGCGAGCACGGTCGGCATCCAGCAGACGAAGGTTCTGCAGATGCCGTACGGTGCCCGCGTAGGAGGTGCCCAGCTCCCTTGCCAGCCGGTACACATGTTCCGGACTGGTCGGCTGTCCCCGGCAGATTCGGTCGAGACCGGCCAGCACCGCCGGGCGCGGCATGAGGAACCATGCGGCGAACGCCTCCGCGGTCTTCTCCTCGTCCGGCCAGCTGCCGTTGCCCCACCGCAGCGCCGGGCTGAGGTCGTCGTCGGCCGCCGTACGGTGCCGCAACTGGTGGTGCCCGAGCTCGTGGGCCGCGGTGTGCCGCTGGGTCACGATGTTCAGATTGGCGTTGAGCAGCACGGCCGGCCCGTTGTCGGCGGGGGAGAGGTAGACGCCGAACAGGCGCGGCATCGGCTGCGCCATGCCGACGACTTGGGCTCTCTTCAATGCCTGGTGGACGGGTACGTAACGGGTGCGGTCGATGCCCAGATCACGGTGGGCCTGGGCAGCCGCGATCCCGGCGATGCGGTGCGCCACCGCCCAGTTCACCGCTGGCTGTCCTGTTCCGCGGAGTCTTCCTGCTCCTTCTCGGCCGCCCGTCGCAGCGAGAGGTACTCGGCGAACTCCATCACCGTCTTCTGGTCGCCGTCGGTCAACTGGGCCAGTGCGCGCGGCAGTCCAGCCAGGGCGTACTCGCCGGCGTCCGCATCCTCTTCCTCGGCAAGGAAGTAGGCGACCGGCTGCCGGTACAGGCGGGCGAGCTTCTTCAGCTCCAGGCTGTCCACACGCCGCTCGCCGCGCTCGATGTCGCTGATCGCCGAACGGGGGATGCCGGTGTTGTCGGAGACGAACTGTTGCGACATGTTGAGGTAGTCGCGGGTCTTCTTCAGCCGTTCGCCGAGCCGGGTGAGTTCGGGATCGCGGGCTCGGGCGTCGGAGGGTGGAGGGGTCACGATTGCTGCCTTTCGATGATGGCTTCCCGTACCGCGCGGGCGAACGCCTGCACGGACCGGGTGGCCTCGGCCGACTGGCGGTCGGCAGGAATGGCGATGGAGTAGCGCTCCTCAATGCGCGTGAGGATCTCCACGATCAGGAGCGAGTCGACCGGCAACTCTGCTCCGGCGTCCTCGAGTTCGGCCCTCACCTCGGCTGCGGGCTTCTCCTGCAGTTCAGCCAGGAACTCGATGACGACCGAGACGATGTCGTCGATGCCCGGTGTGACGGTGCTCAGCATTCCTCCCAATCGTCTGCATTTCCAACGTCGGTGTCCTACGATACGACAACGTCGAGGAATCCGACAGACATGTCCCAAGATCAGACAAGGAGTGAGGCGTGGACTTCCAGCGCTACCAGCAGGCCGCCATCAAAACCCTCCAACCCCCCACCGAGGACACCGACCCCGTCCTCATCCCCCTACTCGGCCTCGCCGGCGAAGTCGGCTCCCTCACTACCGCCTACAAGAAACACCTGCGCGACGGGCCCGCCCATGAGCAGGGCAAGCATCAGCTACGCGAAGAACTCGGCGACGTTCTGTGGTACATAGCCGCCCTCGCCCACCGCTTCGACCTCGACCTCGACGACATCGCCACTGCCAGCCTGGAAAAGACCAAAGACCGCTGGCGCACCACCCCCGACACCGAACACACCCGCTTCGACGACCACTTCCCCGACCACGAACGCCTCCCGCGCCAGACCACCCTCACCTTCACCCCCACCACCCGAGACGACGGCAGTACCGTCATCGTCCTCACCCGCGAAGACGGCACCCCCGCCGGCGATCCCCTCACCAGCGCCTCCCACATCGAAGACGACTACCGCTTCCACGACGCCTTCCACCTCGCCCACGCCGCCGTCCTCGGCTGGTCCCCCGTCACCCGCTTCCTCCTCGGCCGCAAGCGAAAAAGCAGCCCCCACACCGACGAAGCCGAAGACGGCGGCCGCGCCATCGCCATTGAAGAAGGCATCTCCGCCCTTGTCTTCTCCTACGCCGCCCGCCACCGCTACTTCGCCGACATCAAGCACATCGACAACGAACTACTCACGACCATCGGCCACATGACCGCCCACCTCGAAGTCAGCATCTGCCGCGCCGCCGACTGGGAGCACGCCATCCTCACCGGCTACACCGCATGGCGCCAGCTGCGCGAGCAGAACGGCGGCATCATCCACCTTGACCTCGACCAGCGCCTTCTCACCGTCGGTCCGCTATAACCCAGGCCCGGCTCAGCCCGCCCGCACCACTGGCCCGCCGCGGCTGTTAGACGCGCCGCAGTACCGCCACCACGTCGCGTCGTCGCCGGGGATCGGCTCGTACACCGAGTTGTGCGGGAGGAGCCAGTGGGCTGCACGGAGGCGTCCTGGGCCTCTGTCGTGATGCTCATCCAGTCGGTCGGCTACGGAGCTTCCTTGCGGAAGAGGGACAGCAGGGTCCGGGCCGGCAGGGCGCCCGGGTCGAAGAACTGAGTGGCCAGAGCGGGCGGCACCGCGGTTCCCTGCATGCGGACCTCGTGGCAGGTGAAGCAGAACGCCGCCTCGAACAGCGCCAGATCGAGAGAGTCGTCGTATGCCCGGACGCTCCAGCCCGGCGAGAAGCCGCAACGGTGCTGTTCACTGCCTGGCAGGCTCTCAATCAAGGCCAGGGCGGCGTCGGCCTCGCTCCCGGCCCAGTGGGCAACCGCCGTGCCGGGGTACGGGACGTCCCGCCTGGCGGAAAGGGCGGAGATCCGTACGACCTCGATCAGCACGGTGGCGGTAACGGCTTCGGCGGGGAGCTGCATGAGCGCAGTCTGCCCGTCAGGTTCGGAGGCCGGGTAAGGGGCACAGACGCTTTCGGCAGGCGCAGGCCTGTGTCAGTTCGATCGACCCGATGCCATCCACTGCGGAGGTCGCACCGAGGCAGCCACGGACGCGAAGTGACAACCCGCCTGCCTTGGTGACAAGCATCGTGCTTCGGCTCAGTCGATGTGACTGAGCGCTTCAGTTGGCGGGTTGAGCGAGGATGCGCTTTGGCCCGGCACAGCGGCTGTGCCGAGGTGTGATTGGTCGCGGCAAGCACGGACCTGCTACACCTCGCCGCCCTCCTCCCAACGGCACTCAGTGCAGCGCACCCCGGCGTAGTGGTCTCCGCGGTCGTAGTCGGTCGCACCCCACTGTTCGAGCTTGGCTGGCGGAGCGCCGCAGTTGGGGCAGATCACGTAGACGCCGGCTCTGTGAAAGGACACGGCCTCGATGGTCGCCTCGTCCAGGAGCTGTTGGACGCCCTGAAGGAATCCGGTGGTGTCGACGCCCAAGATCTTGTTGACGGCGGTCTGGTCGTCGTCTTCGGTCACGGAGACCCAGTACAGGGGGCGGAGGAGCGCCGGGAGTGGCGTGTCGTCCAGGCAGACCGGGATGATCCTCAGCCCGTCTTCCAGGCGCCGGATGATCGCAGTCTCCAACTCGGACTTGACCCACTCCGACGTGCTGGCGTGCTCGGACCAGCAGACGAGCACGGTGTCGACCGTGTCCAAGGCGACCCCGACTTTGCCAGGAATGGAGTCGCCGGGGCTCAGTTCCCACTCATCGAGCCAGATGTCCACGCCGCCCAACCGCAGCTTCGTGGCGAAGGAGCGAACGGCAGGCTTGTCCTTATGGTTATGGGAAACGAACGCGCGCACTGCTGCTCCTTGTCATCCCAGAGGCCTAGTACCAGATTATCGTCAAGATGACGTTATCGCATCCACATCCAGGCACTCCGACTCGCAGGATGCACAAGGCGCCGTCGGGGGCTCGCAGTTGCCAGACGCAGAGAAGGCGCACCCGAAGGTGCGCCTTCTCTGCCGTCCTCCTGGACCGCAAGTGCTCACCTCGCCAAGTACAGCGCTCACCCGCCAACTAAAACGCTCAGGCACATCGAGGTGCTGGGCCCGCCGGCGGGTGTGAGGTTAGTAGTCGAGGTCGAGGTAGTCGATGTCGTTGAGGGTGACGTCGGAGAGTCCTGTGGCGCGGGCTCCGCCGTCCTGGAAGTAGATCTCTTTGAATCCTTCGGCGATGATCGCGCGCATCTGCTGGTCGCTGGCACCGGCGTCGCGGGCGTCGAACAGGCGCTGCGCATACGCCGGGGGGAGGTGGACGGTGAGTCGGCGGAAGCGTCCGTCGTCGGTGGTGCCGATCGGTGCGGTGTAGCCGAACCGGGCCCTCGTCTCCACCGTGATCCCGCCTGTCGTGGCGGCCTGACGCTGTCGGCGTTTGCGGACCTGGGGCTGCCAGCGGGCCCGTACGGCTGTGTCGATCCGTTCGGCGATGGCCTGGGGCGGGTGTTTGCGTTCGCCCTTGCGGTAGCGCTCCACCGACCGCTGGCTGACCCCGATCTCCTCGGCGACAGCCCGGGTCGTCTTGAGCTGCTTCATCAGGAAGTTGATGCGGGCCTTAAGCGTCTTGGGCGGCTGGCGGGTGAAGCTCTCCTGGTCGGCCCGCTCGATGGCGTCCTCGATCTCTGCCATGGCTCAGCCCTTCTCGACGGTGGGGTCTTGGCCGTCCGTGTCGGCCGGCGGAAACCAGGTCTTGTGCGTCGGGCCGGTGTCGGGCACTGGTCTACTCGCCTTCGTCCAGGACGGCGTCGCCGCCCTTGATGTGACGGGCGGGGTTGAGGCCCTGTTCCATGAGGTCGACCGCCCAGAGCATCGACTGAACGCCCTCCAGCTTCGCCAGGCCAGGTATGGAGCCGAGGCGGAAGGCGCCGGGCTGGGGTTTGCCGGAGGCGGCGTAGGGCAGGAAGGCAAGGGGGCTGTCGCCGGGGGAGGGGTAGACGACGCAGTCGGAGAGCACGGCGAGCGGGTACAGGCCCGTCATCGTGGCCATGTTGCGCATCTTGCGGTGCATGTTGACCCGGGCCTTGGCGATGACGGCGGCACGGATGTCCGGACGCCAGGTCGGCCGCTGCAGGGCCGGCCACCGCTCGCCCTCCTTGTACTTCTTGCCCTGGGGGCGTTCACGCAGTTTGCCGATGCCGCCCTTGACGGTGGCCTTGATCGCGGCCAGCACCGCCGCCATGACCGGGTCGACATCCTTGTGCCGCTCCATCGCTGCGAGGAACTCCGCGTCCGTGAGCTCCCTGGTGACGCCGAGGTCGGCGAGGGTATCGACGTAGGCGTGCTTGAGCCGGTCGTGCCACGGGTCCAGGTACGCGCCGGTTTCCCGCCGCAGGTACGCCTCGATCGGGTGGACGTCGTAGCCGAGCTCCTGGGCGTAGGCGACGGTGTGCGTCTGGTACCAGGCCGGGCCCGTGGGCCGGGAGCCGTCCGGCGTGAACGGTGAGGGCAGGCGCGGGTCCAGCTCGATGTGGCTCAGGTCGACCAGCCAGGATCCGGGGATCTTCGGGTTGAACTTCGGGGCGTGGAAGTGGTCCGGAGCGCTGAGGCCGACGACCAGGCGGGCCGCGGCGGCGAGGAACGCGGTGTTGAGGTCCAGGCCGACCGCGAAGGGCAGCGTGCACTCCTCATCGCTGAGCAGGTCCACCGGCCGCACCCACTGGTACGCCTCCTCATCGAGGAAGCCACCGGTCCAGCCGCTGCCCACGACGACGGGGTGCTCAGCGGTGGCCTCCGGCGGCGCCGGGTCCATCGGCTCCGTCCCCAGCGATCCCGGGTTGTAGGCGGACACCCAGTTCCCGGTAGCTTCGTCGCGCACCGCGCGCGTGGGCGGGCGCAGCGCCATCATCAGCTCCAGCCCGGACACGGCCGTCGATCCGCGCGGGGTGATGACCCGCTGGGCGTACACGCCCAGGACGCGGGCGATGTCGGCCGGCTCCATCTCCGTCACGCCCGGCCAGGACCGCTCATCGAGGGCGTCCCAGGACAGGACTGCCAGCTGCACGCACTGCCGTTCGCGGCCCTGCGCCTTGCGGTAGATCCTTGCCCACGGGCCGAACCCGCGCTGGGTGAGCCGCCACTTCGCTTTAACCACCTGCTTGACCACTGGGTGGTCCTCGGGCAGGCGCAGAGAACGACGCTGCTCGTGGCCTTCCAGGCGCTCGGGCAGCCCGAGCTTCACGGCGGCCGCGGCGGTGAGCACGATCAGCGGGTCGCTGTCCTTGCCGTACCGGTTGAGCTTCGGCGCACCGAGGCCGGACTCGCGCAGCGTCCACTCCACCAGTTCCACCACCGTGGTCGCCGGGCAGTCCAGCACGATCCCGTCGACGCCGTACGCGCAGCCGTCACCGTCCAGGACCGCGAGGGGCCCGTGCGGGAAGCGCGGGTCGGCTGCGGGTTGCGCCGCCTTCTTCGTGGCCGGCCGCCGCGATGTCGCAGCGGGCCGGAAGGCCGGGCGAGCCGGCGCCGCAGCCGGAACGGCGGGAGCCTGAGAGACATCTGCCGTCTCCACCCTGAACGCGGCCGGCTCAGTAGACGCCGCTCGCGCCGGAGCATGTGCCGGGGCTGCACCGGGGGCGGGATACTTCGCCGCCCACCCCTTCAGCAGCCGCTGGTAGGCATCCAGCCGCGGAGACTTCGGCTCGCTGCGGCCGTTCTCCCAGTTCTTCACCGACTGGGTCGTCGTCTTCAACGCGGTGGCCAGGCGGGCCTGGGTGATGCCGGCGGCCTCACGCAGCCGGGCACGCTCCGCCGGAGGCGGCAGGTGCGGCTCCTCGTTCAACAGAGCGTCGACCGACGCGAACAACTCTTGCTCAGATGCCATGACCCCGCACCCTTACTCCAGGCCAGATTACTTAACCACAAACTTACCCCATTCTTTAACCTTCCCGGGCCCATTCCAGTCCCAGCGCGGCGAGTGCGGCGAGTTTGTCGGTGGTGAGCTTGGCGCGCCTGGTCTTGGTGTTCGACAGGAACACTCCGAGCTTGACCTCCGATCCGTCTTCGAGTCGCTCTACGTAGCCTCTGGGGACGGTCATCGAGCCCTCGCGGGCCTTGTACTGCGCGAGGGCTGCTACGCCCCGCTCGAAGGCGCTCAGAGGCGCTGTGGACGGTTTCGCAGGTTCCTCCGGCTCCGGGGCCAGCGGCACGATGCCGAGCTGCTCCAGGCGCTCGCGCTGCCCGTCCGTCAGGGCCTCCCACACCTCGGGCTTCCGCTGCCGGGCCAGCCACTTACCCACGTCCATGCCGTGCACGGTGAAGCCGGGCAGGACCTCCGCGGGGCCTTCTTCGTCACGCATCAGTTCGCGCAGGGCTGCGTAGTGCCGCTGCCAGTCGGCCGGCCACTCCGGGTTCCAGTCCTCGTCCACGGCCTCGAGCGCGGTCTTCCAGTCGGGGTGCCCGTCGAGGGCGCCTGGGCGGCGGAGGTTGGACAGCCATTGCCCGATCGGCCGGTCCAGCATCGTTGCGGTGCGGGGTGCGCAGAGTGTCCAGTGCTGGTCGTAGTAGGCCTTGGCGGCTTCCAGGTTCTCCTGGAAGCGTTCATCGGCCACGGACCACACCATGCCGAGCCGCTCCAGCCGGCGGGCGCGCTGCCCGCTCATTTCCCCGGCCGCGTAGGCCCGTCGCTGCTCCGCGACCCACTGCCCAAGGGGTGTCGCACCCTCCCGGTGCCCGTACGGCACCCGTGCGTTCCCGACTCGCTCGACGTACGCCTTCAGTTTCGCCCA
>Ga0164242_10003943_pt1 | contig 16764 bp, 8 predicted proteins | sample OricomgcompostMG_FD_108783 | JGI IMG/M metagenome (GOLD analysis project Ga0164242, IMG submission 108783) | Miracle-Growth compost microbial communities from Emeryville, California, USA - Original compost - Miracle growth compost (MG) ...
CGCTGCTGGGGGCGGCCCAGCCGCTGCGGCACTGGGCGATCGTGCTGGCGCTGACGGCGCTCGGGTGGGCGGTGGCCGCGCTGGTGCTGCGCCAGTACCGGGCGCGGGTGGCGTACTGGGTGTAGCGCGTTTGGGATGTTGCGGAATCGGATATCGCCGGCGATATCAGGGCGCAGGCCGAAGCCGATCCGCCTACCCTGATAGCAGCGATATCAGGAGGTAGGCAGCATGGCTGACATTCTCATCCGCGGGTTGTCGGACACGGCAATCACACGAATCGACACCGAGGCGGCCGCCCACGGACTGTCACGGAACGAATACCTGCGCCGTAGGTTCGAGGCCGAGCGGTCAGATGACGGCGCCCGATTGACCGTTGCCGACCTGCAGCGGGCTGCCGAAGCCGCCCAGGATCTGGACGATCCCGACGTGATGGAAGCCGCCTGGCGGTGACGACCTGGCTGATCGACTAGTCGGCGTACACCCGGCTCGGAGCATCCCCTGACGCGCTGGAATGGGTGGAGGGAATCAGACGCGGCATGGTGGCTTGACGGTGTTGGCCCTGGATAAGGACTATGAGTTGATCGCCGACATAACGGGACAGACGGTCGAACGGCTTCGAATCTGACGCAGACAACCCGTTACGGTCCGACACGAATCCGGTAGGTCTCGATGACGCCCGGGTCCGGGTCCAATCCCAGCCCGGACCCGTCCGGCACGGTGACCCGGCCAGCCGTCGTCGTCAGCGCGTCGCCGTAGATCGAGGCCTCCAGGTCGAACCAGCGCCACTCGATCATCGTTCCGGCGCAGCCCAGCGCGGCGCCCGCCTGGATCGCGGCGAGCAGGCCGGGGCCGTCGTAGAAGGAGTGCGTCATCACCGCCACATCGCGGGCCGCGGCGAGCGCAAAGACCTTGCGCAGCTCGGTGATTCCGCCCACTTTGGCCGGACTGGGCTGCACGAAGTCCACCGCACCGGCATCCAGGAGCCGCTCGAATTCCATTGTGGTGCCCACGTTCTCACCGGAGGCAATCGGTAGAGCGGTGCTGCGGCGCAGTTCAGCCAGCCCGTCGAAGTTCTCCGGCGGCCACAGCGGCTCCTCGAGGAACAACATGTCCACCGCGTGCAGGTCGGCGGCCAGCCCCTGGGCGTGGGCCAGCGTCCAAGCACAGCCGGCGTCGACGATCAGCGCTGTGGCCGGCCCGGCCTCGTCGCGGGCCGCCTGTATCGCCGGCAGCTGGGATTCGTGCAGCTTGATCGCGGTGAACCCGTCATCGACGACGCGGCGCACCGCGGCGCGGACCCGCTGCGGCTCGGTGTAGCAGGCCAGGCTGGCGTAGCAGGGCATGGCCCGGCCGTCGCCGCCGCCGAGCATCGTCGAGATCGGCAGCCCGGCGCGCTTGCCGGCGATGTCCCACAGCGCGATGTCGACCGCGGACAGCGCATAGGTGATCGCCCCGCCGCGGCCGAACACGTGCAGCTTGCGCTGCACATGATCCATCAGCGCCGTGATGTCGGCGGCGTCGCGGCCCAGGCACAGCGGAGCGACGAGTTCGTCGAGCGCGCGGGCCGCCAGCGCGGTGCCGTAGAGCCCGAACGCCTCACCCCAGCCGATGATGCCGTCGTCGGTGGTGACTTTGACCAGCAGCGAGTCCGCGGCCGTCAGCTCCTCGCCCCACAGCGCGGCGCCGGGCAGGTCTGGTTTGAGTGGGATGCGCAGCGGGATCGCCTCGATGTCGGTGATCGGCGAGCCGGACATCTGTTCAGCCTAGGACGGGCGTTTAAGCTTCCCGGGTGGCCGAGACGACGCAGCCCAGTCATCTGCACCTGTCCACCCAGGTGTGGCGCTTCCTGGTCACCGGGGCGCTGTCGGCGGTGGTCGACTTCGGGCTGTACCTGCTGCTGTATCTGGGCGCCGGGCTCGGCGTCGATGCGGCCAAAGCGATCAGCTTCGTGGCCGGCACCGTCACCGCGTATCTGATCAACCGGCGCTGGACTTTTCAGTCCTCGGCGCACACCGGGCGGTTCGTCGCGGTGATGGTGTTGTACGCGTTGACATTCGGGGTGCAGGTGGGCCTCAACCACCTGGTGCTGAGGCTGCTGGACTACCAGCATTGGGCGCTGCCGGTGGCGTTCGTGATCGCGCAGGGCACCGCAACCGTCATCAACTTCATCGTGCAGCGGACCGTGATCTTCCGGGTGCGCTGAGCTCAGGCGAGCGCGAACGGCGGTTCCAGGCCGGGGAACATCGGAAAGTGCCGAGTGTTCAACGTCGCCAGCGCTAACCCGTTGACATCGGCGGTCGCCGCAATCAGATAGTCCCCCAGGCCGATACACCCGTGGCTGCGCCGGTAGCGGCGCATCAACTCACCGGCGCGACGCCCCACCAGCTCGGTTGCGGCTTCGATGCGAAACGCCGACAGCAACCGCCACACCGCCTGCCGCTCCGCCGAGCGCATCCCGCCCACCACCTCGGCCACGGTGACCACGCTGATCGCCATTGGGCCGTCGTGGCGCGCCCGGATCAACCAGTCACGGGCCGTCGGATGCCCGCGCAGATGCGCGATCAGCACATCGGAGTCAACGAGGATCACCGCCCGTGATCCCAGATCTCCGCAAGATGCTGTTCACGTTCGCCGGGGTCGCGGGAGGGGGCTTCAACGTCGAGCAGGGCCCCGAAGGAACCCTCGATCGCGGACACGTCCGCACTGACGGTGCGGTCAACCCCGGCGAGGGCGCGGTCGACGAACCGGCGGATCACCTCGGCACGGGAGATGCCTTCTTGTTTGGCCAAGCGGTCAAGGCTCGCCGTCTGCTCCTCATCGAGGTAGATGTTGGTCCGGCGCATACACCACAATGTACATCGGTTTATGGAGGGCGCTGGGCCGCGTCGGCCCTCCCGCGGGCACGATGACTAGGCAACATGTATCCATGCATGTATACATGGATACATGGCCACCAAGACGATCTCGATTGACATCGAGGCATACGAGCGACTCCGGGCGGCGCGTAGTTCGCCGGGCGAATCGTTCTCACGCGTCATCAAACGGGCACACTGGCGCAACGAAGCCCGCACCGCGGGCGCGTTGCTGGCAGCCCTCGGCGACCTGCCGACCGCAACTGCGGATGTACTCGACCGCCTCGATGAGGCACAGCACATGGACCTCCCGCCGGATGATCCGTGGCACTCCGCGTAAGCGTCGACACGACGTTTCTCATCGACCTGCAGCGCGAACGGGCCGCCGGCAAGCACAACGGGTCCGCCCACCGATTTCTGAGTCAATCGCCCGATACGGAATTGTTTCTCTCGACTGTCGTACTCGGTGAATTCGCTGCAGGATTCGACCGCACCGACCATCCGATCGTTGTCAGCATGCGTGAACGCCACACCCTCGTCCCGGTCGATGCGGAGATCGCTTTGACGTACGCGAGGGTCACCCGGGAGCTACGCCGCCGCGGAGAACTGGTCGGCAGCAACGACCTGTGGATCGGCTGCACCAGCCTGCAACTCGGAATCCCGGTCCTGACGGCCAATCCCGCGGATTTCCGCCGCATCGACGGACTCGGCGTCATCTCCTATCGCTAGGACTGGTTGCAGCCGTTGCGCCGTCGGTCGGAGCCACGACGGCACCGATGTTGCCGCTCGACCCTGATCCTTCCGGCGCTCAAAACACCTCGGCCCGGTCATGAGACCGGGCCGAGCGGTGAGGGAGCGGGATTTGCTGACGGGACGCTCGTGCTCGGGTGCGATGAAACGCCAACGGTCCCCTGCACCCCCCGCGCAGGGGACCGTTGACGTCAGGCCGCGAGGCCCGTCGGTGAACCGGGGCTAGGGGTTGGTCGCGCCGCCGGTAGTACCGGGTTCGCCATTGGGGCCGGCGGCGCCGGGATCACCGGACGCGCCCTTGGGCCCGTTGGGCGTTCCGGTGCCTCCCTGCCCGCCGGAGACGCTGCCGGCACGCGAGCCACCGGTCCCCGCCGCACCACCGGCGCCGTCCGCGCCGCCGCCCGCACCGGTTCCGCCGTCGCCGCCGTCACCGCCGTCACCGCCGATACCGCTCGGCCCGCCGGCTCCGCCCTTGGCGCCGGGACCGGCGGAGTTGGAGCCGCCCTCACCGCCGACACCGCCGGCGCCGGCCTTACCGCCGGTACCGCCGCCGCCACCGGCGCCGCCCTTGCCGGTGCCCAGCGCCGAGCCACCCTGGCCGCCATCGCCGGCGTTTCCGCCGTTGGCGCCGGCGCCGCCGGTACCGCCCGGAGTCGGCGGGGTGGTGGCGTCGCCGTCCTCGCCCGGCACCCCGGTGCCGCCGGCACCGCCGACACCGCCGTTGCCACCCCGACCGCCCAAGCCACCGTTGCCGGAGACGGTGCCGCCGCTGCCGCCGTCGCCGCCCTGGCCGCCGGCACCGCCGGGCGTGCCGGGGTCGCCGGTGTTGGGATCACCCGCGGTTCCGGGTCCGCCGTTGCCGCCGGCGCCACCGCTGCCGCCGTTGCTGTTGTACGTCCCGCCGTTACCGCCGTTGCCGCCGTTACCGCCCTTGGCGCCCGGGGCGGTGGCGTCAAAGCCGCGCCCGCCGGAACCGCCGCCGCCGTTGTTGGCGGTGCGAGGCGCGCCATCGGCGCCGGGAGCGCCTTCGTGGGCGCCGCTGCCGCCGGCCCCGCCCTGGCCCACCTCGCCGGCGTCGCCGGCGTCGCCACCGTTGCCGCCGTTGATGTGGTCGGCTGTTCCGGCCGCACCGGTGCCACCAGCGCCGGCACCACCGTTGGTTCCGCCGTAACCGCCGCGGCCACCATCACCGGCGGTGCCGGCGTCACCGGTGCCCAGCACCTGGCCGGCCGCGCCGCCGTCGCCGCCCGTACCGCCGTCACCACCGTTCCCGCCGTTGCCGCCGTGGGCGCCGTCGCCGTCGCCGGTGCTGAAGTCGCCGTCGGCGGCCTTGCCCAACGAGGTACCGCCGGCACCGCCGCCACCGGCGTTGCCGCCATTGCCACCGTTACCGGCGTTACCGGAGATCGATCCGCCGTTGCCGCCGTTACCGCCGGCCCCGCCGTCGCCGCCGTTGCCGCCGTTACCGCCGTCGTCGCCGCTGTCGGCCTTCAGGCCGGAACCGCCGTACCCGCCGTAGCCGCCCTGGCCACCGTCGCCGCCGTTGCCGATGTTGCCGCCGTCGCCGCCGTCACCGCCCTTGCTGCCGGTCACGCCACCCACGGTGGAATCGGCCGCGTTGCCGGCGGAGCCTCCGCCGTTGCCGCCCTGGCCGCCGTTGCCGCTGGCCGCAGGCAACTGGCCATTGACGCCGTCGGCGCCGTGGTTGCCGCCTCCGCTGTCGCCGCCGGCACCACCCTTGCCGACCGCACCGGCATCCCCGCCGTTCCCGCCGGCGCCGCCGTCACCGCCTTGGCCGACGCTGGCGAACGCCCCGGACGTGGGGACCCCGCCCAGCCCGCCGTTGCCGCCTTGGCCGCCGTTGCCGCCGGCCCCGCTGTTGCCGCCATCGCCGCCGGCCCCGCCGACGCCGTGCGCACCGGCGTGGGCGCCAAAGGCCTGCGCGGCGCCACCGACACCGCCCGCGCCGCCGGTACCGCCATCGCCGCCGCTGCCGCCAGTGCCACCGTTGCCGCCGGCCCCGCCGGTCCCGCCGTCGGCCGCACCGTTGGTGACCATCAATCCGGATGAAGGCCCGGTGAGGTTGTGCATTCCGCTGACGGCGTGACCGCCGTCGGAGCCGTTGCCGCCATTGCCCGCGGCACTGCCGCTTCCACCGTCGGCTCCCGCGCCACCGGCCCCGCCGGCACCACCGTCACCGGCAAACAGCCCGCCGCGGCCACCGGCGCCACCGGTACCGCCGTTGCCCCCGGTCTGGCCGTCGGCGCCGTTACCGCCGGTGCCGCCGTTACCGCCATTGCCGGCGATCGCATCCTGGTCGGCGGTGGCGTCACCACCGGTCCCGCCGTCGCCACCGTCCTGCCCGCCCACACCGTTGGCACCGTTACCACCGTTGCCGCCGGTGGCGTCGGCGCCGGGGTCGGTGTCGGTCTGGCTCTCGCCCGCGGCACCGGCGTCGGCCGGCCCGGTGGTGGACGGGTTGACGCCGTCGGCGCCGATCTTGCCCGCGCCGCCCGCACCGCCGAGGCCACCGGTGCCGAACAGGAACCCGCCGTCACCCCCGGCGCCACCATTGCCGCCGTTGCCACCGGCGTCGGCCGCCGCGCCGCCCGCGCCGCCGGTGCCGCCGTTACCGAACAGCCAGCCGCCCGTTCCGCCGGCACCGCCGTTGCCCCCATCGACACCTGCGCCGCCGGCGCCGCCGAAGCCGAAGTACCCGGCGTCGCCGCCGGCCAGGCCGTTGCCATCGGTGTCGACGCCGCCCACGGCGCCGTCGCCGAACAGGAAGCCGCCGTCATTCAGGTTGCCCAGACCCAGCCAACCGAACATCGAGTCGTTGGTGCCATCCCAGTCGGCGTCGCCGTTACCGATCAAGCCGCGGCCGAACAAGTCGATCCAGGGGTCGTTGATCTGGGCGATCAGCGCACTGTTGTCCGTATCGGCCAGCCAGCCCTCGAGGTCGGCGTGCAGGTTGGTGAACACGTCCATCGCGTCGTCGCCGTTGAAAAAGCTGATGTCGCCGGTCGCGGTCCCGAACAGGTCGGTGTTGAGGATGTCGAACAGGTCGTCGAGGTCGGCGTGGGCCGCCGGGGGCGCCACCAGGGGCGTCATTCCGAACGCGAGAAACGCCGCAGCGGCGCTACCGGTCCCCAGTATCCGGCGCGACTTCTGGTTGCGTGCACGACGAGCCTTGCGAATTGCCATGGTGTTCCCCTCGGATGGTGACGTTGACGTTCTCGATGAACGGATCAGAAGCGGATTGCCGGCGCCGTCGGCGTGACTTTGGGACGTGCGCCCAGGCGACGACACCGCATACCGAACCCCCCACTGAGACTGAGACGGCGCGGAACCGTCGCTAACTTGACGCTTACGTTAATGACCGTTTGCGCTCAGTCAAGCCCACCGCAAATTAGTACACGATCATCCGCGAAATCCGGCCGGGCCGGACTTCAGTTGCCCAACCCGGAGCAACCGTGACTTTGATGGACTAATTACCCCGCCCACCTGCCGGTTTTTCGGCGGGTCTTCACGACGGCGCGCACTGACGGCTCATCGGGGGATGGATGCAGGCGCGCAGCAATCGAAAAATTCTCAGCGTAAACATATCTGAGTCGCGAGCGGAGGGGAGCCCCGCCGGCGCTGTAATGGGCCCGAACGCCACCGCGGCCCGGTCGAAAGACCGGGCCGCGGCGGGTTATTGCGGAGCGTTACGGGGCGTTCGTGCCGGGAGTGCCCGCCTCGCCGGGCGTTCCGTCGGCTCCGCCGTCGCCACCGTTTCCGCCGTTTCCGGCCGTGCCGCCGGCGGGGGCGTTGGCTGACGCACCGCCGACGCCACCGGTTCCACCGGCGCCGGTGTTGGTCGCGTCGACATAGGTGCCGCCGGCGCCGCCATTACCGCCGTTGCCGCCGGTGCCGCTGAGCCCATCGCCGTGCTTGATGCTGCCCAGTCCACCATCGCCGCCCTTGCCGCCGACCGCGCCGTCGACGCCGCCGGTACCGCCGTTGCCACCGTCACCGCCGGTGGCGTTGCCGTCGGTCGTGGTTCCGTCGTAGCCCTGGACGAGGCCATCCGCGCCGGCGCCACCATTGCCGCCACGCGTGCCGTCGGTGCCGTTCGCGCCACCGTCGCCGCCGTTGCCGCCGATCCCGGTGCCGCTGGCGGTGCCGCCGGATCCGCTACCACTGCCGCCGGCTTGGACCCAGCCCATGCCGCCGGCGCCACCGTTGCCGCCGTTGCCGTCACCGCCGTTGCCGCCGGTTCCGGTGCCGGAGGCCGTGGAGCCGGGAACCTCGGTCGAAAGGTGACCCTGGCCGCCGTTACCACCGTGACCGCCGTTGCTGGCGTCGCCGCCCGTGCCGCCGGTGGCGGTTCCGGTGACGGTGCCGTCGCCGTTGCCGTAGGTGCCGATATTGCCGTCACCGCCCTTGCCACCGACGCTGCCGCTACCGGTGCCGGTGCCACCCAGGCCGCCGCTGGCGATGGTGTTTTCGTCACCGGCGGTGCTGCCCGCAGCAAGGGAGTGGGTCAGCAGGATTCCTTGGCCGCCGTCGCCGCCTTCGCCGCCTGCCACGCCCTGGCCCCCGTTTCCGGCGGTGGTGGTGCCGGCCACATGACTGTGGGTCGCGAGGGCGCCGAGCCAGGCTTGTCCGCCGTCGCCACCGATGCTGCCGGTGCCGTCACCTTGGCCGCCCTTGCCGGCGGTCGCGGTGCCGGTGGCGGTGCTGTTGGTTCCGGTTGCTTGGACGATGCCCTTACCGCCGTCACCGCCGGTGCCGCCGTTAATTCCGGAGCCGCCCTCACCACCGATGGCATGGGCATCCGTAATCGAGCTGCCCTTCGTGGCGGTGACGGTGGCATCGCCTCCGGTACCCCCGATACCGCCGTTGTCGTCGCCCAGGCCGGCGTTACCGCCGGTCGCCGAGCTGCCGGAGATGGTGCTGCCCGCCCCACTAGCAGTCAGGCTCGCCGAACCGCCGGCAGCGGTCTCGCTGGCATTGCCACCGGTGACCGTGCTGCCGGTGATGACGCCACCGTCGCTCACGTTGGCCGTGGCCGCGCCGCCAGCGAAGTTGGCGGTGTTCTGACCGCTGGTGATGGTGGTGTCGGTGACGCTGCTCCCGGATCCACTGACAACCAGTGAGTTATTGGCGCCGGCACCACCGTTGAGGCCGTTGGGCCCGCCGTTAATACCGTCACCGCCAGTCACGCGACCATCGGTGATGACACCGTTGTCGGAGGCGGACATGGTCGCCGTGCCGCCGCCGCCGCCCTTGCCGCCGACACCGGTCGCCGAGCCGGCTCCGCCGTCCCCACCGGTGCCACCGGTCGCCGAGCTGCCGGAGGAAATGGTGCCGCCGGTGCTGGTGGAGATGCTGGCGGCACCACCATCGCCGCCCTTACCACCAGCGAAGCCGTCACCGCCGTCACCGCCCGTACCGCCGTTGCCGCCGGTGACGGTGCCGCTCGCTCCGCTGCCGCTGATGGTGGCGGTAGCGCCGTTGCCGCCAGCGCCACCGTTGGCGCCGTCGCCACCGATGCCGCCGTTGCCGCCGTCACCGCCGACGAGAGTGACACCCGAGTAGTCGGTGCCGGTAGCGATCGTCAGGCTCGTGCTTGCGCCCGATCCACCGTTGCCGCCGATCCCGTCGTTGGTGCCGACTGCGCCACCGTTACCACCGTGGCCGCCGGACAGCTCCCCATCGGCGAACTTGCCGCCGTTCACGGTAAGAGACGCGCCACCGCCGGTGCCGCCCTTGCTGCCGTCGCCGTCCGTGCCGGCGTTGCCGCCGGTGATGTGGGTGTCGGTGACGTTGCCGCCGCCGGTGACGGTCAGGCTGCCCGAACCACCCAGGGTGGTGTCGGTGCTCTGCCCCGCGGTCACCGAGCTGTCGGCGACGTGGCCGCCGTCGGTGGTGATCCGCGCACCCGGGCCCTGCTTGGTGCCGGCACTGTCACCGCCGGTGACGTGGCTGTTGGTGATGGTGTCGCCGTCACCCTTGGCGTTGATCACCGTGTCGGAGGCCACCGCACCGTTAGCACCGACCTGACCCGCACCGCCGGTGCCGCCGGTGGCGGTGCTGCCCGAAACGGTCGAATTCTCCCCATTGGCCTGGATGTAGGCGTAGCCACCCTTACCACCCACAGCCCCGGCACCAGTGGCATCACCAGCAGTACCGGCAGTCGCGATGCCATTAGCCGTAGCACCACCGTTCAGCGCCGCGACCTGACCGCTAAAGCCGACACCACCCTTGCCACCGTCGTAGCCGTTACCACCGTTGCCACCATGGCCAGCACCACTGGCCTCAGCACCATCGCCGCGCGCCACGACACTGCCGCCACCACCGTTGCCACCGATACCGGCCGCAGTCGCATCACCACCATTGCCCCCGTGACCACCGGTGGCCACACCGTGCGCAGTGCCGCCCGGACCAGACCAAGCACCCTGGACGTTGGCGCTGCCGCCGTTGCCGCCTGTGCTGCCCACACCGGTGCCCACACCACCGCTACCGGCGGTGGACTGCCCGTACGCGGTACCGCCCTCACCCGCGGTGACCTGCGCGAAACTGCCGTTCCCACCAGTGCCGCCGTCAACACCGGCGCCACCGTCGCCACCCTGAGCGATCGTGGCCGCCCCGTCATCATCAGTCACCGTGCCGCCATTGGTGACAAAGGTGAAGCCGGCACCGCCATGGCCGCCGTGCCCACCGTTCTGGCCCGCACCACCGTCACCGCCGATGGCCTGCGCCAGGCTCGAGTTTCCAGCGACACCGATCGTGCCATCGGAGGCCCGCACAATCGCCACACCACCGTTACCGCCGGTGCCGCCGGTCCCGTCCGCGGCCCCGCCGTCACCACCCGTGGCGTTACCGGAGGTGGAGTCGCCGTTGCCGACGATCTGGCCAGCATCGGTGATACCGGCATCGACATTGGCCGCACCACCAGCGCCACCCTTGCCGCCATCGCTGCCCGCACCGCCATCACCACCGCGGGCAGTGCCCTCAGCTGTGGTGTCAGCGCCTCCCGCCGCAACACTGGCCGCACCACCAGCACCACCAGTACCGCCAGTGCTACCCGCACCACCATCACCACCGAAGGCGTGACCATCGATGACCGCGCCACCCTCCTTGGCCCAAACACTGGCAGCGCCACCGGCACCACCCTTGCCGCCGCTGACGTCCCCAGCACCGGCCTTACCACCGGTAGCCGAGCTGTCAGTGACCGAGCTGTCGGCTCCATCAGCGGTGACGCTGGCGGTACCGCCGGCGGCGCTGTCACTGCCGTTGCCACCCTTGGCGTGGCTACCGGAGATCGCGCCACCGTTAGTGGCGCTCAACAGCGCATTGCCGCCGGCGCCCCCGTCGCCGGCGTTGCCGCCGGTGACCGAACTGTCCACGATGCTGCTGCCGGCATCAATGTTGATCGTGGCGGTGCCACCGGCGAACTCAGCCGAGGCGTTCCCGGCAGTGACCGTCACGTTGGAGACATTGCCGTCGACAACCACGTCGGCGACGCCGCCGGTCTGACCCGCGGCACCAGGAGCGGTGGCGGTGCCATCGCCGCCGTTGCCACCGTTGCCCCCGATCACCGTGGTGCCCTCGATGGTTCCGGTGCCGCCCACGTGTGCGCCACCGCCACCGCCACCGCCGCCACCGCCGTAGCCCAGGCCCGTGCCGGTGCTGGTCCAACCGGTGCCACCGGCACCGCCGTCCCCACCGACTGCGCCGTCGCCGACCGCGGCACCGATCCCGCCGGCACCACCGTTGCCGCCGGTGGCGCCCGTGCCGCCGTTACCGCCGTTACCGCCGGTGCCGCCGGATTGCGGAATCGAGCCGCTCATGCCCTCGCCGTTACCGCCGTTGCCACCGTCACCACCGTCACCACTGATGCCCGCGCTACCGGCTGCTCCGTTGGCGCCAGTGGTGCCGCCGGTTCCACCGACGCCGAGCGCCCCGCCGGCACCGCCGTTGGCGCCGTTGCCGCCGTTGCCGCCGTTGCCGGCCAGAAGGCCTCCGCCGCCGTTGGCGCCGTCGCCACCGTCGCCACCCTTACCGGCGTTACCGCCGACGCCGCCGCTACCGCCGGCGCCTCCGGCACTGCCGGACAAACCGGTGCCGCCCTTACCGCCCGCCCCGCCTGCGCCGCCTGCGCCGGCGTTCCCGCCGTTGCCGCCTGCTGCACCCGGGGCGACCGCATCGACACCGGACCCGCCATCGCCACCGGTGCCGCCGTTACCGCCGGTACCACCGGCGCCGCCGCCGATACCGCTACCGCCCGCGCCGCCCGCACCGCCGGCTGCACCGACAGCGCCGTTGGCGCCATTGGCGCCCGGGTCGGTGATGTTAGGACCAAGGCCCGCGTCCCCGCCGTCACCACCATCGCCACCGGCCCCACCGACACCGACGGTGCTGTTACCGCCGGCACCACCGGCACCACCGACGCCGGCATTGCCCAAGACCGCACCGTTCCCGCGGTCGCCACCGTCGCCGCCCGCACCGCCGTTACCAGCGATGTCGCCGTCGGCGCCCTTGCCGCCGGTGCCACCGGCGCCGCCGGCGCCACCACGCCCCTGGGCCACACCATCGGCGTCGGCACCACCGTTACCGCCACGGCCACCGCTACCACCGGCACCACCGTCGTCACCGCTGCCGGCGGCGGCGCTGCCACCGTTGCCGCCCCTGCCGCCGGCGCCGCCGGCGCCGTACGGACCGTCGTTGATACCGCTGGCACCGTCACTGCCGCCGTCGGTCCCAGCGCCACCGCTACCAACCTGACCACCGTCGCCGCCGTCGCCGCCGTCACCACCGGCCAGGCCGCTGCCAGCCGGAGCATTAGCGCCTGCGGATCCGCTACCGCCGGTGCCTCCCCTGCCGCCCATGCCGCCGTTACCACCACCGACGCCGTTGATGCCCTGACCACCGGCACCGCCGTTGCCGCCGACGGCACCGGCACCACCCTTCAAACCATTACCGTCCGCATCCTGGCCGGAGGCACTGCCGCCACCGCCACCGGTTCCGCCTTGCCCGCCGTCGCCACCGACGCCATTCTCGCCGTCAGCACCGCCACCGGTGCCCGCGCCACCGGCCCCGGCGTTGCCGCCGGCGGCACCGTCGGAGGCGGCACCGCCGTCCATACCGGTACCGACGTAGCCGTCGCCGCCGGTACCGCCCTTACCGCCCGTACCGCCGCTGCCGCCCTTACCGCCGGCACCACCGCTGGTGTCATCAGCACCCTGGCCACCGGCGCCACCGACGCCACCGTTACCGCCGACACCAGCCGCGCCGCCCGCACCGGCCGCGGGGCTGTTTTGGCTCACGCCGCCGTGACCGCCCTGGCCACCAACGCCACCGTCACCGGCGGCGCCACCGGTGCCACCGATCTGGCCTTCCCCACCGACACCACCGTTGCCGCCGTTACCGGCCGCCCCGCCGGCGCCGCCGTTGCCTCCGAGGTCCGAGCCCCAGCCGCCCCGGCCACCGTCGCCGGCCAGACCGCCCTCGCCACCGGTGCCACCGATGCCAGCGTTGGACTCACCGCCGGCGCCGCCCTGGCCACCGTCGCCGCCGGCACCTGCGGTGCCACCGTCCAAGTTGTACTCGTAACCGTCATAGGTGTGGCCGGTGTTTTCGCCGATACCGCCCCAACCACCGGTTCCGCCCTTACCGCCGGCACCACCGGTGCCACCGTTTCCGGTGGCACCGGTCGCTGCACCGCCTTCGCCACCGGCACCACCTTTACCGCCGGCACCGCCCAGCCCGGTGGTGTCACCGCCGTGACCGTTCTGGGCACCGCCCTTGCCACCGTTACCGCCCGCGCCGCCCGCGCCACCGGCGCCGCCATCACCGGTGGCGTTGTCCGCCCCGGCCGATCCGGCACCACCACTACCACCGGCACCGCCGTTGCCCGCGGACTTCAAGCCGTAGTAAGCGTTCGTGCCGGAGTTGCCGCCGTTACCCCCGGCCCCGCCCGCCTGACCGCTGCCATCGGCGTACTGGCCGACACCATCGCCACCGTCACCACCGTTGCCGCCGTCACCGCCGAGCCCGACCGCTCCCCGCTCGCCATCGGCAGCGGTCGTGCCGTCGCCGTTGTCGCCGCCGGCACCGCCCGCGCCGCCCTTACCGATCAAGCCGCCGGTTCCGCCGTCGCCACCCTTGCCGGCAGCGATGTTCTGGGTGGCGTCACCATCGCCACCATCGCCACCATCGCCACCCCTACCGGCGGTACCACCGGCACCGCCTGCACCGCCCTGGCCGCCTTGGCCGTGCGCACCGGTTCCGCCACCGCCCGCAGCGCCCGCCGCACCGCCGGCACCACCAGCGCCACCGGCACCACCATCAGTGGAGTTGCCTCCGGTACCCCCGTTGCCGCCGTCCGCGCCGGTCACACCGGAGTTATCGGTACCCGCGGCACCGTCGACACCGTCACCACCACGACCACCCGTGCCACCTTCACCACCAGCGCCACCATTACCACTGACACCAGAGACCGCGCCACCGGCGCCACCGGTACCACCGGCGCCACCAGCGCCACCAGTACCTCCGGCCGTGGTCGCCGAAGCGCCCGGCGTCGTACCGCTCTGCCCAGCCATACCGGTCGCGCCCTTGCCACCGTCACCACCGTCACCACCGTCGGCGCGCGCCCCACCGGCGCCGCCCTCGCCACCCGCGCCACCGTTCTGCGCGGCCAGGGTGCTGCCGATCAGACCAACACCGTCCCCACCGGCGCCGCCCTTGCCGCCAGCACTATCGGCGCCCGTGTCGCCTGCGTCGCCCACACCTCCAGCACTGCCGGTGCCAGTGCCAGCCGCCCCGCCTTGGCCGCCAAGACCGCCGTCGGCGCCGTCACCGCCCTTACCGCCGCTGCCGGCGTTGGCCGCACCGCCGCCACCGGCGCCGTCACCGCCATCACCGGCTGTACCGGCGTCGCCACCGCTACCACCGGCGCCGCCACTGCCGTTTACGGACGTGCCGCTACCGCCGGCACCGCCGCCACCACCCTTGCCGCCCGCACCGGCGCTACCACCGTTGCCGCCGTCAGCGTCGCTGCCGGCCGCGGCGTTCGCTCCCGCACCGCCATTGCCGCCGGAGCCGGCGTTGCCGCCCGCGCCACCGGTACCGCCGACGAAGCCTTCACCACCGGCACCGCCGGTCCCGCCGGCGCCACCGGCGCTGCCGTCTTCACCGGCGTCGCCGGGGTTGGCCCCCGCCTGCCCGGTGTAGCCCTCGCCACCGGAGCCACCGGTTCCACCGTCACCACCGTCACCTTGGACCGCACGCGTGGTGCCGTCGACCTCCAGGCCGCCCTGGCCACCGTTGCCACCGACGCCGCCATTGCCACCGGTCCCGCCGTCGACACCCAGCGAACCAGCTTCACCGGTGTGCCCGGTACCACCCGTGCCACCGTCGCCACCGACACCGGCAACACCGTCAGCGCCATCGACCACCGGGCCGCGGCCCGCACCACCGGCGCCACCCTTGCCGGCGTCACCACCGGTGCCACCCGCGCCACCGGCATAGCCATCGAGGTGGGTGTCGGTGCCGTCAGCACCGTCAGCGCCCCGGCCACCGGCGCCACCGGAGCCACCAGCCCCACCGACACCGCCCAGGCCCTGCTGCCCCGTCGTCGAGCCCGAACCGCCGGCACCACCGGCGCCGCCCTGACCACCGTTGGTGCCCGACTCACCGGCACCACCGGTCGCGCCGTCACCAGCGCCCTCAACAGCGTTTATGCCCGCCTGACCGTCGTAACCCGCACCACCGGCACCACCGGTGCCACCATCACCGCCGGCACCGTCGGCGGCACGGCTGTTGTCGACCTCCAGGCCGCCCTTGCCGCCATCACCACCGGTGCCGCCGTTGCCGCCCGTGCCGCCGTCGACACCCAGCGAACCGGCCGCGCCGCCGTAGCCGTCGCCGCCGACGCCACCGTCGCCACCGACACCGGCCGTGCCGTCACTGCCGTTTCCGGCCGAGCCACCGAAGCCCGCACCACCGATACCGCCCTTGCCGGCGTTACCGCCGGCGCCACCGGCGCCAGCGTCGTAGCCATCCATATGGGTCTGCGTGCCATCCGCGCCATCGGCACCGTCACCACCGTCACCACCGGAGCCACCGGCACCACCCACACCGCCGGCGCCCTGCTGGCCCTGCGTGGAGCCCGAACCACCGGCACCGCCGGCACCGCCGTTGCCACCATGGGTGCCCGACTCACCGGCACCACCGGCCGCACCGACACCTGTCCCCTCGACAGCGTCGGCACCGTCCTGACCGTCGTAACCCTTACCGCCAGCACCACCGGCACCACCATTGCCGCCCACACCGTCGGCGGCACGGCTGTTGTCGACCTCCAGGCCGCCCTGGCCACCGTTACCACCGGTGCCACCGTTGCCGCCGTGACCGCCGGCCACACCCGCGGTGGTGCTGGAAGCTCCTTCGTAGCCGTCGCCGCCGACGCCACCGTCGCCACCGACACCGGCCGTGCCGTCACTGCCGTTTCCGGCCTGTCCACCTGCGCCGAGGCCACCGATACCGCCCTTGCCGGCATTACCGCCGGCGCCACCGGCACCACCGTCGTAGCCGTCCACGTGGTTTTGGGTGCCGTTTGCGCCATCGGCACCGTCACCACCGTCACCACCGGAGCCACCGGCACCGCCCACACCGCCGGCACCCTGCTGACCCTGCGTCGATCCGGAGCCACCGAGACCGCCGGCACCGCCGTTGCCACCATTGGTGCCCGACTCACCGGCACCACCGGCCGCACCGACACCGGTCCCCTCGACAGCGTCGGCACCGTCCTGACCGTCGTAGCCCTTACCGCCGGCACCGCCGGCACCACCGTTGCCGCCGGCACCGTCGGCGACACGGGTGGTGCCGTCAGCATTCAGGCCGCCCTGGCCGCCGTTACCACCGGCGCCGCCAGAGCCGCCGTGGCCGCCGGCCACACCCGCGGTGGTGCTGTCGGCACCCTGGTATCCCTTGCCGCCCTGGCCGCCGGCACCACCGACACCGCCGTTGCCGTCGGTTCCATCAGCGGCCTGGACACCGTCGCCACTGAGGCCACCGCTACCGGCCTTGCCGGCGTTACCGCCCGCGCCACCGTTGCCACCGGCGGTGCCATCCACGTGGGATGCGGTGCCATTAGCACCGGTCGAACCGGCAGCAC